>JAEHJW020005857.1_pt1 | contig 30519 bp, 37 predicted proteins | sample 9271431 | NCBI WGS metagenome assembly JAEHJW02 | reverse complement strand
CGGGAGCGCCTTTGCGCGCCTCGCCGTGCGGCTGCGGTCTGAGCTGCGCCAGGCCGCGCAGGACCATAATCTGCCCGACGCCGTGACGCGCGCGCTGCTCGAGCGCGTCGCCAGCGTGCAGCGGGACTTTGCCGCGAACGCCGAGAAGTTCCTCCAGCCCGAGGGAGACGCGCCGCATGAGCCTTTCCGTCTCTCCGCCTGAGGGGGCACCTTACGCGGATGCGCGAGCATTGCTCGCGGAAATCATCCGCGCCTCTTTCGCCCCGCCCCCGAGCGCGAGCGTCGCTGACTATGCCGCCGAGCACCGGTGGCTCGACAACGAAGGCGGTGGCTATGTCGGCCGCTGGGACCACAAGCGCGCGCCCTACCTCGTCGCGCCGATGGAGGCGCTCTCGTCGCCGGATTATCTCACGGTCGCCCTGGTCAAACCGGGCCAGTGCGGTGGCACGTCGGTTGCCGAAAACTGGCTGCTCTACTCGGTCGGCGCCGCGCCGGCGGACCTGCTTTGGTATATGCAGACCGAGCCCGCCGTGCAGAGCTACGTCAAGACGCGGATCACGCCGATGATCGCCGAGCACGCAGCGCTCCGCACCGCGCTCGGCGCCCGCGCGATCGACGACAGCCTGCACCATAAGAATTTCGGGCGCATGTCGGTGCAGTTTCTCGCCGCCACGGGCGCGAACCTCATCTCGAAATCCGCGCCGCGCATCGTCGCCGACGAGATCGATGCCTATCCCGAGAGCCTCGGCGACGTGAAGGCCCTCCTCGACGTGCGGCGGCAAACCTACGGCCGGGAGAGCAAACTGTTCCTGCTGTCCCATCCCGACGCCGCCGGGGGGCTCGCGCCAAGCAAATGGACGCGCGGCGTGATGGCCGCCTACGCCGACAGCACGCGCGCCGTCTGGTATTGGCCGTGCCCACACTGTGGGGCCTGGTCGTCGCCCGCGCCGCACGCGCGGCGTCATATGCGGCTCGATTATTCCGTCGACGCACCGCTCGACGAGGTCGAAGCCGGCGCGCGCCTCGTCTGCCCGGTGAACGGCTGCCTGATCGAGGATGGCGAGCGGCGCGCGATGAACCTCGCGGGCCGCTGGGTCGCGGATGGCGAGGAGATCGACATGGACGGCAACCTCACCGGCGCGCCGGTCAAGCGCAGCGTTGCAGGCTATTGGGTGCACGGCACCATGTCGCCGTTCGTGATCGGCGGCATCGGCGCGCTGGCGCGCGCCCGCGTGAAGGCCGAGCGCGAGCGTGACGAGAGCGGCGACGACGCGTCCCTCCGTCAGGTGATGGTCAAGCAGTGGGGCGAGCCCTACGACGCGGCCCGGCGGGTCGGGAGCCTCGACGCCGGGGCGCTCGCTGAACGCGTGGAGAGCGATCTCGCGCTCGGCGTGGTCCCCGAGGGCGTTCGGTTTCTCACCTGCGGGATCGACGTGCAGGCCAACCGCTTCGAGCTGCTCTGGCGCGGCTGGGGTATCGAGGGCGAAAGCTGGGTCGTCGCGGCCGAGGCCCTCCCGGGCGATCCCGCGACCTCCGCCGAAGACTGGGACCGAGCGCTCGCCCGCGCCTTCGAGACGCGCTTTCCGCTCGCGGACGGGAGCGCGCGGCGCATGCGGGTGCGCGGCGTCGGGTTCGACCTCGGCGGCGCGCCGGGCGTCACGCAGCTCGCCTATTCCGCCTGGCGGAAATGGCGGCTCGCCGGCAAAGCGCGCTTCCTCGGCCAAACGTCGGGGCGCGATGTCTACTCGATCACGCCCTGCAAGGGCGTTGCCGGGCCGAATGCGCGGCCGCTCCAGGTCGTCTATCCGGACCATCGCCGCGCCGACCGCCAGGCGCGGGCGGCGGGCAATGTGCCGGTCGCGCTTTTCAATGCCAACGCTTTCAAGGACGATCTCGCGGGCCAGCTCGCGATCGCCGAAGGCGCGCTCCGCGTCCATTTCCCCGCGGCGCTGGCGGGCAACTTCCCCGCTCGTCCCTGGCGCGCCGAGCCGCCGCATCTCTGGTTCGAGCAGCTCGTCGCCGAGCAGCGGAGCGCGTCGGGCACGTGGCAGAAAATCCGGGCCGGGGCGCGCAACGAGGCGCTCGACCTGATGGCGCTCAACCACGTCGTTGCGCGGCTGCATGGTCTCTCGCGCATCAACTGGTCGCGGCCGCCGGCCTGGGCGGCTCCATGGGACGCCAATCCTTTCATCGAGACGGCGCCGGGGGACAGCACGGGCGCGCTGGCGGCGCCTGAGGGGGCGCACTCTTCCTCCGCGGACCTCACGACCGCGGGCGCCCCCGCGCCTAAGTTCCGCTCCCTCGTGCGGAGGCTCGCGTGATCGAGAGCCCTCCCGTTCTCGCCGGCGTCCCGCCGGCGACATTGCAGCAATGGCTCGCTCAGGCGCAGGGGGCGCTGCAGGCGCTCAGCGTCGGCGGACAGCCGGTCTCGGTGCGCTATGCGCAGGGGAACGGCGAGCGGATGGTCACCTATTCGCGCACGAATATCGGCGCGCTCACGGCGTGGATCGCGCAGCTCCGCGCGGCGCTCGGCCAAGCCCGCGCCCGGCGCCCGATCGGGGTTTCGTTCCGATGAGCAAGCTCCTCGACTCGAGCGGCAAGCCGGTGCCGCGCGCCGACATCGCGCGCGTTAAGCTCCGCGCGATGCTCAACGTGCCGGAAGGATTTCCCGGCGACCGCGGACAGGGCGGCTACGGCGTCGGCTCTCCCTGGCCGTGGGACGGCAGCGCCTGGTCGAGCCAGGATTTTGCCGAGTGGTTTCCGTTCATCCAATCACCGGACGCGGAAAATGATCTCGACCGCGACCGGATGGTGGCGCGGGCGCGCGATCTTGCGCGCAACGACGGCTGGGCGCGCGGCATCATCGAATCGATGGCGGATGCGACGGTCGGCGCGCATTTTTCACCGATCCCGTCGCCGAACTGGCGCGTGTTGGCGCGCCAGGACAAGCGGCTCGACAGCGCTTGGGCCGAGGAATTCGCCGCCGCGGCGAGCGATGAATGGCGCCTCTGGGCCAACGATCCTGGCCGCTGGTGCGACGCCGCGCGCACGATGACGGTGACGCAGCTTCTGCGCACCGCGTTCCTCCACAAGATGCGCGACGGCGATGCGGTCTCCGTCGCGGTTTGGGATCCCGGCGCGGTCGGCCACGGGGCGGCGCACTACGCGACGCGGATCCAGCTCCTGGATCCAGACCGGCTTTCCAACCCCGACGAGATCATCGACACCGACCGGATGCGAAACGGCGTCGAGATCGACGCGCTCGGCGCGCCGGTCGCCTATTGGATCCGCCGCGCCGAGCCGAACGACTGGTTTCACGCGGCGCTCTCGATGGTCTGGGACCGATTCCCCCGGGAGACCGACTGGGGGCGCCCGATCGTCGTCCACGATTTCCCGCGGGATCGGGCGGCGCAGCATCGCGGCGTTGGCGTCCTCGTCCCGGTGATGGCGCGGTTCAAGATGCTGAGCCGCTTCGATCAGGTGAGCCTGCAGCGCGCCGTCTTGCAGAGCTTGCTCGGGCTCTGGGTCAAGTCGCCCTACGACTCGACGATGGTCGAGCAGGCGCTCGGGAGCGACGGCCAGTCGCTTGGCTTTTACCAAGAAATGCGCGGCGCCTATCACGCGGAACGCGGCACGGTGATGGGCGGCGTCCGGATCCCGCAGCTCTTCGCCGGCGAATCGATCGAGACCGTGAAAGCCGATTCCGCGCTTTCCGAATTTGAGGTTTTCGAGCACGCCGTCCTGCGCTCGGTCGCCTCCGCGGTCGGCATGACGGCCGAGGAGGTCTCGCGCGATTACTCGCGGATCAATTATTCCTCGGCGCGCGCTGCGATGTTGACGGCGTGGAAGACTTTGCAGCGGCGCCGCGATGAATTCGCCCAGGGTTTTGCGACGCCCCTTTACGGCGCATGGCTCGAGGAGGCGGTCGAGCGCGGGCGCGTGCCGACGCCCGCCGGCGCGCCGGATTTCGCGGACTGGCGCTCGGCCTATGCCGCGTGCCGGTGGATCGGCCCAGGACGCGGCTGGGTCGACCCGATGAAAGAGCGCCAGGGCGAAGTGCTCGGCCTCGACGCAGGCTTCTCGACGCTCCAGAGCGTTTGCGCCGAGATCGGCGGCGCCGACTACCGCGACGTGCTCGAGCAGCGCGCGCGGGAGGTCGCCGAAATGAACCGCCTCGGCCTCGCGCGCCCCGATTGGGCCGGCGGCTCAGAGGCGCCCGCTTTCAAGACCACACGGCCGAGCTAGGGACCCTATGGCAAAAAAACCTTCGGACTGGCGCTGCGGCGGTGCCCGCGGCCTCCCGATCAATTTGACCCGCGCCTGGGACGGCGACGCTGAGCGCAAGCGCATGCTCCGCGCCGCCGGGATTGGCGGTGACCACCCCGACGTCGCCCGCGCCAAGCGCGGGTTCCTGATCTATGACGCCGCGAACCCGGAGGTCGAGGCGAGCTATAAGCTCCCGTTCGCGGATATCATCCGGGGGCGCCTGACGGCGATCGCTGACGGCATCAGCGCCGCGAAAGCCTTTCTCGACCGCACCGATGCGCCGAAGCGCGAGCTGGAGCGCGCCGGCGCGGTTATCGCGGATTACGAGCGGCGCATCGCCGAGATGAAAAAGCGCGACAAGGACGCGCGCCGGGCTTCGGAGCCCGCGGAGACCTTTGCCTACCACGCCGGAACGCCCGTCACGCATATCGCGCACCGGATGCTGAACGCGCCGCTCGCGCTTCATCCCTGCGGCGCCTCGCGGGTCACCGCGCTGCTTTCGCCGGCCGGGGGGGCGCGCGCGGAGGTAGACGGGCCTGAGGGCGCTCCCGTGAAGGACGCGCGTCCCTATGCGCTGCTCAACGGCATGGCGCTCATCCCGGTGACGGGGATGCTCGTCGCCGAGGCCGGGTTCTTCGGCGCGTTCTTTGGCCTCCGGGGATATGACGGCATCCGCGCTGCCTATGCCGAGGCGCTGGCCGACCCCGCCGTGCGCGGGATCGTGCTCGACGTCGATAGTCCCGGCGGTGAGGTCGGGGGGTGTTTCGATCTCGCGCGGGAAATCCAGAGCGTGCGCGACGTCAAGCCATCCTGCACTGTCATTGGTGCGTCCGGCGCCTATTCGGCGGCCTATGCGCTCGCGGCGGCGACCGGGCGCATCTACGTCTCGGCCTCCGCCGGCGTCGGCTCCGTCGGGATCCTCGCGCTCGTCGCCGACCTCTCGAAGGCGCTCGAGACCGCCGGCGTCGCGGTCAATGTCATTCAGTTCGGCGCGCGCAAGGCCGACGGGCTTGAGGTGCTCCCCCTCAGCATCGAAGCGCGGGAGCGGTTTCAGGCGGACATCAATGCGCTGGGCGAGATGTTCGTGGACCTGGTCGCCTCGGCGCGCGGGCTCCCGGCTTCCGCCGTCCGCGCGACGCAGGCCGGCACATTCCTCGGCGCCGACGCCGTGCGGGCGAAGTTCGCCGACGTGGTCGCCTCGAAGTCGCAGGCGCTCGCGGCATTTTCTCAATCGTTATCATAGGAGACCCATCGATGGCTCAGACGAGGCTCGCCGCATTCCTCGGGATCGGCGCCGGGCGCGCTGGCGCGCGAGCGCCGCGGGCCGAGACCGAAGAGGAGATGCGCCGCCGCCATGCGCGTGAGCGCGCGGACGCCGGCTTCGCGCGGCAAACCCCGGCCGACCGGGCGCGCGAAAAACGGGGCGAGGAGGAGGCCGACGGCGACGGGCCCGGCGACACGCCGACCGACCGCGAGCACGACCGGCTCGGCGAAGACGACGCCGTCGGCGAGACGCCCGGCGACACCGAGCAGGACCGCGAGGACGAGCGCCGCGGGGAGCGCGAGCGCGCCGCCCGGCGCCGCGCCCAGGCCGGCGACGTGATGCCGGACGACGACGACGTCGATCCCGCGGTCGCGCCGCCAGAACTCGCCGGCGACGAAGATCTGCTCGACGACGACGACGAGGACGCGGAAGCGGCGGAAGACGAGGCGATCGACCGTGAGCCGGACGAAACGGCACGCCTGGCGAAACGCCGGCGGGCGCGGCACGCGCGGCGCGTCAAGGCGCGGCGGCGCGAGCGCATGCGTTGCGCTGCGATCTTTCAGGACGTCGCGGCCTCGCGCAACCCGGCGCTCGCCGCCGAGCTCGCTTTCAACACCACCCTCCCGTCTGCGCGCGCGATTGCCATTCTGCGCCGCGGCGGCGGCAGCCACCTCGCGGCGCGGATGGGCGCCCTCGGCGTCGCGGCGCCCGGCCCTGGCGCCTCGGGCGGGAGCGCGCGCGCGAGCGCTGCGGCGTCCTGGGACGCGATCCTCAAGCCGCTCTCTTACTGAGAAGGAACCGACATGACCTCTCCCGTTCTTCAGGAACATTGGTATGGTGCCGAGTTCCTTCTTTCGGAAGCGCCGGGTTCGCGCTCGCGCGATCCGGGCCAGATCACCAACACCGGCACGGCGGCGTTGTCGCTCGACGGCGGCATGGTGATGACCAAGGCGGCGTTCGGCACGCCGACCGCGGCGCTCAAGGCCGGCGACACCGGCAACGGCACCGTCTCGGGGCTGGGGACAGTCCTCGGCGCCGTGCAGGGCGCCTATACGCTTACTTTCACCAGCGCGACGCAGTTTACCGTCACGCGCCCCGACGGCGTCGAGCTGGCGCCGGGCGTCGTCGGGACGCCCTACTCGGACGAGGTCGCCTTCACCGTCGCGGCGGGCTTGACCGCCTTTGCCGCCGGCGACGTGATCGCCGTCACGGTCCCGGCGGGAAGCGGCCTTTGGCAACCCTACACGGCCAGCACGCCGGCGCAGAATCTCGGCGTCCTCTGGGACCGCCGGGTGGTGCAGCCGGGCGAGACCGTCGACTGCGCGATTTTCGTGCGTGACGGCGAGGTGATCGCCGAAAACCTGCAATGGGACGCCTCCGTCACCGAGGCGGGTGGCATCAGCGCCGTGACCGGCACCGATAACGTCGGCAACGGCACGATCGGCTCGCTTGCGATCCTCGCCTCGGGGACGCTCACCGGCGGCGTCGAGCCCTATGTGCCGGCGGGCACCTACACGGTCGTCGCGGAGGACTCGCAGACCTTCGTCGTCGCCGACCCGACCGGGCGCATCCTTGGTGACGCGGTGGTCGGCGAGGCGTTCGCCAACGAGATCGGTTTCACGATCGCGCAGGGGTCCACCGTCTTCGCGGAGGGCGACGAATTCTTCGTCGGCGTCACCGCCAACGGCAAAGCGCAGGCATTGGCCGCGCTCGCTCAGTCCTCGATCATCGCGCGGAGCTAAGATCATGTCCGGAACAGTCTTAAACGTCTTTGACCAGGACCCGTTTACCTCGGTCTCGCTCACCGAAGCGGTGATCCGCAACCCCTACCGGCCGATCGGTCTCGGCTTGCTCGGCCTGTTCGAGGAGGACTACCTCTATACCCAGGATCTCATGGTTGAGCAGGAAAAGGGGCAGCTCACGCTGCTCCCGATGCAGGAACGCGGCGAGCCGCCGACGCAGCTCCCAAGCAAAGCCGACAAGCGCGAAGCGCGCTACTTCCGCTGCCCGATGCTCGCTCACGAAGCAAAAGTGACGGCGCTCGAAGTCATGGGCGTGCGCGAGACCGGCACGATCGCGAAAATGCGCACGGTGCAGGAGCTGCTGGGCAAGCGCCTGAGCGGCCCGAGCGGCCTGCAGGCGAACTTGGAATATACCCTCGAAATGCACCGCCTCGCCGCCGTGCAGGGCATGCTCCTCGACGTGGTTCCCCCGAATGCCGCGGCCGGAACAGCGCCTCCGGTCAAGTATAACTGGTTCTCGGAATTCAACATCCCGCAACCGCCGACGATCAACTTCGCGCTCAACCCTGCGCGCACCGGCACGGAGGTCGGGCAGCTCCGCGTTCTCTGCAATCAGACCGTGCGCTCGATGGCGCGCGCCGCCCAAGGCGCGTTTACGCCGCGCACCAAGGTGATCGGGCTTTGCTCGGATGAATTCTGGGACGCGCTCACGACCGACTCCGACGTTACCGCGACCTATTTCAACTGGCTCGCGGCAGCGGAGCTGCGCGTCGGGATGGCGTTCGCCGGCGACGGGAAGGCCAACCCGATGTTGGCGGACGCCTACCAGGCGCCGATGTATTTCGGCGGCATCTACTGGATCAACTATCGCGGCTCCGACGACCTCACCAGCGTCGCCCTGAAGCCCGGCACCTGCGCGTTTTTCCCGCAAGGCGCGCCGGGCACCTTCGGCGTTGCCTACGCGCCGCATGACAGCGAGCAATGGGTCAACAAGCGCGCGAAACCGAAATACGTGATCCCGATCGTGGACCAGGAGGAGCAGCGCTGGCGGAAATTCAAGCTCTATGCCTACCCGCTGCACATCTGCAAGCGCCCCGAGGTGCTGCGGACGGGAGCCCTGGCATGAGCGAGAACGACGCCGTCCTTCCGGCGCCCGCTGCAACGCCCGCGCCTGCGATGCCCGCGCCGGGGCCAGCGGCGCCTGCGGCTGCCGTCACGGTCCCCGCAGAGGGCGCCCCGGCGCCTGCGGGGCCGGCGCCGCAGCCGGCGCGCCAGGAGAGCCCGGACGACATCGTCCGGCTCATGGTCGCGGAGGGCAAGACCGTCTATCTCCCCGGGCGCGCCCAGCCGCTCACGCAGGGACGGCAGTTCACGCTGCGCCGGCGGGACGCGGCGGCGCTCCTCAAAGCCGGCCACGTCGTGCTCCTCGGCTGAGCGGTGATCGATTTCGACGCCCTGGTGCTCGCGGCGGCCGACGCCGCCTTCGCCGAGCAGGTGGCATGGCTCGGCGACGACTATCCTTCCGCGCTGGTGCCGGGGATCTTCTTCGACGGGGTGATCGACGAGCACATGAAAGACGACGTGCTGGTGGTCGAACGCGTCACGGTGCTCAACGTGCGCGAGAGCAACTTTCCCCGCCGCCCGCGCAAGGATGATCGGTTTCAGGTGCAAGGGCGTCTCTACGAGGTCGTGCAGGCGCTCCCGGACGGTCTGGGCGCGGTCTCCTGCACGCTCCGGTTGACGAACAATGCCGACGCGAGCCGGCCGTTCCTCGCGCCCGTGGCGCCGTCGCCATGAGCGCTCTCGTCGATCCCGCGCCGCTGCTCGACGAGGTCGCGAGCTTGCGCAATCTCGCGGCCGACGTGCTCGCGCTCTATGGCGTGCTTGCGCCGGGCGCTCCTGCCGGCGCGCCGCTCGGCGTTCCCGTCGAGGTCGAGCGGCTCGATCCCTATCCTGACGAGGCGCTGCCGCGCATCGCCGTCTTCGCCGATGAACAGGCCATCAATGCTGCGCGGGCGAACGGGGTGCCGGTGCTCGATATCACCGCGACGCTGATCGTCGCCTGTCTCGCCGTGGACGCGAGCAAGACCGCGGTGGTCGCCGCCGTCGACGCGATGATCGCGCAGGTGAAAGACGCGCTACTCCGGAGCCCGACCTTCCTCGGCTCGATCTGGCTCGTCGAGGAGGTGCGCACCGCCCGCAGCTTCAAGCCGCAGGCGCAGCGGATCGTTGGCGAAGGTCGCCTCGTTCTCACGGTGAAGATCGCCCGTAAAACCTACGAGCCCCGCGTCACGACGCCCTTCGGCGGCCTGGACGCGACCATTTTGCCTCCTGGCACGCTGGTCCTTCCGGCGCCTTCCTCCGACGTCACCACCACCACCACGCTCGACCTTTAAGGAGAGCCCATGTCCGGACAGACGACGCCCGCCGTGCCCTTCACCCAGGTGCCGGCGGGGCTCCTCGTGCCGATGTTCTATGTCGAGATGAGCACGGCGCTCACGACGCCCGGCACGGCGGCGCCGACCGTGCTGCTCATCGGCCAGGCGACGGCGGCGAATGCGGAGGCGCCGGTCTATGTCGCCTCCGTCGCCGCCGCGCAGGCGATGTTTGGCGTCGGCTCGCAGCTCGCCAACATGGTCGCCGCCTACCGCGGCGCCGATCCCCTCACCCAGGTCTGGGCGCTGCCGCTGGCGGACGCGACCTCGGCGACGAAGGCGACAGGGCAAATCATCGTCGGCGGCTCGCCGACGCAAAACGGCACCCTCGCGCTTTATGTCGGCGGCACGTTGGTGAACGTGCCGGTCGTCGCCGCACAGACCTCGGCGCAGGTCGCGAGCGCGATCCAGGCGGCCATCGCCGCGGTCCCGACGCTGCCGGTCAGCGCCTCGGTGTCGCTCTCGACCGTGACGCTGACGGCTAATAACGCTGGCACGCTCGGGAACGACTGCCCGATCGTCCTCAACTATCTCGGCCCGCGCGGCGGCCAGGTGACGCCGGCGGGTCTGACGATCACCGTCACGCAGATGAGCGGCGGGGCGACCGATCCGACCTTGTCCGCCACCAGCCTCGCGGCGGCCGTCGGGCAGACCCCCTACGACGTCATCGTCAATCCTTACGCCGCCAGCGGCCTCGCGGCGACGACGGGGTTGCTCGCCAATCAAGGCGGCCGCTGGTCGCCGGAGGCGCAGATCTACGGCCACGCGATCACCGCGAGCCGCGCGGCGCCGGCAACGCTGATCGCCGCCGCCGGGGCGCTCAACGACCCGCATCTGACCTATCTCGGCGTCAACATCAACTCACCGACCCCGGCGTGGCTCTGGGCGCCCGCCTTCGCTGGCGCGATTTATCCGAGCCTGCAGAACCAGCCCAACCAGCCGCTCTATTCGCTGCCGATCCCAGGCGTGTTGCCCGAGCCGGCGGGTTCGGAAATCGGCTGGAGCAATCAGCAGGCGCTCCTTGCCGCCGGCTGCGCGCTCGCGACCCGCACCGCGACCGGGGGCGCCGCGGTGCTCCGCGCCGTCACCACCTACCTCACGAACGCGGCCGGGGTGCCGGACCAGTCCGCCTATCTCGACACCGAGCGGCTCTTCACCCTGGTGGCGGTGATGCGGCGGCTGCGGAACTACGTGCTCTCCACCTTCGGGCGCGCGCTGCTCGCGGCCAACGGGACGCCCACCGCGAACGGCATCGGCGCGCCGATCGCAACGCCGACGATCGTCAAAAACGGCCTGATCGGCGAATATCAGCGGATGGAGGCGGCCGGGCTCGTGCAGAACGCGAGCGCTTTTGCCCAGGCGCTCTCGGTGCAGCCGAACCCGACCGATTCGACGCGGCTCGATGTGCTCTATCAGCCCGACCTCGTCAGCGGGCTCTACATCTTCGCCGTCCTCAATCAGTTCTATTCCGCCGCGTAAGGGGATTAAGCCATGTCCGGAGCACTTCTCGAACGCGGTGGCGTTGCCTCCGTGCAGATCGATGGAACCGTCATTTCGGTCGGCGCGGATATCTCGGTCAAGCTCGGTGGCCTGATCAAGGTGCCGAAAATCTCCTCGAACGGCGTCGCGGGCTTCACGACGAAATGGGAGGCGCCGGAGGTGACCCTCACGGCCATCGACGGGCCGCAGACCTCGGTGCTCGCGCTCAAAAGCATCAACGGTCAGACGCTCCAGGTGGTCCTCAATAACGGGAAATCCTACCTTCTCATGCAGGCATTCACGGTGGACGACCCGAGCGTCAAGGTCGAGCAGGGTGACATCAGCGGGCTCAAATTCAGCGGCTCGGCCTGCCCCGAGGTGCTCGCGTGACGACGCTCGCGCTGCGCGCGCCGCTCCGCGTCCTCGACCGCGAGGTGCGCGCGATCACCTTTCGCGAACCCACCGGCAACGATCTCATCGAGTGCGGCTTTCCACTTCGGATGGGCGAAGGCGAGGCGCGGCCGGACTCAAAGTGCATCGCCGCCCTGATCGCGCGCCTCTGCAACCTGACGCCGGACGCGCCCGGGCGGATGCACGCCGGCGACTTCAACGCCGCGATGGGGATCATTCTGGGTTTTTTGGGCCCCTCGATCCCCGAGCCCCCCTCGACCTCTATTTCGACCTCGCGCGATACTGGGGCGACATCGAGCACGTGATGCGCCTCTCGCCCCGCGCCCTCCTGCTCTATCTGGCCCAGGCGCGCCGGATCCAGGCGCTTGAACGTCCGAAGGCGGCCCGATGAGCGGCACCAAGCAGGTTTTCGAAGCCGAGATCCGCGCGGTCGATCATGTGACCAAGCCCATCCAGGCGATCATGGGCCACTTCAAGGGGCTGGCTTCGGTCTACAAGGCGGCGTTTGGCGAGAGCGAGCACGAGGCCCATGCCGTCCATGCGCTCGGCCAGGAGTTCCACAAGACCGGCAAGGAGGCGCAGAAGGCCGGCGAGCACGTCGCGCAGTTTGGGCACGCGCGCCACTACGAAACGATCGCGACGCATCTCCGGCTCTTTCGCGGACATTTCGGCGCGATCAATGTCGGCCTCGGGGAAATGGGGCGCTCCCTCACCGAACTGATGCCCGCGCTCGGCGCGCTCGGCGTCGGCGGCGGCCTCGTCGGCCTGTTCGAGCTCACCGAACATGTTTCGGAAGCGACGTCCGAAATGGTGAAGATGTCGAGCGCGGTCGGCATGACCGTGCAGCAATTCCAGAAGCTATCCGTCGTCGCCAAGATGACCGACGTCGACCAGACCGTGCTGACGCGGGCGATGTTTCATTTGAACGCGGCGATGGCCGACGCCTCGAGCGGCAAAAATAAAGACCTCGTCTCGCTCTTTCACCACATGGGCATCGCGCTCAAGGACGCGAGCGGCCATGCGCGGTCGGCGGCGGACGTCATGCCCGAGATCGCCGAGGCGTTCAAGAACACCGCCGACCCGACGAAATTCGCCAAGGCGGCCGAGCTCCTCTTCGGCGCGCGCGGGGCGCAGCAGCTCGGCGCCTTCCTCCGCGAAGGCCGCGAGGGGATGGAAGAGCTGACATCGCGCGCCGGGAAAGTCGTGTGGGCGCCTTCCAAGGAAGACGTCGAGCATCTCGAATCCTATCACCGCTCGATGGTGCTCGCGAAGGAATCGGTGACGGGCTTTGCGACCGAACTCGGCGCCAAGCTCGCGCCGGTGCTGCAGCCAATGGCGGACGCGATGAGCGACTGGGTCGTCGCCAACCGCGACTGGATCACCACCGGGATCGCCGACCAGGTCGCGGCGCTGGGCAAGTCGCTGAGCCTGATCCATCTCAAGGACGTCGTCGACGACGCGACCGCGGTTGGGCACAAGATCGCGTGGCTCGCGGATCAATTCGGCGGCGTGAACTTGGTGGTAGGCGCCTTCGTGCTTGCCATCGGCTCGCCCTTTCTCAGCGCGGCGAACGCGCTGATCGGTATCGTCGGCGCGATGGGGCGCGCTTTTCTCGCGTTCAACGCGATCCTTCTCACCAATCCGATCGTAGCCATCGCCGCCGCCGTCGTCGCGGCGGTCGCCGGCGTCGCCTACGCGGGTTACGAGATCTACGAACATTGGGACGCCGTCAAGGAAAAGCTCAAAATCGTGTGGGACGCGATCAAGGTGATTTTCAAGGACGGGATCGCGGTCGTCACCGCCATGCTGCACCCCTTCACCGTCACGCTCGAGGGGATCGGCAGTCTTCTCGGGCACGTCTTCCCGTCGCTTTCATCTGAGGTCGCGACTGGCGGCGGGAAGTCGCCGCCGCTCCTCGCCGCGCCGGGCGCGTCCGCCGCCGCCGGAGGAAAGGTCCATGTGCAGGTCGACATGCGCGGGCTGCCCGCCGGGACCGGCGTGCGCACCCGCGCGGAAGGCAATCTGACCTCCGACGTCAACGTCGGCTACGCGGTGCCGGCGATCCCGTGATGGTCTCTTTTCCGACCATCAATGGGCTGCCGGTGTTCGATGCGATCGGGCTCGACCCGGCGCGCGCCAATCTGGTTCAGGCGTCCTTTCGTGGCGTGCCGTTTCACGCCGAAATGAGCGATCTCGCCGGCGGCCGCCGCACTGTCGAGCACGTCTTCCCGCTCCGCGATCTGCCCTATCTCGAAGACCTCGGGCGCCGGCCGCGCAGCTTTCGCCTCACTGGCTTTGTGGTCGGGCCGCTGGCGGGGACGCTCTTTGCCTCCGCGGCACCGCTCTGGAACGTCCAGCGCGACGCCCTCCTCGATGCGCTCGAGGGCTCTGACCAGGCCGGGACGCTGATCCACCCGACGATGGGTGCGATGCAGTGCCGGGTCGGCGGCGTCCATGTCGTCGAGCAGATCGTCGAGCATTTTGGCGCCGCCGTCTTCACGATGGAGTTTCTCGTCGAGGGCGACCCCGCCAATCCCTCCGGCGTCACCGATCCCGCCTCGTCGCTGCTGAACGGGATCGGGAGCCTGCTGCCGCTGATTTCCGCGGGCTACGAAACCCTGGAACTCGCCGAGACGAGCCCCGCGCTCCTGCTCGGGACGGCGGTCGCGGCGATGACCGGGCTTCCGGCGACGACGGTGCTCGGCGCGGTCGGGATGCTGCCCGCGATCCAGGAGACGCCGTTCAACCTCGGGGCGACGGCGGCGGCGGTGCAGGCGGCAACCCAAGCGATGGTCGGCGGCGTGCTGGCGGCGCAGCCCGCGCCCCCGGGGACCGACGATCCTGTTGCCGGGACGCCGTTTTACGCGGCGCCGGCGGCCGATCCCTCCGGCGGCCTGCTCACGCTCGCGCAGTTCGGAAGCGCTCTCCCCGCGCCCGCGAACGCCGCGCAGGCAGCCATGCAGGCGGCGGTGGTGGCGCTGATCGCAGGAAACGCCACGGCGGCGACGGCGCAGGTCTACGCGCAGATCGCATGGCCGACGCAGAACGCCGCGGCGAGCGCCGCCGAGACGCTGCTCGGGCTGATCGACGGGCAGACCGAGGCCGCGGCGAACGCCGGCGCTGACGATCTCTATCGCGGCTGGCGCGCGCTTTACGCCTTGGCCGCGACCTACATGGCCGAGGTCGCGCAGCAGCTCCCCGCCATCGCCGCCTATGCCACCGGCGACTCCTATCCGGCGCCGGTGCTGGCGCAGATGCTTTACGGGAGCGCGCTCGACGCCGACACACTGTTCGCCTTGAACGACGTGCCATCGCCGCTCTTCATGCCGGCTGCCGGGCTCGCGCTCACGCCATGAAGGACGTTCTGACCCTCACCATCAACGGGCGCCGCTTCGAGGGATGGACGGCGGCGCGCATCTCGCGCGGCGTCGATCGCATGGCGACCGACTTCATCTTGGAGACGACGCAGCGCTGGACAGAGGAATCGCAGCCCTGGCGCATCGACGTTTACGATCCTTGCGTGATCGCGATCGACGGCGAGACCCTGATGACCGGCTATGTGGACGAGGTCGCGCCGCGGCTCGATGCCGATACGCACCGCATCCATGTCGTCGGGCGCTCGAAGACCCAAGACCTCATCGATTGCCGCCCAGACGTCGCCGGGGGCCAGTTCGCCGGCTACTCCCTCGCCGCCATCGCGCGCACCATCACCGGGCTCTTCAATATCGGGCTGTTCGATTATTCCGACGGCCTCGCTGACAACACGTTCTCCACCGTCGCGATCCAGCGCTCGGAGACCGCCTTTGGGTTCCTCGAGCGCCTCGGGCGGCTCTCAGGCGTGCTGCTGAGCGACGACGTCAACGGCAATCTGGTGCTGACGACGGCGGGCACCACCCGGGCGCCAGGCGCGATCCGGATGGGCCAGAACGCGCTCTCGATGAGCGCGCGGCTGGTGGGGCGCGACCGCTTCTCGCAATACATCGTCAAGGCGCAGACGCCGATCGGCGGCGGCACGGTCGGCGGCATCAACTGGAGCGGCTTTGGGGGGATCCCCACCCCGACGCCGGTTCTGGCGCCGACCGTCAACGTCAACGCCAAGGCGGTCGCGCTCGATGCCGGGGTGCCGCGCTTTCGCCCGCGCGTCTATGTCGCGGAGGGGGCGCTGCAAGGGCCGGCGCTCCAGACCCGGGCGAACTGGCTCGCGGCCCGCAGCTTCGGCCTCGGCACCGTCGCGGAAGTCGTGCTCGCCGGCTGGCGGCAGCAAAACGGCGCGCTCTGGATGCCGAACCAGATCACCGCCGTTGATCTGCCGCCGCTCGGCGTCAATCAGGATCTTCTCATCATCCAGGTGGTCTTCGCGCTCGATCAGCGCGGGCGCACGACAGAGCTGCGCCTTGCGCCGATCTCGGCCTTCACGCCGGATCCCGGCGCGGTGAAGCTGCACAAGGGGCGGCACGCGCGGGCTGGCGGCTCGATCGATTGGACCGGGATGGGAACCGCGCAATGATCGGGCTGATCGCCGACATGGTGCGCGGCATGGTGACGCGGGCCCAGGTGACGCAGGCGACGATTTCCGGGCGCACGTTGGTCCAGAGCGAAGCCCTCGGCGAGACGCTGAACGCGATCGAGCTGCTCTTGCCGCCTGGTTACTCCGCCGTGCCGGACGCCGACGCGGATGTCGTTCTCTTCACGGTGCTCGGGGCGCGGGATCACGTCGTTGCGCTCGGCGGCGACACGGCGAACGCCGACCAGATCGCGGGCCTCGCCCCCGGCGAATTCGGCCTCCGCAATCCGCGCGGGAACTGTCAGGCGATTTTCCGCAACTCCGGCACGATCGAGCTGTCGGGCGCCCTCGCGCTCACCGGCAACGCCACCATCGCCGGCGCGCTGACGGTGAGCGGGAATATTTCGTCGGGCGAAAACATCACCGCCGTCGGCACGATCCAGGGGGGCGTCTGATGCTCGACGTCGCCCTGGTCTGGGATAACGAGACCGGAAGCGCCGATTTCGCGTTGGTGAATGGCGACCTCGCGACCGATCCCGGCTTGCAGACGGCGGTGATCCTTTCGCTTTTCGCCGACCGGCTTGCCGCTCCCGGCGACGTCCTTCCGAACAACTCCTCCGATCGGCGCGGGTTCTGGGGTGACCTACCCGTCGATCCCGCCGCGCAAGCGTCCGGCCCCTCGGCCGCGGACCTCACCGGCTCGCGTCTCTGGCTCCTCGATCGCGCTGTGCAGACCGAGGAGACGCTGCGGCTCGCCGAAACCTACGCCGAAGAAGCGCTCGCCTGGATGGTCTCGGATGGCGTGGTGGGGCGCGTTACCGCGCAAGCGAGCTTCGTCGGCGCGGGCGCCGTGCAGCTTGTCGTCACGCTGACGCAGGCCGGCGCTAGCGCGCAATACGCCTTCGCGTTCAGCCTCGCGCCCGATCTCGGCGCGCCGGCGACGGCGAGCGCTGTGACGCTCTATCTCGGCACCGAGAGCGGCGCGTCGCTGACGACGGAAGCCGGCGCGGCCTTGGTGCTCGACTGATGCCGCTCTCGATCCCGACGCTCGCCGATCTCCGCGCGCAGAACCGGGCGAATTTCGCGGCGCGGCTGCCGGGCGCGGCGACCTGGCTGCGCCACGCGGTGATCCCGATCCTCGCCGATCTCTGCGCCTACCCGCTCTATGCCGCCTATCGCGCGCTGGTCTGGGTCAGCGCGCAGATGTTCACCGATTCCGCCGAGGCGCCCTATCTCGACCGCATCGGGGCCGACTACGGAATTCTGCGCGAAGCCGCCGTTCCCGCCGCGCTGACGGCGACCGCGACCTTCACCCAGGCCGCGACCATCCCCGCCGGCGCGCCGGTCGCCAGCGCCGATCTCTCGCAGAGCTACACGGTGAGCGCCGCCGTCACCGCGACCGGCGCCGGGACGCTTCCGGTCGCCCTCGTCGCGACGGCGGCGGGGAGCGGCGGCAACCAGGCGGACGGCGCGGTGCTGCTGCTGCAGCAAGCGGTCGCGGGCGTGCAAGCGCAACTGGTGGTCACAGCGACGACCACGGTAGGGACGGATCAGGAAAGCGACGCCTCTCTCCGCGCCCGCATCGTTGCCCGGAAATCGAACCCGCCGCAGGGGGGCGCCGGCGCGGATTTCTGGCAGTGGGCACGCAACTCCGGCGTGCCGACGCGCGCCTGGGTTTTCCCCCTCAATCGCGGGGCTGGCACCTGCGACGTCAGTTTCGTCGTGGACACGTCGACGCCGAACATCCCGACGAGCGGCGAGATCGCGACCGTCCAGGCGGCGATCTCGGCTGCCGCGCCGGTGGTCGGCTCCTACGAAGTATTCGCGCCGACGGCGGACGCGCTCGCGATCGCAATCTCGAACCTCAACCCGAACAACGCGACGACGCAGGCGGCGATCATTGCCGCGCTCAACGCGCTCGCCGCGTCGGTTCCTCCCGGCGGCGCGGTCTATGGCGACGGCGTGACCGAGCCGCTCACCACCGGCGCGCTCTTTCCGCAGATGACGCCGGGGACGTTGACGCTCTCGCAGATCAACGCCGCCATCCAGTCCGCCGGCGGGATCCTCTCCTACGACCTCACCACGCCGACCGCTGACGTCGCGTTCGCGGTTGGCCACCTTCCCGCGGCGCCGACGGTGACCTTCCCGTGACGCCGTTTTCCGCGCTGGGCGCCAGCGATTTTCAGCACCAACTGCTCTCGCTGCTGCCGCGCGGGCGCGCGTTCCCGCGTCTGCTCACCACCACGATGGCCGCCCTCTGCGGCGCGATCGGCGACTGTTTTTTTCAGCTCCACCAAATGATCGTGCTCTTCCTCGACGTCGAGAGCGACCCGGCCCAGACCAACGAGCTTCTGCCGGATTGGGAAGCGGATTACGGGCTGCCGGACGCCTGCACGATCGCCGCCGGGACGCTGGCGCAGCGGCGCGCGGCGTTGCTCTCGAAGATCGCCTCGACCGGCGGCCAAAGCGCCGCCTATCTGATTTCTGTCGCGAGCGCGCTCGGCTTCCCGATCTCGATCACGACCTTCCAGCCGTCTGACACCTGGTCGAGCCCGTGGGCGCCGGCGACCACGATCGCGTGGCGCTTCGTCTGGGCCGTCACGGCGCCGACGGTGCTGGTGACCTACACGAACGCCTGGGGCTCACCGTGGGATCCGCTCTGGGCGATCGACAACACCGAGCTTGGTTGCCGGCTCACCAAGATCGCGCCGGCTTATAGCGAATTCTGGATCAATTACGGGTGAAAAACGATGCGTAGAGTAGCGACGGGTTCTCAAACCGCGACCCTCGGGACGCCGAACGCCGAGATTGGAACGCCGGGGTTTTTCAATCAGGCGGCGCCCGGCGCCGGCGTGGTGCCGACAATCCCGGGGCCGGACTGGTTTAACACCATGCAGGAAGAGATGGTCGCGCTCGCCACCGCGTCCGGGGCCGCGCTGGACGCCTCCGGGGGCGTCAATAACCAGGCGCTGACCGCGTTGCTTCAAGTGACGACGCTTCAAGTGAGCGGCTACGGGTATGGGGTGCCGGGAAGCTTCACCTACACGGTGCCTGCCGGGAAAACCCAAATCTACGTCGAGGTTTGGGGCGCCGGCGGCGGCGGCGGCGGGAGCGCCGCGACGGCTGGCGCAGTCGGCGGCGGTGGCGGCGGCGGCGCCTATGCGCGCGCGCTGCTCACCGGGCTCACGCCGGGCCAGCAGATAGCGGTGGTTGTGGGACAGGGAGGCGCCGGCGGCGTTGGGGGCAGCGGCGCGAGCGGGACGGCATCGAGCGTCGGCGCGGACATCTCCTGCGGCGGCGGCCTCGGAGGGGGCTACGCTTCCTCGACGACGCCGGGCGCCTATGGCGGCGGCGGCACGCCGACGGTAAGCGGCTCGCCGCCCTTTAACGTGGCGTTCAGCGGTAGCGCGGGCGGCCTCGGCGGTCCGATCAGCACGACCGGCGCCGTCGTCTTCGCGCAGGGAGGCGCTTCCTTCGGCTTTATCGGGACGTCGATCGGCATCGGGGGCGACACCGCGACGACTGCTGTTGCCGCGCCTTTCCCCGCGGGCGGCGGCGGCGGCGGCGCAAACGGCGGCAACGGCGCCAACGGCGGCAACGGCCTCGTGATCATTCGGTGCTGACATGGAGGAGCGCGACCCGAAATTGCGCTTCGACCGCACCATCTCCGCGGGGCACGTTCTCACCCTCATCTCGATGCTCGTCGGCCTGGTCGTCGCCGTTGGATCGTCCGCGATGCTGATCGGCTCGGAAGACGCGCGCCTCCACGGCGAGGAAATGGCGCGGGAGCGCGCGATCCAAGGGCTGCAGCACGAGCTCGACGAGGAGCGCATCTTTCAGCGCGAGCGCATGGCGGCGATCGACCATCGGCTCGACCAGGACATCGAGGCCGAACGCGCGCAGATCGCCCAGGTCGGCCAGACGCTGACACAGATTTCCGCACGCCTCGACCAGGCGCTCGAAGGGCGCGTTTTCCCCTCTCACTGACAGGAGTTTCTCGTGGCTCTCCAATTCGATGTGATCCTGCGCACGGCCATGGCGCAGGCGATCCAGACGCGTGGCACGCAAACCACGAAGGGGGCGTGGACCCCGTCCGCCGCCTACACGGTGGGCGAGACCGTGAGCAACGGCGGGAACAATTATATCTGCACCACCGCCGGCACTTCCGCGACCTCGGGCGGCCCGACCGGCACCGGGACCGGCATCACCGACGGGACGGTGGTCTGGAGCTACGCGCCGCCGACCTTGGTGTTCTATTCCGGCACCGAGCCCGCGTCCTGCGCGACGGCGCTTTCGGGCAACACCGTGCTCGACACGATCGATCTGCCGATGACGTTCTTCACCGCGGCCTCTGGCGTAGACACGCTCGCGGGGACCTGGAGCGCGACGGCGGCGGCGGCGGGCACAGCGAGCTTCTTTCGGATGCTCGATGCCGCCGGCACCTGTTTCATGCAGGGCACGCTTGGCACCACCGGCGCCGACATCGATCTGTCCTCGACGGCGCTTTCGGCGGGCATCGTCGTCACGATCACCTCTGACACGATCACCATCGGTGGCGCGTGATGACCCCGCTCGCCGCCGAGATCGTCGCGGACGTGCGCCACAGCAGCGATCCGCAAGGGCGCGTCTCGTTCGCCCTCCTCGCCCGGCTGCTGGCGCTGGCGCTCACGTCGCCAGCGGAAGCGGCGCGGGTTCTCAACGAAGTCGCGGACAATTTGAGGTAGATCATGGCATGGGGCCGGACTCAACTCCTCGCCGCCTATCAAGCGCTCGGCGCGCCGGGCGTGACGGCGGCGACGGTTGCGACGCTCAACAATCAGAAGACGACGGTGACGGTGCCGGTGCCGATCTCCAGCGTGGCGGCGTATCTCGGGCTCGTCGGTAAGCTCGGCGCGATCGAGACGTTTGCCGCGTCGCCGCCGAGCGGCGCAAGCACGCAGGCGGTGACGGCAGCGCAAGGGCTCTGGGAGATGATCCAGTCGCCGGACGCATTCCCGCCGTTCGACATGCCGAACCCGACCGTGGCGGCCGAGGTCGAGGCGATGCTCGCGGCGTTGGTCTCGCCTGGCACCGGCGTCACGGCTCCGATCGACAGCACGGATCAGGCGACGATCCTGGGACTCGCGTCGCAGACGGTGCCTGTGTGGCAGCCTCCGGTGGATGTGGGCGCTCTCCAGGTAGCGACAGGGGTCTTCTGAAATGACAACCACCCCGGCTGGTAGCTCCCCTTACGGGACAGCGATCCCACTCACCATCACCCTCGCCAGTCTAGGTCCTGGCGGGATGGCGATTTCGTCCTCTTTCACCCCTCCCTCGGACGCGGCAGGCACCTACTACGACACCGCCGATATCCGCGTGAACCTCGGCGCTGCGACGGCGCTCAGCACCACGACGGTCCCCTATCTTCAAGCGGCCTGCGTCGCCGCGCTCGACGGCACCAACCTCCCCTATATCGCGCCCTCGAACGGCGCCATCGTGGGAGCCCCGACGAGTGCATGGCAGAATTACCTTGAAGGTGGCACGGGCGAATATCTCGACATCCCCGGCTTGCCGCTTCTCCCTGGGCCGAACCCGATTGCCGTCGCACTCCTCAATGGGCTTGGCATCACCATCCCCACCGGGGCGACCGCGACCCTTTATCCGCGCATGGGCGCGGTCGGCTAAATGCGCGCCCGGCGCGGCTTCGACCCGCGCTTCGTCCCTACCGCGCCGGTCGAACTCGGCGGCGAACTGCCGGCGTCTACTGTCTACGTGCCCGGCATTTCGCTGCGCGATCTCGGCGGCGTTTTCCCGCCCCTCGTCGCGCGCTCGCTCGCGACGATCGCGGGGAGCAGCTACGGCCCGGCGCTAACCTCCAATTCCACGGGCAACGACAATTCGACTGGCGCTGCGGTCGTAACAGGGAGTTATCTCGGTAATATCGGCCAAGAGGTCACGATCTTCTGGGCCGGAGATCAGAACTCAACGCCGGCGAACACTGCGGGTTCCGGAATATTCGGCATCGGATACAATTCGGCCAGTGCTGCGCCCTACTATGCATTTGGCTTGGCCCTGGACAACGCCTTTAATATCGCAGCAATCTGTGGAATCGGCTCGAATTACTATCAGTTTAATTCGAGCGTAGTATGGGCCGCCGCGCGCCGTCAAACCTGGGTCGGCACCATCCAGATGGGCGGCGACATTAATCTCTACCAGAACGGCGTGCTTATCGGCACCACCACAGGCGTCCCGACCGGCACTTTCGCCACCAGCACAGCGAGCGCGTTGCGGCTCGGCAACTACTCCCTGGGCGGCTACTCGAACGCGAACAACGCCGTAGCGGGCTTCTTCAACGGCATCTGGACGCCGGCGCAGGTCGCGCAATTCAACGCCCAGCCTTTCTCGATGCTGCGCCCCGTGCGCCGGCGGACGTATTTCGTGCCGGCGAGCGCGCCCGCATCGGACACGGGCACCGGCGCCGACACGCTGGGCGCACCCACGCAGAGCGCCGACGGCGTCCTGTCCGTCTCCGGAACCGGGACGGATGCAATGGCGCCCCCGAGCGACGCGGCGAGTGCCGCCGCGAGTGCAACGGGCGCCGGCTCGGACGCAACGAACGTCCCCTCCGGCGCGGGCGTCGGGAGCGGGTCTATTTCCGGAAGCGGCGCGGAGACGGCTGCGGACGCCAGCGCGAGCGGGAGCGGCCAGGTCGGCGCGAATGTCAGCGGCAGCGGGGCGGAAAGCGCGCCTGGGCCCACCGCCGCCGGGGCCGGCGCCGTTTCCATTTCCGGAAGCGAAATGGAAATTTCGGGAAACGCGAGCGCGAGCGGGAGCGGCCAGGTCGGCGCGAATGTCAGCGGCAGCGGGGCGGAAAGCGCGCCTCGGCCCACCACCGTGGGGGTCGGCGCCGTTTCCATTTCCGGAAGCGAAATGGAAATTTCGGGAAACGCGAGCGCGAGCGCGACGGGCGCCCTCACCTCCGAGGTGCCGGCGTCGCGCGTGATCCCGCTCTGGCCGTCGCCGCTCCGGCTGCCTGACAAAGCCGCCTCGGAGACGGTGGACTACGCGATCGATGCCTCGGCGCTCCTGGCGTCGCCCTCCGACACGCTCAGCGTCGTCGCCGCGTGCCCCTCCCTCACCGTCGCGCAAGCGCTGGTCGCGGGCTCGCAGATCGTGCTGCTCCTCGCCGGCGGCACAAGCGGCGCGGACAATGCGGTTGACGTGCAGATCAGCGCCGCGAGCGGGCGCTTCGTGCATCGGATCGTGCGGGTGCTCACGCAGTAATGGCGCTCTTTCCCCCGTTCCCGCCGGCGTCGCCCGACGACGTGCTCGATTACCCGTTTTCGTTTCTCGCGCTGCTTGAGCCGGGCGAGACGCTCGCCGAGGCGACGCTGATCATCGCGCCGAACGGCCTCACCGAGATCTCGCTCAGCGTCGCCGGCGCGGTCGCGACCGCGCGGCTCACCGGCGGCGTCTCCGGCACGCGTTACCTCGTCGCCTGCGCCGTGACGACTAGCTTCGGCCGCGTCGTCGCCGGGGTCGCGCCCCTGGTGATCGGCCCGGTCGGCCTCGACGATCCCAATCTCGCCACCCCGGCGCCGGCCGCGGCCTGCGCCTGAAAGGACTTTTATGACGCTCTCGTCCTTCCTCCGGCAGCCGACCACGGTCGCCGGCATCGCGGCTGCCTGCGGCACGCTCGAGGCGCTGCTCAGCGGCCATCTCACGCTCGCCGGCGCCGCGCCGCTTCTGGTCGGCGCCGCCGTCTCGATCCTGCTCCCGGACAATTCCGCCGCCAAAGCCGACGCCGAGGCCGCAACGCGGGCCGTCGTCGCGCTCGCCGCCGACGTGCCGAAGCCTTCCCCCTCGCAACCGGAGACAAAATGATGCGCGCCCTTCTTCCCTCCCTGACCTTCGCCGCCTTCCTGCTCGGCGGCTGCGTCAACGGCCAATTCTCGGTCGCCGCCGCCGCGAACGACGCGGACGGGATCGCGACCGGGCTCGCCCAGGCGGTCAAGGATCTCCGCAACGGCAACGCGCTTTCCGCCGCGCAGATGGCGAAGATCGACGCGGCGCTGTCCGACGTGCAAGCGACCTCGGCGGCGCTCGCGAAGGCCGCGAGCCAGACCCAGGCGCAATCGCTCGCGACGCAGATCGCTGGCGACGTCAATGCGATCGTCGCCGCCGCCTCGGCCATCCCGGCGCTCCCGCCGCCGGTGCCGGAGGTGCTCGCGGCGGCCGACGTGATGCTGCCGGTGCTCGAGGCCGACGTCGGGATCCAGGCGCCGCTTGGCGCAGCACCCGGGATGAGCGTCGCGCAGGCGCGCGCCCTTCTCGCCGCGCAGGCCGCCAAGTTCCGCGCCGGCGCGTGAGATGAGCGGCGCGCTCCCTCCCGTCGCGCTCTCGAAGCTGCCGCCCGGGAGCGCGCCTTCTGCCGTCGACACCTCCGTGGTCGCCGTGCAGTGGCCGCAGGGGACGCCCACGGACGTGCTGGTGCCGACGTCCTCCCTGACGGCGGCGAACATCGTTCAGGCGAGCCCGGCATCCGGTTCGACGCTGGCCGTCCCGGCCGGGACGGACGTGCTGGTGGTCGGCGGGAGCGGCGCGCTCGCCGCGCTGACGCTCTCGCTCCCCCCGTCGCCAGCGCGGCTCCTGGTGGTGTTCGCGGTCGCGGTCGCGGCGCTCAGCTTTGCCGCGCCGTCGGGCGTGACCGTCGCCGCCAATGCGCCGACCGCCGCGACGGCGGGCGCGTTCCTGCACGGCGTGCTCGCCGGCTCGACCTGGTATCTGGGGTAAAAAATGTCGGTCATTGTCAACGGGACGGACCTCGGCGCGCTCACCATCGGGAGCGGCCTCACCTTCGTCGGGGGCGAGCTGGCGGCGATGTGGAGCGCCGGCGACGTGGTCGCGGTAGGCGCCGGCCTGGTCGAGAATTCCGGCACGCTCACGGCGAACTGGAGCGCTCCGGCCGTCGGCGTCGTCGGCGCCGGTCTCGAAGCGGCGAGCGGCACGCTCAGCGCGGAATGGAGCGCCGGGGCCGTGGACGCGGTCGGCGCGGGGCTCGCCAGCGCCGGGGGCACGCTCGAGGCCGCGTGGACGATCGGGCAGGCGAACGAGCTCGGGACCGGTCTCGTCCTCAACGCCGGCACGCTTTCGAGCAACGTCGTCTCCGGCGCGTGGAATACCGAGACCGTCACGCCGGCGAACGGCGGCACCGTCACGGTGCCGGCGGTCGACCTCCTTCTCGTCGCTGGCTCCGCGCCGCTCACCACGCTCACGGTCGCGCTCCCGGCCGGCCAGCCGAACGGGCGCCCGACCACCCTCGTCTTCCAGCAGGGGGTCGCGACGCTCGACCTCGTCGCGCCTTCCGGCGCGAGCTTCGTCGGCACCGTCCCGACCGCCGCGGCGGCGGGAGGGTCGTTCCGCTCCGTCCTCGTCGGCACCCTGGTCGTGCCTGCTTAAGGAAAACCGATGTCCATCGAAATTGAAGGCGAACTCCTCGAGGCCCTCAGCGTCGGAGGCGGCCTCAGCTTCACCAACGGCGCTCTCGGCCTGGCGCCGACGCTGCCCGGAAGCTACTCCGTCGCCGGCGCGCTGAGCGTCGAGGGAGGGGTCGCGGCGGCGAGCGTCTCCGCGCCAGCGGTGTCCGGCGCTGCGGGAGCCTTCTCCGGCGCGGTGCCGCCGGTGCCTCCATTCTCCGGGACACAAGGGGCCGCTCTCACCTGGAACCTGCTCCCGCCCACCACCTCGGGAGGCGCGTGGAGCGTCGGCGCCGGCGGGGGCAACTTCACTTTCGTCAATCAGTATGGGCTCGGGAGCGGCGGCTACGCTTTCTGGGACGGCGCCGACGGAGGCCCATTCGTGCTCCTCGCGACGATCGCGGGCGCTGGGACCGCGACGCCGGGCGCAATGACGCTGGCGGGCGGCCTGCGCACCAAGGCCAACACGCTCGACGACGGGAGCGGCAACGCCACCATTGCGGGATCGTTGAGTGTCGGTAAAACCACCGTGAGCGGTCCGTCGCCGATGATACTTCTCGGCGCGGGCCTCGGCGCCGCCACCCTTTCTGCCGGCGCGGTAGGCCAGTGGTTTTCCGGGGCGGGCGTCCAGGCAAACGAGACTGCGGCGTCAAACGCAAATGCGTTCGCCGTAATATCTTCAGACGGCGCCGAGGCCATCAACATTACCACGGCAGGAAATGCGACGCTCGCGGGGAGCCTCCAGCTCGGGGGCGCAGCCACGATCGCCGGCGCGCTGACGCCCTATGCCATCGGCGCGCGCGGCTGCGTCTACGACGTCCGCGCCGCGGGCGTTCCGGTGGACGGCGTCACGGACGCGACGGCGGGGCTGAACGCGCTGTTCGCGAGCGGAATCGCCGCTGAATTCTTCTTCCCCGCCGGCACGACGGTGCTCGTCGGGGGGACCGTCACGCTGCCGGACACAGCGGTCACCTGCCGCGGCGTCTATGGGCTCTCGCAAATCCATTTCACCGGCGGCGGGCAATTCCTCTCGACGAACGCGAACACCGCCTCCGGCGTCCATCCGCAGCACAAATTCGAAGGGCTCACCTTCGTTGTTGGCGGCAGCGCGCCGGCGCTCGAGTATAACTGGAGCGAATATTCCCAGCCGGTGACGGTCGGCGCGCAGGAGGCGAGCGTCGTCTTCCGCGACTGCGGGTTCTTTGCGACGACGTCGGCGACGACGGCCTATCTCGTCTCGCTCACGAACATCGCGCAAATGCTGTTCGACAATTGCGCAGGCTACGCAACCTATGGGTCGGGAGCGTCCGCCGCAGACGCGCCCGCGCAGTGCGTGGTCGGCGCTTTCGGGTCTTCGACCGGCGGCCTCACGCTGGCCAATTGCCGCTTCAACGGGTGGTCGCGCGCGCCGATCATCTACGTCAACGGGAACGGACAAACGCCGAACTTCCAGGGCGTCACGCTGACGAACACGACTCTCATGTCAAACGGCGCCTCGATGGGGCTCGTCGCCATCGACGTGACCGGCCTCATTCTTGCCGATTCCTATATCGATTACTGTTGTCAAAACGTCGTCTTCCAGGGCGACGATTTTTACGCCTCGAACTGCTGGATTTCCTATTCGCCGAGCCCGAACAATCAGGCGGTGACGCCCGCGAGCGGCGCAACCGTCACTTATCCCGCGACCAATGTCAGCAACCTGACCGTTCAGGGGAGCGCGACGCTCGCCGCGTTGACCGTCGAGCTGCCTGTCCCGGCATGGCAGGGCGTCGCGTGTTCGATCACCTTCGAAGTCGCGGTGAGCGCGCTGACGATCACCGCGCCGTCGGGCTATTCGATCAACACCTATCCCGGCTCCGTCAGCGCTGGGCAGACGGTCACCTTCTATTTCAACGTCGCCGTTCCGAACAACGATACTTGGTATGAGCTCGCCTCCGGCGGACCGGCTGCGATCATGTTCCAAGGGCCACGCAATAACTTCTCCAACCTCCACGTGCAGGCTTACGCGCCGCCGGTGTCCACCGACCCGGCGACGATCGCCTATGGCGTCCTCGCGCTCGGGCCCTCAAGCTTGAACTGGAGCGGGGGCGACGCGAGCGTCGGGCTCGTCTCGGCGGTCTACGAGCCGCAATTTAACGACGCGAGCTTCATTCCGTCCAACGGCTTCGGGATCGTGGGCGTCGGCGGCGTGCCGTTCCAGGTCGTGCAGTCGCTATTCACGATGAACAGCGGCGGAAGCTCCAATGGCCCGTTCGCGATCGCGGCGGGAAACGGGATCTACGTCACGGACTTTTATATGCCGTCCGGCGCGCCGCAAACCGAGCAGACGTTTCATGTGCCGGTCGAGTTCGACGACAATGTCGGCGTCGGCGCCGATATCGTGCTTAACGCCTCGACCGGCGAAGGCGCGTTTCAGAACGTGATCGCGCAGGCGAGCGTCGTCGGCGCGGCCGCATTTTTCGACAGCATCGCAGCGCAAACCAGCGGGCCGACCATTCAGGGAAATGCGCCTTTTAGCTTCAACAGCCCGGTGACGATCTCCGGCGGCCTCGTGCGCTCGCCGGCAGTCCTCTCGGAGCCAAGCGCTCCGGTGAGCGGGACGTGGTATCAGAACACGAGCCCGCATGAGATCGAGTTGTGCATTCCGGTGGAGCTGGCGGCCGGACAAGCCGTCAGCGTGTATCGAAGCACGACGAATTCCGGAGGGACGCCGGCCTTCTGGTATTCCAATTCCGCCGGGACGACGGCGATCGGCGTCTCCTTCAGCGTGCCGCCGGGCCAATGGTGGAGCCTATCCACTCAGGGCACGATCTATCCCTCCGGCTTCCCTCCGGGCGCGTGGCAGAATTGAGCCGTGGCGCCCTCCCTGTTTGGCCGCTGCTTCGCCGAGACCGTCGGCGAGGAAGGCGGTTTCACCGCCGATCCCGCCGATCGCGGCAACTGGACCGGAGGCAGCATCGGCCTCGGCGCCTGTCGCGGCACGAAATTCGGGATCAGCGCGGCGTCTTATCCGGCGCTCGATATCGCGTCCCTCTCGCTCGCCGACGCCAAGGCGATCTACGCCCGCGATTACTGGGCGCCGATCCAGGGTGACAAGCTGCCGCCGGCGCTGGCGATGATCGTTTTCGATGCCGCTGTCAACGCCGGCGTCGGGACCGCCATCCGCTGGCTGCAAGGGGCGCTCGGCGTTGCGCGAGATGGCATCCTGGGGCCGCTCACCGTCGCCTCGGTTCCGGCGTCTTTGGAAAAACTCAAGACCCTCTGTGCCGAGTTCCAGGCGGCGCGGCTTGCCTCCCTCCCCGCCGATCCGCGGTTCCTGCGTGGCTGGCAGACCCGTGTCTGCCGCGTCTCCCTCGCGGCGGGAGGGGTGCTCGATGCCGCCGTCTGATCTCGATCTCTGCCGCCTCGTCGCGCAGAGCTACACGCGTGCAACCTGGTTCGCCGGCGAACTCTCGGCGCTCTACACTCTCATCGACGAGCGTCCCATCTTCGCGGTCCCTGGCACCAAGCGCGAAATCGGCGAATGGCTGCGCGATTTTGCGGCGTGGCCGACGTGGGATGGGACGCTCGGCGTCTGCCACCACGGCTTTTCCACGGGCGCGTGGGCGCTTTACCGGCGCGCGCCGATGGCCTCCGTCAATTTCAGCGGGGCGATCATCGTCGGTCACTCCCTCGGCGGCGCGCTCGCGCTGCTACTCGGCGGCATTCTGGTAGCACGACGCACGCCGCCGGCTGCCGTGGTCACCTTCGGTGCGCCGCGTTGCGGCTCGTGGAAACTGCGCCGCCTGCTTTCGCCGATCGCGGTCCGCAGCTATCGGAACGGCGACGACCCGGTGCCGGACGTTCCTTGGCTGCCAGGCATCTATCTTCACCCGCGCCGCCAAATCGAGATCGGCACGCCGGCGGATGAGCCGCTCGCCGATCACCACATCGGCGCTTACGAGCGCGCGCTCGCGCCCTTCGAGGACACCCATTTATGGACCCCATCACGCTTTCTTTCGTCGTCTGCCTGACGAGCGCGACGGCGTGCGAGACGCGCACGCTCGCGGCGCCCTTCCCAACCCCGATCGCCTGTTTGCTTGCCGGGCAGACCGAAGCCGAGCGCTGGCTTCGTGATCATCCGAGCTATCGCCTGCAAAGCTGGCGCTGCGGGCGTGAGGGGAAAAGCCTATGACCGACCATTCGAACATGAAACTCGGCCGCGTGCGCGCAGCACAAGATCCGCGTCTTGCGCCGCTCCGCGACTATCTCGCGGCACCGCTCGCAAGCCCGGCGTCGGCCGATTGGTATTCGCGCATCAATGCGTGGCCGATGCTGGCGAATGATGAGGTGGGTGACTGCACTTGCGCTGCCGTCGGCCACGTCATTCAGCAATGGACGTCTTACACCGACGCGCACCCGGTGGTGATGGACGACGCGCAAGTGCTCGCTGCTTACAGCGCGGTCTCGGGCTACGTGCCGGGCGACCCTGCGACCGATCGCGGCGCGCTCTGTGGCGACGTGCTGCGCTATTGGGCGACGAAGGGGATGCTAACCCCCGACGGCGGCCCGGACACGCTGACCGGCGCGGCTTCGGTCGACCCGCGTGATCTCGACGCCCTGCGGCACGCGGTCGCGACCTTCGGCAATCTCTACGCCGGCGTCGCGCTGCCGCTTTCGGCGCAGAACGAAGATGTCTGGGCGTCCATCTCCGACCCGCCGGGCTCGTGGGGTGGGCACTGCGTGCCGCTGGTCGGCTACAACGAAATCGGGCCGATCTGCGTCACCTGGGGGGCGCTCAAGCAAATGACCTGGGAATGGTGGGCAACCTACGCCGAGGAAGCCTATGCGCTGCTCTCGCCGGACTGGCTCCGCGCGACAGGGACAGATCCTGCGGGTGTGAATTGGGACCGCCTCGAGACAGCGATGCGCGGGCTTGCGGCATGAGCCGCGGCCGCGCTGCCGCGCGAGGGCTCGCTTTCCG
>JAEHJW020006997.1_pt1 | contig 30571 bp, 21 predicted proteins | sample 9271431 | NCBI WGS metagenome assembly JAEHJW02 | reverse complement strand
TGATGGATGCCGGCGCGATGCAGCGCATCTGGATGACCGAAGAGGCCAAAGGCGCCGGCTGGCGCAACAAGATGGTCGACTGGTCACAGCTGCAGGGCGAGGTCGAAGTTTCCTCCGACGAGGACCAGGGCCTGCCGGTTTCTCCCGACGAGCTCCGCCAGGCGTTCAACGTGCTCTTCGAGCAGCTGGGGAACAATAACCCGGCGGCGGTCGAATGGTTCAAGATTCCGGCCAACCAGGACATGGTGCTCTCGACCATGCTGCCGGGCTCGGTCTCGCCGGTGGCTGCGCAGATCACGAAGACGCAGATGGACATTCAGATCCTGATGTCGAAGCCGACGGAGCAGGTGGTGAACCCGGACGGAAGCATCACCGAGAAGCTGCCGGTGGAACCGGACAAGAACTTCGAAGACTACGAGACGGCGAAGCAGTGCGTGCGCGATTACGCGATCGAGGAGTGCGACCTGCGCTTCACCGACCCGCAGGCCTGGGAGCGGCTCAACGCCTACTACGACATGCTCGAGGACCTGGACGCGCAGGTTGCCGCCGAGCGGGCGCAGCGCCAGATGAAGGTGAACGCCGCCGGCCAGCCGCCGCCGCCACAGCAGGACCCTGGCCAGCAGGCCATTCTTTCCGAGGTGCAGCAGCTCGGCACCCAGATGCTCCAGCGGCTGGCGCAGCTTGCCTCGCTGGATCCGATGCAGACCAAAGGCACCGCCAGCGCGCAGGTGAGCGCGGCCAACGACGTCGCAAGCACGGCGATTGACCTGGCAAAGCTGGTGTCGAAAGACAAATAAAGGCAGGACGGGGAGCGGCATTCAGTAGCGCCAGATCCCGGGGATGGCCTGTTTGGCAGGCACATGGAACCCGGGTGAGGCGGCAGGGAGGTCAGCCAGGACTCGCCCCGAAAGCGAGGCACCGGCCTTTCTGAGTACAGCCTGAGGGGCCGCCGCGCCGGGACGAGGCAAGCCTGGCGGTTGAAAGGGGCAACGCATGGACGGTGTGGTTGAGAAATACAGACATCCGATCGAGATTGACATCGGCGGCACGATGGGCGTCCCCGACCCAGAAGGCTGTCCCTATTTTCGCGGCACCGGGGCGCACTACGACGAGATCGAGATCGTGCCGCCGACCAAGGAATCCAGCGCGCTCCTGGTTCTTCGGCGCGGCGAGCAGATCGAGCGCGTGTGGCCTGTCACCTCGGGGTTTCTTGAGCGCATGGGCAAAACGATGTTGGAAGTGGCCGCGATGCGGCCTGAATAAGGAGAGAAACGCACATGGCAACGACCGCAACGCCCCCAGTTTCGTCCGCACCCGCGGCCCCAGCGGCCGCCGCACCGGCACCTGCGGCCAGTCCCGCGCCCGCTGCCGCACCGGCACCGGCAGCACCGGCGCCTGCAGCAGCCCCAGCGGCTGCACCGGCTGCAGCCCCGGCACCGGCAGAAGCTCCCGCACAAGCCGCTCCGCCGGCGGCGCCCGCCGCGCCGGCCGGACCGCCCAAGGCCTCGGACTTTCCGGAGAACGAGGAGGGCGTCGAGCAGTTTATCGAGGCGAGCGAGCGCTGGCGCCAGGAGCACCCGGACGAGCAGCTCGACCAGCCTGCCCAGGTGGCGCCCGAACCCGGCGCCCAGCCCGAGGAGCAGGCGGCTCCGCAGCCGGAGCAGCAGCAACCGCAGGCACAGCCGGGCGAGGCGCAGCCGCTGCCCACGCCGCAGGCCTTCGAGAACCTGCTCGCGGCAAAGCCCGATTTCAAGGCGCTCTTTGATCGCGACCCCGAGGCTAAGACGCAGGTCATGGACATGGCTCGCGCCGCCGAAGCGGCGAAGCCGATCCTCGAGATCGTGCCCACCGTCGAGGAGGCGCAATTCGCGACGAGCAAGGCGAACGAGTTTCTCAACCTGCAGCACGCCTTCGCCATGGCGGCCGAGAACCCCGACATGGGCGAGCGCGGCTGGAAGCAGTTCGTCGACCTGTTCACGCTGCGCGACGAAAAGGGCCAGCCGATCCTAGAGAACGGGCTGCCGGCGATGGCCGAGTCTTTCGATTTCATCGGCCGGAAGTTCGTCGGCGGCGCGATGGGCGACCGCATCGCCACGGAGAAAAGCGCCCTCCAGGCGCTGCAGAAGAAGCTGGAGAGCGGCGTCTACCCGAACGAGCAGATGAAGGAAGCCGACCGGGTGGCGTCGATCGACGCCGATTACCGGATCAAGGCCCTCGAGTACGTGCAGGAGCTGCTGGGCGAGGCCGACAGCCAGCTCAGCCTGCCCGAGCTTCCCGCCGACGCGACCCAGGCACAGCGTGAGCTGCAGGCCGAACTCGCGAAGCAGCTGGAGCAGGTGAACGCCGGAAAACAGGCAAACTCAAAGCAGGCGCGGGTGCAGCAGCGCCAGGCCTTTGAACGCAAGGTGAACGGCGCGTTTGGCCAGAACTTCGGCGACTTCATCGACAACCTCATCAAGGCCCGCAGGGACCGCGGCGAGTACATTCCCGATTTTGTGCTCAACCGCAAGTGGGTTAACCCGGCGACCCGCCAGGTGACCGAGGTGCCGACCTACGCGGCCGAGATGTGGCACTCGTTCCAGAGCAAGATCTACTCCATCCCCACGGTGGCAGAGAAGCTGCGCAACCTCGAGCTGCAGGGCCCGGCGGCCGAGCAGCAGCGGCTGGCGTATATGTCGGAGCTGGTGGGCAAATATGCGCCGGCCATCGAGCGCGCCTACATGGAGGAGATCCACAAAGGCATCCGCGGCAACCAGGCGGCGCAGCACGAGCAGCAACAGCGCGTCGCACAGGTGGCCAGGGTTGAACCGCAATCGGCCTCTGCACCGACGCAGGGACCGCAACCGCTTTCCGGCCAGGCGCTCCAGCAGCAGGCGCTGGAGAACCTGAGAAACAACCCCGAGTACCAGCAAGCAAGCCGCGTCGATCGCGCCGAGATGGAGATGCTCGAGGCTGAGCGGCTCCGTACAGGCCGCCGCTAGCCGCGATTTCGAGCCGCCCCACGCGCCGGTGCGTGTGCGGGCGAACCTGTGAAGCAGCGCCCAAGGGCAGCCGGCGAAGTTCGAGGCCGGCTGGAGATGGCCCATGGCCCCACCCAACAATTCCACCGCACAAGCGCAGATTGCGCTGATGATTCAGGTCATCGATGAGAACATCGAGACCTCGCAGAACCTTGACCAGGGCATCGACCGCCGTTTCCAGATGGCCACGGCGCGCGACATGGGCAAGGAAAAGTACCGTCACCCGATCGAGTTTGACGTGGGCGGCCAGTTCGCGTTCTACGACCCGGACGGCGGACCCTACATCCAGGGCAACGGCCCCGGATACAACCAGTTCATCGTTGTCCCGGTGGCTGGCATCATGGGCGTCGCACGGACCGAGCTGCTGGCCCGCATCGAGGGCGCCGGCACCGACCGCCTGCTGATCGCGAAACCGATCGCACGCATGCTTGCCCGCATGAAGGACAAGTTTGCGCACACCCGCAACGCCCTGGCCCAGGGCTACAACCAGGGCCTGCTGGCGACCGTCGACGCAACCTACGCCGGCGGCGTGGTGGTGCAGCTGGCCAACGTGCCTTACGGCAACCGCCTGCTGGACATCAATAACCAGTACGCGGCCACGGACGCGGCGTTCAACATTCTGGGGATTGTGACGATCCTGCAGAAGTCGAACTCGACCGGCGGCGGCATCGACACCATCACCGTCGACCAGGTGCCTCCGGGCTTCGTGGCCGGCTGCCAGCTGGTGCCGATGAACTCGGCTTCCGGCGCGCCACTCGGTCCCCAGGGTCTGGAGTATCTGATCTCGAACCAGACCAACGGCGACAACTGCGGCATCGCCCGCACGATCGCCTATGTGCAGTCGCCGAGCGTGAACGCCAGCTCGACCCTGAACCTGGGCGTGATCGAGGTGATGAACCAGCGCCAGAACCAGGCGCTCGGCTCGGACCAGGAAGCGGAAAAGCGCTTCTACTACACCCACTATGTGCAGAGGGCGACGGCCCGCTTGCTCGGCTTCGCCAAGGTCATGCTGACCGCGACGGACAAAACCCCGATGTTTGACATCGCGGCGCCGCGCAATGCCCCGTGGATGATCGGCAACCAGGAAGTGCTCACCGACTCGATGGCCGGCGTCGACAAGCTCTACGACGTGGCGCAAGGCCAGTTGAGGAAGGTGCGCTACCCCGGAAGCCAGAAGATGATCCCCGGACTGCTGGAGGGCATCTGGTGGCCGCGGTACTCGAACGGCCAGGCGACCTCGGAGTCGGACGCGCTTTTCCAGGACGCCTACAACTTCTACACGAAGCTGCCCTGGGCCCACGTCTACGCCTACAACCTGTATGTGAACCCGGTGATGGCGGCGGGCACCTAGAAACAGCCCTTAGCTATCAGCTATCAGCTATCAGCCGCCCGGGTCGCGAGGCCCGGGCGAACTTTTGGAGGAATGTTTTGTACGGTGACGAAGCAGAGCGGAAGACACCGCCGGAGATCCGCCGGATGCTGCTCGACTATGGCGGCAAGACGCCGACGGGGCTCCCCATGTGGCGCCTGGTGCAGGCGGGCGACTGCCGGATCCTCTGCCAGGGGCGCATGCACCATTTCCCGAAGGGTGTCGACTTTTCGATCGAGGACGCGGCTTCGATCCGGCCCGACTCCATCACCGGCGGCGTCATGCTGCTGCCGCGCTACCGGGACATCCTGCCGCACCAGTGGATTCTGCAGAAGTGGTTTGCGCCGTCGATCTGGGGCGGGGCGGCCGATTGGCGCATGGCCCGCGGCGAAGAGGCGGACACGCCGCTCTTTGTGCAGGAGTTTCCGGCCAACGGCGATTACTTCATGCTCGCCGGCCCGTGGAACTCGATCGAGGAAGCCGGGGACCTGCGGGCTGCGATCTGCGTGTATCTGCGCTCGATTCTGAGCAGGCCGCAGGATGGCCAGAACTATGTCCGCCAGATGATGGCCGAGGAGATGCACGAACGCGAAGAGCGCGTCGCGCGCCTCGAGAAGGAGATCTTCCGGGCCGAGGTCGCGAACCGGCAGATGCTCACCAGTATCAGCAGCGACGCACAGCGGATGCGCAACGCGATAGCCGAACAGGCGGGCGTGACAGCCCACCTGAGCGCCAGTGAGGCCTGGGGATGACCCGATGAACCAGAGGACAGGAGAAACGCAAGCAATGCAAACCGTAGAGATTGAGACCGCCGCCACCGCCGAATCGTCCCGGGTCGCGGGCCCGGATGGCATGGCCCGCTTCCTGGAGGGCCCCACCAGCACAGGCCGCTCCGCCAAGAAACGCCAGGAGGCGATGAAGGAGCTGATCGCCCGCCTCCGCTATGAGACCCGCCAGGACTCCGACGGACGCATCGAAGGCCCGCTGCGCCCCTGCACCGTGGTGAATTTCAACCCGGTCGAGGCCGTCGTGCAGGGCCAGATCCGGCTGACCATCCCTAGGCCTGGCACCACCAAGCACCACCAGGTGGTGATGACCTGGAAGAACCACCGGATGCAGGGCCACTACTGTGTGATCGGCTCGCCGATGATGGGCGTGACACCGGACAAGGAGCCGGTCTTCTACTCGACGGTCGTCAACTGGGAGCGCGACGAGCGGCTGCCCGTCGACGTCCCTGTCTCCGAGCCCCGCGTGTACACGCCCTGGTCGATCGGCTGCGAGATCGTCGCGCAATACAATTCGCCGTCGACGAAGCTGATGGGCGGCCTGCTCTTCTTCGATCAGGACATCCACGCGATTTCGAGCGGCCGGCTGGAGCGCAACGGCGGCAAGATCTACGTGCCCGAGCGCGAGGTGCTGCCCAACTCTGCCCAGTATGTCTACCGGCTGCGCGAGGCCTTTCTCGAAGAGGAGCTCGACCGCATCTTCGAGCAGCAGCAGCAGTATGCGGACATCATGATCCAGCTCGCGCACTCGCTCTGGGTGGAGGAAAACCCGGAGAGCCGCAAGATGATCACCGACACGCATCGCGAGTGGGCGCGCTATGCCGAGTCGAAGGGATGGCTGCCGGGCGGGCTGCCCGAGTGGGTTTCCGCGCGGCTCATCACCGGGTCGAGTCCGACGATCGCCCAGCTTTCGGCCTGCCCCTACTGCGGCGAGCAGCAGAAGCACGTGAATGTGCATTTCTGCAAGCAGGGGCATCCGTTCGACGTCATCAAGGCGCTGAAGGCCGGCCTGGCCATGCCGGAGCAATACATCGACGTGCTCGCCGACGATGCCTATGAGCAGGCGCAGCAGATCCTCGAGGAGCGGCGCAAGCGCTCCGCGGGTCGCAAGAAGGGCGCAGCAGCAAAGCCGGAAGCGACGGCTGAGACGGAAATCGCGGCGAATCAAGCGAAGCCGGCAGCAGCGAAGGGCGCGGCAGCCAAGGCGGAGAAGAAGGACTAACATGCGCACGGTAGGCGACGCCATCAAGAAGGTGCAGGCTTTGCTCGGTGACCCCAGGGGCCAGTGGGTGAAGCCTGCCTATGTCCTCCCCTTGATGGACGTCGCCTACTCGACCGTCTATATCAACATAAAGAACGCCAGCGCGAAGAACCTCTGCGGCATCGTGACCATTCCCTCGGTGCCGGCAGGGACGACGAGCCTGTATCCCTGGCAGAACGCGACCGCCGTGCCCGGCGCCTCCCCGGTGGCAGAGAACGCGCCGGCGGTGGGCCTGGCAGGCGGCACGGGAGCCGGGGCACCCAATCCTCAGCCGGTGCTGCAGGGACTCTACGACCCGATCGAAATCTGGGTTAAGCCCGCGGGCTCGGCGCCGTGGCAGTATTCGCGGCTGAACGGTCCGCGGGACACGCTGCCCCATCTCGACCCCAGCTTCTTCGGCAACGACACCTTCGGGCCGCGGATGTATTTTTCGTTTCTCGGCAACCAGCTGCGCATTACGCCGGTGAATGCCGATCTTGATTTTGAGGTGACCGGCCGCTTCGGCGCGGTCCCGATCGCGAACGTCGACCAGCTTCTGCAGGGAGCCGAAGATATGTGGGTGCCTGTGGTCTTTGAGACGGCCTGCCTGGCCGGCGTGGAGCGCTCGAACCCCCAGATCCTGGCCGGCTACCAGTCACGCTCGACGGCCGCGCAAGACAACCTGATCGCCCAACTGATCCGGGGCGAACAGGGCAACCCGGCACGCTTCCAGAAGATGAGCCGCGAGGGCGGCATGATCGCCTGGTTCTGGGGGGTTTGACAAGCATACAGTTCACTTTAACGACTTCGTGTAAGTCGGTAAACCAAGGAGAGAGAGATGGCCACACAAGCGAAACTGATCGGCACGAGCCCGGCGTCGAACCCGGACCAGCTCGACTTTGAGATCACCTTTTCCGGCAATTACGGGGTGAACGGCGTGGGCGACCCGCTCAACCTTGCGCCATACGATGCGAACAATAACCCCGGCGGCTTCACCAACCCGGCGAACCTTCCCATCCCGGCACTGCCGCTGGGCGGCCTGGAGGAAGCGCCGGCGGTCATCGCCGAGGACATCGGCGGGTACTACACGAACCCGCACCCGCTGCTGCCGGCCGCTGCAACGACCCAGGGCGTGGCATCCTCACTGGCGCTCAAGAACGGAAACAACCTGCGCATGTTCGCGCCGGGCGGGGCGGAGCTGGCCACCGATGCAGCTTACAACGCCGCAGTGACCGCTGCCGGCGCCGGCGTCATCCTGCGTGTGACTCTTCCCAAGGATCAATAGCCGTGGGCGCAGCCTACCTGCGCGGAACGACCGACCCGGCCGACCGCCTGCCCTGCGATAAGGTCGGGTTCGCTTCGCGCACCCTCGCCCAGCGCGCCCTGAAGGCGGTCCGCAAACCGGATCAGGGCGGTCTGCGCACCTATTGCTGTTCCATCTGCCACCTGTGGCACCACGGCCACGTGACCCCGAGGAAGATACGCCGTGCAATGGTTCGGAAAGCCCGTCCCGTTTCCTAGATTCCTGGGCCAGATTGATCTGGATGATCCAACCAATGTTCCGGTGGGAGCGGCAGCCGTGTGCCGCAACACCGATTTCACCCGGGACACGGGGGGCGCCACGCACGCCGACACGCGGGCCGGCAACAATCTGGCGATCCAGCTGGTGGGAACCAACGGGCAGCCGAGCCAGGATCCGGCCACCGGCGGCATCTTCTTCCGGTACTCGCCCGTGCTTCCGACCGACCCGGCCCTCTTTCCGCCGACGGGCCGCTTCGAGATGCCGATTCTCTTTGAGGGCGGAGGCTGTCTGCAGCGCGAGAACCCGGTCGGCTCAGGGCGCTGCCAGCAACTGCCGGCCTCGACCCTTTTCACTCCCCCTCAAAACAGCCACATGATCGGCGCAGCCGCCGGCAACAAGGTCTATGCGGCCTTCTCCGACCTCCGGAAGCCGACGGCAAGCGGCGCGCTCATCGACCCGCGCGCGGTGGCCACCGGGGCAGCCAACGCCGTGAGCCCGATTGGCATGAAGCCTGTCGGCTGGTACTGGCAGCCGAACACCGCGGTGCTCGCCGGCGAGATCTGCTGCCCTTCGGCGCCGGTGACCGGCAACGGGCACACCTACCAGGCGCAGAACGCGGGCACCACCGGGGCGAACCAGCCCGTATGGCCGCTGACCGAGGGCGGCACTGTCGTCGACAATGCCGGCGCGAATCAGATCGTCTGGAAAGAGCTGACGATGGTGATGGCGAACCGGCTCGACCCGCCCCCGGCGCCCACGCTCGCCGAGGATCCGGGCGGCGGCACCTTCGCGGCCGGCCTGGATGTCTATGTCGTCGCCACCCTGGTGAATCCCCAGGGAGAGAGCCTGCCCTCGGCCGCAGCCGTCTACCGGAACACCGCGCTCGATGACGGCATCAACGCCACCGTGGCAGCGCTGGGCAACCTGCCGGGCTGGGTGGCAACGCTGGGCGCGCAGTACCTGCCCACCGGCATCAACCTCTACACGGCCACTGTGGCGCACAATGCCGCGGCGCCGCCGCTCTCCGCGTACCACCTCTTCGGCGAGGCGGCGCTGGGGACCATCAAGCTGATCACCTCGGAGACCGCCGGCGTGGCGCCGCCGACCGCGTGCACGGCGCGCGTGGTGCCCGGCCAGCTTCCGACACCGGACGTGCAGCCGATCATTCAGCGCGACCCAGGGGGCGGCACCTTCGCCGCCGGGCGCGACGTCTACGTGCTCCAGACCTACACCAACGCCGCGGGCGAGACCAAGGCCGGGCCGGCGAGCTCGATCGTCAACACCGTGGCCAACGACGGCGTGATGGTCTCGGTCGAGGTGCCCGAGGACGGCCTCGGCAACGCGCTCTACGACATCCTGCAGGTGGGCATCTACGAGGCCGACGTCGCGACCGGCCAGCCCGCGCCCCCGTCGACCGCGTTTTCCCTGGTGGGCTATTACGCACCCGGCGCCGCACCGATTATCACGGCGAGCGCCGCCGGCGCGAATCCTCCCACCTCAAACACGACCGGGCCCGCGGGCAACATCGCGGCTGACACCTCGACAGGCGGACCGAACGGGGGCCAGGGCTACCGCTACGCAGCGCTGCTCTTCGTGAATGAAAACCAGACCGTCTCCGGCTTCACCCTCGCCAGCGTCGTCAAGTACATCGTCGACGAGGACGGCTGGGAGCTGGGCGTCTTCAACATCGCGAAGGGCCCGGCGAATGTGGTGGCTCGCCTGGCAGCCTTCAGCGTGGCCGACGCGACCCAGGCCGGCCCGTTCGACTGGATCGGGAACCTCAACCTGCTGGCTCCGACGGCCAATGTGGTCTATCCCACACAGACGCTGGTGGACGAGGTGGAGCAGTCGGCCACGGCGATCTTCGACAACGTGACCACGCAGGCCGTGTTTAACTTCTCAGACACCTACCTTTCGCAGGAAAATAACGTCGACGACCGGACGGACATCCTGCCGCCCTTCCAGGCCTGCCGCATCGACTTTCTCAAGACCATCAACTCGCTCGCCTACACTGGGGTGCTGGGGTACACGGGCGGCGGTCTGGTATCCATCCCCGGCGATTACGAGAGCGTCTATGCCGACGTCGGGCCGGTCCCCTTCCCTTCCGACGGCCAGCGCTGCTTCGGCTTCACCGACGTCTACAAGAGCGTTATCTTCGGCCTGCGCGAGAATGGCGGCTACAGCATCCAGCCCAACTCCGGCAGCCCCTCGGGCTGGGACATCGTGCAGCGGTGGGACCAGGTGGGCCCCTGCGGCTTCCGCGCATGGGACGCGATCGAGGCCTTCATTGTGTTTGTGCACCGCAGCGGGGTCTACGTGTATATGTCCTCGGACCCGAAGCTGGTCACGAGCGAGGTGCCGAAAGCGTGGTCCCGCATCAACTGGGAGTACGGCTACAAGATTGCCGTGACCATCGACCAGGACACCCAGACGGTGCGCATCCAGGTGCCGACCGGCCAATCGACCGAGAATAACGAAGAGTTTTGTGTCAGCTACCTGATGGGATGGGAGGACCCCATCCACTTCTCCGCCTACATCGGCAAGGAGGTTTCCATGCCGCAGGCGCGGCGCTGGAGCTTCAACGACGTGGCGGCGACCATGGCGGTGCGCATGGACCGGACGCTGCCGCCTGGCCCCGCGTTTATCGACGGACCCGACTGGACGCTGCAGCGGGATTCCGCTTTCTCGAAGAGCCAACTGCTCTATCTCGATTCGAGCCCCGACGGCGGCGTGCAGGCGCGAACGCCGGGAAGCTGGTCCGATAACGGCGCGGGCATCGACTGGCAGTACGAGACCGCCTCGGCTGGTTTCATGCAGGCCGTCTGCAAGCCGGAAGGCATCAACCTGAACGTCGCCGGGCACGGCCTGATCACGGCCGCGATGCTGCCGGCGCGCAACCGCGCCGATGGGCCCGGCGGCGCGGCGGCGAATGAGGTGCCGCTGGGCGATGGGCAGTTTGCGCTCGACTCCGGCCAGCAGATCGGCATCACCCTCAAGTGCGAGCCGGTGATCGACGAATACTGGCGGGTGCGCATCACCAACGGGAAGCAGCCCGGCGCCTGGGCAAGCCTGAAGACGCTGACCGTCTACGTGATTCCCTTCACCGTGGGCCGCGGCGAGCTGGAGACGAACAACCCATGAGCGTAGCCACGCCTGGAACCAACCGGCTCGGCGTCTACGTCGAATCCATCTGCCGCGACCTCGACAGGGGCAAGACCCCGCAGACGGAGGACTTCCGCCAGCTCATGACGCAGATGCAGATCGCGATTCAGGCGTCGCTTCCCGGCGGCATCTGGCCGACGCCCGGCGGTTCGAAGGCGGTGAATGCCGCTTCGCCGTCGAAGCTGGTGTTTTCTGTGACGGGCGCGAACGGGCAGTTTCAATGGTCGGTGACGAATCCCTATCAGGCCAGCGGTCAGACGGTTTGGCACGAGGTGAGCTACTGCCCGCTGAAGAGTTTCACACAGAATGTAACGACCCTGCCGCCGACGGCGGGAGCCAACGGCACGGTGGCGGAGCCGGGCCAGACCTTATTTTTCCGGCTGCGCGCGAGTTTCGATCTGAAAAACTGGTCGAGTTATCAGCTGGCGTCCACGGAGACGATCAGCTCGGGCAAGGTATCGAGCGCGGCCACGAGCGACGCAGGCGCCTTCAACCAGACCAACTACGGCGTGGTGACCTCGCAGGCGGTGGGCGCGACGGCCGAGGTGCAGATCCAGGGAGCGAGCGGGCCGCTGACGAGTCTGGTGGCGCAGAAGGGACCCGCGCAGAGGGCGCTGCCTGGCGCGACGATTGTCGGAGTGGCGGCGGGAAGCAGCCAGTTCGTCGGCTGGGACGGCAGCCAATACATCCTGCGCTCGACGCTGGGCGAGCTACTGGCGTCGGACGACGTGACGCCGATCGGCAAGGTGAGCGTGGTGGATACAGGAACGCCGGTTCTGCCGGCGGTTTCTCTGGTGCTGGGCTCGGGCGGCGCGGTGCTCGGCTGGAATGTGACGAACCAGGGCAACGGCCTGACCGGGCCGGTGACGCTGACGATTGCGACGGCGACCGGGACAGGGGCGACGCCGGGCGCGCAGACCATCACCAACGGCAAGCTGATTTCGATCGCGCCGGGCAACCCAGGGAGCGCGTATGCCGGCACCGACACGGTGAATGTGAGCGGCGGCGTGGGCACGGGAACTGCGGGCGGCGGCACGGCGGTAGGCGGCAACGGAGGGAGACTGACGGCTGTATGAGACTACTGCACCATCTTCTTTTCGACCCGCTGAGTGCGTGGGAGCAATTCAAATACAGCGTGGCCGTGATAACGGTGCTCTTCCCCGGCTGGGTGCTCTGGGTCCTGCTCCTGCAGCGGAGAAAGAGGTAACCGATGGCCTGGGAGGTTGAACACCAGCACGTGGATCTGGCGGAGATGATGCACGTCACGACCTTTGTGGAGCGCGGCGTGAAGAACCGCAACGGGGAGCCGGCGCGGCATCTGCTGCAGATCCGGCTGGGCGACGGGCTCGCGCTGACGCCGGAGGGCACGCTGGTGGATGGCGAGGGAAACCACTTCGACGTCGTCGCCAAACAGCAGGAGCTGCTGGCAGGCCTGAATGCGCTGCATGCCAACGCTCGCAGCTTCGCCCGCAGGCACGGCGCGCAACTGGGTGCCCCGCCAAAGATAGGAAGGTAGCGCAGGAATGAACGGGACGGAAGTGCAGAACATCACGCCGGCGGATGTGCCCGAGGTCTGGGCGCTCTGCAACCGCGACAACGAAAAATATGGGACCGACTTCGCGGTGCCGCGGCTCTTCGACGAGGACGACGTCCTTTTGCCGAACATCCCGCTCGCGCTGAAGGTTCTGGACCGGGGCCGCATCGTGCAGGCGCACATCTTTGAGCGGCAGGTGGAGCTGCTGACCTACGGCGCAGGCGCCAGGGGCACGGCGCTGAGCCTGCCCGGGATTTTGTGTGCGGAGCGACTTTTGGAGCAGATGGGTTACGGAGGATTCCATGCGCTGGTGCCGTTGGCGAGGGTTCGCCAGTGGGACCGGGCCGTGGGGCAGCGCCTAAACATGGAACGCGACGACGGAAGGGTAGCCCATTTTTACCGGCCCTTCGGGGGGAGAGCTTGACCAAGAGCCAGAGCAACCAGGCATTCAACACAGCGAGCGGCCAGAACGCCGGATACAACGCCAACGCGCAGTCGACTTACGGGGCAGAAAACGCGGACATCGGCGAGTACAAAAATGCGCTCGCCAAATACGCGGCCGAGAATCCCTACGTCCAGGGCGGCGAGTTCCAGACGAGCCAGAACCAGGCTCTCGCCGACACCTCCGCGGCGCAGGCGCAGGGCGCCGGGCAGGCGCTGCAGGCCGAGCAGGTGCGCAGCGGGCAGAATCCGGCCGCTGCGATCGCCGCGACCGAGCAGATGAACGAGAACAATACCCGAAACATGATGGGCGCCGAGGCCAGCGCGAACACGAACCGGATCGGCGCGGAAGCCGGGTACAACCAGGGTGTGCTGGGAGCGACCGCGGTGCCCGCGCAGATGGAGCAGGGCATGCTCGGAACGGAGACCGGGGCGGCCACTGGCGCGCTCAACCAGGAAACGGAGGCCTCCAAGACGCCGAGCTTCTGGCAGGAGCTGGGGCAGGGCGTGATCAGCGCGGGATCGTCCTTTGCGGGCGGCATGGGTGCGAAGTTGGCGGGTTGCTGGATCGCCGCGCGGCTGTACAACGGATGGGGAGACACCCGCACCATCGCGGTACGGATGTACCTGCATTACGAGTTCGGGCGGCACTGGTACGGCGCTCCGGTGATCGGGCTCTACCAGCTGGCGGGCGAGTGGATTGCCGGGCGCGTGATGCCCCGCTCGCGGCTCGCGACGCGCATCCTGCGCTGGCTTTTCGACCGGGCGCTGACCCGGGCCGAGCTGTGGCTCGCCACCTCTGAAGGCGGAGCCTTCTGGCGCCGCTACCAGTGGCTCTATCACAATCGCGTGCGCCACACCTCCGGCAAGCCTCCGGATGAGTGGCACCACTGGGCGATCGAGCGTGTCGGCGACGGCTTCACGGAGGTGTTCTAATGGCTCAGCCCGGTATCAGCAGCAACCTCGGTGACCCCGACAACTTCGAGGGCCTGCCCTACGCGGGCTCGCCCGTGACCGCGGCCGGACTCGACCCGGACGAGGTCCGCATGATGATGGCCGGCGGTGGTGGCGCCGACCAGCTCACCCAGCGCATCCAGGCCGCGCAGCAGCGGACGCCGCCTTTGCAGATGAAGCCGGATACGACGGCGATGCCGACTCCTGCCCCTGCGTCGCCGTACCAGGGAGCAGGGCGGCAGACGGTGGGAGTGACCGGCGCGCCGGGCGGCGTCGCCAGCGCTCCCGCGCCGAGGATGCCCGCCCCCGAGACGCAGCCGGCGGGTTGGACGAGCGACACGGCCCAGCAGGGCGCAGGCATGCAGCTCCAGGCTGGGGAAAAGCTGCTCGATACGGCACGGGCCATGCAAGCCGACCCGGAGATTCCAAGGCTGCAGGAACAAGTGGTGGCCGACCAGGCGGCAACCCCAAACCCGCGCGACTACAAACCGGGATGGGGGACGCGGATCCTGCGCGGCCTGAAAGGTGCGGCCCTTGGCGCGGCGACGGGTGGCATCTTTGGCGCGGCGGCCGGCGCGCTCGACCCTGCGCTGGTGCGCGGCGGGACCGCCTATGGCGCCCCGACGGATGCCTATGACACGGCTCTCGACGCCAACAGGCGGCAGACCGAACAGGACCAGCAGCGGCTTGCCGATGCGGCGGCCAACTTCAAACAGGCGCAGGATATGCGCGTGGCGCAGGAGACCGCGCTGAAGGATGCGAGCGCCGCAGGAAAGGGAGCTGGGGAGACCGCTACGGGTCTTTCCACCGCCAACACCAAGGCGGCCGAGGTGCCGATCGACCAGCAGAAGGCCGATGCCGAGACGCAGAAGGCCTTCAATGTCTCCGCCGAAGGGAAGGTGCAGGCGACACAGGCCGAGATCGACCAGCGGACGAAGTTCGCCGACCAGGCAGGGATGCCCCAGGGCTTCCGGCGCTGGCGGTACATCCTCACCGGGCAGATGCAGGAGCAGGCCCAGCGGGCCCCGAGTCCGGAGGAGACGAACCTGAACACGCTGGTGGCGGCGTTCCGCGGGGAGCACGGCGGGCAGGGACCGAAGACGGTCGCGGATTGGCAGGGGCTGATTCAAGCGGCGAGGGGAACGGAACCGCGCGCGGGCGGCGGGGGAGAAAAAGCCGACGCAATCGTGTCAAAAGCTGTGGCCGATAAAGACGCCTTCCTCTCTCAGTGGGAGCGTCAGAAGGACGGCTACTGGACGAAACGTGGAACGATGTACGCTGGTGGTGGCCTGGCGAAAAACCCTGCGGATGTGATGACCGGCCAGCAGATGCAGGCGCGTCTGGACAAGTTCCGTACCGACGCGAACGTTCGGCTTGCCCCCTTGGGCGTCACGATGGATCAGGGGGGAAACGTAGTTTCCGCAGCCGCCGCGCAGGCGCCGCCGGTACAACCCGGCGACGGGCAGGCCGGCAGGGTGAATGCCACCTCGGCGCCGGCGAGCGGCCAGCGGGTGAACCAGCCCGCTCCCGCAGCAGCCGCCGCCGCCGCGCAGGGCGCGCGCCAGGGGCAGCCGCCCAGGTTCAACCCCGGACCGGACGGCATGGTGCGGATGAAGCTGCCGGACGGCCGGATTGCAAAATTCCCGGCGAAGAATGCCGCGCAGGCCTGGTCTCTCGGGGCGGAGCCCATCTAAGCCATGAGCGCGACGGCGACGCCGGTGATGCCCGGCCAATCTGACCCCTTTGCCGCGCTGGGCGGAGTCTACGAGACTCCTGCGCCGACTGCGGCCCCCGCACCGCCTCCTGCTGCGAAGCCTGCGGCCGATCCCTTTGCGGGCCTCGGCGCACAGTATGAGGCGCCTGCGACACCCGCGCCTGCGCCGCTGCGGCCTCCGCAGGCGCCCTTTGCGCCGCTTCCTACGCAGCGCATCGACATGGCGAGCCTGCCGGCCGCTCCGGGCCCCGCGCCTTTGCCGACCCAGCGGATCGACATGGCCGCGACCGCGCTCAACCGCAGCAAGAACCCCGAGGACCAGGCCCCGGAGGTCAGCTACGGCTTTAACCGGCCATGGGCGAAGGCGGGACCGTACACGACGAAGCTCGCCCCTGCGGACGAGGCGAAGTTTCAGCAGTGGGTCAAGCAGAACAAGGTGCCCTGGCAGGACACGCCCACCTCCGATTACGACATGCGCGGCTACTGGCAGGCCATGCAGCAGGGCAACGCGACCCAGCAGCACAGCAATTTCGACGGGACGATGCACTATCCCGACACGTGGAAGACGCCCTATAGCGGCGTCTTTTCGCGTGAGTCGATGTATGCGACGCCCGAGGCGCCGCGTTGGGTAGGCGACCGCCTGGTGACCCGGCACGGCCAGATCGTCACCGACGAGACGCCGCGGCCGCAGCCGATACCGGCGCCGGCCGCGCCGCCGAAGCAGCCCCAGACCACGCAGCTCCCACGGCCCGCGGGCTCGCCCTACTGGCAGGGGCAGGTGGCCGAGCAGGGCGCGCTACTTCAATACGTGCCCGCGCCGATCAAGAACTTCTTTACCTGGGCCAACGAGAAGCCGCTGGTGGACTACGCGCCCGACGACAGTGGGCAGCTCACAGGCCCGGCCCAGCACGCAAAGCAGATATGGGACGGCTTCCAAAAGGACCATCCGCAGATCGCGGCCATCCTGGACCCGGTCGGGGCTGGGGAGAAATACCTGGCGCGGCATCCTGCGCTGGCCGCAGCGCATGACCGCCTGCAGCAGGATCTCAACGCGATGACCACGCCGGCGAATGTCGGCATGGTGGCGGGCGGCTTCTTCTCGAAGCTGGGCACGATCTCCGACGTGCTGGCGGCGGTCTTTACCCAGCAGGCCGTGAAGGGTGTGTACTCCAGCGCCAAGCAGGCCGCCCAGGCGTATAAGGAGGGCAATAACCCGGCTGCGGCCGCGCTGGCTACCGACGCGCTCTTCAATGCGACGGTGGCTGGTCTCGCGCTGCACCACGGGCTGAATGCCAATGCCGCCTCGGAGCCGGAGATCGCTCCCGGCAGAGTTGCGCAATACCGCGCACAACAGGCAGCGACGCGGTTAGTCGACGAGGCTCGTCCTGGCGGAGGTCCCCAGGAGGTGGTCCCCGACACTGACGAGCAGCTGCGGGAGAGGGCGAAAAGCCGGATCCGGGCAATCGCGGATTCTGGGCGCGAGCAGCAGGTACGGGTTCCAGGGCCCGACGGACAGCCGAAGGACGTAACCATCCCTGCGCGGCTGCTTAGCCGGGACGAGCTTACGGAAATGCGCAATCTGCGGCAGATGCTGGACGACCCGGCCAGCCTGCGCGGCTATTTTTGGGACCTTGACCACCCAAAGGAGAGCTCCACAGCCAAAGCCTTTGATGGACTCGGTGCCGTGTACGAACCCGAGGCCTCACCGACAGAGAATGTTGCACAAGTTTCACGTGGAACATCTGGGGAGCCGGGACAAAGGTCCGTCGCGGACGTCTTCGGAGTCCCAACGCCGGAGGAAAACGCCGCAGAGGACCGGCGCGTGCGCAGACAGAACGAAGTCCGGCGAATAGCCGCTGGCGCGCCACCCATCGGGACCGAAGAGCCGGAGACTGGCCGCACGGTCATGCAGCAGTCGCCACGCCCCGAGGTGAACCAGGCCGCGGCGACGGCCGAGCACCCCGCCGTCAAGCAGACAATCAGCGACGCACTCGAGCCCATCGAGGGCGCGCGCCTGGCCGGCGCCCGGGATGAGAAATCGCCCGAACGGGTCGAGGAGAAGATCGAGAGCGAGGACCAGTCCCCGCGGACTCTCAGGGACTATTCCGGCTTCCGTATCGCCGTCGACACGCCCGAGGCGCGCGACCAGGCCGCGGCCGCCCTGCGCCAGCGCTTCGAGGTGCCCGACGAGCAGGATGAGTTTGACAAGGGCAACGAGGAGACGGGCTTCCATGGCATGACGCTGCAGGTGCGCGAGCCGGGCTCGCCGGTCTCGCACGAGGTGCAGATCCTGCCGCGCGAGGTGGCCGAGAACGCCGACGCCCGACATGGCCTCTATGAGAAGGCCCGCGAGGGCGACAAGGCGGCCATGGCCCGGCTGAAGGCCCAGAACGAGGCCGATTACCAGAGGTTCCGAGAACGCAACAAAATCTTGCCAGCTATGGCTGGGGAAGGAGGTCGCGGAGCAACGCCAGAGCCGCCTGCCGAGGGGGCCGCGCCGGTCTTCAAGCACGGCTCCACGCAGGCCAACATTCCGGACGAGAGCGAAGCGGGCAAGGCGCTGGCCGGCCTGCGCTCGAAGATTGCGCCCCAGGACCTGGCCGGGGACGTGAACGGCACGGAGGGCGGCCTCGAGACGCACCCCCATGTGACCGTGCGCTACGGCGTGAAAGGCGACGACACCGCCGGCATCGAGCGCTTCATCGAGTCCCAGAAGCCCTTCGAGGCGACGCTGGGCGCGACGCATTCCTTCCCTGCCTCAGAGCACTCCGACGGCGCCGTGCCGATCGTGGCGCCCGTCGAATCACCCGAGCTGCATCGCATCAACGCGGAGATCGAAAAGCACGGCGCCTTCGCCGCGTCGAGCTTTCCGGACTACAAGCCGCACGCGACGGTCGCCTATGTGAAGCCAGGGACCGAGGGCAAATATGTCAACCTGTCCGATGCCCAGGGCCAGCGCTTTCCGATTGACCACATCTCGATCACCGACCGCAACGGCAACGAGAAGCAGGTGCCGCTGCGGGGCCGGGGCGAAGAAAAAGGCAAACAGCCGGAAATCATTAGTCCAGACGCAGAGCGGCAGGCTACAAAGGCGCTTGAAGACTTCGACCGGAGGATGCTGGAAAAGTACGGCGAGGATTATCATGCGCCGCGCGACGAGTCTCCGCTGACGCCGGAGGAGCTCCGCGAGGGGGACCGGCTCGCTGTGGCGGAGCGGGAGGCTCGGCTGCGCCAGGGCAATTACGCCAGGCCCGTCGCACCGGAAACGGCAAATGCACACATTACAGAAGGTGGAATTTCGGCCAACGCGGAGAACAAGGCGGCGCCGGGCCACCTGCCCACGGCCGCCGAGGGGCCCTTCACCGAGGGCTCGCGCGTCCTGCGCTACGACTTCAACCCCGACGAGGCCTGGGTCGGCTTCGATCTCGACAAGACGCTGGCTCACGATGAAGGTTTCAAGGGGCCGGAGCACATCGGCGAGCCCATTCCCGAAGGCGTCGACCGCCTGAAGCAGCTGCTCGATCAGGGGGTCAAGGCTCGGATCCTCACCGCCCGCGTCGCGCATGACCCGGACGGGATGGCGCGCGCAACCATCGAGAAGTGGGTGAAGCAGCACGTCGGCCAGGAGCTGCCCATCACCGCCGTCAAAGACCCGAACATGATCCGGCTCTATGACGACCGGGCGGCGACGGTGGAACCCAACACCGGCCGGCTGCTGGCCGAGCCGCAGGAGAAGATTCATGCCCTACAAGAGCGAGGCCCAGGAGGAGTTCTTCAACGCCAACCGGAAGAAGCTGGAGGCGCAGGGGGTGGACGTGGACGAGTGGAACAAGGCGAGCGAGGGGCTGAAGCTGCCGGAGCACAGCCGCAGCTCGAAGGCCTCGGCATTCCGGGAGGCGCACGACCGGCGGAAACAGAAGTAACTCCGGCCGCGGACCTGCGGCCGAACCAGGTGGCGCGTGTGCCGGTTGCCGAGCTGCACGCGGACCCGAAGCGCTTCCAGTACAAGATGAGCGCGACCTCGGCCGCCGGCACGAGCGACCTGCTGCACGGGCGCAAGTGGAATGATGCCCTGGCTGGTGTGATCAGCGTGTGGCGCGACCCTGCGGACGGCAAGGTGTATGTGGTGAACGGACATCACCGCTTCGAGCTGGCGAGCGGCTCCGGTGTGCCGGCGATGAACGTGCTGATGTTGGAAGCGCCGACGGCCGAGGCAGCCCGCTCGATCGGCGCCATGCAGAACATCGCCGAGGGCCGCGGCACCCCGATGGACGCCGCCAAGTTCTTCCGCGACTCTGGCTTTACGCCGGCGGATCTTGACCGCATCGGGATCTCCATGGGGGAAGCGACCGCGGCCAATGGCATCGCCTTATCACGGTTGGCCGATCCGATTTTCGACGACGTGGTGACCGGCAAGCTGCGGCTCAACCGGGCGATCGCCATCGGCAAGGCGACCGACGTGCCGGAGGAGCAGGAAGCGATCCTGAAGCTGGTGGAGCGCGCCGAGGCGAGGGGCCGCAAGGTCTCCGACGATACCGTGGACGAGCTGGCCCGCATGGCCAAGGGTGCCGGCAGCCACACCGACTTTCAGCAGACGCTCTTCGGGACCCAGGCCGAAACCCGCAACCTGGCACTCGAGAAGGCCGAGGTCTCGAGCTACATTCGCGAGCAGATCGGCAGGGAGAAACGGATCTTCGGCTCGGTGGCGGATGAGAAAAAAGCCGCGCAGCTGGGCAGCGCTGGGAATAGAATCAATGCAGCCAAGAACCGCGAGATCGCAACGAACGCGGCCCAGGCCCAGGAGCTGTACGACCGGCTGAGCACGCGCGCCGGCGATGTCGACACGATCCTCAATCGCGCGGCCCAGCAGCTGGCCGAGGGAAAGGAGACGCCCGCAGCCATCAAGCAGCGGGCTTACGACGATGTCAGAAAGGCTCTATCCGAGACTCTCACCGGCAGACCGCAGGGCGGCGATCGAGGGATTCGAGCAGGCACAGAAGCGGCTCCGGCAGTCGCCGCCCAGCGCACCCCGCGCCGTGGCTGGACCAAAGGCGAACACTTCCTTGTCCGCGACCCCGCCACAGGCGACTTCCGCCGCGGCGAAGTAACCTTCTACAACGAAGCGCCGAACGGCGGCAAGCCGGGCGGCCGATCCCGCCTGAGCGATGGCACCAAGCTGGATGAGATCCCGCGCGACGCGCTGCGGATCCGGGTGCCCGACGCACCGCCGAAAAACCTCACCGGCACCCCGGAGGAAGCAGAGGTCAACGAGCGCGTTCACCGCAACCTGCCCAAGCTGGCCGGCGATTACCTGGAGCGCTTCACTAAGGATGGTGTGCCGACGCTGGCGACGGACGCTGCCAAGGAACTGCTGCCCGAGTTCAAGGCAGACCCGACCGGCAATGACCGCATTGTTGCCAACGCCGGCAAGGCGATCCGCGACACCGCGCTCGACACGGTCCTCAGCGAACCCGTCCGGCCCGGCAAGGATCTGGTGCGCATCACGACGGCGTCGCCTGGGAGCGGCAAGACCTCCGGCCAGGCGCGCGGCATCTTCGACAACGCAGGCCTCCAGATTGAAGCAATCAGCGACGAGTACAAGAACTTCGCCAGCCTGCTACGGAAGGTCATCGACTCCGGCCGCACGCCGGTCGTCGAGTGGATCCACGTCGACGAGCCCGGCAAGACGGTGGAGCGGATGGTGCGGCGAGCTCTGGGTCATGGCGGCCGCCCGGGCATCGGGCGCACCGTCCAGACGAAGTACATGGCCGACGCCTATTACAACGTGCCGCGGGTGCTCGAGCAGGTACGCGACGAGTTTGGCGACCAGGTCAGGTTTGTGGTGGTCGATAACTCCGGCGCCAGCGCGGCAGAGGCCACCGCGCACGAAGGTACCGAGGCACTGCAGCGTTTCGTTGACCTCCGAGGGGGCCAGAGCTACAATGAAATCAGGAATGAGATCGATGCGAAACTTGCAGAGCTCGAAAGCGAAGGAGTTTTCGAGGGCGACCGCGGAAAGGCAGTCCTCGCAGCGGCCCGGGCGACCGACCGGGGATCAGGCTCCGGCTCGACCGGAAGCCGGCCTGGCGGAGCGAGCAGGGCGAGCGATGAGGGCCTGGGGCGAGGCGCAGAAGAAAGACCCGCACCTGCAGGTTCCGTACTAAGTTCCGAGACAAACACTAAAAGCGAGAAGGGTGAGACAGACGAGGCCGGGAGACAAAAGACTCCCGGCCAAGCTGTCTCTGCGGACGAGTATGCCCGCGGCATCGACGCCGCCCGGAAGCGCAGCCTGCGCGAGAACGCGGCGGCGCACCAGGCAACGGTGGCGGAGACGGCGACGGGCAAGGCTGTCGTGCTGGATCCGGATGCGTATGCGCTCTGGCACCGGGCCGGCCTGGGCGAAAAGACCGCCTGGAAAGGCGTCTCCCTGAGCCGCGAGGCTGCGAACAAGCTGGAGCTGATGCTGCGCTCGATGGCCGGCAGCGCGCGCAAGGAAGTAGGCGGGGCGGAAGCTGCCGCCGGCTATGACCGGATGGCCACGGCGCTGCGGGAGGCGCGGCAACCGGACGGCAGCGTGATGCTGCTGCGCGGGGACTACACACCCGACACGGTGCTCGAGGAGGGCTGGCACCAGTGGCAGCGGCGCAATAAGATGGCCCAGTCCGACGCGATGCACGCGGTGGCGGATCGCCCGGAGTTCCGCGAGATCGCCGACCAGCTGCGCGCGATGGGCTACGGTAAGGGCGGCAGGGAAGGCAGGACGGAGATCGCCCTCGAGCTGATGGCGAAGGCCATGGCGGGCGACCCGGCGCTGAAGCTGACCCCCGACCAGCGCTTCGAGCTGGTGCACGCCTTTGCGCGCGCCGCGGCCGAGGAGCATGGCGGTACAATTTTCAACGGGATGCCGCCGGTGACGCCGGAGGCTGAAGCGGCGCTGAGGGAGGCGCGACATGGCTACGAAGCAGAATCCGATGAAGCAGGCCGAGGAGGCGCGGCACGAGGCGCAGCTGAAGGCCGCAATGCGGGAGTTTCACCGCTCGCCGGAAGCGAAGGGCGTGCGGGTGATACCCGAGGAGCCGGGGCCGCTGGTGGACGTGGCCAACAAGGTCTTCCAGAAGGCGGCACGGCGGAAGGTGAACTGACGCCGGCGCAGAAGCAGGGGGTGCTGGACCGCCTCATGCAGCGCGTCTTTCACGGGTCGCGCTTCAAATTTAGTAAGTTCAGTCTGGACCATATCGGGCGCGGCGAGGGCATGCAGGCCTACGGGTGGGGTCTCTACTTCGCAGGCGACCGGGAGGTTGCCGACTGGTACAGACAGAAACTGACCTCGCACGAGGAGCTCACCCCGGACGCCGCCGCAACGGCCAAATACAAGGACCAGTGGGACCGCGTGGTGAGCGAGCTGCACGCCCTCGACAAGAAGTATTTGAACGGTAGACCCGGACAGTTTGAGGCCCTGGCAAAGGCTCGCGCACCCCTTGAGAGCGAGCTCGCGAGTATGCACGCGAAGATGATCGACGAAACGGCGGCGCGGGTCGGCAAGGGGCACCTGTACACCGCAGAGATCCCTGAAAACGACGCGATGCTGGACTGGGACAAGCCGCTTGCGGAACAACCCGAGCCGGTTAGGGACGCAATCGCTGCGGCTTTCAGGGAGCGCATGATTCCGACCGGGCTGGACGAAAACGGCAAGGGCACGGGCTATACGGGGGAGCAGATCTACTCGGAGCTTAGGAAAGAGCTGGCGCAGCGACGGGAGAGCCCTGCCGCGGACCCGGCCAAGGAGGCTTCGGAAACCCTGCACAAGCTGGGAATCCAGGGGATCAAGTACCTCGACCATGGCAGCAGAACGACCGCGCGGTATCGGTTTGATGTCGCGACATTTGATGGCGAGATCCAGGTCGGTGATGCCATGTTCGCCACACGGGCGGAAGCAGAGGCAAAGGTGAGGGCTGCCGAGGCAAGGGGGCTGCGCGCCGAGATCACAGAGAAAAGGCAGTCCGGCCTGACCCACAATTACGTGGTTTTCGACGATAACGCCATCAAGGTTCTCAACGGCTTCGACGAGGATGTCCCGCTCTACCAGCGGGCGCAGCGCGGCCTGCTGCCGGAGGATTCGCTGGCCCTGCCGGGGATGGAGCAGGCCGACGAGGAGCGCGCCGCGGCGGCTGGGGAGGAGCAGGGCCGGCTGCTGAGCGAAGAGATGCGCCGCCCCAAGGGCGACATCAGCGCGGCGGCGGGAAGGATGGAACGCGAGTCGCCGCTCTTCTTTGGATCCGGCGAGAACGCGACCCTCTTCGGCGAGCCGGAATCGCCGACCGAAGCCGGCCAGATGACGCTCTTCCAGAAGGGAACCAAAGAGAATCCCGTTGCCAAGAGCATCCAGAGCCTGATCGACGATCTCGACAAGATGAAGCCCGAGGACGAGCGCTCCGCCGTCGAGCGATTCTCCGACTGGGCCGGCGATACCCTGGACGATTCGACGGGCCGCGCCGGCGCGTTCTGGCGCCGCGTCCCTGGCCTCGAGAAGGGCCTGGCGCATGCGAATGCTTTCGTCGCCGCGCTCACCCATGACTTCCAGGCCTCCGGCGAACCCTCGCGGCTGGCCGACAAGGCCCGCGCACTCGCTTCCGGCGTGGCAAGCAGGGTGCGCGCGATCGGCGTGCCCCATCCGACCGACTGGAAAGCCCTGCTGGGCGAAGCCAACGTGAGCCGGACCGAGGCGGCCCTGGCCTTGCGCGCGCTCAAGAAGAGCGTGCTGGAGGCGGTCCCCGACAAGACAGCGCGGGCTGCAATCAAGTACTGGATCGAGGCCAACGGCGACCCAAAGAAGCTCAACGAGTGGGCACAGAAGGCGGAGCAGCGCGCGCAGTGGGCGAGCGGCCGGAAGATGGATGCCCGGCTCAAGGACCATTACCGGGAGTCGGTGGCGCACTATAAGGCCGCGGCGACTCTGGATCCGCAGCAGCGCGAGGCCGCGCAGCGGGTGAAGCAACACTTCGACGACCTGCTCAAGGTCTGGCAGGAGAATGGCCTGCTCTACCACGCGGCGCGCAATTACGTGAACCACCTCTATGTGCGCACGGGTGAGGCGGAGAACCTCGCGCACCTCATCGACCTGAGCGAGCTGAATCCCGATCCCGGGTTCATCAAGGACCGCGTCTTCCATACCTACTTCGAAGCCGAGAATCACGGCCTGATTCCCAAGAGCCCGGACATCCTCGACCTGATGGCGGCCTACGACGCGGCCGGCAACGAGGCGCTGACGACGCGCACCCTGCTGCGCAACATGCTCACCGCAAAGAACGACGCGGGCAAGCCGCTGGCGGTGCTCAACACCTCGGGCCGCTGGATTGTGGCGCGCGAGGACGAGGTGCCCCAGGTGATGAAGCGCCAGGAGGTGCCGCAGGACATCGACCTGCGCGATTACCGGGAGTTCCCCGAACTGCCGCAGACGCGCGGCTTTCTCTTCGAGCCGACGGCCGAGGACCTGAAGGGCTTCGAGGAAGACCCGAAGCTGTGGGAAGAGGACCCCTCGCACATCGCGTTCAAGGGCAGCCTGTATTTTCTGAAGTCGGAGAAGGGCGGCGTGGCCAACCAGGTGGAAGACATGATGACGCCCGGCTGGTTTGACCGCAACCAGACGCTGATGCAGAAGATCGGCCACGGGGCGCTGCAGCTGAACGCCCTGACCAAGGAGGTGATGACCTCGCTGATTCCGGCGCCGTTCCATCTGTTCAACGTCTCGCAGCGCGTGCTCGAGCACTGGGCGAACCCCTTCCGGCTGCCCGAGATCGACATGAAGGACGAGGTGACCCGCGGCCTGGTGGCCAACGGCCTGAGCCCGCTCGACGCCGATGCCGAGGGCCTGATGTCGGCCCGGATGCTGAAAGGCATCTTCGAGGGGGTGCCGGGGGTCAATGTGGCGATGGACCGGGTGCACGGCTTTTCGCAGTGGCTCTTCCGCGACTGGATTCCGCGCGCCGCCGTCGACCTGGGCAAGAAGGCCTTCGAAGCGAATACGAGGATCTATGGCAAGGAGTTCGAGGAGCGCGCCCTGCGGGAGCTGGGGCCGACGATGCGCAATGCCACCGAGGCCGAACGCAAGGCCGCGGCGAAGGACCTGGCCCAGCGGATGCTCTACGAATTGTCGGCTAAGCAGGCCAATCATGCAGTCGGCATGATGAACACGGCGTTTGACTCGATGCCGCGATCGAAGAGCACCAAGCAGCTCATGCGCCTCATTTTCTTTGCCCCGGAGTTCCTGGAGTCGACGGGCCGGTATGTGGGGCAGGCCGCGCTGCCGCACGGGCGTGTGCAGGCGGTGTCGCTCATGCGCGGGGCGGCGATGATCTACCTGGCCGCCCGAGGGCTGAATGCAGCGTTCAACAAGGGCGACGCGAAGTGGGACAAGCGCCACGCCTTCAACGTGCAGATCGGCGACAAGGACTACGGGGTGCGGTGGGCGCTGGGCGACATGGTGCACATGATGAGAGATCCCCGCAACTTCGCCATGAACCGGCTGAGCTCGCCGTTTTCCGCGGCCTTCGAGTTCGCCACCGGACGCAACAAGTACGGCCAGCAGCGGAACTTCCCCGACGAGGTGAAGGACGCGGTGACCCGCGCGCTGCCTTTTCAGGTGCAGAAGGTCTTCACCACGCCGGACGTTTCCCTGCTCGAGACCATGCTGGGCGCGAGCGGCATCTACCCGGCGAAGGACCGCACGCCGGCCGAGGAGATGGTGCACCAGGTGTATGTGGAGAATATCCCCGACATGCCGGATGACCCGGAGCGCCAGGCGCGCAGCCGCAAGAACTACCAGCTCGAGGACGAGCTGAGGAACGGGAAGATCAAGGCGCGCGACGTGCTGGCCAAGGCGGAGGACCACGAGATCACAGTACGCGAGGCCTGGCGCATTATCGATCGCGCGCAGCAGCCCCGCCTGGTGAACGAGTTCATGTCCGCCGGCCTGCGCTTCCTGCCGCTGCGCAAGGGCGACCCCAGCATCCTCGACGTGTGGAAGGCCGCTACGCCCCAGGAGAAACTGGAGCTGCGGCCCTACTTGGCCAGGAAAGGCGAGTCCCAGCTGCCCGAGATCGACGACCCGCAACTACGCGCCTCGCTGGTGGAAAAGTGGCGCCAGGCCCTGGCCGAGGTGCCCGCCGAAGAAGAACCGCCCACGGTCGAGCCGGGCCAGAAAGTGCTCGCCTCGAAGTAGCACGACGCATTGCCCTGTTTCGACCCGATTCTTAGAGGGTGAAAACGGGTTGTTTCGCCAAGGAGCGCCAGACGTGCCACGGGATCCATTCAAGCCGCTCAACGAGAAAGAGCAGCGATTCGTCCATCACTTTGTGCGCGAGCACTACGCCGAGGCTGCACTGGCCCTGGTGGCCCGGAAGTGCCGGATCCCCGAGGACGAGGCCCAGCGCATCTACAAGCGCACGCACGTGCAGGCCGAGATCCAGCGCCGCAAATCGCACATCGAGATCGAAGAGGACCGGCTGATCGCGCGCGAGCGCGTGCACCAGGAGGAGGCCGACAGCCGGCGCGACCAGGTCTCTCTCAACGATGCGGAGCGGGCCATCAAGGGCGTCCTCAACCTGGACCCGGCGGAGCACTCGTCGGCAGTGCTGGAGGCGGTGAAGCTGGTGATGGTGTACACCGGTACCATCCGCGACGGCAATCGGGTAAAGGTCGCAGCCGGCTCGCTCGACGCGGGCCAGACCCCGCTGGCGCAGCCGGCACCGGACAATCCCGGCCCCAGCTTCTACGAGTCCATCTTTGCTGTAGAGCGCGAGGCACCAGCGGAAAACACCGCCCCGGCACCGGCCCCAGCGCCCCTGTTTCCAGAGGCCGCGCCGGCGCCGCCCAAAGCCGCCCAACCCGCCCAGCCAAGCCGGCCAGCCCAGGCCGCGCCGCCGGCGGAGGCATCCCCGAAAAAATCAACCGCAAAACACCTTGACGTGGAGATCACGTAAAGGCGTGGTACATTTGTACCATCCACGCAAGACAAGAAGGCCAGAATGATGACAGACGAAGAAAAAGAGCAGCTTGTGCTGCAAAATCTTTACATCCCGCCGCGGGTCCATAAGGATCGGATCGCTCTGTTTTTTATGATCTGGAAACCAGAGACAATGGGGAGGGCCCTTTCTAACCCGTTTGAGGCTTCGGACGGTTTCCGACTGGTTGATATGTTTCCCAGCGCGGCCGACGCAAAGGCTTGCGCTGAATGCAGCCGCCTCGATTTTCTGCCCGGCTGCGCGATCATTATAGACACCAAAACAAAGGCGGTAATTCGCGCCGACAACTTCTATCGTACACAGTCGCTGAGATGGGTTGACGGGCTCTCGCGGGAGGGCGTTGCATGGCCGTCCTGAATCTACGCAACGTGCCCGATGACCTGATGCGCGACCTGAAGAAGGCCGCGCTGGACGCCGGCCAGCCCTTCCACGCCTTTTGCATTGGGCTGCTCGTGCGGGCCCTCGCCGGGCCGCCGGCGATGCCCCCCTACCTCGAGGTGGATCCGCAGACCTTGCGCGCCATGTTCCCGAAGCTAGAGCCTAGCCAGCGCACAGACGCCGACTTTATGGTCAGCCCAATCATGGATCCGCCGAAGCCGCCCCGCGAGCCAATGCGTCCTCACGGTTGGGGCGAGGCGAACCTCGGTCACCCCGCCGTGGACGTGAAAATCACCTAGCCAGAGGAAAAGTCATGGAAACACCTGTGCCCTATAAGGTCTTCGCCTTCGACGAGGACGGTTGCCCGACATTCATTGCCGCGACAAGTGAGCAGGCAGCTCGTGACGAGTACAACACCCTGTTTGCGGATCCATGCGATTGCCGCGAACTTCCAGACGAGGCGCTGGATCGGATGAAGGTTGCATTGACCGACGAAAACGATGTGCTCACCGGCGAGTTCGTCACTGTACGCGCCTACTTGGCCGAGGCCTCGGTCGGCGAGTCTGGTGATGCATTCTATCTCTGCGGCGAAGAGTAGCGCTCCTCCATTTTGATCGAGACCCAGCCGCTCTTCCCGGCCTTTCAGCCGGGCACGAACGTCGACGAATACCTGCGCCATCTGAGGCGGGCGGCGGCTCCCCTGCCCTTCCCGCGCCTGGTGCTGCCGCCCTACGCCAAGCACCCGCCCGGCTGGCAGCCCAACTGGTGGCCCATCAACACCGCGCAGCAGGCGGCCATCAACTGCCGCGCCGAGATCCTCCTCTTCGGCGGCCAGTCGGGCGGCGGCAAAACCAGCTTCCTCGCCGCCGACGCGATGCAGGAGTACAAGAACCCGTACCTCCGCAGCCTGATCCTGCGCACGACGAAGACGGAGATGGGCGAGCTGGCCGACCAGATGCAGAAGCTCTACGAGCCTCTGGGTGCCAAGTGGAAGCGGCCGTCGAAGTTCGAGGATTACGCCTGGGTTTTCCCGAACGGTGGCTACGTCACCCCGGGCTACATGCGCAACGAGAAGGACCTGCTGCGCTACCAGGGCAACCCCAAGTCTCACCTGGGGGTCGACGAGAGCGGGCATCACGAAGAGAAGCTCATCCGCCGCCTGCTGGGCTGGCTGGCGGCGCCGACCTGGACGCGGCTCTTTGTGCGGGCGCGGCTGGGCGCGAACCCCGGCGGCCCCGGCCACGGCTGGCAGATGGCCGTCTTCCTGCGCAATCGCTGCCCCGTCCACTTCCCGGCGCCGCTCGATGACTCCCTTCCCTTCGAGACGAGCGTGGTGCCCGGCAAGGTCTACTACGGCGCGCGCTGGGCCTCGGACGATGCGCCCGTCTTCAAGACGACGGCCTTCATCCCCGCCCGGCTGATCGATAACCCGGTGTACTCGGACCGGGTGAAGCTCGAGTCCCTGCTGACCCAGACGGCGACCGTGCGCGAGCAGCTGCTCTTCGGCTGCTGGTGCAACGCCGAGGGCCTCTACTTCCCGTTTCTGCGGCCTGAATACATGGCGCCGTTTCAGGAGGTCAGAGACGAATGGTGGTGGGGCCACTTCATTTCCATTGACTACGGGTACGGCAACTCCGCCGCCGCGGCCGGCATGTACTCGATCGCACCCTCGGGCCAGGTGTTCAAGACGCGGGAGCGCGTCGAACGCAGGATGGCTTCCCGCAACTTTGCGTTGGCGATCTGCAAGGACGGATTCAAGGCCTCGGACAATCCGCGCCAGGGGCCGCAGGATGCGTGGCTGAAGAAGCTGAGACCCAGGGACCCCGAGCCGCCGCGGATGCTCTTTGCGATGACCGACCCGGCCAACGACCAGCACACGGGGACCGGCAAGAGCAACTTTGAAATCATGAGCGAGGTGTTTGCCGAGCACGGCGTGCCCTGCAGCCTGGGCGCGCACGACCCGATGGGCAACGCGCAGAACCTCTACAACGGCCTGTCGAACCGCGCCCTGGTGGTGACCTCGGCCTGCCCGTACACCTTCCGCACGCTCCAGAGCCGGCAGATCGACGAGCGCAAGGCGGTCAAGAAAGAGAAAGGCAACCCGCAGGACGACTGCTACGACGAGACGGCCTATGCCTGGAACACCTGGCTGACCGAGAGTGTGAAGCCGGCCAGGGTGACGCTCGAGGAGGAGCTCGACAAGATGCGCCGCGACGGCATGGACGAGACCTCGATCGCGCGGTACGGCTGGCAACGGGAGCAGGCCATCCGGGCCGAGGAGCGGAAAGCGGCCCGCGGGCTGCCGCTGGGCGGCCGCCGCATCGGCCGGCGCGTGACCCGGCGCTAGCCTGCATTTCTCACAGGCGGATCGTCGATTTGGGTGAGTTTTGGGAGAAGAAATAGCTGGAAAGGCCGTCTTTTCTGTGTCATAA
>JAEHJW020004148.1_pt1 | contig 30581 bp, 33 predicted proteins | sample 9271431 | NCBI WGS metagenome assembly JAEHJW02 | reverse complement strand
GAAAGCGGAACTTGTTTCGGAGGAGTGATTGCCATTTTTGTTTTTCCTTATTTGTTTGATTTACGATTTCTAAAGATTATCAAAAGCTCCCTGCCCCGCAGATATAGACCCATCAAGATCAAAAGCCCTGCAGCATAGTGGATGACGGAATCAGAGAAGATGAAGACGAGAAATTCCGCGCCGATAACGGTTATCCTGTGTGCTTCATTCACCAAAGTATGAAGTATGTCATGCAGGAATCTCATTTTTTCCCCTTTTTCTGATTTTTCAATATCTGTCTGAGCATCCTCTCCACCTCTTTGTCATGCGCCGTTTTCTGGCCTTGGTTTTGGTAAAGGACGAAAGTTCCGAGAGACGCCTCGACCGAGAGGAACAATTCGAGATTCGGAAACAGCGGATTGTGAACACGATCCCAGAGATACCAGAGAAAAACGACAAGCATGAAGCAGACGGCGTATCGCGGATCAGCCTTTAGGTTATTGAACTTCAGCGCCAGTTTTCTAATCAATTTCATTGATCTGCTCCTTGATGGCCTCGATAGCCTGAAAGGTGAGGAAATCAGCACGATGATTGTGGTCGGGGAACTTAATAAGTATTTTGTGCGCGTTGAGAACAAGGCTCTTTGCCTTTAGTAAGGCCTGTCTGCGCCGAACCCTTTTCAGGATTGTTTTTAGCCATATGGTGCTTGATGTAATCAAAAAAACCTCCACATCAAGGCGAGCGCGATCCCGTATAATATTCCCGATAGATATTCAGCTTGTGCGGCAGTTCGCGTGACCGCATACGCCAGCGGCAACAGAACAGCCCCAAACGGCGGCAACGTAATCAATCCTTTCAGGACAAGCCTCGCTTTGCTCGTGCCGTCAAAGCCGAGAGAAACGCCGCCATAAGCAAGCGCGAAGGAAAAGAAGGCCATCAGCCAGATATGCCATACCATGAAGGCGACAAACCCGAACGGCAACGCGCAGAGCGTATTCCGCACCTGCCTGTTGATGCCTGTGATACCTTCGCCGCCGTGCAAGCCAAACGCAAATGTGGAAAAAATAATGATGGTTAAGTAAATCATTTTACCCAGTTCCCTTCTTAAGATTATCTAGCGCCCATAATGGTTGTAGATTAGTATAATGACAAGCTGCGGAAAGCTGTCCCCGATCAGTAAGATCAAAAGACTTTAGTGGGCGCTTGTGGTCAATGTGCCATCCGTCCCTCGACCAGTTATTCCATGACATTCCGGGTTGAAATTGGGATTCAATCCACTTCTTAAAATCTTGAATATTACAACCGAGAAGATCGATGGCACTCCCCTTTTTAAAGTTACCTTTTATGGCGTTATTCATTCTTGTTCTTAGAGCCACCCTGAGCTTCCAAAGACAATCACTTTTTCTTTTTTTTCTTCTATACTCGTTTACCTTTTTTACCTGCTCTGGTTTTTTAGAATACTCGCGATGATATTTCCTAATCGCTTCCCTTTTTAACCGCAGTTTCGCTTTAAACTCTGGGGGGTTTCTATATTTCTTTTGGTTATTTCTTCTTGATTCCCTTCCTTTTGGGGTAATTTTATAGGAGTCGTTATATATCTTGTGGCACTCACAACAATTACAAGTATTTGTGTACCTTCTTGTTAAATGCCCTTGCTTGCACTTCTTCCCCGTAAAATAATGTATGGAGCCGATTTCTTTTGCAGCTTTTGCTGTTTTTGGAAGTCGAGTTATATCTAAATTTTCCATTAATAAGTACCCACTTATCTTATTCCAAAGGCTAGGGTTGTGTAGATGATTGCAAGATAAATCATTTTAATTCATACCGTAAAGAGTAGCCGTTGAACCTGCCAACATCTGATAAAGAGTGCCCGCATAATATCCCGATATCTGTATCCAGTTTATGGGACCAGTTAGTGTGTTAAATGAAGTTTGTAGTTGAGACGACGTCGACCCAACAGTTGCCAAGGAAGTTAGATAACTGTCACCACTCCCGTTTGCCACAGGAAGTTTAGATATTTCCGCAACCCCTCCAAAATATGTATTTCCCGTGAATGTTAATTGCGTTACGGTCGTTCCACCATCAGGGCTTATCTCTAAAACCGCGTTTTTATTTGTTGACTGCGTTCCGGAAAAAACGATCTTGTATTGATTGTATGCAGTCGAAAAATCAGTTGTAGGGAAGGTTATGTATGCAGAAGACGCCAATACTATTTCATCTATTTTTACCCATCCGCCAGTTGAAGGAGTGTTAGCGCTCTCACATCTCCACTTACTTGTCGATCCATTATACCTAAACGTAACTTCAAGCGGAAGCGTTGTTGAGCCGTTTGATGTTGCTGGAACTGTAATACCGCTGTTCTCCGTATTCATCCATGAAATCGTTTGCGCTACGGCACTATAATCATAGATACGAACAACCTTCTCTTGACCATCAGCCGCTCCAGTTGTGGATATAGTTATCGTCATGGCTGAGGCTGACGAGTTGGTGAAGGTACTTAGCTTATAGTTCGCAGAGCATGTTCCAGCATTAGACGTGACCGTAACTGCGTCATTTGCAAGCACACCCTGAACGGTGAAATTTCCATCAGCGGTAAGTTGCCGTTTCTCCGCACCATAACCAGCCGTAGCCGCAGGAACAAGCCCCGCCGTTCCTCCTGATCCACTGTCGCCGACCATCGCGTTGAGCATGGCCGTGGCTTGGGTAGCGGTCAGATCAGCCGCATTTGCCGTACTTCCCGTGTTATTACCCTTAATCGTGTTGGCTGCCATCTGGGCAAGTTTGGCGTTCGTGACGCTATTGTTCGGAATCCCAGTCGATTGTACGGAGTCAATCCACTGCCCATCCGCTTTCGAGCCGATGAGAACGTGCGTCTCGTACTCGATGGAAATGACCTCTGATGTACCGCTGCCTATCGTATCAGTACCGCCAGCGTTTATTGTGATGGTATTAGTGTCGCTCGTTACCTTAACAAAGGCGAGCGTCATATCCTGTCCGTATGTCGCCAGCGTTGAGAGATTGATGACGACATTCCCGCCCGATGTATTTACCCGTATCAGGTTGCCGTCGTTTGTTAATGCGGGAACAAATGGGCTATTGGAAAAGGAAATATCATCGTGACCCGCGAATAGACCAGAAGCGGCAGATGCCGCCGCAGCGGCGGCAGATGCAGCGGCATTGGTTGCCGAGGTTGAAGCTGAACTTGCGCTGGAAGCCGCATTTGTCGCAGACGTTGAGGCACTAGACGATGAACTAGATGCACTTGTGGCACTTGACGCAGCGGCGGTTGCGCTAGATGCCGCATTTGTAGCAGACGTTGACGCAGAGCTTGCGCTGGAAGTTGCGGAACTTGCGCTAGATGCCGCAGACGATGCGGAGTTTGCCGCATTGGTCGCCGAGGTAGAGGCGCTGGAGGAATAAGAAGCGAGCTGTTGCACATTGAAAGATAATGTCCAATCTCCGGCGGCAAGGTCCGTAGACCATGTGCCAGACGTATTTTCTACGGTACACGCATAGAGGTTAAGGGTATTTAACCCGTTTGCGCCATCCTGAACAATGTCCCCATATGAATAGACGACTCCGCTTATCCACGTTCCCCTATATTGCCCAGTCCTCGCGCTTATCTGCTGAATCTCAAGGCACAATGTATCCAGTGCCTTTTCAATAACCGTCGGGCTAAAATCGCCCTGATTCGAGATAGTGGTAAGCTGTGTGATGGGAACAATTCTTGAGATTTTAAGAGACGTTCCGGATGCGATTGCAGCCCCAGATTTTGGATAAACGACCGTACCTCCAGCGCCCCATAATTGCCCAGTAACTGGCGCATTAAGCGTTACCGTATATTGCGTGGGGGTTAAAGTGGTAGGATTGCCGTTGACGTCAAAATAGATGACCTCAATATTGGACGCCACCCCTCCAACGAATGAAAAGGAAAAAGAGGTGTTCGAGCCGTTGCCGTAAACAGTTGTTTCAGAAGATGTGGTTGAGATTGTCATTATGGCGTTCCTACCGAATAAAGAGAGCCGTTATTGTATAATTTTAGCATATTTATAGCCATATACCCATGGGTTGATTATCAGTTATTAACGTTCATATGATAAAGCTGGTTAATTTCAGCCCTTAATTCATGGTCAGTTTTCATCATATTCCGCGCCCAAGTATGGGCAGATTTAACCGTTTGTCTCACCCGTTTAAGCTGTTCTACTGGCGTTACCCTTAAGGTATCCGTGTTGTCGAACAAATTCTTCAATTCCTGATAAGTTCGCTGTCCAGCCAGTTTAGCGTATGTGGAATATTGCTCGTTCGTAAGCTCTACACCGTCTATCGTATGAGGTACGGGCGCAGGGGCGTAGTTGAGCTTATTAATGGCTTTGAATACGGGATCGTCCTTGTATTTATCCTTAGGAAGCCAAGCTTCCTGTATTTTTCTACCGAACATGTCATATTCCGGAGGAAGCCATCTGGATAGGAATGGGGTATGTGATTGAAGCGTCTGTTCAACGCCCGTTCCAGCACCAGCAGCGCCAGGATATGTCTCCCTATAATACGGGTCTACTTCATGCGCTATCTGCCCAAGACCAACAGAGGCCGGAACCCAGTTCATGGCAATATTGTCAAGATACAGCTTTGCGACGTTTCCACCTTCATTAATGGCGTTCATTAAATCCGAAAGGCCGCCGACAAAGGTTTCGTTTGCTATCGAGTGAGCATTGGATTCCAAAAATTGTTTTGTTATGGAGTTTGCCTTATTTTCATCACCATCATGGATAGCCTGACGAAGCGCAGCTCCAGCATTAAGCATCGGAAGGACTGCCCACCCTATGGCCTCAACAGGCACAAGGTGTCCATCTATCTTTAACGAAAACGGACGATTGCCCTCTGCACGCCATAATGCGCGTTCTTTTTTATCAGTCGGCCCATATCCAGTATAAACACCCTGTGCATTTAGAACCGCCCCAAGTCCCATAAGGGCAACGCCAGTAATCAGCCTTCCCGTAGTATCTATCGCCACGTTATAACCGTTCTTGCCCGATAGGTCATCTCGCATACTTTGACTCAAAAGCGGCATAAGTGGGTTTTGGTCAATCCATGTACGCTTTATAATCCTCAAGTTAAAATTGGAAAACGCGAACAGGTTTTTACCGATAAGCGGAATATTTTCCAACGAGTACGCCACCATCTTTGCCGATTTACCAAGCTCGCCACCCGTTTGAGAAACGGCCTTTACAAATCCAGTGACGGGGTCTGTAACCGATGTACTCAAACCGTCCAAAATTGCGCGCTTCCTGCTGCCCGGCGGAAACATCCTATCTACGCTCGCCTTAATGCTTTGAGAAGATTTTTCCAGTTTTTTACTGATGTACGCGCTTGTTTTCGATGCCACAGATTCCTTCTCAAATTCAGATGGCGTCACCTTTTGATCGAACTTAATTCCCTTCGTACTTTGCAAGTTTCTTCCGAGCGTTTCTCTCTTTATGCGGTCGCCATACTTATCGAGAAGTTCCTTGCTGCCAACCAGACCTGCTACGCGACTGGTGAACTCTGGAGTGCCAAAACGAAGTCCTTTATCCAGAGCCATTCTATAGGCATATTTATATTGCTGATCGCAATGGAAGAAATATGAGGTGAAGGTATGTATTGCGGCAAGAACTTTATTCTGGTATTTTTCAGCTGGATGAAGTATGCCGCCCTCCAAAAATGATGGGGGAGATGTTTTATCAATATTGGCTACTGGTGCTTCACCCTCTTTCGTCTTTTTGGGGAAGCCCCTGAATACTTGTTCCTTCTTGGAAAACACATATGTTTTCTCCGCCTCTTTTTCAGTCATTCCGGGCAGCGGAATCATTCTGCCTTCTTTATACCCCTGTTTCATGACTTCCCAAGCTGTCGTAGTCGCATAATACATTCCATGCAGAGTTCCAGCGCTTTCAGCCAGATGAACCCTTTCACCCTCTGGAATCTTCTCACCCCAAATGCTTTTCCTGATAATCTGTCCTAATCGTGCAGAACCATTTTCGATAAGGGCATCCGCAACTGTTTTGACGTATGGGGCCGTGGCATATCCAAGGTGAGTGAGTGGGCCGGACAGGAAATTCATTTGTACGTATTTATCGAGTTTTTCCCACACCGACCTTTTTGCAGAAAGGGCATTTTTCATCGCCGCCTCATCAGCATTTTTGGAAGCGGCTATTTGATCTACGTATTTGTCTAAGTCTTCGGGATTCCACTCGCGGGAAGATTGCAGGAACTCGCGCATGTTTCTGATATTCTTCATGCTCGGCCCCATGCCGCTGAAAGCCCTTAGCACAGAACCGCCGAAATTTGCCGTATCGCTGATATGCCCCAATATAACGTGAAGCTTATTTGAAACGTCCATCAACTCCTTGGACATAGAATGATACTTTTCCAAGTCCCCGCTCTCACGCGCCGCCCTCATCTCTGTGCCGATTTCCCAGAGACGTTGCGCGAGATTTTGCGCCATATCCCTGACGATACGAACAGCAGCTCCAATATGCATATCGCCGCCAAGCATCTGGGATATGTTCTTTATTTTATCCATCGAAAGTTCTTTGGCACGTATCCCCGCTGACCTTGCGAGTTCATCCCGTTCCCTGTCGGTAACCACATCATGCGTGAGGTCGTCTAACTTATCCTTCTCCGCATCCGTGATTACTTTTTGAAGTTCTTTATCGGACGTAAGATATTGGAGAGAAAGGTTCCCGATTCTGTCGGAGTCGAGTTCTGCGCGTTTTCCTGCTGAAGCTCCTGTTCCATCGGATTCTGGCTCTGTTCCTGCATTTTCTGTGCTTCGTACGCTACCGCCATTTGCCTCATTTGCGTTACCGCCCGCTGCGCCCTCAGCAGATTGAAGAGCTGTGGCGTCTGTTCCTGATACTCCGGATTCTCTATAAACTGTTGCAGTATCTGTTCCCTGTTCATTGAGCGTATCAGTTTCTGCTGCTGTGATAGCATCTTTCACCTTCTTGTTTACTTGGCTTGCGGCTATTTCGATATTTTTATCCGCATCATCAGACACATCTCCAGCCGTTTCTGGCGTAACCTTCGGAAGTTCGGATACGGCTAAGTTTGCCGCAGCTTCTGGCGCGGCTCCATCTCTTGATATGATGGGCATATGATTGGGAGCGGAAATAATCCTGTCATAGAGACCGCGAATTTCAGGAGGCATTTCCTCTCTGATATCAGCCGCAATCCTGCCACGCGCATTGGCATATACAGCCCTGAACCATCCCCGCAGCTTTTCAAAGACGTTTGCAAGTTTGGGAGACGGTGCTTCGCCAGTGTGGAAATAACGCTCCAGCCCCCTTGTGAATCTTTCATGTTGAGCGCGAGTGGGATAAAGCTGACTTTCATCCATGCCGAGATATTTGCGAACGGCGCGTACATGGCGTTTAAGCTCCTCCGAAGCCTCTGGCTGACGCGCCATATCCAGCAATTTTTCAAGCCATGCGTGACCATTCTCATGGAGAAACGTAGTGGCATCTTTTATCTTCATCAGGGTTATTACGGCCTTCGGAACCCCTTCGCGGAATGTAATTTTACCGCGATTTTTCTGTCCAAATTCGCGCTCGCCCTGCGACAGTGTTCTCGTTTTGGGAACTTTTTCCTTTTCTTTTTTAACCTCAGGAAAATACTTATCGTATAATTCCTTGGCTGTCATATTTGTCCAGCCCTGTTCGACCATCGAGCCGTTATGTTCTGCTTCCGCTTTGGCGAATACGCCTGCCTCTTCTGGAGTATAACCGACATTCACCAGCTTTTGCGTAACGTCTCTTTCGATTTCTGCCTTGTCGCTTTCCAGAGATGCGAGCGCTTCCATCGGCCTTGACCAAGGTGCGAGGTGCGGAGGAATGTTTATTTCTCCGCCCTCTTCCGGCTCTGTTTGATTCAGAATATCTTCAGCGTTTTCGCCGAAATCGAATGATGTTTCTGCGGCGGGAAGTTTCTCTCTGGCTTCTTTGTATAAATCAATGATGCTTGGAAGCGCAGATTGAAACTGTCCGTCCAAATTAAGATAATGTGTCCTTGCCGATTCAAGTTCTGGCGTATCCTGACGGATCTGCTCGTTGAACCAATCTTCCCTTTGTTGCAATAGGCCGTTAAGTTCATTAGATGCATTGTCAACCTTTTTATCATTGCCAGCCTTGCGATATTTGTCGGCTCTATCTGAAGCATTTTTGATCTGTTCTTCAAACGGGGAAATTATAGAGCTTACGTGATCGTTTCTATTCTCCGTTGCTTCCCTTAGCCCCTGCGCGGCCAATTCTCTCTTATATTTCAACTTCTCAAACCTTGACATAAGGTCTGGATTAATGCTACGAGCCACTGCATCCAAAGACGGGGCTTGAGCTTTTTGTGCCGCATCTGCCATTTCTTGCGGAGCCATTTTCGCAGCGGCTTCGTTCATGGCCTCCATTACTTCTGGTGTCTTAGACTCATTTAGAATCGGTATGCCGTTGTTATCCCCTGCGTCCAATAATCCGTTGGCCTTTGCGCGATAAGCTTCGTACATTTTTCTGCTTATTGTACGAGGGGGATGTTCTCCCGTCATAATCTCAAAATCCATCGGTGTTAGAAAGCCGAGCGGCATCAGAAGGTCAGAACCTTGTTGTCCAGTTATTGTATCTGAAAGTGCCTGAACGGTTGCCATTGGAGACATAATTTCCGCCTTGGCAATCCCATATGCGCCGACGACCGGATCCATGATCGTATGCGCCAATAAGTTGTATCCCTCTGTGGAATACTTTCCTAGGTCATTGAGAAATGGAGCAACATACCCATCCATAAAGGCGTTATGGGTGTTCATCTTCTCTGGAATATAATCTGGAGATTGACCTATATTTGAAATATATGACGCTTCTTGAGGCGTGACATAAGCCATTTGGTGTTCATCGTTAACCCAGTTAATGGCGAATGTTTTGGCAAATTCCTCTACATTGGGTAGACTTAAAATGGATTGGCGTTCATCTTGCGAAAGCTCATATTTATTGAACTTCGCTCCGACGCCCCTCTCCAGCAGATTTTTAGCCATATCTGCCGTACTGTTTATTTGATCGAAAATACCGCTTGTCTGGCCTTGTTCTTTATTATTGATCCAATTTTCTATCGGATGTTCCGAACTGAATTGATCTGCCTCTCGCTTTTGCTCCTGCTCCAGCCACTGATCCATCGTCGGTAATTGTTGCGGCGAAGTCTGCGACGAAACCTGACTATTCCCGCCGTATTGTTGCAGGAATTGCGCTTCTGTTGGAAGATCGGATGGCTGTTCTCCGCCTGATTGTTGTTCAGCGCCTGACGGCTGTTGAGCAATGGCGGGAACGGACGTACCGCTAGATTGTGGCGCTCCATTTACGGTTTGCGTCATTGCGGTGTCAACGGTCTGTTGTTGCTGCGTTATGGCTGGCGGCAACATCTGCTGTTGTTGTGCGGGAGGCGCTGGATTTTCCTGCGATACTTGATTGCCCTGCGACATCGATTGTTCTTGAGGTTGAGACATTAATTCGACCTAAAAAGACCTAATTGTTCACCCATTTGACCGTAGAAGGAACGCTCCTGAACGCTTGTTGCGTTCACCAATTTGCTCGCCAGATATTTGCTAATTCTGTCCTTGGTCTGACCGCTTTGATCGGTTTTCATTTCTTTTACCATACCCGGAATCATCCCCCATTGTTTTGCAGGTGGAGCATTAACAAAGGATAGCATTAAATCATCTGTATCAGTATGGGGTGATAGCTTATTTATCTTGGCCTGAGTCGGTGACGGCATAAGAGACGCTACGGCGTTTCCAACGTATTTTTCCTTATTGTCGGGATTTGTCATTTCACCATACGACCATCCCTTTTTAAGTCCATCTGCGTACCATTGGTTCATGAGCGGAAGCGCCCTTTGCCATTTATCGAAGTTGTTGTGTGACGGGTCTAACTTATTAGTATTAAACATTTTATACATCAGCTGTTCTTGAGCTATTTTTTTCTCCTGCATGGCTGCTGCGCTTTCGGGGCCATTCGGAATGTCTTTTATGATAGAACGATAACCAGCTGGCGTAAGGTCTCCATTGGAAACTGCCATTGCCAGATCATTCATACCGATAGATCCGCCTATGACGGCCTTATTCCATAAATTGGTATATTGCGAACCATATGTCCTGTCCGTGGGAGAGGCGATACCAGCGCCAGAAACCTCGGAGAATTTTTCCAGCAATTTAGGAATACTGGCGTACAGTTCTGGAGAGTGAACCATTATGCGCTTCAATACATCGCCCATTCCCTGTATCTGCTTAAGTTGCGCCAATGTCGGTACTTTACCGTTCGTAAGCTCGCCCCCGATCCCGCGCATGAGGAAATCATGGTCTTGGTTTGCGGATTCTTTTTGTTGGCGTATTTGACCGTCGATCCAAGTTCCAACGAGTTCTTGCGTATCTCTTATCTGCGAAGGGTCATCGCCAGCCTTTAAGCCGTTCTCCTCTACATTCATCAGGATTTTATTTTTATTTTGATTGAGATAATCTGCTAGAGATTGCTTCGTTCCGTTTTGATTTGTGGCATAGGGAACATTGGAAAATCCGCCATTCTTGGCGTAAAAAGCGATTTGCTGTTGCACGAAGGATGCGGCTGTTTGATTGGGATTGCCGCCATTATTGAGTACGGCATCGCTTGCGTTTTTAACGCCAGCATTTTCGAGGGCTTGAATAGCCGTCATATTCGGATTTTTCAATAACGCAGTTGCGCCATGTGCACCCTGTTGCCATGCAAGGGCTTCTTCCTGCGGAGACGGAGCGCGTCCCAAAGATTTTGTTAAGTATTCAGCATTTTGTTTAAGTTTAAAAATTGTGGCATCATGATTCAGTTGCGGATCGGTTCCCTTCATCGCTAGAATTTCCTGATCGCTCTTTCCTGCCCATTCTGGATGAAGCTCACGAACAGTACTAATCCATGTCGAATCAAGAAATTGCCCTGCGCCAGAAGCGGTTGAATTGGGGTTTTTGCCCGTTCCTTCGTTCCGCATCCATGCCGGTATGCCATTATTTTGCGGATTAAGCAAATTTTGATAGTAGTCCTGCTGTGCTTTAATGCGCGCCACATGTGCGTTTTGATTTATGTTGAAATCCCGAAGTTGCGGTATGAGCGTGGACAGAATTTCAGGATGCGACCATTGCGGAATATTATCTTTAATCTGATTAAAATGATTGAGGGCGTCTGCCGGATTTTGGTCTCCGAGGGTCTTGAATTGGTTTATCCGAAGATTCCCAACATCTTGTTCTACGATATTCTGAAACGTGCTTTTAAGTTCGTTCCCATATTCATCATTCGTAAATCCAGTCTTCATTCCGCTTTCATCTTTAACGAAACCTGGATGGTCTTGGTCAAGCGAAAGTGATGCGAATTGCTTTATATCACCAATCTTTTCCTGCATGGCGTTTTCATCGTTCGCCACGGATGGGTCAAGGGATGATATGATGGTTTGGGCTTTTGCAACTGCCCCAGTCATTTCGGCGCGTTGCTTGATAAGATTCGCGCCCATGTAATTCAAGCCTTGCAGGAATCTGGAAGTCCTGTAAGAGGCCATCATATTAAATCCGCGAGCAGACATCGGATTTAGCGAATTGCTTATGTCTTGGTGAGCGCTGAGGGCATCATCAATAAGGGATTGCTTATTCTTGAGTAATTCCTCTCCAGTCATGGAAGCGGCTTTCGCCTGTATCTGACCGAGGATATTGGAATACTTCATATCCGCATCAGTTTGTGATGCTTCGTTCGCCAATCCCTGATATTGAGACGCTATCTGGTTTCCTTCCTTACCAGCTTGTTGGATAGCCTGTCCTACCTGAGCGCCGAAATCATCTGGATTTGCCTGTGCGGTAATACCCTGACCAAGGTCGCCATCAGGGGTAACCTGCTGAACCGAACCGCTAGTGCCATAATAATCTTCTGGGCGAACTGTATACATTTATCCTTATCCCCAAAACGTACCGTGATTGGCAGATCCCGTCCAAAGAGAATTGGAAGATTTCCATGCGGGGTAACCAGTGAGCGGATTGGATACGCCGCCCAGAACGGTAGTGGTAGCTCCGATTTCTCCAGCGGTCATATCTTGACCAGCCTGATATTGGTCTAGCTGGCTTTTAGCTTGGTCGCTCGTTGCCCCAACCAAGTTTTTATATGCAGATTTTGCAGCATTCGAGCGAACGGAAATAGCATTAAGCTCACCCATTTGAGCCGCACTTGAGCGAACGTCTATGGACGAACCTGAATTAACGTCAACGCCGCTGGCAGCCATGTTCGATTCCATAGCACCGACTCTAGCCTTAGTTTCCTGACCAATTTGCTGAGCCTTAATATCACCTTCCTGCGAAACCATAGTAGCATTTTGGCGCATAAGTACGGCATTATTGGCCTGTATTTCCGAATTATATTGCGCCGATTGAGATTGCGCGTTTGCAGTCATCATTTGACCAACGCCAGCCATTGCCATGGAACCCATCGACAATGCTTCCATGCCAGTCGCTCCTGCGGCAACTGCCCCACCATATCCGACTGCTCCAGCCGCTAATGCTGCTGCCATTGGCATCTTATTTGTACCTCACGTAAAGATCAGCATCGTAAACCTTTCCAAGATAAGGAAAGGCGTCTTTTACAGTCCTATACTTTTTGAACCCGCATAAGCGAGACATTCCTATGGCTGCCTTATTGTTAATCGGACACATCGTTGTTAGATATTCTGGTTTGAAAACATCAAAGACATATTGGATTGTTTCCAGACCTTCCCTTACCGCTATTTTGCCACGACCTTCGGGGAGGCAGAATGAGTGTAAATCATATGCCATTCCAGTCTTGATAAACGCCATTCCGCCATACTGACCAACGAAGAAAAGGTTATCGGGATTTTCAATCAATTTCGTCACGTCTAAATATCCCGTAAGAGTGCCGCAAACCCACGGGTAAATAGATGGGTCGTTCAGAAATTTGTTAACGACATCAGCGTTTTTGGTAATCTCCAACATGCCTAATTGTACCCTATTTTTAAGCGCAATTCTATGACCTGTCATCACTATCCCCTATTGTTGCCCATGAGATAACCGCAAGGACGTTTGCAGGGAGGGGGTTTGTCTGTTGTACGGCAATTTGTCCATTTGTACTCCAATCGGGCGGAAGGTGGACAAATTCATCGCCCGTAAATAGCGGGATAGCGTTACCAGCCACGATAGATGCGCTTCTTTCCTTCATGGGGAACATATCAGTCCATTCAGGCGCACCAGTCGCCTGTTGCGTAGATTCGTCTATCTGGTTTACCCCATATTCAAGGCCGCGAGTTCCCTCAACGCGAATCACGGCTCTTGGGATTGATTTCCGCTTACCCTGAACAGTTGGGCCAGCCGTATCTAAATATGTTGTCTGTAGCTGGCACTCATATGGCAAACCAACGGTAATGAGAGAATATGATGCTGGAAGCGTTATAGAGCCGTTTGTAACGGTCGCAGAGGGCTGTACAGATCCATCTGCCAAAATGGATACTTCCATACCCTCAAGGTGATTTAGGCCGCTGACTGTCGTTGTAGGGGTGGATAAAGACCATTGACCGCTTATGGCAGGAATCGGCGTGTTATTCGGATCGTTGGGAACTGTGGAAGTAATCGGAATTGTTACGTTCGCATCGACCTGAGTTCCAGAGATATAGGACGTTATCGTTGCCTGACCTATGCCGTTCGTGACCATTTGCGTGGTTGGAGACGCATTATTGTTGCCTATACGTATGACATCCCCGACATTCGCGCTTGTAAATACGGATGAGGAAGCCGTAAAGGTAACGATGTTTGTCAAGATGGGTGCTAGAATCGCGCCAGTTCCTGTAGAATCTGTAACCACAAGCGTTGTCTTGCCAGCCGTATAGTTTTGTCCAGTTGCCATTGGCGTAACCGCCGTAATAACCCCGCCAGACACCGTTACGGAGAATGTTGCGCCGCTTCCTTTACCTGTCGAATCAATGGCTGTTACCGTTGGGCTAGTATAGCCAGAGCCGCCATAAGAAACGCCTACGGACGTAATATTGCTTGTTCCGTTCGCCGCAGATGGAGTTAATGTGGCGTCGGGGTACGTCATCGTAGTCGATAACCCAGAATCCACGCAAAACGCATCCTCGGCGTGTATCCAGTTACGATTGTCCATACGCTCGATATAATACATCCACTTGGATTGCCCAGTTATGTACCTTTTGACTACGGTATAAAGGGCATCCACGGGCGGCTCGGTGACGCTGCAACAGCTAACGAACAGACCGTTTGTATCGTGCCTTGACCAAGCATAAACATCCTGTTCTTTAAGGTATGTCAGGCACAATAATTGACCATCGCTTCTTACAACCCAGAGTAGTTTATACGGTTCTTCCGCATAACACATTTCCCGCATCTGAAAGAAGTTGAACAGGTGATTGGATAAAACCGTTGTGTCCGTTCCCGTATAAATGTTGGTAAAGAAGTTGTAGGTCAAATCCCGAATAATGCTACCCTTGGCCTGAACGAACAGAATGTCATAATTGATAAGAACTGGAGGAACTGTGGAATTACACCCGTTATATGCCTGTGCGAGAGCCTGTTGAGAGGACGGAGATATAGGTTGCAGGTTATAGCCGTTCAACAACCATGCGCCCTTACCCGTAAGGATGACCAAGCCGTTTGGCATGGGAATTACGAACTGGATACCATTAATCTGCTGCGCCCACGGAGCGCCAGTAATCGAATCGCTTGCGACAACGGGTATGGACGCATCAAAGTTTTTATACGAACCGGGCTGGCTCATGAAATAAGTGTCAGGCTGGTTTAGCGTATTTGCGAACGTCTTGCGCTGCTCGAAATAGGCGACAACGGAAGGATATGTTCCCGTTTGTTTCCCGACGGTAAGCGTTGCCCTAGCGCCTAAATCCGAGCCGTTGACGCCGCCGCTAAGGGTTGATCCGCTGACCGTTCCGCCATACGTGCCAGCCGCAAGAGTATAGGCATTTCCAGCCGTTCCAGTCGTCTTATAGGTTACCGTGATTACGCTGGAAGCATATGAGTATGAGGCGGGATTCAAACTTGAATTTGTAGAGGCGTTCAGGTCTGCCGCAAGTTGCGTAAGCGTAACATTGACGTTCGCGCCTATAAGCGTTTCATTTCCAGTTGGCGATGAAGAAACGAAAGTCCATGTAACCCCGTTCAGGATAATGGTTTGCCCGTTTGTCGGATTCGTGGTGAACGTATATGTACCAGTTGCCGCAACGCCACCGCCTGTAATCGTTATCGTGTCCGTAGAAGCGTAATTTTCGCCGCCGTTCTGTATGACCATTCCCGCAAAATGACCGGCGCTATCGACAATCGGAATACCGACAAAGCCAGAACCTGTACTTGTTGTTATAGAGTATGCAATCGTAGATTGTGCAAAGGTTGCGCCCGTCTGGGTGACGTTTACAGCCGTAATCGCGCCACGGGCGAACGGATTTTGAGCGAGCGGCGGAGAACGGGTATAATCGGGTGTGATATTGGTATCGGTGAACGAATTTGAGAACGATTGCCCTAAAAATCCCATTTGAGAGCCAACGGGAACCGTGACGCTATAGGACGGAGTGGCGGCGTAAATATTATAGCTGGACGCTCCCGCCACGGGACTCCATGTAATGACGTTTGAACCCGCATAAACGGCGATGTCATTATTCTCGACCGTTCCAGTCGGTGACGCCACGCTTTCATCGCCAGTAACGGAATCTATAGCGGTTACAACATAGCTATAGTATGTTGTCTTGGTTGTTGAGGCGTTGGCCGTAACCGAAATAGAGACGGGCGGCGATATGGATGTGGCGAATGTGGTTTCCGTGAACGCCCAGTCCGTATTTGTCGTGCGCGTAAGATCATAGGGAGGATATTCTGTATTCGTCGATTGATTGACGCATGTCAGAGACATTTGATCGGCTGATTGCGTGTATTTAAGATATGGCAGATCGGCGGCGGCATAGGGGCTAACCGCCGTATAAATCCGCTCCGTGGTGCCCCCAGATGTATAAACCGTGTATGCCGTAGTGTCTATCGCATTGCCAAACAGATCGGTAACCGTAAAAGTATTGGTCGTTACGTTTTGAACTATCCATGTCAGACCATTGAACTCGGTCATGCCCCCAACACTGGAGATATAAATCCAATCCCCGTTGGAATATCCATGAGCCGTGACCGTAAAAACTCCCGGATTCGCTTGCGTAATTCCGGTTATATTCTGCGCCGTTTCGGTGACGTATGCGCCGTTATATATAACCCGCATATACAGGTCGCCAAACTCAAGGACATATCCTTGATTGATATTGAACTGAAATGGGATAACACGAGGAGGATACGAGCTTCCTGAAGCCGCCTGTTTACTCGCTAAAACGTACCTAAATCCAGCACGACTTGAAGCCCCGCCACGATAATTCGCGAAGAAGTTTCGCATCGTAAATGCGGCATTGTGGAATTTCTGTAAGTCTGTACGCCCGTAAAGGCTTGGGGAAATTTCTCCACCCGCAAATGAATTTTGGATCGTAGAGATGGTCACCTTTTAAATCCCCGTTAGAAAGGCCAAACGATATTTGTGTAATTATATGCCTTATTGCTTGTGTTCGTTCCGTAGTAACTCCCAGACCTGCGTGCGACAATCCAGTCTGGAATATGGTCTTGAATAGTCGCCCCTTCATCACCATCCCGAACGCGAGCTATTTCGATGGCTCGTTCCGCCTGTTGCGCCTGAAGTTGCATAATATCGACATTGAGCGTAAGCCCTGAAGCCAAGAAAACAGAAAGAGCGGATACAAAAGCCTGCTCAAATAACGGATCCCAAATGATCGGATTCGGCTGGTTTACGGTATAAACGCAAATAGCCTGTTCCTGATTGGTGAGAATGATCTGTATCGGGTTTCCCGAACTATCGGTAGAATATGCAACCGCAAAGTCAATCTGATCGCTATTAGGAAGGAATGTTTGGGCGGAATTGTTCACGCTCGTTTGCGGAACCGTTGAAGATGTGGATGCCGTTACGTTCTCCAGAATAAATCGAACATCAAGACAATCGTTCGGGAGCGCATACGAATAAAGCCACGGAACAGGCGGCGTCGCAGACGTACCATTGGGATTTTCCGGTGTTCCGTTAGCGGCAGCCAGCATCGTAAGCGCGGCTTGCTGACGAAGGCAATTCCACGGAGCCGTTCTCGCCAGCTGTTCGTAGGTTGGCTGATACAGTATGGATATGAGATTGCTCTCTACGGAGCCCTCGTCAAGCGATGAAATAGAAGACCTGCCGCCGATGGCGGCAAGCGCTCTATTAGCAAGACTGACTTGGGAAGATGAGGATGTCATTTAGACGCTCCTATTCTTCGTCTTCGTTCTCTGCGTCTACTTCACGATTTTCAGAATCTTCATCTTCCATCGCCGTCATCATGATGATTTGCAATTCGACTCTGGAATTAGATTCGCCATCCTGACTTTTATTTTTGGAAACGCTGGTAACCTCCGCAAGGAAATGGCCGTGCAGAATATCACCAACGTCACATTCCCCATCGAGGCCGAGTTTTTGAAGCGTTTCGTCGTTAAGCGAAATCATGAGGCCATACGGATATTTTGGCGGAGAAAGACCTGCGCCCAAAGCGGATTCGTCATCACTTTGGTCACTGGCCATATCCACGAAGTGCGGGACCTGTTCCAAGGGTAAGCCCTCCTATTAGGTTGCGGAAGTGCTGAACGGAGTAGCGGCGACACCCGTTGACTGAGTAATGCCACGCGCTTGAAAGAGGTTTGCCGCGACATCAACCAATTCGATTTGATCGCCAACCAGCCCACCTGTGGTCGAGCCATTAAGCGCCAGCGAGTGGTCTGCCGTACCATTGGACGAATAGCCCGTTACGGTTGCGCTGTCCTGCGTAAACACGTTGCCCTGAATAAAATCAGACGTGCTATTTGCGAGGATTTTATGATCGCCGCTCGTGACTGCCGTAGTAACGACAAAGGTGAAGCGTTGACCAGAACCAGTGGCGGCGGGAAGGGTTACGACAGAACCAGTTGCCGTATTCAGCAAAATAGTCGCGCCAGCATCGGAGGCGGTAAGAGCCAGCGTAGAACCAGCAGCCACAACTTGGCCAGATTGATTAACGAGTTTTTGAACGGTTACACGTTCAGTAGTGGCCGCGAGTCTGCCAGAACCGTCCAGACCTTGGACTTCAAGGACTTCATTACCTGTGAGAGCCATGATTATTCTTCACCTTCTGCTTGTTCGTTGTCGGGGGTTTGTTCGTCTGCTTCATCGTCATCGGCTTGGTCTGGCGCTTCTTCATGCTTTTTATGCAATTTTTTAATTTCAGCAAGATGACGTGCATCCATTTCTTTTTTTTCTTCGGCATGTTTTTTATGAAGTTCCTTTTTATCGCCGCCCTTTGCAACATCATGAGCGGCATGTTCAGCTTCATGTTTATGGTTCAATTCCATATGCTCGCGCTCATGGCGCATGTGCATACCGCGCCGTTCATGGGCGTGTCTGATTTCGACGGTAGCACCGTCCTTCTTATCTTCCTTCTTAGCTTCTTTCTTTTTAATGACAGCTTTACCCTTCTCATCCTTACCGATAGTGGGCGATTTGCTGTACATTTTTTCGGATTTACTAGCCATTATTTATCTCCATACATGCGTTTGTGCATATCTTTGCGGCGTTTGTGGAAACCCTTGAGGGTTTCAGCCAAAGACGCCTCTTTTCTAATTTTCGGATTCTCGGAATGTTCCGCTGCTTCCAGTTTATCCTCTGGAATCTTTTCGCCTTGCGGAACATGGAGGGCGCGATGAAGCGCTCCCTTCTTAATGTCAGCCTTTTGAATCCACTTCTTGCTCTTTTTCTTCTCTTTGTCAGCCATTATTCTTCTCCATTCATCGTCCTATTGACGGCACGTTTGCCAACGCTAATCGGGACTTCCTTCGGCTTCACATCAACCTTCTCCACGCCCTGTTCTTTTGCGCCGCCGAAAAGTGGAACTTGAGATTGCGGCGTAAGCAGAATAGATGATTTTTTTTCAGCGGGGGAATCGTAACCGTAATCTTGCTTGATGCTTCTGAACTCATTCCCCGCCTTTTCCGCCTTTTTTTGGGCATAAGAGTCGATCTTATCGAGAAAATCTTCAAATTTCTTCTCAGCCAATTCATTGACTGGAATCATTTCCAAGTTCGGCTCCTTTTCCCAAACGATAAGCTTATCTTCACCAATAAGCTCATTCGCCAAGAAACAGGCGGAGCGTGTCTTGTAGACAGGTTTATCTTGCGGAATTTCCAAATTAGAATAGGACATATCTTTTCCTTTTTAAGATGTGGGCGATGCCACGTAATGACACCGCCCACATAGAGGTTACACAGAAGTAAAGTTATTGCCGATTTGCAGGCTCGTAAGGCCAGTCGTCGGGTTCAGTTGGATCGCGCCGGACAGGCTGACCGTCGCCGTACCACTCACCGTGTAATAGAAACGGTAGAAGCGCGGAAGCAGTTGAGTGCCATTTTGCAGGATCGGGGCGGGAGGGATGCCAAGGTTGATTTGCTCACCAGCCACAAGAGCAGTACCCGTAAAGGGTTGCGTTTCCGTGAGGATCTGATAAGTGCCCGGAGCATTGCTGCCGTTGTCGGGCGCAGCCTCGACGGCGATCGCAATCGTGCCAGTACCCGTACCAGTCGTAGTGACGGTAAACGAAGCAACAGGGCGAACGACACCATCACCGGAACCAATGTCCGCGAAGATGGAATTGCCGGTACCAAAAGTGGCACCGGGGGCATTGCCTGAACCTGCGCCCGTAACATCATAGATGTTGGTGGATGCGGCAGAGGCACTGATTGCTTGTGCATTAGAAAGCAACAGCGGATTGTCAATAAAAGCCATAGTATTTTTTCTCCTTATAAATTAGACAACGCGGGATTCGGTGTTCAGCATCGCGTCAACGACCCTGATCGGAATACCACGGAAATCTACGGTTGGGGCACCAGCATATTCGCTCGGCGTCAGAAGGACGTTCTTGTCGCGGATTGCCTGAATATCAAGAAATTCACGAACAGTACGGTTGACGTAGAAGGCGGGATTGATGCCGGGCGACGGATCATTCGGCGCATCCACGTTCACGATACCAGACGCACGACGATTGAGAGTCGGCATCTTGATAACGGCGCGAGACATCAGCGCGAACAGATCGGGCGGCGTCGTGCCTTGCAGACCAGCGCTCGTCGTATCAATGTTGGCGATACGGACGTTATATTGCCAGTTGCGAATCGCGAGACCAGCCTTCCAGCAGAAGTACGAGGTGTAGCCTTCAAAGCGGTTGTTATTGGCATCGTACAGAGGGGTAATATCACCCTTATCCTCATACACGAGACCAGCTTGCGAGCCTTTCGGGAAAATGCCGAAGGTGGTCGTATCGCCCCAACCGACGAGAAGGATGGACGCATTGTTGCTACCGGTGCCTCCAGCATCAATCACGTTTTTAGCGGCTTGCGAATTAGAAGTGGTCACCGTTGCGTAGTACGGCATGAAACCGGTGAATTGATTGATATTCGTGGCTTCATTGGAATAGACGAGGGCAGATGCCATCTGTTGCGACAGACCTTCGATATGGGTCTGGTCTTGCATCAGGCGGAAACGGCCAACATCGCCGTTAAGGTTCGCTTCGGACTTATCAACCTTGGAATAGGCGACGAGTTCGCCAATGCCAAAGGTATATTGTTGGAAGCTAGGTTTCGTGGAAGCGACACCTTGGTTATTGCCGCGCCACGTGCCTTGCGGCAGTGAAACGTTGGCAGAGACTTTGTGACCAAGCGGAAGGTTACCCTCCTGCCAGATCATATCGGTAAGCATTTCGTTGCATTGAGCAAGCATCATAGCGATGTCGGCAATCATGCCGTCAGGATCAACCATGCGCGCCCAATCGACGAGATTCGGAAGAACGTCAGCCATTTATTTTAACTCCTTGTTGTTTTTAACTACCGCGACCGCCATACATCTTTTCCGATGTACTCTTTGGGCGCGGGGGTGCTTTTGTTGCTGCAATCGGAACGGCCTTTTCCGTCTCATACTTATCCTTCAACGTCATGATTTGATCGTTGAGTCGGGCAAGCGTGCGGATAATCGCGGGATGGTTTCCCAAGCCGGTCGATTCCATTAGTTGTTTAAATTCAGTCTGCTGTTTCAAGTTTCCGGAAAGCGCGATTGCCGAAGCTGCGGATTTGACAGTTGTTTCCTGACGATTGCCGCCGATTTCGGGGTCTTTCAGAAACTGTTCTTTCCATTCGGCCTTTTTCTGTGCAAGTTCAGCTTTTTGTTGCTCTTGCGTCAGCTTATTGGTCTCTTGCAAACTAGCGACGTATTGATCCATAAGCGATTGGCCGAACTCCTGAACAGCTTCCTGACTTGCGCCAGTCTTGTTCTGAAATTCTCCAAGAGCCTTGGTAAATTTGCCGAGACTTTCCTGATTGAATACATATCCTTCAGGAAGGTTAAAATCGGCATAGGTCGGAAGCGGTGCCGGTTCAACGGACAGGGCTTCATCAGACTTTTTCGTGTCAGCGGCCTCTTTTGCAGGCTCGCTGGAATCTTTATTGGCCTCCACATCGTGATCTTGGCCAAGAATGGTCTTCTCGACCACGGGTGCGCTCTCCACGGCCTTATTTTCAACCGCTGGAGCGCCATCAACAGTCGCCGTGACTTGCGGCGCTGTCTCTGCATGGGTGGCGGATGCTTCTACCTGCGAGGGAGAGATTGTGGGAGCATCCGCCTGAACCGCCGCTTGCGGGGTGGGAGATGGTGCGGCGGCTGTAATATTTTCATCAACTGGCATGTATTCTCCTCTTTATATTTTGCCACTTACCAATAATTATAAATCATTAATCATTATAAATAAATGGCATGTTACAAGTTATTGATACCGTGTTCCTTCATCATCAGAATAAACTCATCGGGACACACCTTAACCACTTCCTTGAACACGCGGCGTGCGATGAACTCCTGACCGAGATTGAAATAGGTAGAGTATGGATCGCCCGACACCATCGGATTGCCCTTCAGGATGCACTCGATCTCTCCGAACACGTCAAGACGTCCGCCTGCGGTCTTCATGCGTTCAATAAGGCGTGCCCTACGCTCTTTCTTATTGCGCCCGACCTTGCGACGCTGTTCGTTTACCTGCTTGGGGTCATTGGCGTTATACGGCTCTTCGGCGATTTCGATCGCCTCCATTTCCTCAATGGACTGATTCATCCTTCACCACCTTATCCGTTGCCGCCGCTTCTTCCTTTTTACGCATTTCGTTGATCTGGGTTTCCAGCATCCTCATGGCTTCCGCATGACTGATCGGCGCACGCTGATAGATTGACCGCCCGTTTTCCCTGATAATATCAAGTTGTTTCGCAACCGGCTCCCATTTCTTGGTCTTCTTCAGGACACATAGTTGCCTGATAGAATCGGCTGCGCTTTTAAGCCCTTCCGAAAACCGCTCCCAACTTTCCGCTCTATTCATCATTTGTTTATGAACACCGTTCTTGTTGCTTGGAAATCCACCATTTTCTTTATCGCATCATTGGTCAGGTCGATGGCTAACCTGATCGGCATAAAACCCGGATGTTGTAGGTGATGGATAAGCTGAGACGCACCACCGCTTGCTTGCGTAAGCGATACCATCGTTTTTCTCAATAATTCCAGCTCTTCCTTGTCTGTAATATTTATCATTGTTTTTGTCCAAATAATTGATCCAATGCGCTTTGGCCGGAACCGACTTGCGTGTTCGACAGAACCTGTGCCGCTTGAGCGCCTGTATTTACCGTCTGAGCACCCTGCGCCATCGCCTGTTGCTGTTGTGCAGCTTGCATTTGCTTGGCCTGAGCCGCCCGAATTTGTTGCTTTTCCTTGTCTCCACGCAGAATTTCCTGCGGGTTGTCCAGCATGGAAGACATGACGGCGATCATTTTATCTACGTTTACATTGTCCTTTGCCTCTGGATAAACAGCGACAAGATTGCCGACGAATCCGGCAAGACGCTCGATTCCACCCGTAGACGACGCCTTTTGAGCGAGGGCAAGCATCGAGATAAATTCAACGTCTATCGAGACATTGTTCATCGAGGCTGGCATCGGCGGGAACATATTGTTCCGCATCATGATGGAATAAATGCGCTTGAGCTTCGGCTTCAGAGATTCTCCGATGATATTCTCGATGACGGGGCCTAAAACCTGAAGACGCTCCTGAACCAACTGAGCCGTTTCATACGCCGTTCTGTTGGTGACCGGATTGCTAGACAGCATCAGGATAATGTCGTTGAAAAAACCGACCTTGATTCGCTGCTGAATAGCGGCAATGTCCTGCATCATTTCTGCAATTCTAGGATCAACGTCATACATCGATCTCATGCCGCTATTCGGGCCGAGATTGTTAACATACGTAACAGCGCCCGGTAACGAGGACGATGGCTGATTCTTCAGTTGCATATCCGCCAAAAGCGGTGGTCGAACCATCTTTTCAATAGCTTCGGCCTTACGCATGGTTTCAACCTGAAGCTGAATAACATCAGGAAGAACATCCATGCCGACAGAGCGGCCATAAGCATCGTTAGATTGTGTAGACCAGCGGGCCGCAGTAAACGGCTTTTCAATAAATCCCCTTGAACTTAATGGATATTCAGACCCCGCGCCCCAAACCCAGTAGATTTCCCGCCAATCGAATTTACCCTTGATTTTCCCCGCTTCTCCTTCGCCAACGGCAAAGTTCGGCTCGATGACGTGAGCCACGATTCGCTCCACATTCAACGATGCGCCCTTGGCTTTCCACAGTTTCTGAATATCTTCAGGGCAATTCTCAACGCCAAAGTAATCAACCATTTGCTTGACGGTCATCAAGAACATGCGGTATAGGCCGTCAACACGCAGAGAGCCGCTTGAGGACAGGAAATATTCACCGATGCATGGCGTATACAGACGGATTATATCCGCCTTGTCTTCATAGATGATGGAGGGGGATGTGCCGAAAACAACAAGGTCTTCACATTCCTGCGCGAACGCCTTGTAGAAATTGGAGGAGGCTAGAACGGTATAGATGCGGTCTTCAACCTCGTCCATCCATTCCCGCGCCTTATCATCAAGTTTTACGTTCTTAACGCTTGTCGTAAGTTTGAACCACGGTCTTGCTGGTGACGCCAAACCCGACATAATGCCTGACGCGCAAACACGAACGGCATAAGTTCCGGTCGGATCAAGAATCGCACTATTGATCGGCTTACCACGACCCATATTATTAGGGCTTGGAATATTACCCGCAGATTGCGTAAGCCACGTAGAACGCCTAGGCTCTATATACATGGCGAGTTGCGAGTAGTTTTCAGACCACCATGAGAACTGCCACGAGCGGAGGGAATTTAGTTCGGATTCAAGGTGCGACCTTACCGTACCCCATTCGGAAATCTCTTGCTTTGTTTGACTTTTCTCTTTAGGATCGGATGGCTGCTCGGAGAGCATGGAGGGGCCGGAGTTCTCATACGGAACATCCACATTGCCGCCCTTATTCTTGTTTTTATTAGCCATTAATCGCCCAACAGGGTTGTCTTAGCCGTTTGAGGAGCGGATAGCCCCCTTCCGCCAGTCGGATTGGTTCCATTGGCCATTTCGCCAATTGCCGCCTGCCTCTGTTTGTTTTGCTGTCCAGTCGCAGTCACATTACCGGATGCGGCGGTTGCTGGATTGGCGGCTGGCGGAATCGGCGGTGGTGCTGGAGGGGTCGGAGCAGAGCCAAACATAGGCATAGTCATACCTCTTGGTTGTTGTACACCATTATTATACAACCTACAGTGGTCATTTCCTATGGGATGATTCACCAGTATCGTTTCATCCTAATTTTTTCGGTTCAAATCCCGTGAAATCCAGTCTTGGGAGAGCGGATTGTATTCGCTTTGATGCGAATTTCTCCCCATATATTCTATGGGCGCTCCATGCTGAGATGGGAATACAGGCATTGCAAAGGTAAGGGCGAGAGCGTCGGCCTCATCCGGGCTTGGCAGACCCATGCGCCTCATATCCTTTTTGGATTGAAGGATGATGGCTCCATCGCGCTTTGCCGTCTTATCATAGTCGTATTCAACGGATATAAGCTGTGCGGCGAGGTTTGGATCGTCGGGAATAGCTCCGTTCTCAAGCCACTCCTTCATGCCACCCCACATCTCGGAACGCTTATTGGCGTACTTTACGGGTATGCCTGTTTGGGTGTTTATATCAGATGCGGAACTTCCAAAGTTGATACCCTGTACATTCGGAACACGCAACAGTCGCAGGCGGTCAAGCACGCCAATGCCAATGCCGCCCTCGTCGATGAATACCGCATCCGGTCTGTTGGACTGAACCATACGCGCTATGCGGTCTGCCACGGCGGTCGTATCCTGTCCGTACATCTTGACCATCGGAATCGTTCGCGCATCCCTTCCGCGCCTCATGCAAATGACGGTAGCATCATTGAAGCGGCCAACGTCTACGCCCATAATAAGCGGATCCATGAGTTTCGCTTCCGCTGGCCTGACACGCGCCTCGCTTACATATTCCGTTGGTATGAATTGTTTAGAACCAGCAGACGGAAATTCACCGCGCACACGAACCTTGAAGAAGTCGGATTCCTCGCCGTAGTCGTCTTCCCACTCTTTCAGCAGTTCCAGATTGATGCCCTCAACGTTTCGCGCATCTATCTGTTTCCTATTCCATCTGTGGGAGTATTGGCCAAAGCAATCGCGGAACCTGCCCGTGTTCCTCGTCGGGTTTCCAAAGGCGATAAAGATGATCTCGGTATTTTCGTCAGTCAGCGCACCCTCGACAACCTCCCAGATTTTATCGTTTATATTGCTGGCCTCGTCAAATATTATGACAATCCGCTTACCCTTGTTGTGCAAACCCGCGAACGATTCGGTAGATGTATCAGACCACGGAATCGCGTTCAGCCTCCATTCACGCTCATGGTCTTCCGCAGCGGCATAAATGGACGTAGCCGTTGTCTTGAACCAATGCGCGTTGATCGCCATGCGAAACCACTTGCCGATTTCAGGCATCGTCTTGGTCAGTAACTGATTTTCAGTGTTCGCGGTAATGACGATCTTGCAGTCCACGCATGTGGACATCGCCCAGTTGCATATCATCGAAATGGCAGCCGATTTGCCGATGGAGTGGCCTGACGCAACCGCAAGCCTGAACGGTGTAAACCTCTTTTCGCTCTTGAGGTGATCCCTGATCTGTCCGAATACCTCGGCTTGCCACTTGCGCGGCCCTGTGCTTCCTGCAAGCTCGCCTTCGCCCCACGGATACGCCGCCTTTGCGAACATAAGAGGGTCGGAGCGAACGTCAATCATGAAGTTCGCAATATATTCCTCGGACTTATCCTTCAGCGATGCCATTTATTTTTGCCAATCCACCTTCACGCGCCGCTTTCCGTACTTCCTCTTTTTAGCCGAATCGCTCCCGATCTTCTCGTACTTCAATTCCCGCATAATCCCGTGAGCGTGCCTTTTCGCCATATATATGTCCACGGGATCAAGTGGCTTAAGTGCTGAAAACGGATTGGTCTCGTCCTCCCTGAGAAAAATCCTGCGCTTTAGCAATTTTCGAACCGCCTCTGTCAACCCCACTTCATTATTACTCATCGTCTTCACCCCCGTAAAAATAATGGTCTAACGTGTTATCCGTAAATTCGTCATCGTATAAGTGCGGAGTCTTGTATGACGAACGGCAATTTCTGGAGCAGAATCGCAAGCCCTTCCTGTTAATCAGCGCATGATGCTCAGACATCTCCACTCCGCAATAAGAACAATAAATCAAGGCTCGAACTCCACTTCAATCTCTATGCACGTAGAGCAGAACATGTCGCCGCATTGATAGAAGCGGGGATCGGAATCCCCGCAAACAGAACAGCAAACCATGAACTCTGACGGCCAGACGACATTCCCATCGAATAGCGCCCATTTTTCCTTCTTTTTCTTACCGCCCATCATTCCCCCTTGGCCAAAATTTTGTATAAGGCACGTCACGGCGCATGCAAAAGCGATACCATGAACAATCGTCCTTACCCTGCATCTTCGTTCCCTCTATCCAGTTCAACCGACCAACGGGAACGATGTCGGTACAATACTTCATCAATTCTCGCGACTGCTTGGTGTATGCCCATGCCGCATCGAATAGAAGCCACGTGAACTTGGAATTTTTAACAAAGTGGGAAATCATCGGGTGAAGAACATCACGCGACCACGGGGGATTGGTAATGATGCAATCGGCCATCTGAAGCGGCGTAGTCAGTATCAGGGCATCGCATACTTCATATTGCACGCTTACCGTACAACCACTCACCTTCACCTGCGGCTCAAATTTCTGAATGTCGGATGCCCAATATAAGAAATGACCAGCTTCCTGCAACTGACGCACCAAATCAAAGTGACCGACACAGGGTTCCGCGAATCGGGTGCGGGGCTTCAGGTGCGGCAGAAGCGCATCAACAGCACGCTTATCTATTGTGCGGTACAGGTCTTTCGGAATTTTATCGAACGATGAACGCCTTCCCATGCAATAAGAATTGCAAAAAATGAGTCGAATGTAAATGGGATGATGACGGGAGTGAATAATTAGGTGATGCTCCCAAGTTTTTTTGCTAAAAAACATGACAGGAAGGTCGATTTTTTGAAAAATTATAAAAATTTTTTTGGGGAACAGTAGACGAAATCGTCGTTCGTTTTTTCCCCTACCGGCACTCGCGATTCGGAATTTTTGAATAATCGCGGAGCGCTGAAAAAAAATCAAAACGGAAAATCGGAATCAGCCACTGACCGGCACGCCTATATATATGACTCGATTTTTTATCCCAAAAATAAATCTTGTGGCGAATCGGGAATCATGCGATATTGAATATATAAGCTGATTCACGGCGAATCGGCTGGAAAACAAAAGGGGGAGAAAAAATGACCAATATTAACGCCACGTTTAAAATCGGAAACTATATGGTAACCGCGGACGCCAACTTTAGTGGCCGCAATCTCAAAACTATAGTCACGGTTGATGGAATCGAAGTGGAGCGCTCTTCAAGCCATGCAATCGACTATTACACGGCTTCAGGCCTGCGCGGCTCGGCACTGGAAGCTTATGACCAGAAGTGGCTTAAGGACTATGCGACGAATGCCATTATGTCAACACTTATGAGCTTGATTGAAGACAAGATGGTTGCAGCTTAAACATATAAAAAGGGAGAAATAAGATGAAAACGACTATTAATGAATATGACTTCATTGAAGCATTCAAGTCCGCAGGGCGCGAAAACCAATTCACCAGCGAAGGTCTTGTCGCGCTCTTTGACTATCTGGATGAATTGGAACAGGAAACCGGAGAAGAAACGGAACTTGACGTTATCGCGCTTTGTTGCGGATTCGCCGAATACAGGTCTATCGCAGACTACCAAAAAGAGTATGGCGCGGAATACAAGACCATCGAAGATATTGAGTGTGACGTTGGAGTCATTCGAATCGATGATGAATCGTTTATCGTTGAACAGTTTTAAGGGAGGGCGAGATGAAAAATAAATACATTGTTAAAATCTTGAAAACGCATACCATAAATATCAAGATGATTTCCGTTGATATTATGAGCAATAATACCATTGGCGGGTATGATGTGCCAATGGAACGTGAGCTTGGCTCCCGTTACCATTTTAAAACGCTGAAACGTGCGAAGGAATTTATGGCTGCGGGTAATGCAGAATGCGCCGGCGCCTATGTCATATCCACAATCTAAGGTTGTGATATGTCACCCATGAGCGGATACAACCTTAGATTGTATCCGTTCATTTAACCATCATTCAACCAATACAACCAGGGGTAGTAATCATGGAGATACTTAAGGGGTTATATCGGGCAGGCCTGAGCCAAGTGGAAGTCGCACGGCGCACGGGCATAAGCCAATCAACGTTGTCGCGATGGGAGCGTGAGATTCCCGCCAATGTCAAAGCCTATGAGCGCCTGCTGTCCGAATACCATAAGGTCAATCGTAGCTAGCATATCTCCGTCAATCCGTCAAGTAGTATCTGTAAATTTAATAATCGGTATTAATATATAATATATATAATATATTTAAATATATTATATATATTAAATATTATATACCGACTATGCGGTATAGCTTTTAGCCAGCCAGCGCGTTTAGCAGCGCGCCAATGGGAATATGCAGCGTGCGGCGCACGGGAATAATCCAGCCAACAGGCGTTAGCCAGCCAGCCTGCAATTCCGCGTATTATGATTCGCGCGTATGCGTATATCGACTCGCGCACGCACGCATAACCCCGTTTTTACCTGATACCTTACCCCTAGTTTTAGAATGCCCCTAGAAAGGGCAAGGATTGACGTACAGCACGTTTGACGGGTCGAGGGCTACTAGGGTAGCGGATCAACGTCAATCGCGTTCTCCGTGCAAATTTGGGGCATTAACGTCGATTCACCCTCAATCGTCTTAATTTTCGCCAATCTTGACTGCAACAATTCCGCAAGGTTTACGCCAGCTTCGTGTTCGATAACCGCACGTTCGCCATATAACCGGCGATTTAGACGGCTCATAAGCCATTGACGAGTCTGGATTTTTAACTTATCCCGTGCTTCATCGCTGCCATGATCCGCAATTTCGATAATTTCATCGGCCAGAATGTCCATTTGACATTCCTTAGCAATATCATAGGCTTGCCTAAATTCCTCATGGTCTTTCAGCCATGCGCGGATGGTTTGGCTGCTAGGCAAGCGCGGATCAAGCTGAACGATTTTATCAAGGCTCATGGCGTTCTCCGCCACAAGCTTGCACAGAACATCCATCACCTCGGGAGTGTATTTCCGAAATGGGGTAATCGGCGGGTGAGCGTTGGTCATTTTAGCTCCATGATATATTAACCTATGGTTAATATATCATGATTCTCAAAAGGGGTCAATTAGGGCTTTTTGTTTTACATAATTCATGATTAATTGTCCCGTTATACCCTGTTTATTTCCCATAATCTTAATTTAAAATAATTTAAAATAATTTAATTTAATTAATTTAAAAAAATTCATCCCTTTGATTTTAAATGGGAATTTGGCACTTTTGAGGGGGTTTTTTAATTTAATTCAATTTCACCCTTTTTTAAATTTTTTTAAAAATCTCTGTTCGCGCTTTGTTCCGCGAATCTCGCGTACGCGCACGTATATATATAGAAATAAATAATAATAATTAATAATAATAATAATAAATAAATTAAAAAACTCATTTTCTCCAAGCTTTCCGCGAGTTTGAGTTTTTTTAAATTGCCTTCCTAAATTCATTTCCTCTGCTTAAATTATTATTAATGTCCTGCAAAATAATATTACTAATTAACGGCCTAAAAATAAATGTTGACTGGAGGGCGAATCGGGGATAAGGTTTAATTATAGGCTAAAAATTAAGGGAGAATCAGAGATGAAAACGGAAAGGGATAAAACGATGGAACAAGATAAAAGATACAAAGCCGGTAAGAAAGCGGGGCAATTGCGCCCCGTTAAAACGGCTAAGCCACGCCTATATGCTC
>JAEHJW020004157.1_pt1 | contig 30625 bp, 42 predicted proteins | sample 9271431 | NCBI WGS metagenome assembly JAEHJW02 | reverse complement strand
CGTAGCAGAAGCCTTCTCGAAAGCAGTCTTCTTCACTCCACGCTGACGCACACCCGGCTGCCAGTTGTTCACGATGGACTGGAACGTTGCGGGATCTTCAGCAAGGTGCTGCCGAACCAATGCCTGAATGGCGAGAGTAATACTGCGGCGGGCGAAGTCATAGGTGATTTCACTGCCCCACTTTTCAATCAAGCCATTAACATCTTCCGGCATATCGAATTCAACCACATGCGCAACCTGCTTCTCTTTATCCTTGATGGTGATCTGCATCTTTGTATCCTCTAGCTTCGTGCCCAAAGTGGGCGGGTTTGCCTTTGCGGGAATGCAAAGGAATCTGAGAGATGGAACAAATGGGATTTTAGCGTGGTCGTTTTTTCGTTTCGTGCGTCTATTGTAGTCCCGTGGTAAGGCGTGTCAAGGGCTAGGGCGGGTTACTTTTTCCTCGAAAGTAGAATGTTTATTACAATGATTACTAGGGCCAGTATTAAGATGTATTTCAGAGGCATCAGAAAGGAGTCCTAGGAAGGCTAAGTAGGAGAGAAGTTTCTTGGTAGAGACTCTGGCGCTTTTCATATCCCCTGCTTTTAGGTGTTTTCGGATATTAGAGACGGCTTTTTGGACGTCTATGTTAGAGGGTCGTTTTTCTCGTGGCATGGACTAAGTTCCAATGAGTCTACCAAATTGGTACGTTCAGTTCTAGCTACCTCACCTGCGGATTGCCTTAAATTCCCAGTTAGGACTGTGCTGGAGGCCCTTTCCTGGAGGTGTTGTGAGTGGCAGCCTACGCCATGGATGCTTTGCTGCCAAGAGTTTCTTTTGCTCAGCTGTTTTCTTCATGGCACTCTCCGGTTTTCATAGCTGTAATTAATTGCTAGTTCGATAATTATTGGCATGTTTTGGTTTAAGACTTCGATCATTGCATTTGAAATAACTTCCTGGGATAACTTAGGATAGAGTCTTTCTAGGCTTACAAGCATATCAGTAAGCTTTTCTGTATGTCTTTTTGGTACAAGTCTTTCTATTGTTTCTCGGCTAGCTCGTTGCATTTTCTTCCTCTTCTTGCAGTTCAGCTTCGTGAATCCTCGCATCGAGAAGTTTTAATTCCTTGAGAAATGCCTCCTCTCGATAAGAATGTCCCATGAAATGATAAAAGCCATTATTCCAGCTTACTTCAGCTTGCTCACCATAAAGGATATAGGTGAGATACTCAGCCCGTTCCATTAAGTGATGTCGATAAGTTTTAGCTTTTACTATATCATAGGACATTTTGAGATCCTCAGTATTTTGTGATCTTCTGTTCGATGATTTGCAGCAGGTCATTTATGGATAGTTCATTGAGCAGACTTCTTGCCTGAGCTGCGAGGTAGTCATCTTTGTAGATGGGATTTACTTCTACCCGAACAGGGGCGACTTGCTGCGGGCATCTTTGCCGACCATCTCTGATACCACTTTGGTATGTCTGATGAATGTGCAAAAGAGATATTGAAGCAAGTTTCATAGCTAGTCCTCTTTGTGAGTCTTGCACTACGTTAGACAACGGAAAATAAGAAAGGTTCAAAGTGTTTAGTAGTTATTTTGACTTTCCTCATACATGATCTTTTCTGCAAGCATGGTTATTCTATCTTCGTGGAGTTTTAGAAACTTTTCCATGAGATCTTCTACCTCTAAAAATGCTCGTAAAAGTTCAGTATCCGCTAGCACCATCCTTATTGCATCTTGAACATTCTTATCCGAGGGCTCTGGGCCATATTCATCCTCTGGCGAAGCTAGTTTCCAGGTATCATATCCAGGTATTTTATATTGCATTTCATTCTCCTAGTTGTAAAGTAAGTCGGTATATTCATCATACCGTTCTTGTTCCTCCTCATTGAGACCCTCTGCCTCTTTCTTTTCCTCTAGTCGAGAAAGATGAAAGATCAGCTCCTCCTGTGTTAGGTCAGGGTTTTTTCCTTCTTTTCTATTAGCAGGTGCTAAGCTAAGACCACTCTTAGCCTTTTCAAATAGCCTTTCTGCCTGTTCTTTTCTCTTCCCTCTTTTGTCTATTCCTAGATACTTTTCCATCCTAGGTGTGTAATCGAAGCCACTTTCCTCTTGGATAATCTCCGCTTTCTTCGCAACCTCAATAAGCGTTGAAAGAGCTGCGCTGGTGGCAGCTGAGAAAGAAAGCTTACTTGCATCAATTCCAGCCACATCAAGTAGCTGGAGGATGTATAGACAATCAAGAGGGGCTACTCGGAGGCGAATAACCATGCCACCTTTCATTATTCTTCCAAGCAAGAGGTGTTGAGGTTCCAATTCTCAGCTAGTTCATCTAGACATTCTTTCCACTCTTGCGGATTTTTACTGTCGTGCATTAATTGCAAAGTAAGAATCAGTTTTTTATGCTTAGCGGGCACTTTACCATCATATACTAAAGTTGTCCATTTGTTTCCTTCCATTTGTTCGGAGTATTCATCATCTCCGATCAAGCACCCTGCGGCACATTTCAAATTTCCTTCTCTATATCGACAAAGCTTTTCCTCTTCACTTCTTTTTCCTTGTTGAAGTAAATGCCTCGCTATTTGATCAAACACTTCTTGCTCAGTTGCCTGAGCCAATGTTTTTAGAGTAATCATTTCATTCTCCTTTTTCTATAATGACGCCACATGCATCTATAAAGCTTTGCCAATTAAATGCTGAGTTTTCTTTCTCTAACTCATAGGCAAAGGAAACAATCTGAGTTTCCCATTGCATCCAGCGTCCCCAGAAATTTAAGCTATCTTCCTCATAGTTAGGCTTCGTTTTCTTTAGGATCTTGACGATGAGCTCATAATCTTTCTTGCGCATGTTCTTACTCCCATTCCTGCCAATCTTCCAGCGCCGAGACGAGGCCATCAAAGTCCTCATCCTCCCCAAGGAGATCTGCTAGCATCTCTACATGTTTCAAACCCCTGCAGCTATCCTCTGCCAAGTAGCGGAGATAATCCTCTCGATTTCGGTATCCATTCATCTGATAAACATCTTGAACTGGTTTGGCGTTCATCTCGTAAGTCCTCTTAGTAGTCCCTCCAAGAGGAATTTAACTCTCCTGAAGAGGTTTAAGGTTATTCCTTTTCCATCATCCAGCCAGAAGCTACTATTTCCTTTGACCTTTTCTTTACTATCTGAAAATAATCCTCCTCCTGCCAATTAATATAATGTCCCTTGCCTGCCACAATCAAAGCTACGGCATCGTCTACTTTATTGGATATTAAATCTTCAAAAGATCCTTTAATGGATATTTTAAGTTTTGTCTTCTTTTGTGTGGTTGCATGATAAGTAAGTAGCATGTTCTTTTCCTCATGGTTGTTTTGTTGGCGGCTGTTTCTTGGCTTGGCTAGCCTCAAAATAGCCTTGAGTTGCCTAGGCGATGCCCCTAGGGCTTCCAAGAACCGGCCTAGGCGGCGTTCTCTTGGCTTGGCGCTACTAACCCCTAGCTACTCCGCTGCGCGCTTCCTGGCGCTTCCTAGGGCCTATTCTACTCCCCCTTCCTGAAAAGGTTAACACGTTACCTTGTTACCTTGTTACCTTGTTTATATCCCCCGTGCCTCGAGTTGTTAAATCCCTCTTAACGTTTTCTTAATTTTTTTTTTACAATTGAAGGCATAGGGGATATCAACAAATTAAGTAACAGGTAACATGTACACAAAGTAACAGTTAACTATTTCAAACCCTAACAAATTGGTACACTCATATTTCTAACAAACCCACTAGCATTATTCCCTCAGTATTTCCACTAAGGGAATAATACTCGTAGATTTCACTTAGCCTAGCTTGATTCCCTTGCTCAAAAGGAACGCTTGCAATTGCTCCGGCGTCATTGCCGCAAGTGCTTGCTCGGGCGTCATCTGAGTAACCCGCGCCTTGCCAGGAAGATAATCCGCAACCTTGATTGTCTCATTCTCCCTCGGAAGGATATTCGCCACCCGGTTAGTATTTTTCCAATCCGTGATTACTTGCCGTTGTGCGAAGTATTGCAACTGATCTTCCGTGATACCAGTCCAATCCAACTCCAGCTTGCAAACAACTTTCTGCGGGTTTTCCTTCGTGCCGAACTTGGTGGCACTCTTGTCATTCGTCGTGAGTTTCATCTTCGTTTCCTCTTTGTAAGGCTAGCAGCGGTATTGCTACTAGGTGGTTAGACAATGACACTTGCGAAAGGTTCAATCTTTTTTTACTCCCCCACTTCGTCCTTCAAAGCGTTAGACAACCAATCCCTACAAAGGTTCAATCTTTTTTCAAACTCTTTCACCGCAACCTACCATCTTATTTGTCTACTCAACTATTGCCTCGGCAACTATATCCATGCCTACACTTGCCTCAGCAACTATTGCCTTGACAGCCTTTGTTTTCCTACTGCAAGTGTGCATACAACTGCTACTAATTCCCATTTCCAAAACAGACCCAAATGGGGGGAAAATGCTCGACCGCGGCAAAGATGCAAAGGAACTTAAATAAATTTCCGCAATTCAAATTCCCAGGTGAATTTCGGTAGAGGTGTTGAGAGGGGGAAGAGTAGTAGCGAGGGGGTATTGACAGCGGAGAGAGTGAAAGGTAAGCTCGCGAGAAGTTTTCAGGAGCCTTTCGTTATGAGCCTCTCGACATTTGAACAAGTGCAATTGATGCTCTCAGCTGAGCAGCGAGATTCCCTGGGGAAGGTGCAAGCAGCGCTGGAGGAAAATCCCCAGTGTTTGGAGAAATCTAAAAAGGAGAAAGAAGATGCGTAATGTTATTAAAGGATTCCAGGCAGCTAAGATGGGCTTTCCCAAAGAACATCTCCAAGTAGCTAAGTCTATGTTCTCCGCTGCCCATGGTGGACCATCTTACCGCAGGCCAGTTCTCCACCAGGATGTTAAAGAAACTCCCGCTAAGCTCGCTAAGCCAGTAACTGGGAAAACTGTAGGTCGCAAATAATGTCATCCCTCTCTTCAGCAATCTCGACACTACCCATTGGGGAATCTTCTGAGCCAGATGATTCTGCAGCGGAGGGATGGCAACTTAAAGAACTGAAGCCTAAGCATAAGCAGATATGTTCTATGCTGGCTCAGGGTATTCGTAGGGATACTATTGCAGCTGCATGTGGGTGTACCCCTACATACGTAACGATGCTTGCTAAGCAGCCCATCATCAAGACCTACATTCAAGAGATGTGTCAAGCTGCTGGGCTGCAACTAGATGCTATGTTCGTTCAAAGTGTTGAAGCTATTGGTGAGGTTCTGACAAATGGAAATCCTAAAGAACGAATCCAGGCAGCTCGTCTTCAGTTAGAAGCTACTAGGCGAATTGGCTCGGGTAGCGCAATTCCAGTAGAAGTAATTGACACAAACAGTCGACTTGCTAAGCTGGCCGAGCGACTTCTATATCTCCAAGGTGGAAGTAAATCTTCTGACATCATTGACGTTGAGGTAGTTCAACATGAAAGCAAAGAACAAGAAAGTTTCTGAAAAGAAAACTGGTCCCATCAACCAGCACAAGATGCTAGCCATGGGCCAGTTAATCCCAGATTCTAAACTCACCCTGCCGAAGGGTAAGAAGTGAATATTGTAACCTTTGATGAGAAGTCTCTCTCTGAGATTATTCCTCTCACAGTAAACTTCCAAGATCGCCTTCAGTTTGGAGAGTCTATAACTGGAGCAACGGTTACTGCTTCGGTTTTTTCTGGTACTGATCCCACTCCGGCAGCTATTCTCAGTGGTGCTCCTACTTTTGCAAATGGGGCAGTCACTCAAGTAATAACTGGGGGTGTTGTTGGTGTTATCTATTCCATAGTCTTCATTGCTGCCGGGAGTGCTACCCACACCTATGTAAAAGTAGGTCGGCTGGCAGTAACTGCAGATGCTAATTCCTTCTAATGCACTTCGTTCAGCCCCCTAAGTATCGTGCAGATACTATATCTATAACAGTTCCTTTTATAGATATGCTAGCCACTGGGGATAGTATAACTGGAACACCTACTGTAACCGTTAGTGTCTTTACAGGGATTGATCCCACCCCAGCTGGGATACTCTATTCCAATGTGATGGTTCACAATGGAGATACCTTAGAACAAATAGTTTGGCAAGGTGTGGTAGGAGTTATCTATCAGCTTGTTTTTAGTATCTCTACTGTTAATGGGGATACTTATGAAAAAGATTGCTATCTAGGTATTCTCCCTCAAGAAGGTTCAGCAGTATCTCCCACTATTACTTTTTATTATACCAGCCGTCCTTATCCGGTTGAATATGCTGAAGGGATTACAAACTCAATAAATCCCAACTATTTCCATCTACTACTAAATCCCAGATGGGCAGAGGGTATTAAAAATTCTATAGCTTCCCAGTATGGTACTCTAGCCCTTGGGGCTTTTTACTATAACAACTATCCTCCCGAGGGGATTAAAAATTCTATAATTCCTTCTAGTGGGCAGTTAATTAAAAATACTGTTATTTCTTATTCCTATGACATAGATGGTATTAAAAATTCCATAGCTGCCATCTCAGGTACTCTTATAAAAGGCCAGGTGTTCTACGTGAATTATCAACCAGAAGGATTACAGAATTCCATTGCTCCTCAGGGAGGTACACTGGCATGAACACACCTATGCTTAATACCTCTGCTGGGCTTGAGGGTTGGTATCAACTAACTATCCGCGACGTGGCTACCGGGAAGATCACAAAACAAACAAAACCCTTTAAAAACTTAATTACTAATAGTGGGCTAGATTATTTCTTTATTGGTTTTGCTGGCCCTTATGGGATTCCTCAGTGCTTGCAAGGAGCTTATGTAGGTACAGGAACGACTGCCCCAGCAGTGACTGATACTACAATGACTACTTTGTTGGCCTCAGTTAATAGTTCTAATGGAGCTTCTAGTCCCATGACAGGTTGGGTATATGTAGCTGCTGCTGGAAGTGTCCCCCCCTACTGGACTTCTACAGGCACATATACTTTCCCTGCTGGCTCAGCTACTGGGACCTTATCAGAAGTAGGCATAGGAGGATGGATCTCAACCTCTCCTAATTATATTCTTCAAAGTCATGCCCTTATTGTTGATGGTACTGGTACTCCTACAACAATTACGGTGCTTTCTACTGAGCAGCTTACACTAACTTATACGCTAAATCTTTATTGGAATACTACAATTCAAACAGGGACAGTTTCTATTAGTGGGGTAGTTTATAATCTCCAGTGGTTACCAGTTACTATTAATGTTCCTAGTGGTAAGCCTGCAAGTAATTTTGGAAACTATTTTGCCTATTTTACTTTACAGGGATATAACGGAAGCCTAGGAACAATAACTACAGCTCCTACAGGAGCTACTGGGAGTAACAATGGTACAGGTTCCCTAGCCCCTTATTCCGTAGGTTCTTACTTTCAACAAGTAACATATACTTGTGATGTAAATCATCTTAATTTCACTGGGGGCATTACTGTACTTACCATAGAATCATCATTCCATAAGCATCAAATAGGATTCACTCCAGCTATTCCTAAAGATAATACCTATACCTTTACTTTTATTGTAAACATGGCACTAGCTAGATATCCCTGATGCTTCCTCAGAATAGTCTATCAGATATTTTTATCTCTGGAGCTTTTTTACCTCCAGATAACTTACCTGTATCTGCTACTACGTCTATTGAATTAGGTGGAATTGGCTTATCTAATAGCTCTCAAGGTTCTCAGGTTCAGACATGGACAGCTCAGTTGTACAATGCCGGCCTAGTGAATTCCTATGTTGCAGTATCTTCTCCAAATACCTCTAGTACAGTACTGCTAACTGTTCCAAACATCATTTGGATAACTTTAGCTTTTGACCAAAACATGAAACCTGCCCTTAGCTACATGGCTAATGGAACTACCTATCTTTGGTGGTATGACAATACGATCCCTGGCTATACTACTCTAACTATGCTCGCCGGGACTAAATATCCTCAGATGACTTTAGATGACAAGAGGGCACTTTCGATAAGCTTAGGCTTATCTGATATGATCTTAGTCTATCTTCGGGGAACTAATATGTATGTCCGAAATCAGCGAGATCGTTTTACTATTGAGTACGTCCTATCAACCGCTATAACAATGGTAAATCCGCAGATATATAAAATTGGAATGGCTGCCTCAGACCGAGTTCTTTTCCAGATTACTGCTAACCTATGAATGCTCCCCTTAAATTAACTGGCCAGCTCATAGAAGCCTTTGCAGGAACTTTTCTTAGTCCTCGCTATGATCAAGCTATGCCTACACCTCCTTTTCATCGAGAGGCATGGGCATTGTATGCTTCAGATGAAACAAGCTGTATGGTAGTAGCTCCCCGCGATCATGCTAAGTCAACTGGCTTAACTTTTGATTATTGCATGGCCGAGGTATGTTTTCGATGCTCAGATTATGTAATCATCATCGGCAGTACAGAAGTAAAGGCATCTGAGCAGCTATCTAATATCTCCGAGGAGCTTCATACCAACACTGACCTACGAGAAGAGTTTGGAATCGTAGGTTTCGAGACAGATCAAAAAACAGACATCATTGTAATATGCGACGATGGTCATCGCTTCAGGATTCTTGCCCGAGGTGCTGAGCAGAAAATCCGTGGTGCATTATGGAACGGCAAACGTCCTAATCTCATCATCTGTGACGACATGGAAGATGATGAGCAGGTAGAATCAAAAGATCGCAGGGCTAAGTTTCGTCGCTGGTTCTTTCGGGCAGCCAAGCAATCTCTTTCAAAGAGTGGTAAGATTCGTGTCCACGGAACTATCCTCCACGAAGATTCTCTTCTTAATCGACTCAGGAAGAACAAAACCTGGAAACATCTTTTCTACAAAGCACATGAATCTTATGATGACTTTTCTAATCTCCTCTGGCCAGAAAGGTGGACAGCTGAGCAGTTAAAGGAAAAGCAATATGAGTTCGAGCAAGATGGCGATCCGGGTGGCTATGCCCAGGAATATCTAAACGATCCTCAGGACATGGCAGATGCCTATTTGAAGAAAGAACAATTTCTTCCCATGTCTCTCGACGATCATGATGCAGATAAACTATTCTATGTCGGCTGTGACTTTGCAGTATCCAAAGCTGACATAGCGAATAGAACATGTTTTACTGTCGGCGGTCGTTCCATGGATCATGTAACCCACATAGTAGACAATCGTGTAGATCGTTGGGGAACAGATGAGTGGATAGAAGAAATGTTCACCGTCGAAGAACGCTGGAAGCCTGAGATGTGGTTTGTTGAAGGTGGGGTTATCTGGAATGCCGTGAAGCCCATGATTTATAATGAGATGCGTGAGAGGGATGTTTACTTAAACATTGAAGTCCTGAATCCAATCAAAGATAAAACAACTCGTGGTCGACCGTATCAAAAAAGAATGAAGTCTGGACAGATTCATTTTGATAAGGAAAGCTCGTGGTACTCCTCCTATGAAGAAGAAAATCTCCGATTCACTGGAGGTGCCCAGGCCAAGCTAGATGATCAGTTCGATAGCACTGCGACCCTTTTTCTAGGAATTGAAAAACTCGGAGCAACTGAGGAAGATGATTTCAATGAGGAAGAGGAGCTTGAAATCGAGGAGCATCAATATGTTAGATCCTCTCCCACTAGCCGAAATGCCTACACCGGGTATTAATCCCCATCCTACCAAATTGGTATGCTCATATTAGGCTCCCAACAAATGCTAAATTTAGATCACTACATTAAGCTCAACAAAGAAACCTATGCTTCTCCAAATCTTTGTGATAGGTTTTCAGACGAAGACCTGACGAAGATTGGGAACTATGTATGGGATTCCTACAGGGCCGACTTGCAAAGTCGTGAGCCCTGGCTGCGCAGAACCAGCGCTGCTATGGATCTCGCCATGCAAGTCCAGAAGGATAAGAACTTCCCATGGCCAGGATGTAGCAACATTGCATTCCCTCTCATTACCATTGCTGCCCTCCAGTTCCACAGCCGAGCCTATCCAGCAATTATCAATGGTTCAGATATTGTCTCAGTCCGCGTAGTTGGTCCTGATCCTGACGGAATGAAAACTGCTCGTGCCGATCGCATCGCTACTCACATGTCTTGGCAACTTTTAGAAGAAGATGAGGACTGGGAAGAACAGCAGGATCAAGCTCTCCTTACTGTTCCTATCGTAGGAATGGCATGGAAGAAATCCTATTTTGACCCAAGTAAGAATCGTAACGAAAGTGAGCTCGTTTTCGCAAAAGACCTTGTAGTCAATTACTGGGCAAAGAGTGTAGAAGATTGCACCGTTAAGACTCATGTAATTCCTTTCTCTAAAAATAAAATCTACACTCGAATCATGGAGGGAACCTTTCGCGATGTTCGAGATTGTTCCTGGTATCAAGAAAATGCTGTGCAACCACCCATAACAGAACAATCTCTTGCGGATGATAATCGTGATGGGATGAATACCCCACTTTCAGATGGGCGTACCCCCTTCACTCTTCTTGAACAGCATTGTCACCTTGACCTTGATGATGATGGCTATGCTGAGCCTTATATCATCACCATCCATGAAGACAGTCAGGAAGTTCTGCGAATTGTAGCTCGCTTTGATCGTGAGGAAGATATTGACCGTACCTCGAGCGGTGAGATCATCCGTATCCGACCTGTTGAGTATTTTACAAAAATTCCCTTCATCCCAAGTCCAGATGGTGGTATCATGGACATTGGTTTTGGTGTACTTCTTGGGCCATTAAATGAAAGTGTGAACAGTGCCATTAACCAGTTATTCGATGCTGGTACAATGTCTAACACCGCAGGAGGTTTCCTCGGTCGAGGTGCTAAGATCCGTGGAGGTGTCTACCAATTCAGTCCCTTTGAGTGGAATCGCGTGGACTCAACTGGAGATGATCTCCGCAAGTCCATCTTCCCCATGCCTGTTCGTGATCCATCTCAGGTCATGTTCAGTCTCCTTTCAATGCTTGTTACTTATACTGAGAAAATCTCCGGTGCAGTAGATATCTCTACCGGCGGAAACCCTGGACAGAACACCCCAGCTGGTACTAGCCAGACAATGATTGAGCAAGGTCAGAAAGTCTACGCCGCCATCTTCAAGCGCATTTGGCGTTCACTGAAACAAGAGTTTAAGAAACTCTACGAACTCAACTCTATTCACCTTCCTATTGATGGTTTATACTTTGCTGGTAGTGCTACAGCTATTTCAAAAGCTGACTATAATGGAGACTCCAGTTCCGTAATCCCTGTAGCCGATCCTAATGTGATGAGCGACCAAACCCGATTCATGCAAGCTCGTACACTCATGTCTATAGCTCAAGGGAATCTCCTCTATAATCCCGATGAGGTAAATAAGTTCTTCCTCAAGTCCATGAAGATTCCCAACATTGATAAAATCTATCTCGGCCTTGCTCACAAGATGCCACCCCCGCTTACGGAGAAAATTCAAATCGAACAGCTTAAAGCTCAGGTTCAGATGGAAAACCTCAAGTGGAAGAAGCTCCAATACATCAGTTCTCTCCAAGAACAGCGCCGTCTGAATGAGGCAAAGATCATCTCCCTTTATGCTCAAGCAGCTCTTGCTGAGCAACAGGCTGGAGGTGTAAGTGCGGCAAATGCGATTGCAGCTTTCCAAGCAAAGATTGATGCTCTTCGTATGGTTAATGAAAATATCCAACAGCAGACTCAACAATTAGGAGACGAAAGTGGTAATGACAACACAGCAAGTTCGGGAAATGGCGGAGAAGCTGGACAAGGAAACATTCCTCAGCTGGAAGGCTCATCCAGTAACGGAGCTTCTTCTGAAATGGGCGGAGAGCAAGCGTGAGGAATTGAAAGAATCCTGGGCAAGTGGTAGCTTCTCAGCTGCTTTTACAACTGAGATGCTTGTAAAGAACGCAGCAGCTACTGGTGCCTGCTCGATTCTGGCAGATATTATCAATGTTGATTATGTAGATGTTCAGGGAGAATGAGGATGGAAAATACAAGTGGTCTTAACCCAAAAGGTCGTGCAGTTCTCGTCAAACCCTATGAACCTGAAGTAGAGAAGGGAACTATTTACATTCCGGATTCTATCCGTGTGAACCAGCAGACTATCGAACAGCGAGCTATTGTAATCTCAATTGGCCCTGAGTGTTGGAAGGAAGAATCCACCCCTAGGGCAGTTGTAGGTGAGAAAGTTCTTCTCAGTGCCTATGCTGGCTACATGGCAGTAGGCCCAAAGGATAAGGTTCAATATCGTTTTGTAAATGATCGCGATATCTTTGCTGGGATTGAGGATTAAAACATGGCTGACTATGAAGAAAATGAAAACACCGAGCAGGAAGTAGATACTACAGGTGCTCCTGACCTAGAGGAACGTGCTCGCGAAATGGGATGGATGCCAAAAGAAGAATACAAGGGAAACCCCGATAATTGGCGCAGTGCTGAGGACTTTGTAGAGAAGGGAAAGCACCTCCTTCCTCTCATCTCCGCGAACAACAAAAAGCTCCGCCAAGAGCTATTGACACGCGACAAGGATATTGCTACTCTCAAGCAAGCTGTAGAAACATCACAAAAGGCCATCAAGGCACTTCAGAAAACCTACACTGAGAGTACAAAACTCCAAGTTGAGCAGGCAAGGAAGGAACTTCGAGATCAGCTCAAAGCAGCAAAAGAGATCGGAGATGTTGATGCCGAGTTGCTGCTGATTGACAAACTCGATGACCTCAAGCAGGCAGTAAAAGAGCAAAAGGATGAAGATACTTCTGCAACGGAAGTAACCACCTTAGATCCCGCCTTCGTTCAGTGGCAGAGTGAGAATCCCTGGTTTGGTAATACTACTGATGCTAAGGATAATTCTCGCACTCAGGCACTTGTTAAAGTAGGTGAGGAACTTCGCTCCAGTGGTGACAGGTCAACTGGTCGTACATTCATGGACAAGTGTGTTCGTGAACTGGAACGCCAAGAAGCAGGAGCTAAAAAGATTCTCAGCAAGGTAGAAGGAAGTTCAGGTGCTGGGCACCGTTCATCTGGGAGTGGTGGTTTCTTGTCACTTCCAAAAGAAGCTCAGGATGCTTGCCATGAAGACACTCGATCCTTCGTTGGTCCCGGCAAGATGTTTAAAACTGTTAAGGAATGGGAAAACCATTTCTACTCCCTCTACCAGGAATAAAGGCAATGGCAAAAGAAACTCAGTCCCCAGCGAACACCAAACTGGAGCTTCCAAAGGGTTATAAGCCCCTCACTGGTTCCACACTTCGTCTTGAAGTTCCTGAGAAACCTGGTTGGCATCGTCACTGGTTTCGTGGAACACCTGCACGAATCTCACGAGCTATTCAGGCCGGTTATAGGTATGTTGATCCAGATGATGTAGATGTAAATAACTTTGACCTTGCTGGAGATAGCAAGAGTGCTGGAAGTACCGATATGGGAAGTCGTGTAAGCATTTCCAGTGGCGATGGGGCTGAAGCAGATGGACAGCCGGGACGTATGTATCTCATGGAATGTCCTGAGCAACTCTTCGCTCATGCACAAAGTTTTATCCAGAATGAAAATGATCGCACAGCAGAGGCTCTCAAAGGTGGTACTATAGGTTCAGGTCAGCAGGGTGAGACAGGTAAGGATATAAGTAATCGGTACATACAAAAGGGAAAGACCTCAGACCTATTTAACCGTAAATCCTAATGGGAGCCTATAATGGCAAACACTAATCGTCCTAGCGGGCTGTCCCCCGTAAAGCACCTTTTGACAGGTGCTTTTAATGGGCAGGGAAATGTATATCAGATTGCAGCTGCGGATACTAATGGTTATGCTATTGGTGATCCAGTGATCTCTAGTGGATCTGGTGATGCAAATGGTGTACCTGGTATTACTCTTTTCACTGGTGCTGGCGCAATTCGAGGTTCTATTCTTGGACTCGGATCTTCCGAGGGTGGTATTTTTAACCCCCTTAACTTGAACAGTACAACTCGTCCGGCGGCAGCTCAGCTTACTGATTGGTATGCCATTGTTGCTGATGATTCTTATCTTATTTTTGAGGTTCAGGAACATGCAAATGGAACTCCTCTAAGTGCCGCAGATATTGGGCTGAACCAAGTTCTTTTTGCCGGGACTAATAATGGCTTTGCCTCTGGCTGGCAACTTGCTAGTGCTACTGATGCTGTCCCCGCCACTACCGCAACTCTTCCAGTTCGTCTGCTTGGGCTTTCTCGCCGGATGGATAATGCCTTCGGCCCTTACGCTAAGTGGCTAGTGAAGATCAATAACCATGAATTGTCTGCCGGTACGGCTGGCGTTTAATAAGGAGAATCTAAAATGGCAGGCGTAATTAATACTGGTACCCATCCGAAACTCCTTTGGCCTGGTGTGCACACTACATGGGGGCAGGTTTATGATGCCCATCCTACGGAATACACGGATCTTTATAACATCGAGGAGTCTAAAAAAGCTTACGAGGAGGATGTGCAAGTAACTGGCTTTGGGTTGGCGACTGTAAAGGCGCAGGGCGCTCCTGTTCAGTATGACGGTGAGGAACAGGGTTATGTTTCTCGGTATACCAATGTAGCCTATGGGCTTGGGTATATTGTGACACATGAAGAGATTATGGATAATCTCTACAAGGAAGTCGCCACTCGGCGGGCAAAGGCTAATGCATTTTCTGTTAATCAGACTGTGGAAACTGTAGCAGCATTTCTTTACAACAATGCTTTTACTACTTCCTACTTTGCTATGCCGGATGGACAGCCTCTTATCTCTGCTAACCATGTGCAGGTAAGTGGGGGCACCTTCAGCAATGCTCTTACTCCCGGTGCGGATCTCAGTGAAGCTTCTCTGGAAGATATCAACATCCAGATCATGCTGATGACCATGGATCGGGGTTTGAAGATTGCTGCAATGCCAGAGTCTTTGCACTTTCACCCACAGGAACACTTCAATGCGAATCGCATTATGAAGAGTACCTTGCAGAGTGATACTGCGAATAATAATATCAATGTGCTGAAATCCACGAATGCATTTCCTAAGGGTTTGAAGATGAATCATTTTCTCACCCAGCCGAGTGCATGGTTTGTGCGTACCAATATTCCTAATGGTATGACGTTCTTCTGGCGGCAGCGTCCTGAGTTCACCCAAGATAATGACTTCGACACGAAGAATGCTAAGGCAGCTAGCTATATGCGTTTCAGCCTCGGCTGCACTGATCCTCGTGGAATCTATGGTTCTAATGGTCCGTAAGGAGAATTCCCATGCTAAAGAAAGGGCCAATTAAGAAATCTGGATCTTTCAAAGGGAAAAGTAACAAGTTAGGTCATGGAGGTAGGGCAGCTCAGATGAAAGCTCAGGGAGTTCCCGGAGGTGTGATTGGCAAGATGGCCCGGTTGGCCCAGGCTGCCCCTGGACAAAAGAATTACCACGGGAAACGTGGGAAGTAAAAATGGGGCTACCAAATTGGTAGCTACTGGTTAAACGCCCCTGATGTTAATTAACAAAAGGGGCGCCTTTTTATTTTATGGCGTTTAACTGGAGAATGCTATGTCTACCCCCACTCGTTATACTTCGGGCTTTACTCAGTCGGCAGTTTTTCAACCTCTGGGGAATATTGGTATCCCGAATCCCTTTTTCTATGCTTCTTATGATGATGATTTTCTTCCTTATAATGTAGCTAACTACACCCCGACTCTTGATGGTGGCACGGTCGCCGCTACGGCAGTTAATGGTTCAGGTGGTAGGATTGTCCTCACCACAGCAGCTGTAGCAACTGACTTTGTTGGCTTGCAACTTCCTGCAGCTGGCTTTCAGTATGTAGCTGGGAAAAAGCTTGCTTATGTTTGTCGCCTCCAGCTGACTACCCCAGCTTCGACTGGGTTTATTGTTGGTTTGTTGAACAACACTGCAACCCCTTCCGCACCTACTGATGGTATTTATTTCCAGTACGTAGCCGGCGGAACTACTATTGCCCTGACTGCAATGACTGGCAGTGTAGTTATTGGAACCTCGGCCATTGCAATCCCTCCGGTAGCAGCGACTGATATTGATCTTGGATTCTATGTAAATCCAGAAGGGAATATCTTTGCCTATGTAGGTACCAATTTGGTAGGCAATGCGACCCGTCAAGATGTGGCAACGCTCGGAGCAGCGGGAAAACTGTACTCTTCTACCTCTCTCGCAGGAACTCCACAGCTGACTGGCGCAATTACTTCTGTGTTGCTCAACCCCACCTTGTCTGTATCCACCACAGGACCTGCTAATGCGTTGATTGCTGATTTCCAGTTTGCAGCTCAGGAGCGGTAATCATGGCTAATTCCTACAACATGCAAGTATTGCGAGATGGGCCTCGCAATTTTGTTGTCAGGGTTACTGGAGAGATTAATCTCACTGTAGCCACTCCTATTGATATTCCAGTTACTCAGCTTACTACTGTAGCTACAATGAGCCCACCGTGCAAAGCACTTCGTGTGGATAGGGTGAAATTTTCTCAGCCAAATAGTTCTAATCTAGATGTCCAGCTTTGGTGGCAGGCAACTACTAATGAACTATTCTGGGGAATGTCCGGTGGTGATGACAATGAGTTTTCCAACTTTGGTGGTTTGACTAATAATGCAACCCCAGGAGCAACTGGGGATATTCTGTTCTCTACCACTGGTGTAGGAGGTACACCTACGACAGCTGCTGGAGCACTTACTTTTGCTGTTATTGTCGAATGTGTAAAACTCCAACCACAGTATAAACTGTAATATGGCCACGTCAGTATCTAATAATGCCTATGGGATTATTCATGATGCTATGGTAGACGCTGGGTATTTGCAGGAAGGTGATATTCCTAATAGTTCCCAGCTCGCTACTAATATGCGTAGGCTGAATGATCTTATTAATTTATGGCAAACGCAGGGACTTAAACTCTTCTTACAGGAAGATGTTATAGTCCCTCTTGTCGTGGGACAGACAAAGTATGTTATTGGACCAACTGGGCCGGACTTAGTAATGGCTAAGCCTATGAGGATTCTTCAGGGGTTCATCCTGAACACCTCAAATGTTCGCAGGCCACTTGTTCTTATCAGCAGGGATGAGTGGGAACGGCTATCTCAGGTAAGTGGGAATAATGGAACTATAAATTCCTTCTTTGTAGATAAACAGGCAGCTGCGATTAACTTAAATGTCTGGCCACCACCTGACGCAACTGAGGTGCTTAATACTGCAAGTTTTCTTATGCAAATTCAAGCACCTAATCCTTTGTCCTTAACTGATTCTGTGGGGTTTCCACAAGAATGGAGGATGGCTCTTAGATGGGGACTGGCGGATGATATTGCAACTGGGCAGCCAGAAGCTATTATGAATCGCTGCCAGCAGCGAGCTTTAGGTTATCGACAAGCTCTTGAGGCATGGGATGTTGAGGATGCTCCGACATTCTTTAATGTAGATAGTAGGTTCTACCAACATGCTGGGAGATTCAAATGAGCCAGCATGCTAGCATGTCTGTTCCCACTAGATTGCCTCTTGCAGTATCTCCAGAGAATCGAAATACCTCTACAGCTAAAGATGCTAAGCTGGTTAACTGTTATGTAGAGGTGGACAAGGATCGGAATATAAATCTTTTCCGTCGTGCTGGCATGTTGCAATGGGGCATTCCTCCAGCAGTATCTGCTGCTGGCCAGGGAGCTTACTGGTGGAATGGTGCAGTGTATTCCATCTTTGCAGGAGTTCTTTATAAGAACTTAGCTCAAGTAGCTACTGGGCTGGATACTACTGGAGGAGTTTATTCTTTCACTAGCATCATGGGAGCTACCCCTAAACTCGTTATGCAGAACGGCGTGCAAGGATATGCTTATGATGATACTGCCCTTCTATCAGCTAATCTCCATTCTATAAATGCTAACTATCCCCAGTATACCTGCAAAGGCCTCGCGTATTTAGATGGGTATACTTTTGTACTTCAGCACTTCTTTGGCACTTCTATTACTCCCGCAGTTATCTGGGGAAGTAACAGTAATAGTGTAAGTATGGCGGGTGACTGGAGTTCTATTAACTTTCTCACTGCTCAGATGAGTCCTGATTCAGGTGTGTATCTTGCCAAGCAGCTTGTTTATGTTGTATGTCTGAAACAATGGTCAACTGAGTTTTTCTATGATGTTGGTAATCCTTCGGGGAGTCCACTTGCCCCGGCAGAGAATCTTCGCTTATCCTATGGATGTGCTTCTGCGGATAGTGTGCAGATAATTGCCGATGTTCTTTTTTGGGTATCTACAAATAGAGAAGCTAGTAACCAAGTTGTTATGGTAGATAGGGCACAGTTGTCAGTTATCAGCACAGCTGAGATTGAACGGTTGCTGCGGGATGTAGATATATCCGTTATCTATTCTTGGCATATTAAGGTAGATGGGCATACTTTTTATGTCCTTACTTTTAAGAACAGTAACCTAACGTTAGCTTATGATGTGAATCAAAATCGTTGGGATCAATGGACTGATAGTAATGGTAACTATGTCCCCATTGTTTGTAGCACTAGAAACGAAGCTGGCGTTACTATTTTGCAACATGAGACAAACGGAACTCTTTACTATGGCAGCACTGATTATATGGATGATAATGGACAGTTGATTCCCATCACCATAGTAACTCCTCGCTGGGATGGAGGAACTTCTAGAAAGAAGAATCTATCTCTAATGAACTTTGTTGCTGACATTGTTCCTGGAAGTCTTATGTCAGTGCAGGTCTCTGACGATGACTACCAAACATGGAGTCAGCCTAGAATGGTTAATCTTGGAACATCTTTTCCTAGCCTTACAAACTGTGGAACTTTCCGCAGAAGGGCATGGAAGTTTCAAGTTAATCATAATCTCCCATGGAGACTCTATGCTTCAGAGATTCAATTTGATGTAGGTACGCTGTGATGGGACAGTTAAATGAACAAAAGCTTCCCCCAGTTCCTAGTGCCCAGTCTTTGGATGACAAGGGAAATACTCTTTCTCAGCCTTGGCGGCAGTGGTTTCTTATGCTTCGGGATAAGGTGAATGTAATCACGGCAGCTATTGTTCAGCTGGCTATGAATGCTACGGCAGGATTGCTCTCTAGTGATGGCGCCGGAGGAATAAATGCTCGAGTTTTACAGGCCGGTACGGGGATCACCATAACTAATCCGGATGGAGTGGCGGGAAATCCCATTATCAGTGCTAGCGGAGGAGCTGGAGGTTCTCCTATGCATGTTAGTTATATAACTTCCACGTCCTATACAGCTGCTTTAACTGATGCTCCAGCAAGTACAGGAAATGTTGGCTGGATAGACCAAACAAATAGTTTAGCTGGATCTGTAAACATTGACATAGATGCTAATCAAGCCTTTCCTATAGGAACATCTCTTTACATAAGACAGTCGGGCACAGGTGCTCTTACTATTCAAGGACTTACAGGAGTTACTCTTGTTGGTCCTGTTATTACAGCTGGAGGTCAGTATTCAATAGCAAGGCTAGTTCAGTTGCAAGCAAATAACTGGGCTATTTGGGGAAATCTTGCTTATAATAATCCTGCTGGGTATATTCTGGATTCCCTCAGTGTCTCGGCTGCTGGTGCGTATTCTCTCCGCAGGCTAAGAAATGCCTATGTGGGGAGTGCTATTCTGGTTCGTAGGTCCTCAGATAATACTACTTTAGCAATTGGTTTTGTGGGAGATACTTTAGATACAGCTTCTCTGCTTACCTTTGTTGGAAGTGGGGATGGTTTTATTCAAACCTGGTATGATCAGTCCGGAAATGCAGCTAATTTTACCCAGACAACGTTAGCCTCCCAGCCACATATAGTAACTGCTGGAGTAGTTAATGTAAAGAATAGTCATCCTACAATAGTTATGTCGGTTACTCCACTCTCGGCAACTATTAATGGATTCAATACCGGTTTTGCGGTGAATGGTGTCGCAGGTGTTAGTACGGATGCTTCGAGAGGATTTAATACTTTTGTGACTAAAACTTCCGGGACTTCCGCAGCTCCTCTTGATTTTTGGACCGATCCACCATCAATTCCTGCTAATATGTATGTTGGTGGGTCTTATTTTAGATCTTCTTCTGGGCCAGGTTTTAATGCTGCCGATGGCTTTGAGGTTCTCACATATCAATCGGGGCCTTCTAGTACAACGGCGGGGATGTTCTTCAATGGTACAGCTAATACAGGAACTCTTACTGGTAGTTATACTACAATTACGGATAGTACTTATCCGGTCGTCCTCGGCGAGCGTACTGATGGATCTGTCACCCTAACTGGATGGGTTAGTGAATGTGTGATTTTTCTTACTCCCCTTAGCACTACAGATCGGCATCTCTTAGAAAGAAATCAAGGAACATATTATAGTATTACTGTAGCTTAAGTGAACTTTTTTTCTCTCTCGGATAGATATGAATCACCTGCCTCGTGTTAAAAATACCTGGACTGTTGGAACTGTGCTTGCAGGGCTAATGAGTGCGGCCTCTTTGTTTACTATGCTAATTGGGGGTGTATGGTTTGCAGCTAGAATAGATATAGCTACGAAGCCTGTCCCTACCATGCTAACTTTACAAAATCTTCATAGTCAGCAAGTAGCAGTTCTTCAGGATCAGCAGCATTATACTGACATGCGCTATGCCGAAATTATGTTAGAGTTGGCTAAGATAAACGAGAAATTAGATGACCAACATCGCAGTTCAAAGTAAGTCAGTTATTCCAACAGTAGCGGATATTAAAAAATTAATATCGGTAGCTAAGGATATTGAACAACTGCCAATGCCGCTTAAGCATCATCATAGCGAAAACTCTTATGTGCGAGAGATTTTCATGGCTAGAGGGATGGTAGTTATTGGAAAAAAGCATGCTACGAGGCATCTTAACATTGTGGTAAGTGGTGAATGTCTCGTATGGACTGTTCACGGAAAGCATCACATTAAAGTAACTAATGGAATGCCCGTTACTTTTGAAAGCATGGCAGGTGTGCAGAAAGTATTGTACATGATATCGGATGTAGTATGGATGACTGTCCATCCCACAAGTGAGACAAACGAAGAAGCCCTTGAGGGTATTTTCATAACGTCTGAAATGCAGGGGGAGTTATTCCCTGAGTTGGATGAGATTCCTCTGATAGGAGAAGATAAATGACTTGGGGATTAGTAGGTGCAGCAGCTGTTAGTGTTGTTGGTGGCGCCTTGATGGGAGGTGGGAGTAGTGGTGGTGGAAGTAGTGGATCAAGTGGAGCATATGACCCCTATGCCTCTTATCGTCCAGCAGCTGCTCAGCAATTGAATGACCTAATGAAAAATCCTAGTTCAGCTGTTAATTCTTCCTATGGGCAAGCCGAACAACTTGCTGCAGGTAGAACTATGGCAGCGCAGGGATACACTGGCTCAGGGAATGCTCTCATAGCAGCTGCGCAAGCTGGAGGCAATGCTTATCAGCAGCAGTTTAATAACCTAGCCATGCTTTCCGGTGCTACTCAAAGTCCTGCTGTGGCACAAAGTGCTATGGATTCTCAAAATAATTTCAACACCCAGCAGAACAATCAAATGTGGGGTCAGATTGGGGGGCTTGTTGGGCAGGGAATTAATGCTTTTAATAACAGCCGTTCTAATAATTCTATGCCCCCTATAGATGCAACTCTTCCGCCCCCCAGTATTACTTTTACCTGAGGATATTGAAATGGATCTAATGGCAGGACTTCGGGCAGGGGCTAATTTTGGGACTGGCTTTGAAAATGCCCAGGCTCAGGCGCAAAACAATCAGTATACTCAGCAGATGCAAGCACTGGCATTGCAGAATGCTAAGCAGACTACTGAACAGAATGCTCAAAATGCTTCATATGCACAACAAGAATCTGATTATGCTAAGACTCTATCTCAAATGAGTTCTTTCAATCCAGTTGTGAGAGATCCTCAGTCAAGGCAGCCTATTGGACAGGCACCTCAGCAGCCAGCACAGCCATCTCCAGATCAACAGGCTAAACAACAGCAACAGTTCTATTCTCAGATGGCTGCAAAGGCAACTCAGCTAGGTGATATTTCGCGCGCGGCTCAGTTCAGTACAATGGCTATGAACATACAGACTGAGCAAGTTAAGCAGCAGCAGTTGCAGGCTACTGCACAGGAATCAGAACTTAAGCGGCAGGCTATGAGTCATTCTGCCATCGCACAGGTTTTTAGTGGCGTTCAAGATGAACAATCTTTTGAACAAAAACAGCAAGAAGTTCTTAGTAATCCTGCGTTGATGATGACTCCTCAAGAAAAACAACATTTTGCTGCGCTGAAGTATTCTCCCCAGTTAGTTCAACAGATTACTATGGGCGGTATGACTTCAGCTCAACAGGCTGCCTCTAAGTTATCTATGCTGAGGTTTAATTCTCAGCAGCGGTATCAGCAAGCTAGGCTGGAACAAGAAGCACAAAAGACTCATCTAGAGGCTTTGCGAACTGCTGCAGATATTTCTTCTAAGGTTACTAAAGAGAAAGTAGGGGCAGTAGAAAAAGCTCCTAGCAAGGAACAGCTATCTATGGTTGATCCTAGTTTGCAAACTATTATGTTTGGAAAGCCTCTTACTGGTGAGGTGCCAGATCCTAATTCAACTACCGGTGGATCTATGCTAGATCCTCGGCTAATGACATCTACTTATATTCAAGCTAGGCAGAATATCACTGCCCGTGCTCAGCAGATGGTGCAAAATAATCGCGGGTTGTCTTTCCCACAAGCTGTGGATATGGCAGTTCAGGAGGCTAAGGTTAATGGGCAGTTAGTTCCAGAAAAGCCTCTTCCAGATCATACGCAAATGCCTGGGTATTATGCCCACTCAGGAAATACTAAAGAAACTGCTATTCCTTTTCATGCTGGTATTCCAAAGGAAGATCTTATCCCAGATAAGGTTTATACAATGAATGGAACTTATCGCAAATGGACAAAGGAAGGATGGATAGCTATTCACTGAGCTTGTTTAAAACAACCCTACCAAATTGGTATAAGGTGAACTAATGTCTGCCCAAGATAGTAATTCTGGTTGGCTGTATCCCATGGCATCGAGTGGGACAGCTAGTGCAATTTCCTCAGAGGCGGCTCCCCTGCCTTATGATACTCCTTGGGGAACTTCTGTAGTTGCCCCCAGCACAGTTACTTCTACCCCCTTTCATCCTGATAGCGCTCTTACAAATGCGGGGATTGCCCTTGGATATAGTTTAATAGATAACATAAATACCGCTCTCCAAGAACCGCAAGCTCTGTATAGTAGTTTTGGTAAGCAGCTAAGTAATACGACAGCGGCTATAGATAGCTATGGAAAAGATTTTTCTGCAAAACATGCGATAGTAAATCCGGGGTTTGTAACTCCTCAGGAATTACAGGCAGCTAAGTTGCTGGGAATTAACCCACAAGAAGTGGGAACTTTTATTCCTGATCTTAATAGTCCTACGGGATTTAGTCATAAAGAGATTTATAAAAATCCTGTTAACACAGCTCTATCAAAAGAAGAAGCTGCTAAGGTTGATCCCAGCAGTCCCTCCTTTGATCCCATAACAGCATGGTTTCATACTTCCATGCCTGCGAATATTGTAAAGGATCTTGCCTATCCACATATGGCAGCTACTAAGCAGTATCAAGCTATCCAGGATATGGTAAAGCAGTTGGATATTGTGCAGAATCCGAATAAGTATCCAGCAGCTGAGGTAGCACAGGCACAGAAGAATGTTGCTGCGGCTAAGAAGGAAAGTAGTAAGTCCTGGGTAGAAAAAACCAAAGAAGGTTTATCTTCTATGGTTAAAAATCCTATGGCTTTTATTCATGGGCTTGAAGGTGATCCAAGTATTCTTCTTGCTCCGGAGTTAAAAGCTGGGACTGCTTTTGTTGGTATGGACTTGGCAAAAAGTACCGAGGCTATCGCCACCACGCAAAAAGCCATCGACGCGGCTAAGTCTCTCAAGACTTACGTAGAAGCTAATAAAGTAGCTAACAAAGCTGCTGTGCTGGAGAAGATTGATAGAAGTATTCCAGTGTATGAAAAGGTACTTGCTCGGGGACAGGAGCATCTTTCACAGCTACAAAAAGTTCAAAAGATTGGTAATGTTGCTAGTACTATTGGAGGTGCTGCGGGGATTAATGAAGCACAGACTTATCTCGCTGGGCAGCAGTCTCAGGGGTTTACTCCTAATGCGGATTTAATATCTGCAGGAGCTACCGGAGCTTTGCTTGGGGGAGTGATGGAAGGTGCCGGTAAATTATTTCCAGAGAAGGGAGATATTCCTAAAACCCATCCTGATACTGCTAACCCCACTGCTGGAAATACTCCTGCAACTAAAGAACCTGGTCAGCCATTACACTCGGCAACCCCGATAGATAGTTCTAAGGTAGTTCCTTACTATGGTGGTGTAGATGCTGAGGGTCATGTTATTCATCTCTCAAAAGGAACTCCTGATACTCTTGAGATGACTAACAAAGAAGGAGATAAGGTATCTGTTCCTGTAAAAAAGACTGTTGCTTATCATGAATCTATTGAACACCCCTTGATGCATCTCACTGGCCCCGTTTCGGATAGTCAGTTGGCTCTTATTAAAGAACGGATGGGGCCGTATGTATCTATGCCAGCTGACATAGAAGCTAAGTTGAGGGAGGGAAAAAGTCTTAGCTATGCCGAGGCTCATGATATAGCTACCCGCTCAGAAAACCACCTAGTAGAAACTCTTTACCATGTTGATCCTAAAGTATATCAGGATTCTCTTAAACCTCATATTGCAAAAGTTGCGAAGGATAGTGCAACGGCTGAAGCTTCCGACATACCCATAAATCTTGACACGAAGCCTTATGATAATATGGGGCATCCTGAACAATTACATGGACGAGGGGCTAGGCCAGCTCAGGATGCAGGTCAGCCGGGGGCAAAGGGAAATATAAATCCGAAACTTCTAGCTACTGGTGCAGTAGCGGGTGGGGGTGCGCTTGCAGGTTCTATCTGGGGAGCTAGTCAGGCAGCACCTGGACATAAGAAAACTGGTGCAGTTGCTGGAGGTGTAGCTGGTGGCTTAGCTGGGTTGTTTCTGGGCCTTACCCCTTTTGGAAAGACTCTAGATAGTACAGCTGGGAAAAGTGCTCAGAAAGGAATCTTTGCTTATCATCTTTCAAAGCTTCACGATCCTCAAATGGAAGCTCGTGCGCAAGCTATGAAAGATGCAGGAGCTACACCACTGGAAGTTCAGAAGCATGCTGGAATGCTTCAGCTTAAAGATGGCCAGTGGGTTCATGAGATTCCTGATGAGCATGCGGCGGTATTTGATTATAAACTGGAGGAAAATACTCCGCTAGCTGCCCAGGCACGCGTGGGGAAAGGTGTACCTCTTTCCGCTATCATGCAGCATCCCCAACTATCCATTGCCTATCCTGGGCTGATGGATAAAATCCATGTACGCATTTCCCCAAAGCTTCGTGGTGGTGAGGGTGAGTATAATCCCCATACGGGGAACATTACTATGGGCGTACCAAATAGTTACGATACTTCGGGATTGAATACTTTTAGAAAAACTCTGCTGCATGAGGTTAATCATGCTGCAAATCATCTTGAAGGATTACCTCGCGGAGATTCTCCTAGTAATATTAGAAAGAATCTTGAGGAGCATACACAGACTCTGGATAGTTACTTAGTAGACTTACAAAGTCGGATACAGGAGGCTAAACAGCAGGGAGATGCTCAGAGAGTTGCTAGACTGCAAAAACTGTATGCGCATACTGAAAAACAAATGGCTTATTGGACACCGGAGCAGATTAATAAAACTGCTTGGGAGAGGTATGGGAAGGCGGGTGGAGAGAATCTTTCGGTAGCTTCTCAAGACCGTGCAGATATGACTGCAGAAGAGCGTAGGAATACTCCAGTTGAGAAATCTTTTAGTTATCCTGTTAAGGAACAGATTACTAACTATCATAAGATCCCCTCACCGCATGGAGAGTCTCTAGTAGAAGCGCCAGTAAAGAAAGTTGAAGAACCCATCAGTGCTTCGCTGCAAAGAACTGGGGAGATGGATGAGGAGGGTAATCTTCATGGAATGCTGCTAGAAGAAGATAAGCTTCCTCAAGAACACGAAGTTATCGCTAAGGCGAAAGAAGGAAATCAGCAAGCTATTGGGGCTCTTTATAATAAATATGCCCCTAGGCTAACTCATGCCCTGCGTAGGTATATGGTTAAAGCTGGCCCTAGGATTGGACTGACTGAGGAAGATATTGCCAGCCAAGCATTTCAAAAGGCTATTCAGAATCTTCATTCTTTTAAAGGTGATAGCGCTTTTTATACTTGGCTGCATAGCATTGGAGTTAATGAAGCTAAGAATGCTATCGTTAGCAGTGGTAGGAAAATAACTACCGAGGGACTTACCAATGAAGGTAGGCAGTATGGTGAGTTCGGCGCCAGGACCGCGGAAGTTCGACCTGAGGTAGAAGCTGCCAGTGCTATTCACGATACTCCGCAGACCAGCTATGAAGATACCCAAGTCAGCAACATGGTGAAACATGCCATGAGTAGACTCCCGCAGGATATTCGGGAAGCTATGAAGATGTTTCATTTCGAGGGGCTTTCACATGAGGAGATTGCCCAGAAACAGGGAGTTCCTATTGGAACAGTGAAATCTCGGCTGTCTCGTGGAAAGGACATGCTGAAAGAGTCTATCAAAAAAGGTCATGGGGCTAACTTTAGAAAACAAGCTGGGATGACTGATATTGATACAATGAAAAGAATCGCCCTTTTGACCGGCGGGGCTACAGCTGGATGGATGCTAGGAGGCCAGCAACATCATTGGAAGGATGCTATCTTTGGTGCTATGGCAGGTCTGGCTGCTGGAGCAGTTTCCTTGCAGGGAATTAAGGATACTATAGCAGCTGGAAAGGCTATTGATATCCATGCACCTGTTTCTAAGATTCTGGATAGGTTAGAGGGAAATCTTGGAAAGGCTAATCGGCATATTGATTTTATCGCTGCTGGGATGCGAAAGTTGCAAGGTGAGAATAGTTTAGACATAGCGCATTCTCTCGAGGGGGATACAAGTGTTAAGTTAACTCCAGCGCAAGAAGAAATTAAACAAACTGCTCTTAGGCTTTATGCTCATATAAGAGATATGGCAAAGCTTGCTGGAATGAATATGCAAGAGGTGTTAAATTATACAACGCATATTTATAAGAATACAAAAGAGAATGTAGATAAGTTAAATTCTCTTATGTCAACTTCTCCAGTTAATCCTAAGTCTCGGTTTGCTATTACTCGAAAAGGGCCGCCGACTATTAGGGCTGCACTAGAAGCTGGTTTGGAGTTAAAGCATGATAACTTCGCAGATACCTTTGCGGAGTATATGAAATCTATGGAGAATGCTATTCACTCCAAGATTGCTATTGATCAGATTAAAAAGATGAAGGATATGGAAGGAAATCCCTTGCTGGTAAGTAGTAGGAGTGCTCCGCATGGATACGCACTGAATCCTCATCCGGCCCTTAGAGGACTTGCAGTGCATCCCGGAGTTGCTGCGGAGTTGTCTCATTTGTTTGATGTGCATAATCCATCTACGGGAGAAGCTTTGCTAAGGCAAGTTAATAATGCTGTTAAGCGGGTGTGGTTTTCTTGGAGCTTCTTCCATGCACAGACATTAGCGGATGTACAATCGGGAATGTCGCTTAACCCAGTAAAGAATCTCACTTCTGATATTAAATCCTTACTAGGTAAGACTGATTTTCAAAAAGCTTTGAATAATCCTACACATGGAGATGTGGTGGATAAGTTTATTGAAGCTGGCGGTAGGTATTTTTCAGGACATGAAGGATTTACAGAAGATATTGGTAAGACTGTAGATCCCTTGATGGATGCTATGCAGAAGAACTTGGAGGCTATTCATCCTGCGTTGGGAAATCTTCCAAAGGTAGCTAAGTTCATGGATCATCTTTTTACTAAAGTTACTTTTGGTAGGATGGGCAATGGACTGATGGGGCAGGCATTTCAAGGTGCTTTTGATAGGTTGCAATATTCTCATATAAAAGCTGCGGAGCAAGACCCATCTCATGTTATCCCTAGTGAACAAGAACTGAGAAAGGAAGCTATGAGATTTGCTTCTGTTAGTTTTGGTAATCTAAACTGGAGAGACTTGGCTAACTCGGTGTCTAGTAAATATGGTCGTGCGGCTGTTATGAGAGCCTTTACTCCCGCAGGTAGAAGAGCTATTCAGTTGGGACTGGCTGCACCTGAGTGGTTTGTTTCTACTTCACTTCACTGGCTTCGAGCATTCTCACCAACTGGCCATGGTTTTGAGGGAATGATAAATCCTAAGAACGCTACAGATCTTCATCGAGTATGGCTAGCTAAGAGTGTTATTAGTTATATGATCTGGGCTAATGCCATTAATTATATGTTCACTGGTAAGTATACCTGGCAGAATAAAGATCCCTTAATGATTGATCTAGGAGATGGGAGAAAGACTCCTATGGCTAAGGAACTTACTGATTTTCCAAGGTTCTTGGAACAGCCAGCTCAAGAGAGCTTAAATAAACTTGGCCCTATTCCTAAGATGGCTGGGCAGCAGGTCATGGGAACTACTTATCTTTCTGCAAAAGGTCATGCCCCTAGGATGAAAACAGCTGGAGATAGGGTGCAGAATTTGCTTGGGGGTATTTCCCCTATCTCAACTGCCCAGAATTCCACTGCCGGTATTCCTGGAGATATAGCTGGATTCTTTGGGCATCCAGTTTATGGAGAATCTAATGCTCAAAGGGCTGCAAAGAAAGAAGCTGGCAGGAGAAAGGCTGCGTATACTCGTCACATGCATGCTTTGTCAAAAGAATATGGAGGTCAATAATGGGAAGGGCTGATTATTTGAAGTTAGGTGACTGGAATACAGTATGCTATCAATGCGGATTTAAGGCTAAGGCAAGTCAGTTGGTTAGGAACTGGCAGGGGTATTATGTACATCCAGAGCATAATGAACCTAGACAGATGCAAGATTTTGTTCGAGGTGTTCCAGATAATCAAATCGCTCCTTGGGTACAACCTATGCCATCAGCTGTTTATGTTTATACTAATATTCAACTAGGGATTGGGGATGGTGTTAGTACCTTTTTCCAGCTAGGGGATGGGATTTACACAACCACTATTACTCAGGTTCAGGTTGCTGGAGTTACTACAATGGCATATACCTCGAATTCTTTTGGAGGTATTACTCTTCTAGCAGCGCCTGGAAAGGGAAGTATAGTTACAGCTACTGGCTCTGAGGTGATTCCATGAGGAGGAAGATAGATCGGTGGGGAAAATTCCATCTTTGTGGGATGGCTATTACAGGAGCCAGCACAGGATTGGCGCTTGTCTATGGCGCAGCTGACTCTACTCAACATGCTATGCTAACAAGCTGGCAGACTTATTGTATTTTCTTTGTTATCTTCCTGGGGGCTTTTTTAGGTAGGTTTATTAAACAATGAACTGGAAAAAACTAGCCCTTGGAAGTGGTAGCGCAGGAGTATTACTAGCTGCGTTGGTAGGAACTTATGAAGGGACGAGATATGTTCCTTATAGAGATGTTACAGGGATATGGACAGATTGCTCAGGTAATACACATGAGGTAAATCCTGAGGTGAGACAGACAGTCATGACCTGCAAAGGGATTGATGCAAAGAATGAAGAACTTGCTTTTCAATCTTTACATAAATATGTTACCTACCCACTTACACGGAATGAGACAGTTGCTTTTGCGGATTTTATTTACAATGTAGGTGAGCAAAAGTTTGCAAGGGCTAGTATGCTGAGGGAAATTAATCAAGGTAGGGTGAGTAGTGGCTGTCGTGAGTTGCTTCGTTGGGTGTATGCTGGAGGGAAGAGGCTACAGGGACTTGTGAAAAGACGACAAGCTGAGTATGTAATTTGTACTACTGCGGAGAAGTGAGATGTTTCTTTATCTAAGGATGCATGAGTGGATTATCGGGTTAGCTGGTGTGCTATTGTTGATACTAGGTGTCCTGGGCTATGGTAGGTGGGAGCACCACAAAGGTGTAGCTGAAATCCTTCGTAAGGATAAGTCCGCGGCCATCATAGCAAAGGCAAAGGGCGAGGCTGTTACTGCTCAAGTTGTCACAAGATACATCACCCGTGTGCAGGTTATTCATGATGCGGGTGCAACCATAATCAAGAAGGTTCCTATTTATGTCAGTCATAAGGATAATCTCCAGTGTGTTGTTGGTACTGGGTTTGTGCAGCTGTGGGGTGCGGCAAATACGTTGTCAATTCCCAACACCTCCGAAGGAGTTAATGATACCGCCAGCGGCATTACCATCTCAGCTGTCGCAGAAGAACATGTCAGGGAAGCAAATCTTTTTAATCAGCAGCGAGCCCAGTTGCTGGGATTGCAGGAATGGGTTAGAGGTCAGCAGGCGATAGGGAAATGAGGGTACCAAATTGGTATGGTCATTGTTCTCCTGTCCATGTGTAAGCTTTGTCTAAGGTTTCTGGGATGAGTTTAATTTTCACACATCCCATTTGAACAAGGGTGCTTTCGATTTGGGATAAGGTGTAAGCATCTACATCGCGGTAGAATCGACTGAGTACAGTGCGCCTAGTGGTGTACTGTACTTTTTCTATGTAGTTTTTGATAGTCTCGGTAGCGTCACTGGATTTACTCTTGCCAAATCCTCCGAAGGTCTTGGCCATGTTTAGCTCAGCATCCTGGAGAAGTCCAAGTGCTCGATCGAAGTCTTCTTCT
>JAEHJW020007565.1_pt1 | contig 30626 bp, 46 predicted proteins | sample 9271431 | NCBI WGS metagenome assembly JAEHJW02 | reverse complement strand
CAAACCGCACACGGCCCATTTACCCAATGTTTTTCCCCTCTTTTGCGGGCATATATCTCCATGTTTACATTTTTTTTCTTATTGCTTATTTCTTGGAGCATTTTGATTTTACCATTCCTGTTGGCTCCGCAAAACCGATTTATCCATTTAATTTTAGGCTGCATATTTACATTCTTTACAAATCGCCTTGTCGCTTTGAGTTTTATGCACGATCCCCTCTTTCCCGCATACGGAACACACCACTATCTTGTGGGTGTTAGGGACATCCTCCCACCGCGCCTGATTTATATAGGTGGATGGCAGGGGGATGTATTGCCCGTTATCCTTTGTCCATTGGGGGCTTTTAATCTGCCATTCAAGAGCCTTTAAGCACAAATCCGTTGGGGGCTTCTTCTTGGCCCACGCCATCATAGCGGCCCCCTTCCCCACCTTCTTTGGATACGCCTTCCAGAACACACTAAAGGATGTATGGTATTGTTCTATTTTATTCTTTTCTATCTTATCTTCTATTATAGGGGCCGGATTTTGGCCCACCTGTTCCGTTTTTTCGGAACTACACCCAAGTTTCCTCTTGTATCTATCGGTAAATTGGTATGTTTCCCAACTACAAAGACGATATATACCCGGACTACATTCTACTATTTTGGAGTATTCAATGCACTTCTTTATAGTGCTACGAAGTAGTTCAATAGATATGTTCAGAAGACCCGCGAGCTGAATCTCCAAGTATGGGGTTGTTTCATTGGCTCGGATATACCCATTATCTTTGGCCCCAAGAACCAACAGATCGATAAAAACACTCCTTTCGGGTGGATCTAGTTCTATCCTCATGCTGCCGAAAATCCACTTATCTACATATAGCGGAATCCACATTTGCGTTTGTTTGTCCTTCATCTTGACCTCCAAATGGTTAGGCCCTACTCCCCACCGCAGGTCAAGGTGCGTTGGGATTCGGGCCTAAAATAGAAAACGCCGCTTGACCTCGGCTTACTTCACCACTATTATTGCATATTACAATTTGTGTGTCAATACCCTTCCGTTCAAGATTCGCTCAAATACTTCTAGCCCAAAATATCTATTGCACTTTTCCTGTTTATGTGGTATAACATATTAGGAATAGTTCTGGGAGGGACACCTAATCCGTCGTAAAGTGGGAGGAGGTATGAACTTATATCTTATCTCGGTGTGCTGCTATTGCGGCAAGGAGCAGGGTCGCAAGCCGCTTCAGGAGTCTGCTACCAAGGGCTTGCCGGATAGCTTACAGTGCAAGAACTTACTTTCACACGGGATTTGCGACGAGTGCATGAAGAAGGTTGCTTTGCCCGCAAAGAAAAAGTAAAATGGAGGAATGAGGTATATGTTTGTTCCGCTGCTCTTATCTGCCTGTGCTTCTCCAGTAAGTTACGAGAAAGCGCGGGCCGGTATTGTAGTGGGAGATGTCAAGTCCGTTGAGTGGGCCATGTCACCTATCTCATATTGGCGCGACTATACCGAAGCTGACGAGTTCAGGCCGTGCAAAGACACTTTCATACTAGGCTACGGAGATTGCGAGGACTTCGCTATCTGCGCCAAAGATTTCACCGACTCCTGGCCCGGCTGCAACAGTACCCTTTTTATAGTAGAAGGCCGTAAATCTTATCACGCTATAACTACTCTTACCTGTCCTAATCTATACGGCTACTTTGATAACGGCTCATGGAATACCGGCAAGCCGCCCTACAAAGTGGTAAGAGAGTATAAAGGAATTTAGTATAATAATAGTGGGAGGAGATTATGAAGTTGTTTCACGCAACCACAGAGAAAAAAGCCAAGCAATATAGGGTGTCGGGTGAGATACATAATCCAGTTAGGGGATTCAATACCCTTATGGGGGCTATGTATTGGGCCATGAAGGTCGGGAGAAAAGTGATATACGAAATTGATGTGGACTCTGCCTTAATGTTGCCAGACCATCATAATAAATATGGGTCTGCATATTGGCATAATAAAAATGTTCCTGTATCGAAAATAAAATGTGTAGTAAGTCCTAAATAACGGGAGGATAAAATGACTTGGAACATTAGCGGCAACCACCTCGTTACGATAAAGGACGAGGATCGCGGCGGGTGCGATTGCGGCGGAGATTGGGAGGAAATAGATTGGTGCGATGAGACTTCTTGCGAGTGCGCCAAGGACAACTGCGATAACTACACTCCTAACTTTGACTGCCCAAACAGGAAGACCAGACTCCGCTGCCAAGACTGCGAAACGACTACGCAAGAATAGTCTTGACAAGATGGAGGACAACTGATATAATACTTGAACTGGGAACAAAGGATAGCAGGTTAGATTTCGTGTGCGCCCGTCGGGCCTACCTATCCTCCCAGATACAGACCGGCGGGCCACTTTTTAGGGAGGAACAAATGAACAACAAACTGCTATCGATACAGACGGAGCTTAAAGCCCCCAAGAATCAGCGCAATAACTTCGGTAACTATAACTACCGCAGTTGCGAGGACATCCTAGAGGCACTTAAGCCCCTGTTGGAGAAGAACAAGGTTACTCTGTGGCTTGACGACGAGATGGTGCTGGTGGGGAATCGTGTATATGTCAAGGCTACGGCTACTTTTATAGATGGAGACCTGACCACCAAGGCCCACGGCTGGGCTAGGGAGGAGGAGACGAAGAAGGGCATGGATGCCTCACAGATCACCGGCGCGGCGAGTTCCTACGCTCGTAAATATGCCCTGAACGCGCTCTTTCTGATAGACGACAACAAGGACAGCGATGCTACAAACAATCATCAAGAAGTTAAAGAAACTGCGAAGCCAGAATCCAAAGCGAAACCCGAAGCCGCTGCCGGTAATGCCGAATCAAGCGCACCTATAAAGGAACGGGTTATCGGCAAGATAAAGGACAGGAAAGAGAACAACGGCTGGGTGAAGTATCTCATCAATAACTTCGTGCTTTCCACCAAGAAAGGTGATATAATAGACGTTATGGACAAGTGCTTTGAGAACAAGAACGATGTCCAGGTAGATTATACCACCTCCATCAAGGAGACGGAAAAGGGCAAGTTCTACAACCACTATATAGACAAGGTGGAAGTAATGCCGTTAGTGCCTTTCTGAAGTAGAGAACATAACGCCCGTTTGCCGAGGGTGTGAAAATATCGGCTAAAATTTCTGGGAGGAAATAATGCACAAACATAAGTGTATAAAATGCGGCAGGCTCTGGGAATGCAATAGGTCGGATATGTGCGAACCAAGACTTTGCGGCAAGGGATCTATCTGTAAGACTAGGACTTGCAAGAAGGCGCAAGATGCTTGTGCCTGGCAGAGGAAGTCTATCTGCGCGAAGTGCATGGATAAATTACTCTGGGGGATAAAATGAGGATAACTAATAAGCATAATCTGCCACAGGCTATTGTATCCGCAATAGAAAACGATACTTATAGTGGGCCACAGAACGATATCAAGAAGATATCCGTTAGCACTATTAAGGATAGCCCCAGGATTCACTTTCTTAAGGTGGCGCATTGGACCGAGTTAGAGGAGGACGTAAGCGAGGGTCTTTGGAAGCTATTGGGAACGGCTATACACACCATCCTCGAACGGGCAGACAAATCAGAAAGCGTGAAAGAGCAGCGGTTAGAAGTAGAACTAGACGGAATAACCATATCGGGCCAAATGGATGTCCGTGACGGCGAGGAGATAAGCGACTACAAGTCCACCTCCGTCTGGACGATAGTCTACAACCCTAACGGGAAAAAAGAGTGGATAGAGCAGTTGAATATCTATGCTTGGCTTGTGTGGAAGAAACTAGGAAAGAAGATAAAGCGGTTATCTGTTAACACTATCCTCCGCGATCACGCCGCTTCCAAGGCGGGGGATGGAAAATATCCCCCCGTTCCTTTTGTTACACTCTCCCTTCCCGTATGGCCCATAGAAAAGACGGAGGAATATCTAAAGGGTAGGGTAGCTCTGTTCAAGTCCTGTGTGGGGCTGAAGGACACCGAACTTCCCCCCTGCACCACAGAGGAAATGTGGGAGAAGAAAGGCAAGCGGTCTAGGTGTGAGTCCTACTGCCCCGTTAGCAAGTTCTGCAATATATACAAAGCGTGGAAGGGGGAGTGATGGAACTGGATAAAATGTCCAAGGACGAGTTGGAGATGGCTCAAGTCCAAGTAGAGGCAGAGCTGAAGCAAGAGGGCGAGAACTCTATGGTAGTAGAGATGGCCCTTAACGATATAGGGCGGCAGATAGACACCCTTCGGCTGAAGTCGCGTGACCTGAAAGATTCGCTTACCAAGTCCAAGACCAACCTACGCCGGATTCACTCTGACTTGCGGGCTATCAAGGTTATGATCTACCGGCGGTTGAACGGGCTATGAGCATAGTCTTTGACCCCTTCATGGGTTCCGGCACAACCGCAGTCGCTAGCGAAAGACTGGGCCGCAAGTGGTTCGGGTGCGAGTTGGAGCCGAAGTATGTAGAGATAGCCAACAAGCGGATCGAGGCAGAGAGAAATCAGTTGAAACTATTTTAGGTCTTTGGTATAATAATCACATGGGAGGAAACATGGAAACAGCATACGCAGTTTACTATCTACACAAGGTGACAAATCGGCATTGTGGACTCGCCGTATTTCTTACGGAGGACGAGGCGATACTTCACTCCGATAAGATGAACATGGGCGTAAAGGGTGACAGAATAAGGTATCGGGTAGAGGAGATAACTATTGCTCCCAAGGGGAAAAATAATGGAAACCAGGTCTAGGATTCACTACAAGGAAAAGTATCAGTTCGCCAAGACTTGCGCTATCTGGTCTTTCTGCGCGTTCCTTCTCGCTATGCTGTTCCTGGTCAGGGCCGTTAACGCTAACCTGAAGATGCAAGCGAAGTTTATCTCTCCCAATGGGGTGATGGCTACTATGGAGGTGAAATAATGCCTATCTGGGTAATGGTGCTGATTGGTATAATCATCTTTGATATTGGCTTTATCGCCGGATCTTGGTGGTGCGGGAACTTTGCTGACGAGGACTTCCCCACTACGGAGCTGAAGGGCGCGGATGTTGCCACGTCTAGGTATATGCTGAATGGGAAGATGTGATGACCCGCAAGGCCGCAGTAAGACACGCGGATAAGTGGTATAGTTTATATATCCGCAAGATAACCCAGATGGAATATGGCAAGTGTCCATTCTGCGGCAAGCCTATAGAGCATTGTTTCCATTGGTTCAGCCGTGTGGCCTACTCCCTCCGATGGGATGTGCGGAATGGAATCGGGAGCTGCGCTGGGTGCAATATTAAGATGGAGTATCAGCCATACGAGTTCTACCAATGGCTGACTAAAAAGACTAGCCAGGAGTTCGTGGATACGCTAAACAGGGAATGGCACAAGATAGCCAAGTTCACGACAGCGGAGATAAAAGAGATTGGGGATAAGTATAAGCGGATGTATGAGGAGTTAGCCGGATAGGTTCCACGGACGGGACAGCGGTCTGTAAAACCGCCTTGCGAAAGCATAAGTAAGTTCGACTCTTACATCCGGCATTTTCCCCCGTGGCGTAATTGGCAACGTAACGCCCTTTGAAGGCGAGGTTCTAGGTTCGATTCCTAGCGGGGGAGCCAAATCTGGGAGGAAAAATGAAAAGAACAACTAGCGCACAGAGTTACAGGGAAGGGATAGAGGACGGCAGCATAGCCAAGTCTGCCAAAAGGGTGTTAGAGTATCTGCGGAAATATGGGCCTATGACGGGTAGGCAGTTGGATCACGCCATACAGGGGGGGCATAAGCGGCTCATAGAACTAGACCGCGCAGGTCTAATCCATGTCGTTGACCGTAAGCCGGACAGCCAGACGGGTAAAACATCTATCTATTGGGGCGTTTGCGAGGCCCCTATGCTCTCCGATACCCCGCAACCCAAAAGGCAAACTAGGAAGGAGTTAGAGGCAGAAAATGCGATATTAAGGGCTGCTCTTAACGAATATCTGATGAAGATGTCAAAGCTCTACGATAAAGCCTTTAAAGCGGGCTACTTCTTTGGTGAGAAGGGTCTGCCTATGCCGGAGGATATATGAAGTGGATAATAGAACTACCAGATGACTTTGACGGATCAATAGACGGGAGAAAGTCTATTGATAGGTGGGCGAATATGGTTGAGGTGATATTGCCTTCCGTTGCCAATGCCAAGAAAGCGGTGGAGGTAAGGCTAGAGGAGACAGAGGAACCTGGGGCGGGGGTAGTAGACGATACCGGCAAGTATTATTTTAAGGGGATAGCAAAACTATTCGCCGTGGAGGAGTAATGAAACGGCGAAGTTGCTACTACTGGGGCAAGGGGCATAAAAGCCAGAAGAACTGCGTTAAACTAGGCAGAGATAAGTGTTCGCCCACTTGTAGGTATTATCAGAGACATAAGAGAATTAGGAGAATAAAATGAAACATAAGTGGATGTGTGATGTGATTGGATTTCAGCCGATACAAGCGGAGGAAATTCAAAAAACAGTAGCGGGCGGCATAACCGCAGAAAGTCTTGAGGCCTTTATAGGCAACAGAGGCAACCTATCAACCAATGTGAAGGAACATATTAAGGCCCTGGGGTATTCGTGGACTGATTGCGGTGGGGGAAAAGACGATTGGCATATTGGGGTTCCGTTCAGCGATCTGTTTTCTGCCATGACCTATCTCAACGCCATGACTATGAAGTTTGAAAAGGCGATTGCTGCGGGATTTTTAAAGTTTAAGTTAATGAGTTGGTCACAAGAAGCATGGAAAGCCAACCCCTCATCAAAGGACAATTGGGACTAATGGACACCATCTGCCTCGGCATAGCCTATAAGGTCAAGAGAAAATGCGACAGATATGGGGTAAAGGCCACTACCAAATGGCAGTCCTATATGGCTTGTTGCAAGAACAAGGTGGCTTTTAAGGGAAATATGATAGAATATTCCCTATCTGCTTGTTGATATGTATGAAGTCTGCCACCAAGTTCTCAAAATCACTATGGGTGAGGACAAAGACTACGCCGCCGTTATCGTTCTCGTATTTCTCGTATCTATGGCCCCTTTCGTGGAGTAAACATTCATAAGCCTCATGGTATAGGGTATTAGGTATAGACTTGGGGTTTTTCCCTCCTACCCTTATAATCTTCTTTCGCAAATCAGATATCCCGCCACCATAGCGGGGGTCTATAACTACCTCGTAGTCAATTTCACAAATATTAATGTGCGTGTTTTTCATATCACATTATGATAGGCCGGAGCTTCACTTCAAAACTATTCCGGCAGTCGTTGGAAGGCTTATATGCCTTGAACTGAACCACAGGGTATCTGCCCGCGCTAGGGGTAAACATCCCATGCTCCGTGTAGTCGTCGTAACCTATCTTTATACCATCCCTGGTAGCCCCAAGACAAGTAACTAGGCACTCGTGCTTCTTTATCCTCTGCGTTTCCGTGTCTGGGAACTCGTAGCGGCAGAAGAATCCATTAAACGGATCGTGGGCGTGGGCGCAGACCATCCAATCTATCTTAATCCCCATTTCGTGCATCTTCTGTAACTGTCGGATAATAGAGGCTTTAGACCCGCCCTTGCTGCCGTGGGTTACAAGTATCTTCTTCAGCACCCTCTGCGCCTTGCCGCAGGTGATATGATAGTTAATCAACATCATCCCCTCGCCGCAGTATTTACCGCCTAGCCGCTGGATGATATACGCTTCAGAGTTGCTATACCCTGTTCCCGTGCTTTCATTAGAGAATACTATCATGTGGTTCCCAGCTACCCCGCCTAGGAACTTGGTATCTCTGGTCAACTGTTTAATCTTGGGGATTATATGGTTGCTTATTATTGACTTGTGTATCGTGTCCTCGCCCCGCCTGTCGTTCTTGTGAATAGACCTCTTAACCTTACGGACACTAGACCTTTCCATCTCGGTCAAGTCACCGGCGGTGAAAGTAACTATCTCCCCGTAGTGCTTAGGGTCTGACTTTATTTCTTTGTTGCAGTATTTCAGGTATTGGAAGGAGTCGTGGTCTAGCGGCTGGTAGGCATCTTTGTCGTCTGTGTCTATTAGGAGGTGAAGGTCTGCTATACCCATCCACGAACTTATAGTGCCTACCCTATCCATCTTACCAAAGGTATCAACAATTATCATTTTTGCCCCTTTTTTCTTCTTCTTGGCCTTCTTTTCCTTTGCCTTCTGCCACTCCTCCAGCAGCTCCTTGTTGCCCCGGACAGGCTCACAATGCTTTATGATATAGATAACCATATCCCTAGCCAAGGCCGCGTTATCTCCAACCAGGTAATACTCGGCCCAATCGCCCCTTTCTCCGTCAGCTATCCCAACGACACACCCAGCGGGGTAAAGGTTAATTTGTGCTGTCAGCATTGGGTTTATGGTTGACTATAACATCGTTGTCTAGTGACACGGCATCTTCCCAAATCGCTACGCCTATATGCTTCGGCCCTTTACCTTCCTTATCCCTGTGTATCGGTGCGTTTAAACTCACCGCCCTGACTAGCAACTCGGCTAACTTGTCTATATCCTCTGGTGTCAGTCGAATCAGGCCCATAAAATCAGAGGGTTTTTTCAGGAGCAGAGATGACCCACAACTCTGTGCGGTAGGGCAACCGTAGGAGACTAGAGGAACCAGAACTTTTCGGGCCACTTGACTTTAAGCCAGTTCTTCAGCACCGCAAGGCCGGAGTTGATAGCCACCACCATAGCGGCCTCGTCCGTGATGTCGATGCCTATCCCCCCGATTATAAACGATGCCTTCAGCCCGTGGGCGATAGCGTACGACACTATCAGCTTCGCAGCCGAAACAACGCCTTTCTTCAGTCCAATGCCAACTATCCACTTCTTTACAGGGTCTATTATGCTCATAAGTGCCTCCTAATTAATTCCACGATCTTTCTTATTCCGGGGAACCACCCGCCTCTGCCCGACCAGAGGGTTATTGAGAATCTTGTCAAAAGCCTTCGCGTAAGGGTGTCTCGCATCTTGCCAAATCTTTTCTATCTTCTTCTCTTGCATATCCCAAAAGTAGCCTAACACTTTTTTGATATTCACACTCACTCCAGGTTAGCCATGTTAATTATGCTCAAAGTAACCTTTTCCTTCTTCTCTTGGGCCTCCTTTATGGAATGAACTAGGTAGTCAAAAACGGATTGGCAGTCGTATATCATATCAGAGGCTTTATGAAGGCCCACCAAAATACAGCCCTCGGTATCTTCGGGCCTGTTCCCGCCATGAATCCGGACGCCTACAAAGTCCGCAACATTAAGTATCTCTGGGGTGATCTTCTGAAACTTTGGCGAGTAAGTATTCACAACTTCATAATCCCCCGCTGGAATAGCCGTCTGTCCCCTGACCTTAACTCCAAACGGCCTAGCCACATCCTCTAGAGTAAATCCGCACTTGATTGAATTGACGGAAATTATACCTATGGTAGATAGGCTGGAATACCACTTCCGTAGGACTTGTATCTGCATTAGAAGAATGCCCTGTAGATAATGGGAACAGCGATAGAGATTATGGAAACGACGATAGCCCAATTTCGGTTATTGATTCTGACACATTCTGCCAGACCGGGCCTTCCGTTGCCGTAGACAGTCCTTTCCATGTTCCGCATACGAGGGCAGATACCCACTTCCTTGTCCTCTAGCAACCACAGAATCCTGTCTATTTTTTCCTCGGTTCCCATGTCATATCCTATACCAAATTTATAGCGAGTCGGCAAATCTACTTTACCCTAGCACAGATAGCGTATGCGGTAACGCTCGGCCCTCCTGCTGATTTGGCACAGGTAAAAGTGGTTGCGGAATTTGGGTAGGCATAGCTTAACGGAGCAGACCCGTCCAAGTAGCATCCCCCCCCCAATACTTTTTTGCCCGCAGAGCAAGTGGCGGTGCATGATGTAACCACTCCACAGGCATTAGATATTATCTCATGTCCTATATCTACCCATCCCGCGAAGGTGGTTGTACTTGCCGTCCCACTAAACAAGGCATCGGCGGTTATAGTGGTGGAGCTGGTAAAAGTGGCGTTTCCAAGCACATTAGTTTTACCCTGTAATGTGTTAATTCCCGTAAAAGTCTGCGTTGAGGCTAGTTGTGCAAATGGAGATGTAGAGGTTAAAACCCCGCCATCAGAGAGGGTTATGCTACTCTTAAACACTACCGCGCCATAGATAGTATCGTTGGAGAATTTATCCAGCTTCCTGTTGCTGTAGATGGAGGCCCGGCGAAAGTTCTCTTGGATAGATTGTATATCTGTTCCAGACGACACCTTAACCGGCCTCCATTGGCATAACCCAACGGAGGGGAGTAGAAGAAGAAGGGCGAGTAGAGTTTTCACCGCTGTTCCTCATATTTCTTGCGAAGTAGTTCTTCTGTGGAAGATGCAATCCCAGGTATGGCATACCGTCCTATGGTTTCGGTGGTCTTTCCTGTAGCCACGCCTCCTAATGCTTTAGCCCCACGGACAACAGCACCAGTCCCTATACCTACAAGGCGAGGAGAGAATAACGGCGCACCTATAGCCAACGCTGGAACAGTTGCGGCTAACGCCCCACCACCAAACAATATGCCACGGCCCATCCCGGTCTGAGGAATTTCCCTAAACCAAGGGGAGAACTCACTACCAAAGATAGCGTTCTGCACCTCTGATATCTTCGCTCCTATCTCGGGGTTCGTTCTCGCCAACTCCATAAGAGCATCTTTTTTCTTTCCGCCCTCTGCCATAGTCTTGACTATCTGTTTACTGATATTATCGCCTTCAAGCAGATTGCCAAGGTTGTTATACACTTCCTCTTTATCTTTTACACTATTTAGGAATGATTTTATATGTCCATCTTTCTCGGCAAGTTTTTCCATTACATTCCTAGCCTCGCCTAGTTTATAGGTATAGGATATACCCTCCATTTGGGATGCCAGTTTACTAGCATCTTTGGCCTTTACAAGAGCAGAGTCATATTCATCCATATTCTCTATTATGGTCTTAACTAACGAATTAGACTTTTTGTCTACGCCAGCAAACTTCAGAAGAGCATCCCGTTTATTGCCGCCATATTTAAAGGATTGGTATATCTGATTTGCAACAACATCCGCATTTCCCATCCCCGCTAGTTCGTCAGACATCTCCATTGCCGCACGATACGCTTTATTGGCGGGGGCTATTTCAGGAACGCTATCCTCAAAGACAGACAACACCTTGGAACGCATCTCGCCAAGGGCGGCAGATATGGGCTTGCCCTTATTCAAATCCATAGCGTGACGGAGATCCCTTTGCAGCCAATATACTTCGTCCACGCTTGCGGAATCCATATTATTTATGACATTCTGGAACTTATTAAAGATGGCTGTTTCTGCCTCGTCTGCTACACGCCCTGGTAGGTCATATCCAAATTTAGTTCTAATACTTTGGATTGTCCCCATTAGGGGCTTGTGCATATCTATAGTATAAGGGTATGTAGCCCCAGCATCTAGGCCATATTTAAGACTACCCCTGCCAAGTATCTTGTCTATGGAGGACTTATATTCCTTTCCCGCCATATCCTTAATGGCTCCTATGCGGGATTGCAACGCTTGTCCAGCCTCCACCGCTTTAGTGCGGATAAAGTTTGCGTTTTCTGTTATATCTTGTGCCGCTTTTTTAAGTTGTTCCGTCCTACTAGCCAATGTTTTCCTTCCAAGAGATTCTATTGCCTCTTTGCCAGAAGATATTACATTCTGTAGAGATTGTCCCATGGTGGCTATATCGTCAGGAGTAAACCCAACATTTTCTAATATAGTTTTTGAATCAGAAATCAGAGCATCATACGCTCTTTTACTTACACCTGTAGTGCCTCTCACTATAGGGGCAAGCACCTTCTTTCCTACGAACTCTCCTGCTTTAGATAGTCCCTTGATTGCACCTTTTACCAATATGGGCATATATTTAGCACCCGTATATTGAAGCGCGGCCTCTCCCGCAACCTTGGCGGGGACAGTCCAAGCGGGGGACATTTCGGTTGATTCTGGAGAGAACGCACCTATTCCACGCCGTATCGCCTCGTGGGTTGCTTTCCCAGCTGCCGCACCCGCCGCTATACCACCAGGCCCCAATGGTGTCATTAGAGTGCTGCCGAGCGTTTCCAACCCATACCTACCCGCAAACTCTGCCACATCTCCCCTATCAAGCCCACTAGGTTGCTTGATATCCCTCTCCATAAATCCGGCTTTAAATCGCTCCATAGCAGAAGGGTCAGACTCAACCGGCTTACCAGAAGCCATCGATTGCATCCTAGCGTTTACAGCACTTTCCAAATCATCCCCAGTATCTTGAGGAGCTTTTGCGGATGCCATACTAGCCATTCGTTGATTTATCAATGCCTCTAAATCGTCGTCTTTTTGAGCCATATTACTGACCCCCTTGGCGAATGAAATAATCAGCAGCCAAGTCTATAGCCTCATTTCTGTCAAATCCATTCTGCATAAGTTCAGAGGCCAGTTGCGATTTAGAATATCCAGAAAAGTCTTTGAGAGAAGTCACGAATCTTGCATAATGCTTTTTAACTTCCTCAAGGTTTTCTTTGAAGTATTTGTCTTGCGGATCAAGCGGGGCAGCACTAGAGGACAAAAGCGCGAGTTCCCGTTCAGATACCTGACCGAGCGCACCGCCGGTCTTTGACTCGTTCCTCATTTTAGTCAGCCTATCAAAACCCACGTTTGCTTTAATGGTGTTCAGTTGATTATCCAATGCCCTTGCATCAGTATTGGGAAGGGCTTTAGTAATGAGGCCAGACCATCCGGTAGAAAACATTTTATTGGAGAGTTCTTCAGCTTTATTAATAGCGTTCATAGTTTCAGAGGCGGTGGTCATTTGTCCAGCCCTCGCAGCTTCAGTTCTCATTGTATCTTCTGCTTTCTGCGCCTGTTCCGCTTCTATTTTAAGGGCCGCAGGGCCTCCAGGTATAGGTTCAAGTCCAGTTGCAGTTGTCCTAAACCCGGGAGGGGGCGTAGATTGTCCGGCTTTCCCCGCTTCTGCCTGAAGTTTCTGTATCTCCGCAAGAGTTTTCATCTGTCCTAATTGGGAACTCTCCACCCCCTGCTTCTGAAGCGCACCGAAAGATGCTTCTGGGTTATTGGGATCGTATGCTATACCTTTCTGTGCAAATCCCATGCGGAGAGTCTGCTGTTGCATAGCCTGTGCCTTGGCCTCTTGCTGTTGGCGCAGCTCCTCTTGCCGCTGAAGTTCATACTTCCTCTGTAGCGCGTTGGCGATATGCCCCGCCCCTGCGGAGAGTGCCTCTCCAAGTTTCATGCCGAAATATCCAGAATCTTGATTAGCCATAGTTATCTCTTAATACCTATAAGGAACACCCTGCCATCACAGATTAATCGTAGTCTGCGGCCTACCGAGATATGCCGCACCGAGTTGCGCTCCCGCACCCACAATTCCGGGGACGAGATTCTGAAGGAAAGAACCCGAACTAGGTTGAGACATCCTCATAAGCCTTTCCTGTGCCGCCAGATTGCGGGCAAAGTCCTGTTGTCCATAATACCTCTGCCTACTCTCTTGTCCAAGGGTAGCACCCATCTGCTGATTGGCATACTGCCTAGCAAGTTGGGCTTCGTAGTCTGAACGGAGGTTCTGCTGCCCACGTTGGAAGTCTTGGTAGCCAAGGCCTGCGAGATATCCAGTTCTCTGGGTAGCGATATCCTTGCCCGCCCCTATAAGTGCAGACCCAAAGGCCCCTGCACCCCTCCTTCCCTGTGCGGCATATTGCGCCTCTAGTTGCTTGGCAACCTTGTTAAGATATTCCTGGTCTACAGCACCGAGTTCAGAAGCGAGTTTACTCCTAGCCACATCAGATTGTTTATTCTGATACTCTGTAGTTCCCTCAAGGAAAGTGCCCAGACCATACAAATCAAGCGCACCCTGCTCCATCTGCTTGCCGAAATATTGCTTTTCAGCCTCCGTTGCATCCCTGCCCATGCGCTCTTTAATGGCGGCGTTGATGGCATCAGCATAGGTGCCGATAGCCCCCATAGTAGCGGCTCCTTTAGCGATGGCAGCGGTAAGCAAGGCGGGGTCAGAGGCATATTGCGCATATTTCGCTATTATCTCCGGCGAAGCCTTCTGACCTGTAGCAAGTTCGTAATACTGACCTATCCGCTTGTCTTCTCCCCGAACTTGGGCGAGTTGGTCTTTGACGGACTTCAACGCCCACACTATCTTCCCGCCGGTTTCGGCTTGGGTTGGAATATTTATCCTACCCGAAGCCACATAGTTCTGAAATTCAGGGGAATTAACTATCGCCTGATACTCTTTTATTTTTCCAACGAGATTAGCCATAAATCCTCCGTTATTCCGTCACTCTCCACGGCTTTTCCACATAATCCACGGAGGCTCCATAGAAGCTCCAGGGTTGGTCTGCCGCGTTATTTCCTACATTAAGGTTGAAGAACTGACCTGTCCCCCCCAACTCTAATGCACGATTATTTCTTACAAAATTAGCCGTAGTGCTAGTCAACGCTATGTTATACGATGTAGAGTTAGCCGTGTCAATAGTGTAGGTGGCGGTTAACGACGACCCGCCAGATGCACCGGCGATAACGGATAGCCGCTGAAATTCTTTTTCAGTATACGGATTAGACCCGATGAAGTCTTTGGTCTTCCAATATGAATTTATAGCCGCCCCGTTGTCAGAGTTTCCGTAGGGATAGGTATATACATACCCACCCGTAGGCGAACCGAACCATACCGAATCTGATATGGTTACGGGGTAATTCATGGGGATATCGAATATAGACCATCCCATCCGCTTGGTGTCTAATTTAAGCACCCTGTTATTTGTGGTGGAGAAGTTGTAGGGAACGGAGAAGTATATATCCCCTAGATACTCAAAAGCAGCGGATTGGGAATCCGTAGCAAAGTTACACGCATATTTCAGAGAGTCCGTGCGGACTGTCTCCGTAGCGCATGACAGAGTATCCGCCGCCTTTAGCCTGACATGGGTTCCTGTGGAAGCGGTAATAGCGGAACCGGAGGTAAGAGATTCATAAACCGCAGAATCTGTGCCGCCGGAGTATGTAGATACCGCAATAGTATAAGTCCACGCACCAGTTCCAGTTGTGGTCTTATCAGCCAAGAAAGTTCCCCAGGTTGACATCCCACCGATATTCACCTCATCTGATAGCCAATAACCAGTAGTTTTAAAGTTCAGGGAAACATCTGATATATACGGGGAGGATATGGTGTTAGTGGTTGCAGCTATTTCCGATTTCCATTTGTAGTAAGGACAGGTAGAACACCACACCGAGGAGGTAGACTGCCATACGCTTAAAGACCCGGTAGAAGCCGTAGCAAAAGCGATATAATAGTTAATTGACGATCCTGCGGTAATAGACGAGGTTTCCACCATAGTCCCATAGAACGGGGTGTCTGCCGTGACATGGTGGAGCTGTGATATGAAAGTCCCAGAAGAAGCGGCGGGAGGAGTTTCCTGCATATCATAGATTATATATGTGTAAGGTGGAGAGTATTTTGCCTTTAAATTTACATATATAGTTCCCTTTGTGAATGGGGTAGACCTAATAAAACTAGGGGAAATCGATGCGCCATAGCGGATTTGTATATTATAGTCCGTATTCTCATAACTGGACATATCTATAGTTAAATCTTTATTGTTATATGACCCATTCCCAAACGAAAAAGAATTAGAATATACAAGTTCATCTGTGCTATTTTTATATATCCCAAAAGAAACGGATGTATATCCATTTGTGTCTTTATAAAATAGCCTATCCCCATAAACAGGAGATTGTCCATCATACGAAGTTGCAGAGGCAGTCCAATTTTCCAGAGAATCCTGCCAATTAGACGTATCCCCCTGCTCCGCGCCCATGTTCCTAAAATAGCCCCCCAAATCAGGGGTTTGTCCGAGAGATGTGATATAGATTGAGTCGTTGGTTATCTTAAGAGCAGGGTCGGTAGTTCCGGCATTAAAATCAGCATCCGTGGTGTCCTGATATGAGAAAGTAAGAGGCTCTATACTCCCATAGGTTCCAGAGGAAGTAGTATTAAAAAACGTGCCTTGGTTAAAGTCTGACTCCGTGGTATACTTTCTAGTCCCTACGGATGAAGTGGGAGATATATTTTCGGTAGTCCCCGATATCTTTTGGGAGGCATCTACTATAACCCCGGAATTATAGGCCCATATTTTATTGTCCGTGCCTTTGAAGTAAACAACCCCCTCATGGTCCACAATAGCTTGCGGATCGCTCATTCCAACGCGGGAAGACACCACAGAGGCGGTCAGGTCATACTGGTTCGTTCCCTGATACGAGGTAAACGAATTAGTTTTAAATATCAGCCACTCTGCCCCTGTTGCGTATATAGCGGTTATTTTGTCACCGGCTAGACCGACATCATCAAAGGAAGGACTATCTACATCTATATCCACCGTGAAATTCGTATAATCCCCGGCTGCGGAGAAATATAACCTATTGGGGTAATCGGTCGTCCCCGCCACCAACATCCTCGTAGTGGTCATGGCACACATAGACCCCTTCGGCATAGAGGGATAATAGGTTATGGTCGTGCCATCCCAAGACCAAGGAGTATCGTGTGAATCGTTAAATGCAAACACGCTTCCGTCAGACGCGCAGAAATCCCACTTCGCACCGGCTGGCATTGTGGAAAGTAGCGCGGAATAGACACCGCCGTTTATAGAGGTATAAATAGTCCTGTCGCTGGCTATAAGGTGGATGTTATTCCCGCTTGAATCGCGGAAGGAAATAGCCCCGTTTACGGAGGCGGTTGTTATTCCAAGGGTTTCGTATAGCGAATACCCCTCTCGCTTGTTAATAGCGAGGCCGTCTTTAGATATCTCCACATTAAGCAAATCCTGGGCCTGTGACGGGTCTAGAGTAATAGAGGCATCGGTGTTATTAAGCCCGGAGAAAGGCCCGCCGATAGATAGTGTCTGCGCTGACACATTGCCAGCCAGAAGGAGCCCAAGAACCAGTCCTATCATCTCGCCCTCACGTTATTCACCCTGAAATTCAAGGGTGCGGATTTAGTATTGCCAAAAGTCTGTATAGCGTCGTTCACCGCCTTGGAATACATACCTATAAAGTCGTTTCGCTTCTGCGATATCTCCGGGGTCTGGGTAAGATATAGCATCAGCAACCATGCGGCATATCCTGCAATTCCTATGTGATATTGCACCATAAGAGCCGAACTATTAAGCGGAACAGAGGTGTCTGCGGTAAGAGTTGCGGGAACAGGATAGTAGGTAAGAACTATCGCAGTCCCGGCATCCGTGCTATCAGGGATAGGATAAAGCGTGATAGTCTTCTTCGCTTCATCCGGGTCTACTATAAACCATTTGGGGGTTCCGGTATCAGAACTCCAGGCCGAACTGCCCTTCCTGCGCTGAAGCTCTGCCTTAGTAATAGGGGATAGTTCTACCCCGTTAAGTGTCACCATCTTCTCATACATGAAATCCGTGGGGAGAGAATACCCCCCCGTCCTGGCAACCATCGTTATTGGGAAGTCCTTATACAGGGCTTTTGAGTCAAGAGCAAACTGCTGCTGTGCCTTCTCTATGGCATCGTTATATTTTGCGGCGGTGAACCGAGTCTGGCTGGGATCTTCCACCAGATTGCCTATCAATGTCCGTAATTCTCCCCTGTTCATGGTATCTCCGTAATCGCTTCGGTAGTATGGCTACTAGTTTTATATTTAGGTGTGGCCCGCTTAATTTGCCCTCTTGAGATAATATCTTCCAGTATCTTCGCATATCCTTCTGTGGTCTTATCTACGTTGAAATCCTCGAATACCCTTTTATAAGCCTGTCTGCCCATCTCCCTGCGTATTTCCTTGTTCTTTATAAGCAGTTCAAGATTGTCTATGAAATCCTGGGAATCGTTGCAGAGGATAGCGTCTTGTCCGTCTTTGATGGTTTCCACAAAGTTACCTACCCTAGAAGCCACCGTGGGGATGCCTAGTGCGGAATATTCAAGCCAGCGGAGATTGGACTTACCCCTGTTAAACGCATTGTCTACCAGAGGGGCCATTCCTATATCAAATCCCTGTGAAGCTATATGCTGTGGGTATTTGTCCATTCTAACGAACTTTTCTATCCACTTAACACCTTGCATATTCCGCAGACTAGGAGAAGCACCGTGAATAATCCTAAACTCCACATTGGGATATCGCTTGGTTATATGTTCAACTGCCGGTATAATTATGGCGAGGTCGTCATTATGGGATGCCCCACCAGCCCAGCCGACAACAACCTTTCCCTTTGCAGGTTTCCTTCGCACCTTTCCCCATAGGCTGAAATCTATGCTATTGGGAACGACATAGATATTATCGTTAAATTCAGAATATATCTCCTTGAGATACGGGGTGCTGACAATGAGAGCATCTGCCTCGCGGAGTTGCGATATGCAGAGTTTCCTATATACGCTCCTAGGGTCATACGCCTCTGAAGCCGGGTTATAGGTAGGTGTGGAAAGGATGTTGTCGTCCATCTCTACCACCACAGGAATCCCATAGGCTTCACGGATGGATTGGAGCAGATTAAGTCCTGCGGGCGTATGGATCATGCCCATTACCACTACATTGGCTATCCGCGAGGCATAATCCAGCTCCCCGAATATCCTAGCCCTATATTCCGGGCTTGTAATGTCAAACTGCCAAGGATGGTTCTCGTTTAGGTCTTTCTGCCACCAGAGAATGTGCGCGGGCATTATCCTGTTCCTGTGCGCCGCCTGAACGAAATTCATCATTCGCCAGTAAGTAACACCGGAGTTAAGTGTGGGGATAAAAAGAGGCTTTATCACTTAACCGCCTCCAGTTTCATTCCCTCTATGATGCCACGCTTTACCTTGTCCACATCCTCCTGGTTTCGGGTATTGGTAATGCTCTCCTCAAGCATACGATAAGCAGAAATGACATCAGGGATAAAATCAAACTTTACCCCGTCATGGAGCATACGCATTTGCATTTCCCAATCGTCTATTCCAAGGCGGCATATATCGCCTTCAGCATAGGGATATTTAGCGGCAATCTCCTTCGTGTATGCCATCGTCGAGTGTACTATCCCCACCGTCCCTTTTTCTATCGCCTCCCCTAATGTAACGGGCCTTGCGGGAAAATCTTTTAATATGTTTCCTAATGCGTCCATACCCACGGCAGAACCGTATATCACTTTCCCATTCTTCATCTTCTTGAGAGTCCATTCGGCCCTCGTATTCACCGCCAGATCGTCCGAGTCTAGCACACATATAACATCCCCTGTGGCGGCGGCGTTGCCTATGTTCCTAGTGGCAGACCGCCCCCTATTCTTCTCTGAAAGGATTATTTTAATCCTCTTGTTTTTCTGCCTCGCAAGCCAAGCGAGATACTGCCTAGTGCTGTCGGTTGAAAAATCATCTACGATTACAACCTCTATGTCCCTGTGTGTCTGGTCAAGACACGACTCAACCGCATGGGGAAGCCACGCGGCGGTGTTATACGACGGGATAACAAAGGACACCTTCATTTCAGCACCTCCAGGAGTTTAGTAGGTTGATGTTCTTTTGCCCAAAAGTTGACAGCCGGGCCGGTGTTTCGCATCACTCGCTTGCGGATAGTTTCCACAAGACTGCTGATAAACTTCCCCATGCTGTCATTATCATCAACCTTCCCGCAAAACGGAGATTCCACGTTGCTAATCACATTCCTGCCCGCCAGGAGCATCCGCTTCATCTCAAAAGTCATAGTTTTTTCCGGGTTCAACGCAAGAATAGCGGAGTAATCTTTAATTGTCTTATTCCCGGTAAACGGCTCTAACTTAATATCAGGAAGGCTATGCTCAAGACACCCAATAACCTGCCGATATTCGGGGGTGATATCCACCACCACCCTAGCCTTCGAGGGAAACGGCTCGATAGCGTCGGTATTAACTATGGGAAGGGGCATTACCGAAACCTTGAACCCAGCCCTCTCCATTATCTTCTTCGCCGCTATGTCCTCTACAAACATAATAGCTTGATAGTTCAATCGTTCTGCATAGAGGGATATGGCCTTGAGAGATATGAAGTTGTTAACCTCGGTAACATCTGCCATAGTGAAAAAGATTATCTTTTTGCTCAACTTTTGGTTGAATATGGCAGAATGGGATGTAACCATATTCGGGTGGAGGCTAAAGCCCACTTGTATTATGGTGTCATATCTATTCGGCTTGTAGTTGGGGACATCTTTGTAATCGGCATCTATCAACTTGGCAAGCCTTATCCCCTCCTGCTTATAGGACAGGGAAGATACACAAACCTTCCTGTCGGGAAGATTGTGCTTTGTTTTAACCGCATCCACACGCTCAAGCCACACATCTTCCTTGCAGTTCTGCCCTGATATGCTCTTTTCGGTAGGATAGAGTGTGCTGAAGGCGTATCCGTCTACGAACCTACCCACCCCGCCGTTCTCAACTATAGTAAGCCACAAATCCCAATCTTGGAGACTCTTGAGAGATTCGTCAAATCCGGGGAATACCTCTTTCCGCATGGGAAAACAGGTAGATATATAGTTCCCGCACTTCAGCAGCCACGGATCAAACGGCTCCGCGTTTATAGCACCCTTTTCATCTAGAAACTTATACCCTGAATAGATAAAAGCCTTGTCAGGCTCACTCTTGAATATATCTACCCAATTCTTCGCCGCTTCCGGCTCGATAACACAATCGCAATCCCAAAAGCAGACATACTTGCCCTTAATATGCTTAAAACCCTCGTTCCTGGCCCTCTGTGCGCCTCCGTGGGTTATTTCAAGGGTAGATAGCCTCTTATCCGCAAAACCGCCTATAATGCCCTTTACGGCCTCATTAGGGCCATCTAGGACTATAACCGCCTCCCAATCCTTGAGGGATTGAGATATGAGGCTCTTAATACACTTCTTAAATACCTCTATATTGGGATTATAAACGGGAATAACAAAACTAATCATTAACCCTCCTGCATGAATTTAGGCGTTTCTATCGCCTTAAAACTAAATCCACTTCCATCCTTCAGCACAACCCTTGGGTGTGCCTTCGCCATCTCTGCTATATCTCCTGCGTGGCCTTGATGTATCAAACATTTAACCATCCTGTCAAGCCTTCTCTCGTATGGTCTAACGTCTGAATAATGCCTGACTACGATACTAATATGCTCCACATTATAGGGGTAGCGCAGAAAGTCCTTATCATAGAACTCGTGGGAATCGCCGGTAATCTCGCTAAAATATGTGTCCTCGTTGGATGCGCCATAGTGTCCGTGGTAGTGCGCCCCTAAATCTGGATTGCGGAGGCGGTATATGTTTTTCCACCTCTCACCCCTGCCTGACATCTCAAGTATTATCCCGCCAGGGTCTCCTGCGTAGGATTTTATCCCTATCGTAGCAGCTATACAACCCTCGCTCATATCAAATTTTCCCTTCTCATACATCATATCAGGGTGGAGGAATATCGCCATATCGGTATCCAGTGTCCACATAGCCTCGTTTGAGAGCCTTTGATAATCGTCCTTTAAATCCTTCGGGTCTTTTTCGGTAAAGAGTTTGATTTTATCCCAGTATTCTTTTTTGGCCTCTTGAATAGCCTCAAGCGTTCCGTCAGTAGATCCTCCGTCAAAGAAAACCATCTGGTCTAGGATAGGAAGCCAAACGCGGAGATGCTCTTTAATCCACATCCCCTCATTCTTGATAAGACAGAACGAACCTATGGTCATTTCACCGCCAGCATATTAAGTGAAACAAGTTTATAGTCTATGTTGGAAACATTCATTGAACACTCGTTATTTTGCGCCCCTGGGAGAGTTTCCACTCTGGTTATATCCGTAAATCCAGCATTCTCTAAATATTTACGGAGTCTGCCTTCGTCGAATCCTTGCCGGTGGTCTGCGCCGTCATATAGCTGATCTCCCCACAGAAAATATGTTATCCAATCAGCCATTCCGGTCTTTAAATATATTTCTACGGCCCGCCTAAAATCGGGAACAGATATTTTCAGCATACCACCAGGTTGCAATACTCTGTACCATTCCTTCAATATATCAAGAGTCCGCTTGTGGCTAAAATGCTCCAATATGTGCGAGGCGTAAATTTCTTCTACGCTATCGTCTGGATATCTGCTTAAATCAGATATATCCATAGTTTCATCCACGCCCAGATACTTGTCTTTATCTATGTTGATATACCCATCTCGTATGCGGGTGTTGCAACCGAGGTTGAGCTTCATTAGTTGTCCTCGTTCCAATTAATAGTAATTCCAAAAGATGTTGCTACAGAACTTTCAGCCCCAAAGATAACCGTCTCTCCGGGGAACACAAACAAGTTATACGGGGTCAAATCTACCTGGACATTTGTATTCCTAGAGGATAGGGTGTTGAATACTCCATATCCCGATGTGCCTGTAGTCCCGGCAATATCATAAGAGGCCACTGATTCTCCGGAGGTTATGGTCACGCCAAATCCATCCACATCCAGCACTTCCAGGTCGTAGGTAGCACTAGAAGACGGCGAAGAACCCCAATACCGAGGCTTTTTCCGCCTACGGCTATTTTTTTTTGTCCTACCCCGCCCGATACGGTGATAGAGAATACTGAAGGGAGGTTTACGCCGTACATAGTTATTTCTTCTTTTTTATTTTACTCCCATATTTTTTAGTCCACTTCTTTGCTACTTCGGGATGTTTCGCCCAGAGATAGGCCCGCTGCTTTGAGGATTTGAAGGGCATATTAGGGTGTAGTGCAAGTGCAAGCACCGCCTGCATCGGGTTGAGTAGTGCAATGCCCCATAGAACCGCCCGCCGTGAGGCATAAAGCATATCCCGCCGTGGGGGTATTGGTTCCCGCCATGTGGATAGTGCCGCTGGATATGTCTAGTTTGGTTTGTGGAGCCGTAGTGCCTATGCCGACATTGCCGCCCCTGGGATTAATAGCAATAGGTTGATAGGAAGCGCCGTCTACTATTGCCTGTAAAAATCCTCCATTAAGCGTAGCATCATAGCCCATAGACATACGATAGCCGGGGTTGGTTAAAGTGGCTTCTATCTGTCCATACTTGCCAGTATCGGGATGCTCTGTTATCTGTTGTGCGACAGTTAGTTTAGACAAAGGCCCCGTGGTTCCTATGCCGACGTTGCCGCCGCTCACCACAAGCGTAGACCCGCCCACCGAGAAGGCGTTGCCCTGGACTGTTAGGGTGGAGGTAAACGTCTGCGCCACGCTCTCCGTAGGGGAGTTGACAAACGCATCCGCGAAATCGCCACTCTGGGGGCCACGGATCACATCAAAGGCCCGGACAGGGCTACAAGCAAATATCAGTAGAAAAGGAATTATCTTGTTCATCATCCCCCCTTATTGAACCATTCCGTCAAGGCAGCGTATTTCTATAGCATCAGAAGATATGCCATCTGCACCGAGGGCAGAGATAGCACCCGTCATAGAGCCGTCTATCCTGAAGTATTCGCTGGCCCCTATAGGAAGGCCGATAGTGCGAAGCGTAACACCGGCGGCGGCAGAGCCTATGTGTATCGTATAGGCCGAAACATTCTTACAAAGACTATCCGGCCTCTTTACTGTGGCGGGCATGAACTCGGTGGGGGTAAAAGAAGATATAGCAACCGCCCTGCTCTGAATATACGAGCCACGCTCAATCCTGGTAGCCCCTTCGTGTCCAGTATCGGCAACAACTATCCCCACAAAACACGCGGCTATAACCGCACCGCACATTAGCGTAAGCATCTTGTTCATAGCACTCTCCACCCGATTATTTAGTTAAAAATTGTAATACCCTCCCCCCGTTTAAGAGGGGAGGGCATTGTGCTATCTCATTTAGAACTTCTCATGAGTAGCGATGATAACACCGGCAGACGGATTCAGAACCGCCGCGACACCGCGCACCTTGAAGGTCAGGGTGCTGAACAGGTCGTAGGGGTTATCCGTGGAGTTCGGGCCGGGCCGCTTCAGAAGCATCTTCACGCCGCCATCCAGCTCGGTCACACCCAGCGCACCCTCACCGCAGACGAAGGTCAGGTTGACGGAGTGGGCCGCAACCGCGTAGCGAGGGGCATTGGTGGACTCCATAAACTTCACCTGATGCACCTTGCCGACGATGTGCTTATACATCGTCTCCCTCGGGCCTTCCACATAGGAAAGCTGCCATTGCTTGTAGTCGGGGTTAGCCATCATAGTAGCAAGGGCATGGGGATGGGCAACAGCCACATAGTAGCCATCACTCATCGGCTTGACGTTCAGCCTCTTGAGCCGCGCAACAGCCTTGCGGATCGCTATCGGGCCAAGGGTGGCAGAGATAGACGGCGCAGATTTGGACACGGCAGACAGACGCGCAGCCGAAGTGCCGAACACAAACGGGAAGCCGAACTGCTTATTGCTGTTGGCATGGACGGTCCCGGTGTTCGCGCAGAAGGACGACACGGTGGCAGACATATAGGCAGACAGGATGCCGGTCTTGGTGGAAGCGTTCTGACCCACTTGGGCAAGGACGTTCTTGAAGACGGCAAGCTGGACGATATTGTCAACCGTAAGGGCCGCACTCTGCTCAAGCTCACGCAGCGCACCCGGCTCGACGGGCAGAACGCTCGTCTTCTCCAGGAGGTCGGTTATCTTGATACCGCGACCATAGGACGCGATGCTGGCAGTAACCTTGCGGGACGACAGAGACACCGTGCTATTGGCAGACGCTTCAGCCAGAGTGGAAGAAGCGGCAGCAAGGGTGCGCCAGCCGTTGAAGGTTATGCTCGTGCCGCTACCAAGGGGCAGCGGATACTTCTCACCGAGCTGATAAAACCACACCTGCTCGTGCAGGGTTTTTATCGCCCGCTTCTCAAAATACGACATGAGAAGGTTGTCGTTGTTAACTATGCTAGTGTTCTGATCAGCCATTACCTCGCCGACACCTGTTTAGCCCCAACTTTAAAAGCTGGGATATCCCAATTTCTTAAAGAACTCACTCTGCTGTGCAGGGGTAAGTTTCTTCAGATACGCCTCAATGGCCTCACGGCTATCGAGCCGAACTACGGGATTATTGGACAGAACCGCCGCTTGGCCTGTCGGTATGGGGGCCGATGGCCTTGCCTGGGGAGTAGGTGTCAAAACCTGCGGAGCCGTCTGTGAAGCGACATTACTTGTACCCCGATAGAAAACATAAGCCGCCTTGTAGGGGTCAGCCGCATTACGCAGAAAGGGTTGGGTTTCAAGCAGATTCGTAAGGGTATTTACACCTTCCTCGGTATAAACCCACGGATCACTCTTGCCGATAGCCTCTATCTGCTGCTTGGAGGTCTGATTAGCCGCCATTTCCTTTATGCCCTCAATATCCTTGATGGCTCTGGAATAGGCCGCTTCTTCAGCCGCCTTTACCGTTGCGGCGTTGAGGCGTATGATAGCCGCGCCTAAACCCATAGTCTGCACATCCTTTTCAAAGGAAGCGGCAAATTCAGGGGATACCTGAATATTAGCCATATTCGCAGCCTGTTCCGGGGTCAGACCTAACTCGGCCTTCTTAACCTCATTCATCTTGCGCTTAAGCTCTTTCTCTTTTTCAAGATACTTGGCAAGCACATCTTCCGCGCTGGCAAGCGACTTCTCTACTTTTGCGGTATCTATCTTACCTTCGGGGGTTTTGAACTTCTCTGGGACTTCAACTGCGGTTGCCTCTGTCGTTACCGGGGCCTGTTCAACAGGTTGCTCGGGCATCGTCGGCGTGGCGGGAGTCTCAATAGCAGGGCCTTTGGATTCGGCTTCCAACTTCGCCATATCTGCGGCAAAGTTCTCGTTAGCGAAAGAAAGAGTATTATCCACCGGGGGTATCCCAGTAGGGCCTACTCCATTGCTAGGGCTTGATACATCCTGCGTATTGTTCTCCGTCATTTCTGTCGTGTTCACTTATTACTCCTGGTTGCCTTTAGGGGCCAGTTTATTTTACTCATTGAGGGTTCCGTTGGGAATTATCTCAAATCTTTACAGAGGCGAATCTCATCCTCAACCCACTCTTTTATTCCCTTTAGAACCTCATACTTGGCCTGATAGTTAAAAGCAGCCTTACTTGTTTTCTGCGCGACAGGCAGTTTAATGAACTCGTCCCATCCCCTAGTTATTTCTTCCTCTATGTGATTGAAGAGCAAAATCCCGCCTGGGGAGCGCATCATGTTTTCAAGGTAATCTGCGTTCTGTGCGCGTTCTTCGTTCATCCCATGTTATATACACTATTTTTATAAACTTGTCAATACCTATGCCATCCTTTTCAGCCATTTATAGTTAAGCCTATCTAGTATGACTATTTCCCAATCGGTATTTTTGAGGATATGCTCGCAGAAATGATGCCCTATAAAACCTGCCCCGCCGGTTATGAGTATTCTCATTATTTCTTTTTCTTGCCAGCCTCGTTCATGGCTATCGCTATAGCCTGTTTGTAGTTGGTTACTTTGTCCCCGCTGCCGCTATGCAAGGTTCCCCTCTCAAACTCACGCATTACAGCAGATACCTTATCATCAGGGGAAAGATGCTTTCGCTTCTTTGCCCCCGCACCGAGAACGTCTTTGTGCTGCATCGCACGGCTAATATCTTTTTCACTCATATACTCTCCTATTATTGCATCTGTTGGGGCATAGGCACAGGGGGAACCATCTCGGTGGGAGGAGGTGCGCCAAACGGAGCCTCTGGGCCACCTATCATAGCACCTTGCTCTTCTAGGATCTGATGCTCCGTCTTTTTATACCTGTCGGGGTCTTCGTCCGCATTCTGCATGGTAGCATCGAAGAAGCTCTCATCGTTGATCCACGGCGCACCTATGAACTCTTTGCGGATAGATAAAAGTCTGGCCTGTCTTACCGCCTTGTTCTCCATAGTGAACACTCCAAGTGGCATATAGATATAGTCCCTCTCGATCTCCTCTGGGGTAATGGGGATAAAGTCCTGCATCTTGTCAGGGCCTATGCTGTTCTCCACATCCTCCGGGGTCATGTTCTTATAGATAACCTTCCATACGCCGTGAAAGAACTTCTTGAGGAAGTCCATCTCTATCTTTAGGCCGATATACGAGAACTTCTCGCCAGCGGATTCCTTGAGCAGTTCTTGACCGCCAAGTGTCTGATTAGCGTCTTTCACAAGCCCGGCAGTTCCAAGGGTAACGCGATTTGCGCTAGTCCTCTCCTGCGCCCACCTCTCTGCCTCGTTTACCTCGCTGAAGCCAGCCCGCAGAGGCGTATCGTTAATGGTGAACTCCATCATCGCATTACGGACATCGCCGTTGGGAACCCTAGAACCATCCAGCCGTATTACCATCCCCGGCTTGCTCTTTAAATCCTCCTTCGGGTTTACTAGTGCCTTCTCGATTACACCAAAGGACTTGTTAAGGGTCATGGCCCCGTTATCAAGCCGCTGATTTACCACCTCGTTGATTACGGCCTGGCTATCGGTCAGCATAGCGGGAACGCCTATTCCGTAGAATGAGTTATTTACATGGAAATAGTCCATCTTGTAAATAGGCGGCTCTCCGTCATACGCGTCATTTATCTCTACGCCGATAACACAATCCTTGCAGAATATAACCCGCCCGGATACCAGCTTCTCGGCATCGCCTATCGGCTGGCCTACGATAGTATATATCCACTTTTGGGGGAACTTGCCAAATATCTCGTAAGCTTCTATCTTCTTGCCATGTTCCGTCTTGGGGGAGGAATCGTCTGAGATCTCCCTATCCGCTTGCATCTCGTCTTCGCCTTCCGCAAACTTCTCCTGCGACTCTATGTTCTTGAGTTTATCCGCTGAATCTGCGAGAAAATAACCGTCCTCGATACCAGAGACGATTTCGCCATAGGTTATAGGATAACGGCAAGCGATAGTGTTCCCCGGTATCTCCAACGCCTTCGGGTCAGGGAATACGTCCCAGATAGAATAGTGCTTGAGGTAGAGGCCGCGATATATTACAACCTCCTTCTCTTGCTCCGCATACCCTATAGTCCGCAACTTGCCGGTAGCCGCCCTTGCAGCGAACCCTACTATGCCCATAGGGTTAAGATTATCAGTGAACCCCTCACGAATAGGCATCTTTAACTTCCTGTGTGCCTTCTCCTCTTTCCAACTCGCCCGCACAAACCCGCTGCCGTAGGTGTCAGCGTCGTGCATCACCGAATCCATCACTACGCCCCAACTGGACTTATCCAGCTCCCTAGTTATAATCGCCTGTATGTTCTTGCTCTGGTCAAGATCCCCAAGGGGGAACCTGGACTTAACTTCCATAGGCGGATTAACGCCCACCATAGTCTTGAATATGTGGGAATGGATATTCTCCCTGTGTGAAGCCGTAATGCCCACAAATACCCTAGATTGCCAGTCCTCTTTCTTGGCAGAGATATCCGGGTCAAATATGCCATCGCTGTTCCGTTGATATAGCCGCCACTTGTCCTCATAAGAAGCCTTGCGCCATTCAGCAGACTTGGACAGCCATTCGGTAACGTAGGTATGAAGCTCCGTTTTAGCGGCTTCCACCTGGATTCCGTTATCATTAGGTTCCTGTTCTATTGAATTGAGATAGTCTACTGCCTCGGCGGGTAAAAAGTCGCTTTCTATTCTGTCCATTAAAATCCTCTCAACTGAATGTATGGTGTCTTATACACTATATTTATTGACTTGTCAATGCTTCCCCTCTCTCGTATAACTCCATAAATTTAGGGCCGTTTTTCGAGATGCCCAGCTCGTTTGCGGTTTCTTAACATAGACCGCCTAATTGTTCACTCCGTAATGTGCCGGGGTTACACCCCATTCCCTTGGTCTATCTATCTCTGGATTAGCCATTACCAGGTAGCGAACACAATCCGCGAAGTCTTTATATTCCTCTTTCGGTTTTCCGTTCTTCTCATCCCTGCGCCATCGTTCCATGCTATGTAGCACATTTATACACGACTCGTCAATATACAACCTGGGCTGATTGAGCGAATCTATGGGCTTATCCTTGTTGTAGCGCAGATAGTCCCTGATCCGCAGTATTCCTGTCTCTACCTCCGTGGACACATCGGCTATAGAGTAACTATCCATAAAGTCTATGCCGTGTTCTGAAAACTCTTGCTTTAGGGTCAACCCTCCCATAGTCCTGCGGACGTTTCCAAAGTGCCTGTCCAATATTCTGGTGTTAGCCGGTCTGCCTTCTTCTATCCGCTTAAACATATCCACATAATCGCGGACGGTCATGTTGCTATCTTTCGCCCCCTGGAACTCAAACTCTGGGTATTCGCGGAATATAGTTACCGCACCATCATCACCCACCGCAGCCCAGATTATCGCAAGAGGCTTGCCAATGGCAGGGTCTACTACTTGGTAGATAGTCTTTCCGTTTAGAAACTCGTTAATATCCCCTATTTTAACAACATGAGCGTCGCGGGAGAAGGTCTTGAATATCTGTCCCGCCATGTGCATAAAGCGGCCTTCTAGTCTGGCTTCCCTCTCATCTGGGTCACAACTATTGGCGAACTTCTCAATAGCAGCATGGGGAATCACCCCATTCTTTCCATGCTCTATACAATTATCCTCCGTCCGTCCGTATATCACCCGTATCCCATTAACCCCATCATTAGCCACTAGTCGGTCATATATCCACGCACTATTGGATAGTGGGGTCATTGGCATCAGTATCTTGCCGTCAAACTTCATGCGGGATAGACAGGCATCGTATATCTTCTCTGGGGGCGGCTCGTTGAATATAAACAAGGATATGGTAGCACCCTCGAACTCGTCCTCATGCTGCTCATAGGACATCAGGTCTATTACCCATCCTGTATCTGTAGTAAACTCGCATTGGTATTGCTTGCCTTTTTTGTTGCCCGTGTATCTCCCTTTGGGCCACCACCTTATTATCTCCTGCTGAATAGAGCCTATGTTCTCAAGTTCTTTAGGCGTAGATAAAATCCTGGCGTTCTTCTTGAATCCGAAACTAGTCCACTCTTTGATTACTTTATTATTAAAGATGGGGTCTTCTGCCTGGTCGGGCCATATACACCCTGCTAATATGGCTATAGCACTAGCCGTCTTTCCGCACCAGTTTCCGGCAGGGAATAGTATAGTCCTGGAATCAGGGTCTTGAAATGCTTTGATGAACTTCTCTTGTGATAGGTTGGGACGAAAGAAGCGCAGCGGCTCAAAAGCCTTTCTGCGCTCCAACTCGTAGGATATGTAGTCTAGGTCAGACACCCTTTTTAATCGCCTCCGCTTTCTTCTTCAACTCCTCCAAGACATGGGTGGGGATATTAGCCAATGGGGATTCTGTTATATCTGCCGTAACGCTAGTCTGAACGGCCTTGCCATCTATCCGGTCTATTATCTCCTTGGCAATATCTATGCGAATCTTGATAGGTATCTTCGGATCTAGGCAAGAGTCAGCCAGGAACTTGGCTATCAACATATTCTTGGGTATGCCTGTATCCTTGTGCTGCTCCTGTAGATATTCTTGAAGATAAGATGATATGCGTCTATTATGTATTCGTGCCATAATTATATTACTTTAACATGATATAGCACACAAAAAGGCTATTTGTCAAGAAGCGTTATTCCAATCCCTTAACAATTTCCCTATCGGGCCGAGTATAGTATCCTCTATGGTTGTAGGCGCGTAGCAGACACAA
>JAEHJW020005066.1_pt1 | contig 30629 bp, 40 predicted proteins | sample 9271431 | NCBI WGS metagenome assembly JAEHJW02 | reverse complement strand
GGCATAGTTGGTCGCCTGGGTCGTGATTGTCTGACCCACAAACGATACGGAAATGGCTTGTGCCTCTGTCACATTCGCCCCGTCGATATACGACCACAGGCCAACGGCCCATCCCGCCGTAGACGTCTGGTGCCCGAGCAGAGGGCACAATTCGACCGCATGGTCCGCCCAGCAAAGGAAGGGCACATCCAGAAGGGAAAGTTGCACCGGCGCGGTGGTGGTAATAGTCCCTGACAGTCCTGAACTGGTGCCCAGCCACACATCCTGACGATTGAACCACGACAGGACCAGGGACCATGCCCCCGCCGCGTTGACGTATCCCATGCCGACCAGGGTCTTGGTCGCGTCCCCGGTCATCACCTCGACGCCGGTCGCAGCGTCCGTGCTATGCCCGGTGGTGCTGGCCAGCAGGGTAATGACGCCGCCGACCATCTCGGCGTAGATGTAATAGAGGGTCGATGCGGTCAGGCCGGTGGGAGCCAGTGACACGCCGGCGGCGGGGATCGTTTCAAGTGCCCCATTGACGGGAACTTTGTTGCCGTTTTTCGGCAACAACAGGAGGTTGGACCCGGACATGGACAGGTAGCACTGGCCGCTCGGTTGTGCAGAAGCGCCATACCAGACTGCGGATGCGGCGTCTCCGGATGTCGTGCAGACCCACCATATGTTGTTGACGGTATCCCACAGAAAGTCCGGAGATACGCCGCCGGCAGTACCGGCCGTGCCCGCAACAAAGCCGTTCGGGTTTCCGTTGTAACTGGCGATCTGGTTTCCGCCCTGTGAAAAGGCGGCAAGATCGGCAGCCGTTATTCTGATCTGGCAGGCATCTCCGGCGTTATACGCGTTCGCCGTGGTTCCCTCTTGGCCGCGAACCACTGTAAGCACGTCGCCAGTTACGTTTGTGCAATGCACAATCTCAACGATCAAGCCCGTTGCGGCGTCGGCCAGCGTCGCGGCAAAATATTGGCCCGTCCCTGGAGACGGGAAAAGCGCCCCTTGTCCGGACTGAAGCTGTATGGATGTCGCGGTATTGGTGATCGCTCCGGCCAGTGTGGCTTTTGCCAGATTTGAAAAAAGCCGCTGTTGAGGCATTTCTTATGCTCCGATGGTCTGGCCATTTATGACAAAAATGTACTGCACCGGCAATTCTAACGCGCCGATCGCTAACGCGGCGAGAAGTTGCGGGAGATATTGCTGGGAGGCGAAGTCCTGATATGTAGACACTGCGTCGTTTATCGCTGGAACGTCGCCTATTGCGTAGCTGTTGATCGGCCCGGAAGTGTAGGTCCGAATCCCGGCCAGGATGGTGACGTTAACTTGATTGTCTCCGGAAAACGAAACGCTAACCTGATATGTGTTATCGGTCTGACCAGCGCCGCCATTTGTCCCCGAAAGAAAACGCATGATCCGGCGTTTCAGCCACCGGACATTGAATGTCTTTCCATCGCCTTTCCAAAAAGCCCATGTAATGATGCGCTTGAAAACATCGTCGGATGTCAAATAGTAGGTTTGCGCGCCGACATTTTCCGCATCATTTATGGCCAGGGAATTTATAGCGAAGGAATTTATCGTCCCGATGGCCTGCGTCGTGCCGGATGTCAACGTCGGGCGGCTTATTCCGTAGAGCCCTTCCGCGACCCAATCGAGCAACGATCCTTGAAGGCTCGTGTAATCAGCAAGATTGTTTTGGTTGAACCAGTCCAGCATGGTTTGAGCCATGCCGTTGTAGGCATCCACGAACGCCTGGAGGTCATCATCGTCGTTGTACTGGACATACAGGTATGACTTGATGATGTCCTGAAGCGTCGTCGGGGATGACGGGGGAAAAGTCATCGCTCTAGCCTTGCGTAATCGTCATGGACGTAGACGAGGCATAAAAATAGCTCTCGGGGTCGCCATTGATATAGCTTTCTCCACTCGCGGGAGAAACGCCGACGCCATTTATCGAAACAGAGAAGATCAAGCGCGTCAGATAAAAGGTCGGCAGAACAGAGGCGACGGCATTTTGAAAGGTTGCCGTCAGTTCGAGGATATTGATGGGGCTTCCGACCGGAATTGAATTGATGTAGTCGATCATTGCAGGGGCCGCTAGCTGCGCCACAGCCGCCGATCCGGTGAAATTGCTGATTGTCGTATTCCATGTGGCCGTGATCGTCACCGTCTGCTGGGGCGGATCGACGTAGGTGATCGAATAGACATCAGGATAGTCGGACAGGGAAACAGTAACATTCCGGTTGTTCGGGGAACATTCGCCCCCGCTTACATAAGCCGCATATCCGGTGGTATCCACGCCGATGCTGAATGTCGTCTCGGTCAAAACAGTGACGGTATAGGTGCCATCGTAGGTAGATGGATCGACGCCGGAAATGGTCACGCTTTCGCCGGTCGTATAGCCATGGTTCAGATCGGTTGTGACCACTCCAGGGTTGGCCTGGGTGATGCCCGTTATGCCGATGACGGACGGTTGCAGCGCGGCAATGTTGCCGATTCCCATGTAAATGGCATAGGCGACGGCATACGCATCGCCACCCCCGCAGATCACTTCCCATTTGCCGGTGGTCTGCTGGCGCACGCTGACAAGCCGAGGATCAACGCCAGAAATATTCTGCAATTGCGTTTTGAGAAACGACGGCATTCCTTGTGCGGCGGCCAAGCCGGCCTGCATAACCTGCGTGCGGTATTGCTGCGCAGACGCCGAGGTTGTTCCAGGCGTCCCCGCTTGAGGATTTGTCACCGACAAAGATGTGCCGGACGGAACGCCTGTAACGAGTTCAGTTACAGTGTTCGCCGGAACGCTCCACGTTCCTGCCGTGGTCGCGACTGCCGTCAAAAGATCGGATGTGCCGCCAGCCTGGATGACGCCCCCATCCAAAAGCGCATACTGATACGTTCCGTCTCCGACGATAAAGCCTTGCGCAAGCACATAGCCTACCGGGCCGGTGAATTGCACGAGCACGCTTGTATTCGTCGTCTGAGCGATGGGGACGCCATACACTTGTCCCAACAATGTCAAGACAAATTCGTTCGCGCCGTTCGGGGCAAGCGAATTGATCGCCTCGACGCGGGCTTGATCGCACAGAGCGACGGCGAAAACGTCTGTACTGCTGATGTCCTCGATCAGTGATCCAGGCAGATTGGCCGTATATCCTGGATTTGTCGCGGAAACAGCGGCAATCAATTGTTGCTGAAGAGACGCGGGCGTTTGCGGCTGTGCGCCCGCCGACGTGATCGTGATTGGGAAATTATAGTTCGTCATGTGGGGATCGGCACGCTCGCGTTGAGGGTCGTTCCGCTATGCGTCACGGCGCGGACATTGTATGTGGGCGTGGGCGATGCCAGCCGCTGGATTGTCAGGCCAGCAAAATACGGTGAAAATTGCTGCTGCACTTGCCTGACGAAATAATCGGGGAAAACCTGCTGCACGATGCTTTGCTGCGCTGGGATTCCCCAATTGCCGTAAAACGGCGATTCCCCGGTATTCAGAAGCAAGACCTGGGCGAGTGCCGTGACATATACGAGATCGTTGCTTCCGTTCGCGGCGGTCTGAACCTCGACCCACTTTGTGTTGCCGAACTCGTCCGTGGTTCTGCCGTATGTGCGCATCAGTTCGCCGGGGCGATATCAGTTGAGGGCGGCGGAGTGGTGGGAGCGCCGGTATCAGCGCCACCATTTCCATTGCTGTGGACATGGCTTGAGAGCCATGTGAGAAGGCTATTCCATGTCGTCGATACGGTGCCGGGGGACATGTGATTGGTGCTGTCCGTAATCGTGACTTCCGTTGTCGTCATGGTAATAGACGCCGATCCGCATGTCACGTCTACGTATGTTTCTCCGATTACAGCAATTCCGGTCGGGAGAAGCGTGATCGAAGATGTAGCGTCCGTATTCCGAAGGACAACACCATTCGGCCCATAAACCGTGACGGCATTTGGATCGACGGAAGACCAGTTTTTATTGCCGACAGGAAGAAACGCCAAATTCGCCAGATTGGCTTGCGGCATCGTGATATCTGACGCGCCGGAACCGAGTCCGCTCGTCGGCCCAAGATAAGCATCCGTGGGGATGGAGATCCCTTTATCCCCGATCTGGATAGGATAGCGAATGTATTCCGGCCCGAAGAGGGGCATCGTCACTTGAGGAAGCGTGTAAGGCCCAGTGACATCGAATGCAACGGTTACAATGGCTCCCGAAATCGCCGTCACATGGCACGGAAGCGCCCGGCCAGTGGATTGGATCGCGTCCAGCGCTTTCCGCTCGGCGAAGCGATTAAGCGATGGCGCAAGCGGGGTTTTTTGAGCCGACGGCATCGATCAAGCCACCTGCGGAAAAGCGTTGATGACGGTAGTCCATGAGTTGCCGTCAGGCTGCCGGTAATGGCCGAAATGATGCACATCGCGCACGACAAAATTCCCCTGAAAGGCAGAGGAATTTTTTGCGGTGGCCGCCGTGTTCGGAACGGCGGCTGACGGCGCGGTAAGCACAAAAGGCGAGATCAGTTCGGACGGCAGATTGAATGCGCTTCCCGGCCAGAGATCGGCCCGCATTACGAAGCTGATGTTGATGACCTGCGGCTCAATCCACGTCGGCTGACCGATCATGTCTTCGAAGAAGATGAAGCGCGGCGTCTGCGCAACGGTGCCGTCATAGACCAGGATTTTCTTCTGCCTGATCGCGATATCAACGCCCTCATAGCTCGCCTGGACATTGAGCTTTGATGTCAGGCCCTTTATGAATTGCGCGAGTTGCGTGACGGACGGGTGAACAGCCGGTTGATCGCCGCCGAACACGACATTCGGCGAGATATTGACGTCAACCGTGTATCCTGGAAAAGCGGTCTGCAATGTTTGCTGTAGCGCCGGACCCAGCGGCTGATTGGCTTTCCAATCCAGGACGCAATTTACCGGCGATTTCGGCGAGCCATAGCCGGGCAGGATCACGAAATCAAGGGATTGTTCCGTCCCCTGCCAATTGCCGAATGCCTGGAAAATCTGCCCTTCAATCAGCACCCCGGATTGTTGCGGCTTCGCGAGCGGAAGCCCCGCCTGCATGCCGCCCGACACGACAATATTCATGCCGTTCAGATCGGCTCTTTGGGCGATTTCGGCGAGACTGACGCCCTTGACTTTCAGCGCCGATCCGCCCTGCGGAATGGCGAGGGGATAAACAGGGAAATCAAATTCGATGTCGAGCGCACCAGGGAAAAACGTGCCGTTTATATGGCTCGCGTATGTGACCGCCGTAGCGCTGGGGGGCGTCCTAACAAACTGCCGCGTTACGGGATCAGGGACCAGCACATATCCGGTCGTCGGATCGGATATGATAATCTGGTAATACCTCAAGGCGAAACCTCAAACTGCGCGTTTTCAGTGCGGAACACCATCGTTGACGTGAAATATCCCTGAAGCAGATTGATATTCGCTCCCATTGATCCGGCTGCCGTCGCTTGACCCGGATCGGTCGCCAACTGATAGGTAACGACGGTAGGAGAGGTGACGGAACAAAGGTAGGTGCCATTGTAGGCCGAAGGCGATGCGCCGGAAAGAACCAGATATGCCACGGTCCCGACCTGATACCCATGCGGATCGGCAAAGGTAACCGTCACTATTCCATCGGCCCATGATAGGGTCGATATCGTCTGAGCCGGCGGCGATCCGACAACCGCTTTACAGACGATCAGCGTACCATTGGAATCGTAGAGATTGAGGTAAAACCTCTGCGCGAACACATTCCACGAAATTATGGCGCTATATGTCTGACCGTCCAGAACCGGAGAAAACTGAACCGGCCCTGATGTCGATGGCGTGAAGGGGAAAGTTGTAGTCACGGCAGGTAGGCCATGATGTCGTTGAGGGAACCGCTCGGCAAAAGAGTTTGAGCCACATTTCTGACCGCAGATGCCGGCGACGATGCGGCCGACCCCAGAGAGCCAGAAAGAACCGCGCCGCCGCTGCTGATTTTGCCCATCAGATCAGAGAGTGCCGTTTGCGCGTCCTGCAATGAAACGAGCGGCTTTACGAAATCCATCTGCCAGGCCCATTGTGTCTGAGCGCTTTCGCCGCCTGTCACGTCTCGCATGCCGACCATGATGCAGTTTGTATAAATGTGGGCCGGCGTCAATATCGAATAGGTGCCTCCGGATGTATTGTGCGCGCTCAATGTGGCCTGTAGAGCCTCCATGGTCGCCAGCTTCGTGCTATACCCCAGAGGGTTATTGGCCGGGCATTTCATCAACATGGAGATATTGAGCGGTTGCGTGATAATCGCGTTCGCCGCAACCGCCTGATTGGCGAACGGATACATCCCGACTTGATTCGAGATCAGCGACGATCCCAGTAGCGGCTCGTAATTGGCAAAAAAATTGTCCAGATTGAGGACGTTTTGCGTCCCGCCGATGATATCGCCGACGATATTGATGCTCTCAGTGATGACGATAATCGGCAGCATCCCGAGAGGGGATGAGTTCGTCGCTGCGCCGCCCGTCAGAATGATGGGGCTTAGCTGAAAAGCGAGCTTCCAGGCTACAAGACCAGCGTCCATCACCCACCCTTGAGCGCATTGGTGACCACGATCGAATTTCCGCCGGTCTGGTTGTAGATGTGGACGTCTTTGTCGGTTAGCTGCGTCATCAGCCGCAGGACTTTCCCCACATATGCTTTCGTATGAGGACCGACGTATTCTTCCCAGTTACCGCCCTTGGCCTTCGCCATGGCCTCGGCGGATTGGACGGCGCCAGGCCCGGCATAATAGCCGGCCAGTTGCTTCATGATGTTGCCGGGAAAGTCTTTTCGCAGGACGCTCGTGAAACTCTTGTATGCCATATACTGAGCGAGCGGGTCAGTTCGCTTAGCCTCATCCCACGGCCTATAATCTTTCCATGCCGCTGCAGTGAACTGAAACAGCCCTTTTGCTCCGGTTTTTTTGTTGTAGGCATTCGGATTGAAACTGGATTCCGCGTATTCCTGCGCGATCATCTGTGCCTGTCGCACCCGTTTCCATGCGGCAGGATCGACCGCACGCGGAAATTTCTGACGAAACTGGCGTGCTGCGGCCGGAAAAAATGTTTTAAGATGGTGCCATGCCGCCATCGCTCCCGGCTCATCAAGAACCTGAGCGCTTTCCAGAATTTTTAATGCGTCCTGGCCCTCCGCATACGCGGCTGTCTCTGGATTCATCTGAGAAAGACCGCGCCGCAAATTTCCTACGGATGTTCCAGCAGGGAGAAGCGCGACTGCGGATGCCCCCGAGAACGGCTTTTTGCCCGTCCAAAATGAACTGGCGGCCGCACTGGAGGAGTATTCAGGAAGACCGGAAGCGTTTTTGGCAGGTGGCGCGGAGGAAGAAAATCCGAGCCATCGCCCAACAGAGGAATGCGCGAGCTTGTCAACGCCAGCGATTAGATCATGGACAAGAACATCGAAGCCCGAAACAAACTGGGCCATATCGGTCTTGAATTTCGGCGTTCCGACGTATTTAGCGAAATCGCTCAACCCGGATGTCAGGTCGCCGATAAGCTCTTTCATGCCTCCGCTTTTCAGCAGCGCGGCGATGACGCCAGAGAAGGCACCCGAGAGTTTGCCCAGCGGACCAGTAAGGCCGGTCAATCCCTTGATAAGCGTATTCTCAATGAGCAATCCCGACCGGCTCAAACGGCGGTCGAATGTCTGCCAGTTTCGTGCAAGTTGATCGGATATCCCCAGGCCGAGCGCGTCTTGCCTGGCGCGGGCCGTCGTCTGCGCCCAATGCGCTGCCGTCGAATGCCGAAGGCGCCGAAGATCGCCGATGGTGACGCCATATTGTCCCAGACCATAAGCCTGGATCATCTGGCCATATTCAGCCGGAGCCCATTGCTTCGATTTCTGGCGCAACCGATCCAGAAAGCTTTCCGCTACCTGGGCGGTATTGCCTCGCATGTTGACGCCAAGAGCGAGCAGCGGTCCCCACATGGCGGGATTGGCGCGACCTTCTGAAATCGACTGAAGTAGGCCAGGGGCGTTGACAAAGCGCCCGAAATCAAGGCCAAAGGCGCGTTGCTGCCCGATGGAAAGTCCCAGCCCAAGAGCCTGCTTGCGCTGATTCCCTACAGACGCGGCGGCGCGTTCCAAACCCCAGAGACTTCCTACGCCGGAAATTCCTCCGATTACGCCTCCGATTGTACCCCAGGACAAAAGATGTCTGGCGACCGATCCGATTGAAAAGCGCATTTTTTCGGCAAAATGGCTTAGGCGCTCCCATTTCCGAACGACCGGATCGGCGTGCCGGGACATTTTCTCTTGTCCCTTTTCAATATCGGAGACAAGCTCCTTCTGAGCCAGAAGCGCCGCCGTCATCTTGGCGAAATTTGCCTCGATGCCTTTCTGCTTTTTCGCGGCGCTGGCCCATGCGCCGTTCGAGGCCGTCAGCGCCTCGTGGTATTTTTTGAAATGCTCATGGAATCGCTGGAACGATCCGTCGTTGACATCGATGTCAATAACGCTGCGGACGGCCATAGCGCACCATTTTGGTTAAGGAGGGGAAAGCGCCCGCAGAATGTGGCGCTGCCGAAATTCCAGAACGTCGGCCCACTCGGCGCCGAGATCGCGGCAAAATTCCGGCCAGCCTTCCGTTGCAAGCCAGTCGAGGTTGACGGCGACTAGACCGCCGTCTTGCTCTCGCCAGAATTGCCTTCCGGCGTCGATGTCGGCAAAGAATTGATGAAATCCATAAGCGGCGAGGATGATACCTGCCCGCCCCAGAGCGGGAGCGCCACGGTCAACGCTTCCTCCAGTTCCACCCGGCGCAGCATCGCAGAGAGACATGTAAAAAAAACCAGGGCGTTTTCCACTTCCGCAATGTCGGCCTTGTCAATCGCCCCGTCTTTTACAGCGTTCTCCCACGGGATCGAGGCCCACCCATTCGGACCGGGCATCGCCACGTTCGTAAGGCGGCGAATTTCGGCCATCAATCCGGCCTCAACGCCGCCTTTCCCTTCCCATACGCCCATTTCCTGAGAAATCTTCTTCAAGATCATGGCTGCGACGCGAGGCCCGGCAATCGGTCCCAAGCCTTCGCCATAGATCGCCGAAAACGCCTTGGAGATGGGCATGAAATAGGTTTCAAACACTTCCTGGCCAATCGGCTGGGAATGCACCCAAACCGTCGATCCATCTTCCCGGTCGATGGGCATCGTGAGGGAGAGCGTGCGAGAAATTTTCATTGCTTTTCCACTTCATTTTCACCCGGCGGAACCGCCGTCATTTACGAAAACAGGCTGCTGTTCAGGACGTAATAGCCACGCACCGTGACCATGAAGCCGGGGTCTTCGCCCGCGAATTTCAGAGACTGCACGCCGGTAATCGCGCAGTTGAAAATGTCGTACGGCGGGAGAGACGTGCTATCGGGCCGCACGACGCCATCCCCGAGGGGCGTGCTCAATTCCATCTGAGCCTTGTAGGCCGCGCCCAGCGGCTGGGTGCGCAAAAGATGCATCGAAAGCTCGATCATCATGTACGGCTCGGGCGACGTCACGGCGCCGCTCAAGGTCGGGATCATCGTGGTCGCTTCGCCCTGAAGGGTCAGCGTGATCCCTTCTTTTCCCAGATAGGGAAGGGTGACGTTGAGCGACGGAAACGACGGCCAGGAAACGGTGGCGAGTACCCTATTAAGAGTGCCTTGCGTGACGAGAGGATTAGAAGCCATAGGTTAAAATCCTCCCTTAAGCCGCCGCCGCGAAGTCGGTGACATTGAGGTTGAAGAGAATGGCCTTGAAGCCGTTCGACGGAATGTAGACGACCGAGAGCCCGTTATAGGTGCCGGTCTTGTAGTCGCTCGGGCTGGCCTGCAAATACGGGATGAAAGGCACCGCGTTGACCACGATCTGATTGGAGAACGTGCCGTTCGCGATGGCTTGGGAAAGCGCCGGGCCGGTAAGCGCCGTCTTGATGACGGAGCCCTGAGCCAGTCCGAATGTCACGGCGCTTTGCATCGTCTGGGCGGCGACATCTTGCAAGGTATTGATGCCCTGCTGATTGTAATAGAGCGGATTCAGAGGATTGTTCGACCCGTTGATGATGGCGTTCGCCAGATTGAGCGACGCGTTGATCTGCGCCCAATCGACCGAATACCAGTACAGGCCATCCCGCCCGTCTTTGTTGACGCCCCAATACAGGATCGCCGTGGAGATTCCGCCTTGCGCTCCGGTGCCGATCCAGTTGACGTTATCCGTCTTGAGCGTGCTGAAGAGGGCGGAATTGCCTTTGGTCGGATACGGCGTGACGCCATAGCCTTCGGCAAAAGCAAAGGGAGTAGCGCGGTTGGTCGAGGACGGATTCTGCGAAAGACGATTGTAGAAGCCGAACGCCGCATCAAATTCCGTGAGCGGAATGCCCGGCGCCTCGACATACGCCGTGACGCACTTCATCAGGTTGGTGTAGGACGTTTCATTCGCCGCAGTCGTGGTCACGTCGAAATACGTCAGCGCGGTTGTGCTTTCATAGTCAGGCAGGAAGGCCAGGAAAGCCGCGTTCGCGTCCCAATTCCGAGGGATCAGGTAGCGGTAAAAAACGCCGGGGTTATCGGTAATGAAGGTCGAAAGAGCGGCGACGGAAGCGGTTGGCTCATTCGGGCCGAGTTCGAGGACATACGCGCCTTGAATGGCGCCCTGCGCAAAAAACGTCGTCGCCATGGCGACCAATTCGCCCTGATTGCTGGGCGTGAACGTGCCGGGGTTGGTTTCGGTCCCCGGATCGGCAGTCAGAGCGTAAGTAAATTCGCTGGCCGTGGTGACAGTCGCCAGATAAGTGCCGTTGTAGGCGACCGGCTGGGCGCTGGCGATGGTCGTAATGAACGTGTCGCCGATGGCCGGAAGCGCGAAAGCCACCGTGCCGCCGGAAGTGATCGTCATCGTGAGCCCGGTCTGGATCGTATAGACCACGGAGGTGCTGGTGGTCCCGGTTTCGGCGGTGAACGTGCCTTCCGCGTCGGCGAACGTGCCCGTTCCCGCCAGACCGGCGACCAAAACGCTTGCGCCAGCCGTCAACCCGGTAAGAGCGGTTCCCAGCGTCAGCGTGACTTGTCCAGTCGTGCTGTTATAAGTGCCCGCTGTGACCGATTCGGAGGAAACCGTCGCGGTCACCGTACCGTTCGCCCAAGCCAAACTGGAAAGCGTCTGGCCGGGCAGAAGAAGCGCCGTGAGGTCCGAATACTGCGTCAGGAAGGAATACGATCCAGCCGTCAGTGACGTCGCGCCCTGCGAGATCATGGCGCCCGATTGCTGAAGAAGCGACGGGGTGGGCGCCACCGTCTGAGTAACGTTCACCGTGACAATGTTGTTCGCCATTCGATAGCGCCCTTATTCAGGAGGGTGGTTAGGACTGGAAGCCCCAGGCCGAAGCGGTCGCGTTCGTGTTACCGGCACCCAGAGCGGGCAGCGTGACGACGATTGCGGTGTCCGCGGCGCTGGCCGGAATCGGCTCCGGGAAGGTCACGATCAGAGGGGTAGCGGCGACATCGACGCCCGCCGGGGCGACAAAGGTGAAAGACATCGTTCCGCCTTTCAGGCCGGCGACGGTGGCGATCACGACAGAAGCGGCAGTGGCGCCTGCCGCAGTCAGCGCAAAACCGCCGATGTAAGTGGTCTTGCCAGTGGCGGCGGCCAGAGTGGCGACGGCAGCGGCATCCGCGACGTTGCCGGAACTGGCGGTTACGGCAGTCGCCCCGGTCGGCAGCGGAGAAGCGGAAATATTGATGGGGCCTTGAGGCATTTCAAAAACTCCTAGTAGAAGAAAGACGGGCTCGCTCCCGTCAAATCGGTTATGACGTAAGACGGCGAGACGGATAGGATGTATTGCTGAGCAATCGTGTTGATGTACGACTGATAGTAATTAACATCAAACATGATCGTTTTCTTCTGCGCTATGACCGTCATTTCTGACTGCGTGCGCTTTTCGTCCGTGACAACGGGAATGTTGCTTATCCCGAACGCCTCCGTCTCCTGGCTGTACCGAGAGACAAGATCGAGGAATTGGAGCGCCTCCATGTTACGGAGACCGTAGATCGTCACCCGGACCCGATCCGACACCAGTTGCCAGTGACCGTTTGTTGAATCGCGCCACGGGGCCGCTTGAAGCGGTGTGGTTCCGTCGATATGGACGACGCCATAAGGAGGGAGAATGTTGTCCGGGACCAGAAAGGACGGGAATAGCGGCAACGTGACCGCATCTGGGTTTGGCGAGTACGGAGGCACATACGACGGGATCGCCAGCCACGCCGGCAGGCTGTCCGAGACGACCAAAGACGTTGTGTCGAATCCAACCGGGTTATCGACAATCTGGGTCGATAGGGCCGGGTACAGAGCATCGCCGACGTAGTGATACAGGCCCGCAGCTTGATAAAGCTTTCCGTGTTCCGAGAAGGCGAATTTCTCGCCGTTCGGAAGTGCCCCGACCCACAATGTGCCAGGCGTCAGCGCGTCGAATTCTTGGATTTTAGTCTGCGTTGAAAAGACGACCCGGTTTTTTCCGAACGTCTCATCTTCGGCCTGGATTTGATCGACGGAATAATGAAGCGATCCCTGCACCGTCATCGTCGGCGCTTCGGCGTTCAGCCAGAAGACGAAACCATCCTTCGTAAGGGTCGTCTTCGTGTAGGAAGTGAAGACAACGGTTTCGTCACGGGAAAGTGTCTTGATGCCAGCCCCAAGCGCCGCCGACATCGTTGTATTCGTGCCGGTCAGCAGCTCCAAGGCTTGCGTCATTTCAGCTTTTCCCTAATTGCCTCGGTCCATTTCCGGGTAAGCGCATCAGATGGCGGGATTTCCACCCACGTCCGCATGGATGCCTGATAAAGCCCGGTGTCGATAAAGGAGGGCCGAGACTGCCGCTTCGCATAGGGATGGCGCAGGCGATGATTGACGCCTCGCTTCGCCGCTTCGGTCGCGACGCCGGGAACTTGTCCGTCCATTTCGCGGTTATCGAGGAAAGACCGGAAGCGTTCGGAAATCGCGTCCTCAGCGGCAGCGAAGGCCCGATCCGTCACCGGAGCGCCCATCATCAGATTTTCGAGCGCCCCTTGCGCGGCTTTCGCCAGATCGTCGGCAATGTCCCGTTCGTACTTCTGCACGAAAAATTCCATGATGCCATATTTGGCTTCCAGGATTTCGGCGACATCGCCCGTGGTTTTTCCTTCTTCGCCCTTGTAATCGTATGGGATATCCACGACGCCAAGGTGAAGCTTGGGCATTAGTCCACCTTCACGATTTCGTATTTCTCAATGACTTGCGCGAGTTTGGCCGCCGTTTCGTTCACAAAAAGAATGTCGGCTGTTATGTAAGGCCATTCGTTTCCAGATGGCACGTGAATGGTCAGGCTTAGAACTTTTGTCGGGTCGAGGCCGACCGCTTCGCAAAGTTCTTTGGCCACATGAAATCTGTTGAGAATATTGTCGCCGCTCATTTCACGCCCATCCGCCTCATAAACTTATCTGCGCCGCTCTCTTCGGGAAGTGGCCAGTTCGGATATTGCTCTCTTTCGAGTGGGTTTCTCGACACCATCGACCAGATTACCTCATCACTCCGCCTGTTCTTGATTAGGCAGTAATCAGCGGCAGGTTCTTGGCATATTTTCCCCTCGTCGTTCGTATGGAGAACGTTGATAATGGCCACCCGAAAATCCGGATCATTTTTCCACGTATGGCGAATCACTTCATTGGCGCTTGGGAATTCATCGTCGGCCGGAACCGCAATACCGACGCTTCCCGGCTCCCAGCGAATTTTCCATTCAACGCCGTTCCAGGATTTGCGAACTTCTTGCATTAGCTTAATCCCCAGATGGTCGGCCCGTACATCTGCGCGAACATCAGGTATTGCCGCCCCCATGGTGTCTTCAAATTCTGAAGGTCCATCAGCGAAAGCCCTTCCATGAACTTCGGGTTCAGGAGGCTTTCGCTGGTGCTTTCGTCAGAAGTCGAAGACGTCACGCCAGGGGAAAACGCGTCGATGTTTAGGCTTGTTCGAAGGTCTGCGAAAAATGTCTGGCCGGTCTGGTCCTGGGCGAAGCGGACGATGTTGTCGGCGCCCAGATTGTAGACGGCCAGAACATAAATATCCGGCACCGCGTCGTTCAACGCGTCGTTGACGATATCCAGAGCCACGCCCAGCGCAAACGGGATCACAGAGCTTGTCGTCGGCAGGACCGTGGAATTAAACCCCGCGTCCTGCAAGAACGTGATGAAATCCGCCTGATTAGGCGCGGCAAGTGGAATCGTCAACGCCATGGCTGATTACCCGTTCTTGCGAGGACGGCCACGACGAGGGGTGGAAACCGGGTCTTCATGCGGCGAGATGCGCACGCCTTCGGCCACCGGATCGCCCTCCCGAACCCCGTTGAATTTCTCGTGGTTCTGCTCGACGATTTCCACTTCCATGGCGCCAAGGCCCATTTGCTCGCCCGACTGCTGCGACAGCTCGAACATGTTCTGTTCGGCCTGCTGGAAGGCGGCGACGCCGGCTTCTTCGCGCATCTTTCGACCGCGCTCGACCAGAACCTTGTCGTTGTGGCCCAAGCCGTGGCGGATCGTATCCAAGGAAACGGGGCGATCAATGGAATAGCACAGCCCGATGAACGGCTTCGTCCGGTCGATTTCTTTAGCATCAACCATGCCATAGCGACCGTGCTGCTGGATGATCGCGTCGATTTGAGGAGTATTCATGTTATCGGGGAGCGCGACCTGTGCGGCGGCGCGGATCGTGATCGCACGCGGGCGGCTCATCGTGGCCGATTCATCATCCGGCACCCGATAGGTGAAAACGTGATCCTGCTTGGTGGTGTTGGCGATGTACATTTTCGACATTCGAATGCCTCTTCGTGTTCGATTTACTGTTGTGGATAGAAGCGGTCGATAGTTGCGCCGTCATCATTCATCAGAAAAGACGGCCCGATGAGCGGAACGCGCTCGGCTTTTCCTTCCCGCGTAATGATGTCCGCGAAATAACCGCCGTCATGCATGGCGATTTTGATGCTGTAAATGTCGTCCAAAAGCAGGCGGCCGCCCTCTGGGTTGTTAACTTTTAGGATCATGGGCGGCTTCCTCGAAAGAAAGAGGGAGCGGCGTTAACCGCTCCCTCAATCCGATCAATACTGCATGGAAACGATGGTCACGGCCTCCGGACGGATCGCCCAGCCGGGAGTCATGCGCCATTCGGAAACCACATCCACCGCGCCGCCGGGCATGGGAGCGTAGATTTCCCTCGGTGCGGCCATATCGGTCAGCATCATCGTGCAGGCGTCAAGACCGGGTTCCAGACGAGCGAACTCGTTGGTGTTGATCTTGTCGCCTTCCGGCTTCTCGACTTCCGGCATCGCGATGATGACCGCATCGGTACCGCCAGCACCTTTGCCGATCAGGGTGTCGTCATAGGTCCAGAGGATTTCGTCCTCATTCCAGTCCAGAACATCCTTAACGGTTCCGGCAACGCTGTTGCTGCCGGCGCCGGTCCGCTGGTACTGGACCAACTGGACGATGCCCTGATATTCGAAGGCGCCCAGAACCCGCTGCGGGCCGGTGATCGTGAATTTCCGGCCGATGCCCAACTGATTGGTGCGGGTCTTGATCGCTGAAATCTGCGACAGGATGAAAAAGGCCATCTGGCCGTTGTCGTAGGTTTCGACGGTATCGTTGCCGTTGCTGTCGGGCGGAAGACTGATGGTGGTTGAACCCTGGCCGTTCAGCAGCCCTTCGCCATTCGCCGGATTGAAGCCGTACAGACAGGCATTCCGGGCGAACTGGAAATGACCCTGCCGCATGCCGAGACGCTGGGCATCGACAATGGACAGGCCCCACCGGCTGTAGGCCGAAGTGTCGTGGTGATCATATTCGCCACGCACGCGCACCAGATAAGTGGGGGTTGAGATCATGCTGAGCGCAGTGCTGACGGAGGGAAGCTGATTGTACGCAGCCTGCCCAGCGGCGACTTTCGTCCGGATATCAACACGTTTGACGTACACGGCAAGGTCGCCATCCGACAGCCGAACCAGCGGTTCACCGCCGGCCAGCAGATCGGGGAAGCCCGATGCCTGCGAATAGGGAAGGATCGCTTCCGGCACCATGTACGACGGGTTGATCGTGACGAAGGCGGGAGAAAGATTAGGCATTGGTGCCGCTCCTTACAGCAGAACGATGGCGGTGGAACCCGAACGGTTCCAGGTCGCCACGTTGTTCACGGGGTCCCATGCCACGGTCATGGAATTGCCGATGTTGATGTCCAGAATCTTCAGCGGGACCGCACCGCCGCCGGCATCCAGCGTGCCGCCAGAGACGTACGCCCCCGGATTGGTCGTATTCGCAACGACAATGGTGCTGCCGGTAGTGCCGGTCAGGGTGGTGTAGCTGCCGTTGTAGCCGCTCGGGTTGACGCCGCTGATGGTGATATCCACGCCGACGCCCAGACCGTGGGCCGTGGTGGTGGTGAAGGTGATTTCACCGCCATTGGTGGAAGCCCAAGTTGCCGCCGTGATCGCATCCGCCGCATAAGCGGCCTGATACGGGATCAGCCTCTGATTGACGAAGTCCCACGACACCAGCGAGTTGATTCCATAGCCTTCGATGTCGGCCAGCACGGGATCAATGGCGACGGCGATGCGGGCGCCGCTTCCGAAGCGGTAGAAATTCACCATCATGCCGGACTGGGCGGTCGGAACCGGCGACTGCGGCCAGTTGATCGCAGCGTTGTTCTGGTCGAACACCGAAATGCCGGTCATGATGCCGCCGGCCTGCTGGCCGCTGGTCGGAGAGGCAACGGAAGTCGCACGGACGATCTGCGTGCCCAGGCTCGTGGTAAAGCCTGTCTCGGCCAGCGGATTGCCGGTGATGCCGGATGGGACGATTTCCGAGATGCCGACGCCGCCCCACATGGGGTAGGTCTCGCTGGTGGCGAGAATGCCGCCGGACAGGTAGAAGCGAACGGAAGGCTGATCGAGGGCGGTACCCTGAATATAGCCTTCGGTTTGGATATTGAACGAGCCCGAGGCATTGGTGGTCACCATCGGGTTGAAATTGATGTTGCTGGTCATAGCTGGCTACTCCTTAGCGGCCGACATTGGTGTTCAGCCGCGCGCGCCGGCTGGGCGACTTCCGCAGCCAACTCGTGGTGCCCACGAACTCGCGGGTTTCGTGCAGGACGCCGGGGCCGCTGGGGCGGATGATTTCCCGGAGGCGACCCTTCGGAAGATCAGTGGGCGACTTCGAGGCGGCCAAGGCGTCGGCCATGACTTCGCTCTCGATGACGGCAAAGAGGCCCGGATCGGTCACGGTGCGCAGATTGACGTTGCCCCACTTCTTGGACTTGCCCTGATACTGAGCAATGACGCGGCGGCGATAGCCGATCACGGATTCACCGGACATCGGCCGGATGGCGCGCTCACCGAAAGCACGGGCCACGCTGTCGGCGCGGTCCTGGGCCTTTTCCAGTTCGGCGAAGTCGTCGTCGTCGAGGTCTTTCGGCATCTTGGCCTTCAGGGCCTCGATTTCCTCGGCCAGGGCTTCGTTGCGCTTGCGCTCGGCATCTTCCTCGTCTCCGTCACGGCGGCCACGGTCGGCAACGACGGGATTGGGATCGGTCGGCGACGGGTCCATATCGCCTTCGGCGGCATTCTCGCCATTGGCATCGCACATGCCGTCTTCGTCATGTCGCCCGAGAAAATCTGGGCTGGGAATTTCTTCCAAATCCCACCCGCGTGATCTCGCCATATTGGTGATCCAGCGTTTGAAGGAAGATCGGTTGTCCACTTCAGCAGGCATGTGAAGGGTATCGATCAGTCGATTTCCTTCAAAAACATCAACATCCCGCTTGTGAACTCGCACGCCGACTTTCATTTTTCCCGCATCCGAAGCGATGTGTTCCTCGGTGGCAGCGGCGCCCTTTTCGGGACGAAGCTCGCCTTTCAGTTCCTTTTCGCTTTCGTCCGCGTCCTTTCGGGCGCTTTCGAGAGCATCGACGCGGCTATGCAGCCCGTGCAGCTTTTCCGCAACGCTGTCCAAGCCGGCCAAGAGCTTGTCGAGTTTTTCGCCGTGATCGGCGTCGGCCCGACGCTTATCGTCGGCGGTTTCGGCCGACTTGTTTTTTTCCGCCATTGAAAAATCTCCATAATGGCTGTTACCGCAGACACACCAGGGCTATCCGATCTTGCGGCGGAGATCGGGCCGAAACGATTTGAAGGAATGAGAAGGACGCGATTAGCGCAGTGCGGCGAGGATCAGGGCCGCAGTCGATAAGCGAATATCGCGGTCTTTTGATCGGGAGCGGGAAGGATCGGCTGAATCGGCAATGACGCCCACGGCATCGCCGCCTTTGTCCCACACACCTTGGTCGCAGATCGCCAGATGGTCGAGCAACTGCGGCGTTCCCTCGATCAGAACCGTTTCGCCGTCCGGCAGTTCGGTCCGCACGTTGCTGTCTTGAACGCTGGACCAAATGACGGCCGGGGACGTGGATAGCTGTTCAGCGGCCATCATCTCGGCGGCTTCTGAATCGTAAATCCTGGCGATGCCCCAAACCTCGTCTTCGGCGATGTACGGCAGGCAGATCGCTCCGATGGAGCGGTTTCCGTATTCCTCGCTGGTCAGGGCCTCCGTCTCAGGGTGGTTCCAGATGACCGGAAGCCCATTGCACCGCGCCAGGAAATGCGGTGTCAGGTAAATCGACGGATCGCGGTAAGCGAATTCATTCAGCTTGTCGCGGAACGCCACGCCGGTTCCGGTGATCCGCATCGCGAACAGCCATAGGTTTCCGATGCGCTGCGGACTGGTCAATTCGCCGTCGCGGATCGCCTCGGCAATGTCGGTTTCATCCATTCCGAAGCGGCGAAGCGCGATTGAACATCCGGGATGCAACGGTTCGGGGGGCGTGTCGAGCGGTCCCCAGAAAAAGCCGTCGCTCTCGTCGCTCAGCAGCGTCTTGAACGGCTCCTTGACCTGCACGACAAAAGTGGTGAAATCCGTGCCGGTTTCACCATCGACACGGCGAACCCATTCCTTGATCTTGTCAGGCGGAGGCGCGATGCCGACCTCTTCGGACGCTTCGCGGATAGCGGCGTCGGCGGCAGTCTCGCCATCCTCGACATGACCGCCAGGGAAAGCCCATGTTCCTGGATGATCCTGGTTGGCGCCGCGACGGATGAAAAGCACCCTGCGATCAGGTGTGACGAAGAGAACGCCGGCCCCTTTGGTCATTTGAATTCACGCTCGCGGATTTCATCGGCCTTCTTCGCGATGTTTTCCTTCCCGTGCATCCGCGCCTCGCGAGCGGCGGCCAGAAGCAGCTTGCGGTTATATTTCCACTCGCCGTCTTCCTTGGTCTTCACGGGATATTTCTTCTCGGACGGGACGAGGAAGGCGCTTTCGGGATCGTCTTCCCGCTTCGGGCCGCCAACGCGCCCGATTTCCTCCTTCAATTCCTTGCCGAATTTGCCGCGTGCGTTTTCCTTGCCGCGCTCCGTCTCCGCAGCGTCGCACCGCTTCGCCATTTCATCACAGGCGACGTCAAGAGCATGGATCGCGTCTTCGGCCTGGCGCATTTTGTCAGAGTCAATGCCGGTGAAGGTGCCCTTGTTTTTCCCGGCGTACAGCACCTCTTCGCCCTTTTTCTTGCCGTATTCCTTTTCGAGCGCGGAGCGGATTTTCTCGCCTTTTTCGGTCAGCGGCATCAATCTCACCCCTGCGTATATTCGATGCGTCCACCGATTGTGGCGGCCGATGAAACATTGAGAACCAGTCCGTTCCCCGCCGTGAGTGTGAACCACGGCATCGAGGCAAAGTGGAAATTGAAATTCTCGGATGGTGCGATGGACATCGGACCTGTGAGCGCCGTTCCGGTAGCCGATGGACCGTCCCAGAATTGAATAGTGACTGTGGCCGAGGCGGTAAAAAACATCCGGTAGACACGAATGATTTGACCGCTTACCCCTGCGATAATCGTGTTGTCGCCAGAGGCGGTGCCGTCAATCGGCGCACCTGTGAGATAGGACGCCAGCGCAGGCACATCCCATACGGGCGTAGCGCCGCCGATCTGGCCCTGGTCGTTCGGATATCCGGTCACAATTTCACCCTCATGCGGCATTGATGGCGGCGCGCACTCGCGCCAGTTCGGCTTTGCCCTTCTGGGTCAACATGTCTTCCGGGAGCGCGCCCAGCGAGTACAGAAAAGAACAACTGCACCGGCAGTTTACCTCTTCCCCTGCCTTCGTGATGTCGTCGTACCATCCCGGTTTGCCGGGCTTCACGAAGCCGCGATCTACGGCCCATGACGATTTCAGCAGGTAAATATTGCCGTCCCGCGCTTCATGGGAATGGCGCGGATACTTGCTGTAATGATGATGCCATTTCGCCGCGATGGCCCCGGCATTGGTCGCCAGGGTTTCATTCAACCCGGCAACGAGCTTGTGGCCTTGATCCGTGAGAACGCGGCGTTCCAGATAGGGCAGCGATGCCAGCGCTTTCTTCACATCTTCAGTCGCCGTTTCCTTCTGCGGGACTTTTGTCCCACCGGTCGGAATGGATGTCGCCCATCCTTGAAAACGACGCAGCGTCTTTTCAATGACCTCATCGCGGTTCAGGCGGATCAGGTCCGCCGATGCCATGATGCGCTTATCAAGCTCTTCACGGAGCGCCGGCTCTACTCGGGCCAGCGTGAAGCGGTTTACGCCTTCGTGCCGCTGGAGGATCGCGCCCTTCGTCACCTGCCGGTCATAACTCGCGGTCATGCGCGCCCGGATGACTCGCTGCGTCCTTTCAATCGGCGGGAGCGCCTGATTGATGGCGATCCGGAGCGCCCGCATATGCGCGGCCACCTGTTCGGAATCGACGTATCCCTTGCGCACCATGTCCGCGATGATCGTGCGGATGCTCTGCACAAACGGCTTGATCTTCGGGCGTTCGATCGTCGGCACTTAAATCGCGCTCAATCGCTTTGGGCGAGGCCACGGTTGTTTCTGGGCGCGCCGGGCTTCAGACGCTTCTTGGTGGCCTTCACCGCCGAAATCATTTCCGGCGCCCCCTTCTCCTTCTTCATTCTCACCACCTTCGCCGCCCATGGGCGCTTCGGTCGAACCGGCGCTTTCTAGGTGGTCGGAAAGTGCGTCAATATCGAGATCGAGCGCATCGGTCAGCAGCAACCCAGATTGGTTGAGGTTGTTCGCCAGCCATTCGATCGCCGCCGCTTTATTCGAGCTATCCATTTCCGGGAGCAAGACCTGGAGCGTCGAGATCAGCGTTTCAGCGCGGCTCTTATCGACGGCGATTTTCTCGCTGTCCGGCTCCGTCAGCAGATTGGGCCATTCCGCCGTAAAGCTGCTCTCCCATCGCCGGAACGCGGTTTCATAGGGGACGCCCCGGTATTCGTCCGGGAACATTTCTTGGATTGAGGCGTAGAATTCCTCATTCCAAGCGCGGCGCATCACGATTTGATCGTAGAACTCGAAGACCGGATCAAGCCAGCGTCGCACCCCGTCAATGTACCGGGCGATGTTCTTCGCGTCCTCGGTTCCTTCGCCGAACCCTGCGACAAGAGTTTCATTGTCCAGGATTTTCGCCGGCATTCCCGCTGCCGTGGCGATGTTCTTCAGGATGTCCGTTCGGCAGGTTGTAAGCGGCCCTTCGAGGTTCTGGAGATTGAGGCTGTCAACTCCTTCATTCGGGCCGATGGTCAGCACATTCCCGGTAACGCCGGACTGGACCATGCTGCGCATCGTGGATGCGACTTTCGCCATCACATTATTGACGATGCTGCCCGACGGCTCCTTCTTCATCACCAGCAGGCCGGCTTTCGCGACTACCATGTCGTCGGTGATCATCGACCGGATGAAGGATTTCAGCGGATAAAGCGCCCGCTGATAGACAGATCGACCGGAAAACCCGAATGCCGGGTTCGACCAAGCAATATACATCGGCCGTTCGTTCATCAAGACGACGGCGCGCGAGCGATGATAGGTCTGGCCGTTCACCGTTACGTTGGTGAACTTCATAAAGTCCATCGCGTGCGTGTTCTGGTTCAGGACCAGCGACCCCGCCGTGTTAAGGGGATCGAACACCGAGAACGAAAGGTCAACACGCGCCAGACGATCCGCCGGGATTTCCTCATCCGGCGGGAATTCCTCACACATGACGCCGATGGTAGCGACACCGTAAATCCGGGCGGCGCTTCCCACCGCGAAAATGTCTTCCTCCGCGCCGATCCGCTCCCATTCGTCCCAGTACGCTTTCAGGACTGCCGAGGGGGCGGCGTTTACCGTGATCTCGCGCCGCTGGGATAGCGCCATTTCAATCGGCGCGTCGGCCATCTTCGCGCCAAGCGGATGATAGAGATAAATCTGACGGACCAATTCCCACGACGGGTCGCTACCCGGCTGGATGTCCTCGGCCAGCAGCATTTGCTGCAAGTTGCTGCCGAGAGTTGAGCCGTTTACGTCGAGATAAGCGCCGTCAAATGCCATCAGTGGCCTTTCCAATCGCCCAAAGAAATGGCGATGGCATAAGTGAAAGTGTCAAGCAAATCGTCAGACCGGCGAGCGGCGTCTTTATCGCCGATGTGAAAGCCGGTGATCTGCGTCAGGAGGTGGTTTTCAACCGACCCCTTGAAATTGAGCGTCTTGTCGTAAGCGTGATGGGAGAATTTCACTTTTCCCTGATGCACGTATCCCGAAACATTGATCGCTCGGCCGTCTTTCCCCGCCGATGTCAATTCAGAGGGAAGAGCCTGGGTGTTCCACCCTCGTCGGCGCGCCTGCTGCAACAGGATCGATCCGGCCGATGCGTCCTCAATCCATGTGCCCAGAACGCCCCGTCGCGCCCTACACGCAACAGCGAGTTCGCTTAGTCGGCTGAACACACCCGGAAGCCAGGTTTCCAGCATCGCGCCCTGGATTTGCACGATGTCGTAATCCAGAAGAACCAACGGCGTTCCGAAATGCTCCGAAACGGCGCAGTACAAAACCGCTGTGCCGTCGTTCTCCTTCCCGTCTTTTACTGCTGTGTCGATTACGGCGAAGACGCCATCACAGATGGTCGGGTAAACGATCCCAGCGCCATTGACTAGCAGCTTTTCAAGCGAGAAAAATGCGCTTCCGGACCAGTCCACAAATTCGGCGAGGAATTCTTGCTGGTAGACGAGCGGCGGATATTCGTCTTGAAGCCGCGCCACGCCCTCTTGATCGAGGGTCGGGTTCGCCGCCGTGGGCGCGTGGCATTCAATCCACCCGAGGCTTTTATCCGTGCAGGCCCGGTAAAAGAAATTCTCCTTGTTGATGCCCTTCGGCGTGCCGGCCATCACTGCCGTGCCGCGCCGATCGAGCAGCGTAGGCGATATGGCCTGGTCCCAGATTTCCTTAAGGCCGCGAGGAACGAGGCTCGCTTCGTCGATAATCACGCGATCGTAAGACCTCGACCGGCCTGCGTCCTCGTCGTTCAGCGTCCAGAATTCAATCTGGCCGCTTCTCCCGTTTTCGTTTTCATCAATCTCAATGATGCCATCCAGCCGGGAGGCGGACACGACAGCCGGGCGAACAGTGCGATAAATCCTCTTATAGCTCGGAGTGAGCAGCTTGTAGGACGACGAGAACCACCCTACCGAAAGGCCATCAAGCGCCCATTTGGACGCCGCCGATTCCGCAAGCGTGGTCTTTCCCCATCGCCTCCCGCAGCGCAACACAACGCGGGGGTTCGCCTTTACGACCGCCGCCACTCGCTCCTGATCCGCATGGAACTTCGCCCATGCGATTGTCTGGGCATTAAACATCGGGAGCGTTTATGAGGACGATCCGCTTTTTGCCGTCGCTTTCCGTCTCCCGGAAGGCGTCCTTGTTCGCGGATATCATCGCCAGGGCCGGCTTAGCGGCTTCGTTCGCCACGGCGGTATAGCCAGCCACCTCTTTCAGCACTTCGCCGTTCTCACCTGGCGCGGCAGATGGATCGAGCTTATCCGTAGCGGCGTGCGCCATTTGGGATAGTCGGTGCGCCGTCATGGCTCCGTACTCTCCAGCCGCAGCGAGGTGATGGGACATCCCCTTTAGCTGGTCCGCGAGCGTGCGCACCCGGGCCTGCGTCGCAATCGGCAACGCTTCGAATTTTTCCTCTGCTCTAGCGAGTTGTTCCGCAACGTCTTTTATCGGTTTTACGTGCGTCGAAAAATACCGACGCAGCGTACCTTCCGATGTTCCCAGAGCTTGAGCGATTGCCCGTAGGCTTTCCCCCTTATCGCGCCGGATTTCCGCGTCGCGCTGTTGCTTGGGGGTGAGGCTGATTTTTCGCCCCATGCCGTAAGCCTGTTTCGGTGTATTTTATGGGATGGGGTATGCCGACGTTGCGGGCCTCAGTCCGCACCTCGGCGCCTCAAGGCATGGAGCCTATATTGGCGTCGGCAGTGTGCTGAAGTTTCCTCCGAGCGCACAATTCTCAGCATGAGTTTTGATAGGATAAAGTGCGAAACTAGGAATGTCAACGGCGGTACTGTTCCGTTCGGCTTCCCGTCATTGGACGATGAATAGGTTCGGCGTCTTCATGTGTGGGAACCCAATTTCGGACGGTGAAAAGTTCCGTCAATGGATACGTAACCATGGCCTTTGAAGTGGCGGAATTTATCTCTTTCTGTTCTCGTTTTGGCCCAGCATAGCCCCGAATGAACTGCAATAAGGAAAACATACGGGACTAATAATGGCCACAATATTGCGAGGAAGCAAACAAAAAGAACATCAACTATATCATATTTGTTAGACGAAAGGTACTTAACAACGAGGTTACTCACAATAAATCCGATGAACATATAAACGAAACAAAATGTAAAAGCGTACGCCATTGACATCATAATGCCTCACCGAAAAAGAACCCAATCAAGAGCCAGTGACGATCATCGCCATTCCAATATATGGAGGATAGGGGCAATGCGCTTTTGAAACATGCTTTACTTTGGGGTGAATGGGTGTGTTCCATCATCCGTGGCCGGTCACGGTACACTCCTATTCCGACTTCGCGACGACGGTGAACCCGCGCCGTTCTAAGCGGCGCATCATTTCCTCGGCCTCATGCATATAGCCGCCGTAGCGGCCTTCCGTCTCTTCTCGCACTGGATCAGCCTTGCAGGCACGGAATGAGTCCAGCCTGCCTTCGATACTGGCCAAGGATTCGGCGAGGGCTTCAATGCGGTCCATGGACGCTTCCTTCGGTGTGGGGTGGCCGTATTTGTCAAGGTTCCTTTGTCAGTACCAGGGGAGGGAATGCGGCCAGGATGTCATCGCGTTCCGCATCCGCCCACACATTCGCCGTATCCACTGCATCCGCCGCCGCATCCGCCGCCCACGCCGCATCCGCCGCCGCCGCATCCGCCGCATCCGCCGCCGCCGACGCCGCAGCCGCCGCCAGTAAATCCACGCTGTCGTCACCGGCACACCAGCTCTCAATGGCCGCTATACAGTCGTGGACTCGGGCGTCTGTCGTATGGACGCTTGCACGCTTGACGGCCGGCATGACTGCTCCTGCGATGACGGCGCGGCGGACATCCACATCCGACCAGTCGAGACATCGGACGCACCATAGCGCATCGGGGGCGCCATTGCTCAAGGCCACGTCGCCCAGACTGAGACGGAGGTTAGGATCGTAACTTCCGTCACGGAGTCCCAGCGACCTCAGGAGGTTGAACCAGCCATCAGCGCGCGGAGGGACGTTGCGGATGTCTGCGAGAGTAAAAGTCGGGTTGAGGCCCATGTCAGCCCTCCTTCGGCACAAGAGGTGCGGCGCCATCAGCCGCTAGTTCGGCCCATTCGGCGGTAGTGCGCGGCATAGATTGCCGGACCTCGATCCCTCCGCATCGCAAGCGGTAAGCGTGAAAGCGCATCCCGCCGATGATTTCCGAATAGGTTTCGCCAGCTTCCTGGCCCAGCATACGCTGTCGGCTGTCCATTAATTCAGACATCAGATCGGAGGCAATCCGCCATCCCGCCGCTGTGCATTTGATCTTGTAGCTCGGTATCATTTCGCAACTCACTTTCTCGATCCAGGTCGGCACAGCACATTATGAAGCGCATCCAGCCCGCGCCGCAGCGCCGCCAGCGCTGTTGACCGCTCGCCAGCCACCAGAGCATCCGGTGCGACATCTTCGATGACCACCGAGTCCACGACTGCCAGCACAAGCCCATATTGCCGGCAGGATCGCATCGCATCTTCGGCCTGGCGCAGACGGCCCCATATACGTTGAGCGGCAACGGGATCGGGGACACCATCATCAACGGACGGATCGCGGCGCTCGAACTGTCCAGATTTCGGGTGGCGCGGCGGCATGCCAGTGAGACGATGCCAGCGTACCCAGAGAGCGCGATAGGCTTCCGCTCCAGCTTCCATGTCTTCCGTTATCACCGGCTCGATAAGCGGGCTTCCTGACGCATCTTTGGCGCCGAAATCGGCCATCCTGCGCTCTCGGTGACCGTCTGCGGTGTGTCGCCATGTAAGGCGTCCCAGTGCCGTCCCCGCTGAAGGATCTATGGCTAGGCGCTGAATTACGGCAGATTTCCCATGCACGCGGGATGGGTCAATTCCCAGGCTCTCGGCACGGCGGTCGATCTGCTCGGCCGTTGCCTGATGCTGTGGCGATCCTGCGCGGAGTTGACCGCATGGGCTACGTTCCCCGATCCCACGCGGACGTCCGCCTCGAGTACGCTTTTTCGCCACCATCCATACTCCATTCGCTTTCAAATTCCGCCGTTATCCATTTTCCGCCATAAAACCCGGTCCTTTAGGGCCGGGTAGTTCACTTTTTCTCATACGAGCGCCATTAGCACAATCGCAGCGATGGTCAGGATGGCCACAACAGCGCACATCGCAGCCAGCGACATGGGATGCCTTTTCCTCGTCCGGGACTGAACAGAGGCCGCCGTAATGTGGGCGCCGATGATGCGAGACAGGCAGTTTTCGCCGTGGGTGGAGTAGTAGCTTTCCATGGCCATTTCCTTAAAATCCTTTCGGTATATCCATTCCTGCCGCGTGGAAAAGCATAGCTGGCGTAGCTCGCTCTCCATCGAGAAGCCAACATGTCGGCTCATCGATTATCGCGCAGTTACGCTTTTCGGGCTGGCCGCCCCATGTGCAGCGCGATCCGAGCTTGCCGACCGCCATGAGCATGGGTGTGAACCGGGCATCCAGCGATGCAGCGACAATGGGAGGAATAGCGTTGTCTGACATGACATTATCCTTTTGACTGGCATCAGTTAAAGGCTTTTAGGTCTGGGGGCTGGGCTTGATACCAGCTGTGGTAACGGTGACATCGGCTCACGGATTACCAGCCCGATCACCCCTTGCTTCTCCCTGGATTTTCCGGATTAGGGTCTCCAGCACCGGGAAGCATTATGCGAGTTCTATTCCCATATTCCTCGCTTCGTCGTCATCCGTGCGTGTCCTTCCACGCCGCCCCAGACCTAAAAGCCTGCCTTAAAGGTCATCCAAGCGGTCGGCGACCGCTCTGTAAAACTGTGCTTCTGTGATGAAGCCCGAGCCGATCAAAATATCAGCAATCCCCTGCACGGCGGCCAGAGCTACCTTGGCATCTTTGCCAACTTCCGTGCAAAGTCGCACCATCCTGGCGCGGTCTGTTTCGATTACATTTTCCATTTCCATCTCCTGGTGAGCAGCTGCGTACCAATGCACAGCACTTTCCGGGCCGCATTGCCGTTTTTCGTGCTGTAGGTAACGCCAGCCTTAATCTCGCCTTTCTTCATTGAGAATTCCTTCATGTTTAATGGTGCCGGTTGCAGGCATCGAACCCGCGACCTTCCGCTTACAAGGCGGCTACTCTGCCATCTGAGCTAAACCGGCGATCTAGTGGACCATGCCGGGCTTGAACCGGCGACATCCGGCTTGCAAGGCCGATGCTCTCCCATCTGAGCTAATGGCCCGGAAGTCTAGAGGGATGTATTCAGTCGTAGCCGTCGCCGGAGCCGGAGCCGGTCTCCTTTCTGTTTCTTTCCAGTATCCGCCGCCGCATCGCCTTCGGCAAATGTGGCCACGCACCCAGCAAGACGACCAACGACCTATGCGGAGCGATATCTCCGGCCAGATATTTGTAGGCCGTTGCTCTTCCGACGCCAGCCAACCACGCAAGATCGTGGATCGACAGGCCGAGCGCTTTCAATGTGGCTTTCGTGATCATGGAAGCACCATATCAAACTCTCTTGTGCGCGACAAGAGGCTTTTAATTCTGTATCGCATAGGATACAGCGCGAGCGTCAAGAGGGGGCAACCTCCCACCGCCCATCCTTTCCTTTCCTGACCGCTCCCAGAGCAGCAAGCTCTTGTATAGCCTTCCATACGCGCAGCTTCTGGGGGTTTCCGGTCGAATACACCCACCCAAGCTGCCGGGCGATTTCAGCCTGAGAAATCGGGCCGAGACGTGCCAAGGTGGAATAAACAGCCGCCTCGTCTCCCTCAAAATGTACCCGCGAGAAATCTATCCCTGCCACTGAGATTGTGGTGCGGCAGTTGGTGACGAAGCCGTCTCCCTCAGATTTCCACGTCGCCTTAGACCTAACCGTGAAAATCAGGATCAGGACGACCACAATTACACAAACGGTAATCCAGAGAGGCATATCGAACGAATAGGGGGTGTGCATTCTGATTTCTCCTTTTTGCGTTTGGCCAGAAGACCTTCACACATCGACGCGGTCGCCAAACATCCGTTTGAAATAGCTCTCCTGCGGGATTCCGGAACGGTTCTTTCCCCAAATGCCACTTCCTACCCAGATATAGAACCGCTCGCACATTTTGCCGGCCATGCATTCGGGAACATGCGCGCATCCATCACATGGATCAGGGATGGCGTTTAATTTCTCGATTAGGTGTCTGACTGCTCCATATGCCATAATACTGCTTCCCTCTATTCTGCCTTCTTTGCCCGCGCTCCGTATTGACGCGTCAATTCGTTTATGACCGCCTGTCGGTGGATATCGCACTTGATCGAAGAGAGCCGTATGGCCACCAGATCGGCGCCGGATCACCATAAACGCCGGGCTGCTTCATCTTTCTCCGCTTCGGACGCGGGCTCTCCACGACCACGGGCGTATACGTTCGAAATCAAGTTTCCCATGGCGATCTATTCCCGAAAATCATGAAACGCTTCTGAAATTGTCTGGATGTCATCTCGGTTGTTTTTTTCGCGACCGCTCCGATATTCGCTTTCAAGTCGCATCAGCGCTTGTAGCCTCGTGCGGCGGCGCTTCGTCATGCTGTGCAGTCGAGTGGCCAGTTCTTCCCATGCAGGCCACCACCTGGACGTCTCTGGGTGCGTTCGCAGGACATGAAGCGCGATATCCGCAGGCCATTCCGTGAGCTTACGAGCATAGACCGAAATCGTGAATTTCAGATCGCTGTCATCGGAAGCTCGTGCCTTCGTGAGAACTCGAAGGGCGGCCAGCTCTTCCATCAGAACGTACTCTGGCGCAGGCGCACAGGACCGAGTGTGAAGCATGATGGCCGTCGCCAGGGCGTCCGCATCGTCTGGGCACAGAGTGGCCTCACGGCGCAGACGGTATCCGTCAAACTCCACATCCCATCCGAACTCACGAGTCGTCCGGTCCACGGTCGTACTCTCCAGCAAGCAGGTCACGGACGGCGGCAACGACGCCTCCAGATGGCGTTCCACCTCGGCCATGGGGGTGCGCAGATGCTTGGCGCTGGCCACGGGCATCATCGGCGGCCTTCCGGCACCAGTTGCGCCACGTTGCTGACCAGTCGAGCTTGACCCCTTTTTGGCCTGGCTGTGCAAGCCAGTAATCGCAGAACCTGTCTGCGACGGATTGAGGGGACAGTCCGAGGCCGATGGCGAATTCGGCATCGGCGGCAGACGGGCACCAATCGGCGCTAAGCCTCGCTCCTCGGGATCGGGCATGGGTTGATGTTCCTCCATGGTCTTCGGCGCGGCCGTCGCCGCGCTGTGAGTTTTTCGGCAGGGGGGGGCTAACAGGGGGGGTAGAACCGATAGGTTCTTCTAGCCTCTGGTCTCTGGCTTCTGGAACGCGCGTATGTGAGGGCTTAAGTGGTAGGTTATCCTCCCGGTTAAGGTGGGGGTTATCCGAAGCCGGAAAACATGTTTGTTTTCCGAGGGTTGGGTTGCCTCCGTTTTTCCCATTTTTCACCGCTATGCGGGATCGTTTTTCATCGCGGGTCATGCGCCGTGAGAAGACAACATCCTTGCTGGTTCTCGAAAACACCCCGGCGGCTTCAAGTTCGGCGAGATATTCGGCGATCTGATCCGTCGATGTGCCTGTCAAAATAGCAAGTTGCATGTTTGTCACGGGCTGTCCGTTCAGCAACAAATGCCCATAGGGTGAGGATTCGTGCATGATGCACATGCACTCAATCCATAGCCCACGGGCGCCGAGGCTGCACACCCGTAAGGCTTGGTCTGCCCGCCAGTCGGACGGGTAGAATTTTATCCATGGTTTAGCCGCGCTCATTTTTGGCGCGCCCACGGACTGCCGGCGGTAAGGCCGGCGAGATATAGACCGACATTTCCCATTTGAGCGGCCCATCCGCCCCGATTGACGCCAGAATATCCCGATCCCAGCCCTACCGGAAGGCGCAATGGCGCGGCGACAGCCTTCGCCGCCGCAAAATCGCCAACCCGACCG
>JAEHJW020003896.1_pt2 | contig 30643 bp, 40 predicted proteins | sample 9271431 | NCBI WGS metagenome assembly JAEHJW02 | reverse complement strand
GCTTCATCTTCACTGGGAAGAAGGCCCGTCAACATCAGATCCAGCTGTTTGCCTGTTCCGCCACCGGCAACGCTCATACTTAGAGAGTTGCTGCCTCCCATGCCTGCTAGGGCGAACGATGACGTTACCGGCCTAGATGCAGACTCACCAACAAGGCGTCGCTGGCGTTGAACTTCTACGTGTGAGACAACCTTGTTGCCACGAACACCGATACGACTGCTGGAACGGAACATAGGTTAGCCTTGTTTGACTGAAAACTCTTTTTGACGCACAGGCAGCACGACTCTATCTGCCATGCATACGAACGAAGGAATGCCTGCAGCAGTGACGTTGCGCATGGGTTTACCGCAGGCGGGACACATGCTTTCAGTGTCTACGTTCCAGACACCGGCTGTCTCTTTCTCAGGTACAGATGCAGTCTGCTCGCCTTGAATAGCGTCTACTTCAGGCAGTTCATCCGTCGGATCAGCCACTGAAGCTTTGACCTCTTCTTGGTCATCAGACTTGAAACTAGGAAGGTGCAGTGTCATAGTTTACCTCCATTCTTGATGAATTGTTCGATGGACATGCCGGTGTTTTCTACGACTTGTACTGCACGATCATCCCATAGTTCGATCATCGCATAGTCTTTGACGTTGGTAACTTCAAGACCGCCGATGTCATGCTCTACTAGCCAGGCTTTGATTGCCTTCACCGCTACTGGGTCTGAGGCACGGGCTGTGAAGATTTTTACTCGTCTGCCTTCTGCTAGCCACTTCTTGACGCGGAACAGCATACAGGGCACCGGGTCACCAATATGCTCCGATCCCTTCCACCCGTCGTAGTGCGCTAGAGTTCCGTCTAGATCGACCCCGATCCAACTTTCCTGATGCTTAGCTATCGCTTGAATGAGTCTCATAGTTATCTGCCCAACCTACTTGAAACTACTCCGATTCTAGAGGTATCTCCGCCACCGCCGCTGCCTCCACCGCCGCCGGATCTACCAGACACGACGCCTAGAGCCACCATGCCGGTTCGGACTTTGGTACCTACTAGGTACTTGTCGGCAAAGTCCTGATCCCGCATGAACCTAGTAGCTAGTACCCAAGCACGGAACAGATCATCTGTTAAGCCAGTTCCCTTTTCGACGTATCTACCAGCATCCGTTACGGTGTGAATCTGCAGATAGAAATGATCCAGCGTCCTGTTTTCAAAGACACTAGGGTAGTGTTCTGGGTTGAAATCTACTACGCCGCCCTTGACCTTGCTCTCTGTCTGTGGGAACTCTTCTTTGCCGCCGTCGAGATAGCTTTTGGCTAGATCGAAGTCTCCGCGTTTGACCGAGTATTGCTCGGTGTAGATTCCATATTCTTCGGTCGCTCTGTCTAGAAGCATCAAGCTGTTCCAACGGTCGGCTACTAAAGCACGAACGTTGCAAGCCTGAGCGACTGGAACGATTATCTCATCGAAGATGCTGTTGAAGGATAGCCTGGAGTTCTGCTTAGGGATGATTTCGATGAGAACAGGATACCTTGCCGTGGCTAATTCTTTAGGATTTGCTGACCGTACAAGGGTTCCTACGACCATAGCAAAACTGTTGTTGACCGCACCGGCGTCGATAGCCATCAACGACGCTGGCATATCCGAGTTCTGCTTGTAGTTGGTGTCTAGCTTGACTCTCTGACGAGTGTAGTCTGTTCCGGGTACCAGGATAGAATGAAACTGAACCTTAGACGGATTGAGCTTGAAGCTGGCATCAATCGCGTCGTTGTTTTCGATGAACGGGTTGCTGGATGCCGGAGGTTGCGCACCGTAATCTCGACGAGCCTTGATTGGATCCTTAGCAAAGTCAGCCGCGAATACCTTCTCAGGCAGATTGGGGTTGACTTCCCAAGTAGCCATTTGAAGACCGAGCATCTTTCTAGAATTGAGAGATGCCCGATACAACCGCATGATCATGTCAAGCCAGGAAGATGGGCTACTCACATTGAAGAAGTAGGCCATCGGCACATTGACGTAGCCTTCTTTCCAACGACTGATAGCTGCCTGGCGGATTGTCAGCAAGCTGCGGTCGATAGCGTTGTAGACTTCCGAACCGCTCTTTTCCAGATCCTCTTCTCTACCCGAACCTAAAGGCCACCAACCTAACTCGTCCATTGCAGCAATGATACGCGACTCACCGCGCAGCTTGCGCTTGTCACCACCTGCCGGGAACAGCAGAAGGTTACGATGTTTGTAGTGGAGTAGTTGATCGGATCTCTTTGAGAGTTCTTCGTGGTATCGTTTCTGAACATCGTCGAGCATCTTGTGATACTCGATGAACCAAGGGCTCTGATTGATCAGGGTCGTAAGAGGCAACCAAAGCAGTTTGATAGCAGCCGAGAACGTCAGGCCAACAAACGTACCTGTCAGGGTTTGAGACAGAGGCAGACCATACACCTGATTAGGATTTTGGAGCTTCAGGATTTTGTGAACATGGTATCCTGAGAAGAACCCCGACATGGCTGACTTACCGGCCCGCTGTCCGATTACCAGACATAGCTCTTGATAGGGATCAAGTTGCTTGCTCTTGAATAGGTCCACCTTTGTGCGCTTGCACTTCGGGCAGACACCGTACTCTAGGAATTGGATGCGTTCGCCGACTTCCTCCAAGCTCGCATCAACCGCTACCGAATGAATGTCAGATGCCCACTTCTTATCCTTAGAGCATGGAACGCAGACTTCGGAGAATACGTGCGCTCCGATCCACATCTGACGGGCGAAAGGACGTATGCCAGAAGCTTTCGGTTCGATAGACCAACGGAAGAAGTTAGGGTACTCTTTCAGGTCACGATCATCGACCCGAATATCTGGAGGCACAAGCCCTGATCCACTCTGCTCGTTCAAGATGTCATCGACAATCTTGATCAAGCTGTCTTCTGCTTCCTCTGCTTCCTTGTCGTCAATCAGCAGTTTGCCTTTGGCGGCAGCGGATCGGACAAATACGCCATTCTGCTCCTCGTAATCATCAATGTCTGCACCCAAGATGTCTGAAAACATCTGTTTGGCTGACGAGGGCAACTGAAAGGTGATGTATTCGTCGCACCCCCGTAGCTTGGCACGTTCCGGTCGCTTACAACGCAGAAAAGCCGAACAGGTAGAGCAGGACTTTGCCATATGAACTCAGTTGATTACTTAGCAGGCTTGCCGAACATAGAACGCACCTTATTCATTGCGTCGTCCAGCTTCTTTGTTTCTTCGTCACTCAGATTTTTACCCGCACGCTGCTTGTAGAAGTTGATCCGGTCTATGGCTTGTTTGAGGTCGTCGGAATGCGACTTCATGAACTGGGCGATCTTATCGGCGGATTCGCTAAAGAGCCCAGGAGGGGTATGAAACTTCTCCTTCTCGGTCACGCTGCTAGACCACTTCTCGGCTGTTTCGGCGTTACGTGGGGTTGCCTTGATGATTCGCATGTTGGACTCCTCGGACTTCAAATCCTTAGCAAGATCGTTGGGGTTGATGTCCGCGTGTTGCAGGGCATCGGCGAAGTGTTGGATGAACTTAGTGAGTACCTTCTTGTCTTCCTCGTCGGATCCATCAGAGCTAGAAAGTACCGGAGCCTTGTTGGCTTCCTCTCTTGCATAGGATGAATGAATGATTGCATTCGCCCCAGACTTCGATAGAACGTGCGCAATAGCCTCTCGACCCAAAGCAACCCCGATGCCGCTTTTGATCAACTCGCCAATGCCTTCCGTACCGCCCTCTAGAGCACTGCCGATACCTACCATCAGAGCAACAGAAGCAACAAACTTGGCTGTTTGATTGAGGGCTTCTTTCTGATGATGATTTAGGTCACGGTACTTTGTGCCGGTAGCTAGATGTCGTAGAGCCGAAGCTGCGCCCTTCCATTCAGCAACCTCAGCCACTACGGTTTTCACCATGTGATGCACCGAGTTGTGAGCGAAGTTGGCTAGCTTTTTGCGGAAAGGGGAGTCTGGTTCGTACTCCTTCTCATGGAAGAACTTCTTGACATGGGGAGGAAGCTTCTCGACGATCTGCTTGGTGTGAGAATTCAACTCAGTCTTGTGTGCTTCACCGTGATGTACAGCAGCAGGGTGAGTTTCAGGACCTGGCTTGTCGATGGACTTCAGTTCTGGCTTCTTGTCTGTTTCACCTGACTTAGCCATCTTCGCATACTTGCTCTGTGGGTGTTCTTCGAGATACTGTTTCTGCATCTCGGGACTGAGGGAGTGGAACCAATCCCCTTCAGCGGCGGTGATGATGTTCAATGGCATGTCAGTCCTTGTAGAGTAGTACGTAAGCCCAAATGTTTGACAGGCCGAGTTTCTTTGCTACCCTGTACCTATGATTACCGTCTAATATGTCAAACGAGCCACCATTCTTATCGACCAAAATAGGCGGCATCGTTTTAGGATCAAGTTTAATGTACTTGGATTCTTTTTTCGTGGATCTTACATTAGCATCTGCATGGCCAGGCTTTAGCTTCGTCAGTGGGACTAACTGCAAGACGGCTTTAACGTCTTGTCCGTAATCATCCTCTATGGAGTCTCTGACATAATCGTAATCTACATCATCTGTAGATAGCTCCATTATAAGGTCTGCAACTGCTGCTGACCCAACTAACTCCGATCTGTAGCCATCAGGACGGCTAGTGGCCTGAATAATCGTTAGTGGCATGTCACGATCCCAGATTAGCTATTACCTTCACATAGACGGTCTTACGTGGATCAGCAATCACTTCTTGCTGCCAGTACGGGTCTATGCCTAAGAACTCCCGAACGACTGGATTGTTGCGCAGGTCTTTCATCTTCTTGACGGCCTGCTGAAACCGATCCACTAAGATAGGGGTTATGAGTGGTGTCGGATTCTTTTCCGCGACAGCCACATATGCGTCATCGAATAAGCCGATTTCATCTGATAACAGCCGCCAGTCATCCTCATTGTCATACAGCGTCCAACTACGGACTGTATCACCCGCAGGCAAATACAAACGTTGACCTACGCTTAGCTTCTTTGCACTAGGCATCAGCCGGTAGAGATTTTGCGTCAACTGAGGAGGTCTGTAGTTGGTATGCATCAAGACTGGAGGCAGCACGGTCTTCTGGATGAACTGTATCGTCCTGAATTTGACTGGTACATCCTCGCTGTTAAACTTCCATGACTTGAGCCAGTCGGCAGCATTCTCGACGGTAGGGGCGTATATATCGGCTGCTACTTCAGGTAGACGCCCCTCCACCTTCTTGAGCGTGGTCATGATTTATAGAGAGATTGGTTCTGATGCCGTCAGACGTACTGTGATGCTCTTTTGTCCTGTAGACCAAGCAGCACAGCACCTATGCGTACCGTCCAGTATGAAGTAGCGATTGCCGTCTATCGGAACCCCCAATACCGGCGGTATCTTTCTTTTCTCACGGAACGCTTCTACCCACTTCAAAAAGCCTGGCAGGAATACGAACCTCTGACAGCAGACTATACGATCAAGAGGAACCACCGTGTCTCGGATAGGAGTTGCCTTCCTGAGTTTGCTATACAGACTCTGTGGAACATCTAGATCATAATCGAAAGGCACTACATAGGTAACTGCCCTCAGCAGTTTTGGTAGTTCACCTTTCATTCCAAGCTTAGGTGGATACTTTTCGGGTGGTGTAACTTTTGGGTGCTGTAACGTACTTAACAATGCAGCGATACGCCCCTCCACCTTCTTTAGATTGGTCATTATTGAATAATCTCCGCAATCTGTTTGGACAACGCCTCATCCCTAGGGGCATCAGGCAGATCATTTGAGAGTATTGGGCGCACCGATGATACTCGTCCACCTGATAGCAGTTCTGCTTTCTGAAAGCGTGCAATCAAATGATGTTTGGTTGCAAAGCCGTCAGCATCCCCGTACATGCTGCCGACATGAAGGACGGCGTGCAGTGCTTGGGGCAAATAACCTGCGGTGACTGAACCTACTAGAACTTCGATGTTACCACCATAGGCAAGTTGCAGCGCCCGCGCAAACACTACGCACCCTCCATCAAACGGGCCGCAGTCGTGATGCTGAACTAGCAGGCTGTATGCTTCGTCCATCAGGCGTCGCTCGAATATTTTTGGTAGCAGGATGGCTATTATACCCAGACGGTCCTCTACCTTCTTGAGCGTGGTCACGATGACTGCCTCAGTCGGCATCGTATTGGGTATAGTACACCAGACGACCTACATCATCAGACAACCACTGAGCAGCCGGTTTCGAATCGGGGTAACGCCTTTGGGTAGAAAAGCGATACCCTATCCCGAACCCATGAGGGGGTAGCTCCCACACGCCTGTCTTTTTCAGTCTCTGGATTATCTCATCCATAGCCTTCGGGAGCAGCTTGATTATTCTCGGGCCTAAGTTGTACTCTACACCACTACTCATGAGCTCCAGTCTCTTCTCACGCGCTGTCTGTATTTTCTGCAGCAGCGAGCGCACAGCGTAGTTCAAATTCTGGCTGTTCTTGAAGCTCTCTTCTCCGCTGTCGATCCCTCTACGTGCCCAAGATAACCACGTAGTGTCCTTCCCGTCTATCTTGAACCGTGGAATAAGGGCATAGGCACCCTCGTAGCCAAAACCGACCTCAATCTGATTGAGACCATCAGGTGACGTAGCGAGTAGGTCCACGGTCCTGTACGGAGTCTTTTCTTTCGTGAACTTCCAACCGCGCAATTCCGGCACGCGCTTCAGATTGTTCCAAATCTCTAACCGTGTGCCTCCACTTTGCAGCAGTTTGTGTGTATCGTTTAGCTCCGTTACTTCTTGTTTAGCCAGTTTGATGATGCTCGGCCAAGACTTTACAAGCAGCTTCACTTCAGGGTTGGTCGTGAGAGCCTTCTTGACTTTCTTACCCTCAGGCGATAGCTCTTTGTCTTGAAGCTTTTGGCACGTACTGACAAGCCAAGAAGCTAGTTTCGTGACGTTTTTGGGTAAGTCAGTTCCGTACTCTCCGCATTCCTGCAAGGCTCTATTGATCTGTGCTGCTCTATCAGCAGGGTGCGCCTGAACATCAACGATGGCTTGCAGGAGTTTTGTAACGATACGCACACCTATACCTGCCAGACGAGCATAGTGGGCAGAGTGGCGCAGATCGCGTAGCCTGTCTTTCTGTGATTTGGGTGGCACTAGATATAGCTGTGGGTAGCTCCCATATCCTTCTGCCTCTAAGGACTTGAAGACTGGCAGAACGCGATCAGCTAGGGCGACGATCTGGTCATCACTGAAGGCTGCCATAATAGCTAGCCGAGCTTCGACTTTCTTGAGCGTGGTCATTTCAGACTCCGAGTTTCTTGAGGGTGGTCATAGAAACCTCACTTCTGCGTCATCAGCCACTTGATGAACTTAGGGAAACCTTGCTTTCCGTCAAAAATCTTCGAGGAACCATCAGTGAAGTCAATGAAGATATTCCCGTCAGCACCGGCTTCTACGTACTCCCAACCGTAAGTCCCGCTCTTCAATCCAAAGGTCAGGTTCTTATTGACATAAGGCGCTACCTTTTTCTTGGCTTGATCTACGCTATCACCATCCCAATCAATCTCGCTTCCGTTTTTGAATTCAACGGCCCCGTAAATGCCCTTGATTTGTTTTGCCGCCAAAACACCGATACGGGCTTCAACTTTAGCGAGGGTAACTTGCTTGGTCATGTCAGACTCCGAGTTTCTTAAGGTAAGTCAGGAATTGGTCAATAGGCATCGTCTTGACGCCACGGGCTTTCGCCTTGTCTACCTTTGTGCTTTGTTTTCCACCGTACACCAAGATCGTTGACTTCGATCCGAAGTCAACGTAGGTGCCACCATTCTTCATGATACGCTCAGCCAAGTCTGCGTCGCGGAAGCCGGTGAACGTCACAAACTGACCCGCGAGCTTCCTGCTGCTGACCTTGACCTTCTCAGGTTTGGCAAATTTGATTTCGGGGTTCTTCGCAAGCCAACTCAGCAGCTTCGGGAACCCTGCAGCAGCCTGCTTCGCTAGACTAGGACCAATCCCCGGAACCTCAGACACAAGGCCCAGAATCTGCGCCGGTGTCTTGTTCACCCAAGCCTTCAAGGCGTTCGGGTACATTTCAAGCAGGGCAGCAAAACGGGATTGCCCGAAGCCTGCCCCGAGGAAGCCCGTAGCGTCCGCTAGGACGGTTGGATCGACTCCGGAGATAGCATCCTGCACCGCTTGGTACGAACGCTCTGCTAGGGCCTCTTTAAAGCCCGGCAGTTTCATCCACTGCCCTTGCGTCATCCGCATGATCTTGGTCGGTGTATCGTAGCCTGCTTCATAGGCCCGCGACACTAGACCAATACTGACGTTTTCCGCGCCTAACACCCGGAAGAAATTGGTGAGGCGCTTGATCTTCACTACGTCGTCTTCCGAAGGTTCAACCAGAACCGTGTTGACCTTCGTCGCGTCCCACTTCCAATTGTAGCCGTCCGCGTCCGGCATCTGTGCCTTGGTGCCCTTCAGGACTTCCTGCACGTAGGGAATGACATCCCCAGATCGGATCAACGTGATGACAGTGCCTGGGCCGATTTTGTTGTCGTAGATGTACTTCGCGTTGTGCCCGGTAGCCCAAGTCACGGTAACACCGGCTACGCGCACAGGCTTGACCTCGATACGTGGCTTCAGTGCGCCGTGCTTGCTCGGGTTCCATTGAACACGTACAACGGTAGTCTTGGCCGTAGCATCGGCTGATATAGTCTTGAACTTGAAAGCCCAAGGAGGATTCGCTGCACCGGTCAGGTGATTTCGCTTGTTAGCTGTAATCACCAAACCGTCAATCTCGTACTTCGACGCCGAGCGACGCTTCTCCAGATCCTTAGACAGCTTATCCGTAGTCAGAGCGTTGTAACCAATGACTCGGTACGGAACGACCTTGAACCCGGCACTCTTCAACTTGGTCAGTTGCTGAGAAGGAATGCCGATAGGATCTAGTACGGCATAGAAGATCACATCTATGTGCCGCTTGTGAACAGCAGGGTGCAACTTCTTGGCATTTACTAACCCGGACACCATGTTACGGGCATTCTCAAACTCTTCGGCGTACAGCTGGTCGAACCTAGACTTCGACATGATGATCTCCCCGCGCAGGGCCTTGAACGGGCTCTTAGCGGGCAAATCCATGAACGGTACTAGGTGAGTTATGTCTTGGCCTACAGAGCCGTTTCCGCGAGTGTATGCCTTTATTTCGCCGCCGTTGTAGGTGACTTCGATAGATACGCCATCAAGCTTGTCTGCTTCGATGTACTCGTCTTCACCTTGACTATCAGCCCAACGTTCGATTTGATCGTCCGTCTTTAACTGATCTAGTGAAGCCATAGGGTAAGGTAGCTTGACCTTACCGACACGCACCACCGCACCGACGTTCTTGAACAGCGGATCGTTGGGGTTTAACTCACGCAGCTTATCTTCCAGCTTGTCGTACATAGCATCCGTCATCTGAGACGGGACACGATACAAGCTAGCATCTAGAATCTGGGCGATGAACTTCTTGTCAGACGAGGTTAAGCTTATGAACTCCCCAGAGTTGTAGTAGGCATCCTTAGCCTTTTGCAACAACTGGCGAAGTTGAATCACGCTAGCGGGAGCGCCTACTACAATCTGGAGGGTCATAGTCATTTGTTACTCGTCTTGATTCTTCTGGAATCCGGTTTCCGTAGTGAAAGAAATCGATCCACCGTCTTCCGGTTCACTCTGCTGCGGAGCCTGCCGACGGAACCGAGCTTGACGTTCTTCCATCTCAGCTTCACGGCGCTTGCGCATTACTTCGGCAGCACGTTCCAGTTCACGACGACGTTCGGCCTGCTCGTCTTCGCTCAGTTGGACTTGTAGCTGAGCCTCTTCCGACTCTGCCGTGTCGATATCCTCGGCTTCGAACTCGATGATCACCAGAGGCAAGGCTTCATCGTTGCTTGGAAAACTACCATCATGACCCGTCACACCGCGAGGGCCTTGCACCCAACCACGGTACGCATCAATGAGTTTCTGATCAAGAGTTTCGACTTCTTCCAGACCCGCTGCGATCTTATGGTTCAGGAAGCGGCGAATCTTCAGTAGGGTATGGCCTTTGAGATGCATGTTGTACTCCTAGATATCAATGAAATTACGGACGGCCAAGGACCGTCCGTAACCTATCACTCTTCGTTCATGTCCACATGCTTGCGCTTCTGTGGGTTCAGCAGCTTGTACTGCTCTTTCACTTCTTCCAGGTTAGCGATCTTGACGCCGTTCTTCTGCATCTCCTGGATCGTGTCACGGATCACGGCACGGTTCGGAGTAATCAGACCCGCCCAAGGATCAGTGTCCTTGTACCAACGTGTGCCTGGAATCTTGACCTTGCTGTTAAGCTTGTTCGACGCACTGCCGCGAGCATCAACCATAATGTAGAACTCTACGACCCCATCATCCTCGGAGACGTATACATATGGCTTGATTTCTTTCGGGTTAGTCGTGGGCTTAGCATGATCCCGCAGGAAGTTCTTGAACTCACTGACGAACGCTGCAGCAGGGTGAAGCATGCGCTGCTTGCCTTGGCTGAACAGCTTGAGCGCATCCTTCAGTTGTTGCATGTACATCGGCTTGATGTCGAAGTTGGCTTCCATCTGCTCGATGAGGGACTTCAACTGAGAGCCGCGCTTCAGTTGAATGTACCACGACGGATACTTGTTCCACATCTTGAAGCCGTAGCCTTGCAGATGCGCTGCGATAGCCTCCGGATCCTTTCCATCATAGCTCAGCATGAATTCGCCGTTCATGATGCCTAGACCCAGATAGATTTCTCCCTTGATCTTGCTCTTGGGAGGAATCGCACCCTTGAAGTCTTCGTCCTCTACAACTTCTTCCTGCTCTTCTTGGTCCTCCTGAGATTCTTCCTCTTCCTCTTCCTCGTCCTTGATGTTCTTCAGATACTTGAGCGCATCCAGAACCGCAAGTTTCGAAGTAGAGTTAGAGCCGTGCATGCTGTCATTCTCAGCATCGACCCAGATCCACTCATCACCCTGCTTGTAGATCCGAATCTCGGATTGCCCTTCCTTGATCTTGAAGGGGTTATCCGCCTTGGTGACAAGGTAGAAGGCAGGAGTAGAAGCACCGAGCTTCCAAACGTTGTAGGGCGGAACCTCCAGCTGAAGCTTGTAGGGGATCTTCGCTGGCTTGCTGTCACCCGAGGCAACGTTCAGTTGTTCGTCATCCTCTGCCACATCACGAGAGCGACCAGACACCTTGCTGACAGGTCCGACAGACACATCAGCCGGATCCAAGGCTTTCATTCCGGTGAGTTTCAGGATTTGGGCCCTGATGCTCTTAGCCGAAGTAGAAGTCTTAGTGATGATGAAGGCTGCCATCTTCTTGACGCTTACACGACCACCGCCGTTAGCAAGCTTGACGGAGACAGTGTTCTTGTACTCTTTAGTCACTGTGCCGTCACCCCATTCGGTATGCACCATGAGGTCAACGCCGTTCTCCATCTTGTTGTCTCGCAGGTGTTGATAGTAGGGCTCTAGTCCCAGATCATCAGCACCGTAAAGCTCCATACCTGCAACATACGGAACCTGCTTCAGCAGACCAGCGCCTGCCGGTGCAGGGGCCGCATAGACCTTCTTGAACTCCTTCGGGATGTTGGGATCTTCCCGGTACTTGCGGTACTCTTCAGCTTGAATGCTGCGAAGCTCTTGGAAGGACTCCATATGCAGCGACAGAGTTTCACGGAAGTCGTTTTCAGCCATGAGGTTTTCATAGCTCATCGACACCAACTCCGGCGCGGGCAGGGCTTGATAGTTGCGATCATGCGGGTTCTCAAACTTAGCACCGCTGATCATGTTGGCAATCAGGCGAGCCGTCTTCGTCACATCAATCGTCTTGTTCACGATGATGTGGTCGAAGTACAGAGCAGTGCGAGAGTCCTTACCATCCTTGATGTTCGGACGGTTGACACGAGACTCACCTTGCTCCAGATCACCCTGCGTCCAGACAGCCTGAATGCGAATCAGGCGGCTAGCGATCTGCAGGTTGTTGCCAGTACGCATCGAATCTTCGATGCCGATCATGACCTGCTTGGTGCTGTCAGTCTTGAACTGCTGAATGCACTTGATCTTTTCGGCTGCAGTGTAGTGGATCGTCTGCTCACGCAATTCATCCGGCATCTGCTCCAGCAAAGTTCGAACTACCTTGTCGTGACTGCAGAACACCAGGATCTTACCCGGGATCTTATCCGCAAAGTGCTTGCGAATAATCTCAACCATCTTCTTGCCCTTGGGGGAGACCTTATCCTCCTCCGACAGCATATCGGCATCTGGGTCTTCACCAGGTGCGCCTAGGAAACTCTCCAGACGCGCAAGATACACACGAACCAACTGCTCTAGTGCAGCATCATCCTCTTCAGAACTACCACGACGGTTTGCGACCAGCTTCGCGTACAGTTCCGGATCCTCCTCTTTGATCTTCTCGAACGTCTGAATGAGAATGGTCTCATAAAGCGCCCGTTGACCAGGTGACAGAGGAACGTAGTGGAACTCTTCGTGTCGCGGCGGGAGCAGAGCAGCCCATTCCTTACGTGAGGCTCGGAGTACCTTTACGTGCTGGTTGAGGATACGGTTGATCGTCTGTTCAGCACCCGGCTTCCAAGAAGCGACACGACCGCCGCTCATCGTGGCAGCGTATGTCGAAAGGAATCGAGTCATCGAACCGAAGATGGTCGGATCGAATAGAGCGACCTCCTGCACGATGTCGGTAAGCTGATTCACTACCAACGTACCGGAAGCACCGCGCTTAAACGGAATCTCTGCCAGCAGACGCTGAGCCGAGATGGTCCGAATAGTCTCATTCCGCAGGAAGTGAATCTCATCGACCCACACCCCATCGAAGTCCATCAAGCGCAACAGTTCGCAATTCAGACTGACCGTGTACTCCATGCTTCCGTAGTACACGCTCTCCGTCCGAGACTTCAGGAAGTCATAATCCGTCACTACGATAGTGTTAGGCGGAGCACCCTTCACCAGCTTCAGGAGTTTCTCTTCGCCCCAACTCTTCAGGGATTCCGAGTTGACCACAATCACGTTGAATCGACCGGCGAACGTGTAGTTTGCTTCCGTGATGTAGTCTTTGACCAAGTAGCTCGGACACATCACTAGAGGATGCATCACGTGGCGCTTGTTCATCTCGTATGCGATGTTGGTAAGAATCTGAATCGTCTTACCTCCACCGGCCTTCACATCTAGCAAAGCTAGGGGTGGGGATGTTGTAAGTTCATCCGCGATACGAGCCTGGTGAGGTTGAAACTCAAGCTCATCCGACACCAGAGTAAACCCTTCCGGCTTGTAGTTCGGATCAGGCTTGTTGGGATTGAGATAGACAGCACGCTCGGCTTTGTCCGTCTCCACAGTCTCGTTGTACTTGCCCAGGTACTCTCCGATAACCTTCCACACGGCAAGGTGTTGCAGTTCTTTGAGGACACTGAATTCACCAGCCTTCATGTACTCTACCGGATCGATCTTCTTCATGAGTTCGACCAGGATCTTTCCGAATCCGGCTACAAACGGAATCTTGGAATCAGGCTGAAACTCGTAAAGATGCAGAGCAGAGAAGGTATTCACCCAGTCATAGGCATCCTTCTCTTCGATGCCCATATAGGCGTAGGACTTCTGTGCCTCGCCAAAGATCGAGATGAGGGCTTCTTGGAAGTTACCCGTGCCTAGGAGAGACAGAGCATCGTCATACCCACGGCTGCACAGACGACGGATGAACAGCTTTTCTTGATCGCTGAGAGATTCGACGTAGATAGCAGCAGGATCAAAACCACCGTGCTTACTGACGTACTGCATCAGGGCACTGATAGCTTCCAGAATAGCTTTGGGGCTATCGTCTTTCGACCCTTCACCGTAGATCACTGCTTCCAGAGTGATTCTTGTGTGATATGGCTTGCCCGGCATGCATCGTTCTAGATCCAGAAACGACTCCACACCGCTGACGTTCGTGTAGCTGAGCTTGTTGTTCAGCCAGTCGATGTAGATCAGCTTGTTTGGAGGCATCCCTCGCTTCTGAGCCAGGGCAATCTCTTCTTCGGTGTAGTCATCCACGTGACGGTGAATGTTTGCCCGCATTGGATCATTGAACGTGAACTCACCTGTCCGCGTCATGTTGACGTTAAGCTGGCTCAGGTAATCATCCAGCGTAGGCAGTTCCTTCGGAATCCACAGCAGGAGCCAATCGGGGTGAACCGTCAGGCCGTCCGTACTAGTTCTGGGCTTAGGAACTACACCGGATTTCAGGAGTCGTTGATTGTGGCCGGCAATGTCGGAAATACGACGATACAGCCACGTGTTCTGCCCTGACTCCATGTAGTGAAACCACTGCTGCAGCCAAGTGGACATGTCAGCAGGGGTAATCTCCGGAGATTCCTTGTTGGTCCCGAAGATACATTCTTGCGCCCACACAGGGACATCGAACTCGATGTAGAGCACCCAAGCACGATAGGACTGCACCCGCGTATAGAAGTTGCGGAACGCGCCCTTGTGGCCTGCATTGAGAGCTTCCTGCGCTTCTTCCTCGTTACGGATTACGATGTCTTCCCCACGAGTTCCGTCCGGGGCTCGTTGCTCCATACGGATTTCTAGGTTCCCTCGATTGCTTGTGGGGGAACCGATCAGGCGCACGCTGGTGATGCTTTTCTTCAGATACTCAAGGGCTTCCTTGATGGTAGCAGAAGAGAAACCGAAACTACCAGACAGTTGCATGTCAAACCGTGGAGCTTCTTTCTCAGCTTCGGCGACGATATCCTCGATCAGTTGGGGGTTAGCTTGAGGACCATCACGGAAGAACTTCTCTACCGGGATACGAATATCCACAGGTTTAGCCGGATCCAAAGAGTCTTTGCCGAACAGACCCCAAGCATTCCGGTTCACCTTATCCATCAAGGTAGCCAGATCCTTCATACGATCACCCGTTGCATCCTTGAATGCCTTCGGTGCTTGATCGTACATACGCCAGACTTCATCCATCATCCGGCCTAGTTCCGGCGTAGCTACGGCCATCGAAATCCGGTAGCTACCATCTTTGTTCTTGACGGAGCGAATGTAGTCACGCAGCTTGGTGACACGATTCACTTCGTTAGTGTAGGCGCTCTGAGAACCGCGAACTCCAGATCCTACGAAACCTAGGCTTCGTGCCACGTATTCCGGGGCATGAGCCATATCCTCCGAAACTCGGTCCGGATACGGCATGCTCTGACCCAGAAAGGTAGACCCGAAGAAGTTCTTCGCGTATGGCTTGATCAGGAGCGGTAGTGTCTCGTACCCCGTTTCAATGATCCAAGAAATCGGGGTAGGCTTTGCTTCACCGTCAGGTGTAGTAGGCCAATCAACGACCGGCATATCAAGAATAGGCGAACGTACAGCCGCCACTTCCCGATTGCCTTCTACATGTTGAAACGGCTTGTGGGCTCTTACTTCTTGAATCATGGTGTAGGCCTTAGTATTGACAAAGGGTGCCCTTATTGTAGCACAAAAATCAGCTGGTTTCAAATCAGGTCAAGCACATCCGGAGAGCGATTTTTCATCGCTACCCAGAGGGGTAATCTATCCCCAAATGTACTGCACAGTAGGGAAACAAGCTGGGCTTTTAGGGCGCTGTCTGTGTTAGCTGCAAAGAACTCACGGTCGTAGGTTTCCCGGCATTCCCGAAATGCCAACTCCGGGTTCATGCTTTGAATGGAGCTTTGCAGATTGTTGATGAACTCGTGCATACTCAGTTGATCATCCACCGAGTGCTTTGTCCGGTGAATCTGAACTCGATCCGGTTTAGGCGGCATCAAGTCCGGCTCTACTACCAGGGTAGTCTCCGGTTCGATGAGTGCCTGTTCCATCTTACGGGTTTTGAGGATTTGCATTTCAGAAGTTCCTGGTTCGAAGGGTCGTGCCTTCAATCCTTGATACTCGGACAACAGGCAGCCACAACCGTCTGATTATCCAATCCTTGATCTGTGTGCGTGTCATGCGTTCACTGGAGTTGATCGATACCGCATGATTGATCGTTATCCTAAATCCTACCTCCAACCGCTTGTTCGATAGAATTAGGGCGTAAACCCACAGGTTAGGCCACAGAGTCTTTGTGAATAGCTGTCCACGATCACTGACTGCGCGGTGAAGCATGAACGTTCTAGAACCCAACAGTCGTGCTAGAGACGTACTGCCGTCTTCGTATGTACCACGGATTCGGCTCTCTATAGCAAAGCCTAAATCGGTTATCTTTACCGTAGTCTTCTGCTCCACAGGCTGCATAAGAGCAAGTAATCGAGTGGCTTTGATATAACGAACTACTTGGTGTCGTGTAGCAATCAGCAGCCCCTCAATCCAACCGTTACCTACGGACCTATCTACAAAAGGATCTAGGCCGCTATCAAGACACTTGGAGATGAACTGCTGAATCGCTACATACCACTGATCTTCCGGTTTCTGGGTTCGGTCAACTTGATCGAGCACCTGCACCCAGAGCTTCTTCAGTTCCGGGCGCAGTGAAATCGGATACCGGTTAGGAGTAGGACGCTTACCTACCCAGTCATCACTGATGCCTAGAAGCAGAGGAAGCGTCCCACGTTTGTCTTCAGAGTTGTTGCTCATCTTCGTCGCCTGGCTGCTCAAAGCGCATACGCTTGAACATGGAGCGATAACGCTGCAGGAACTTCTTGATTTCCGCAGGAGTCTTCGGGTCAAGCGTATTCACCATCAGATAGGCGGTCATCCCGACTAGAGCGTGGTGCAAGCTCGGAGTCAGCTTATCTTCAGGCATGCCAGCAAGCTTTACTAGTCGTTCCGCCTTGACCAGTGTCATTTGGTTGATGATGACGCGCTTTTGCATCTCATCATCGGCAGTTACTACATTCTTGATACGCTTCTCGACGCTGGCTACGCTTACAATCTTCTTCATGAAATTCTCCAGGATCAAAAGTCACTGATACGTTGACGAATCTTGGCTTGAAGCTCTTTGTTCTGTTCTTCCATGTAGGCACCGATGCCACGGATTGTGTCATTGATCATTCGACCAACTTCTTTCCGGTCTTCCTTGCTCACGTATTCCCCCAACTCGTTTCTCATCCGCATCATGCTAGTGATGACATGGTTGATGAGCGACAGGAACGTAGGGTGAACCGAGTTGGCACAGATCGAATCCGCTACAAGGCTTACGTCCATCTGTGCTTTGATCGTCTCGATCTGTGTCTGCGCCAGATTGATTAGTTGCACGTACTGATAAATGCCGTGACGACCGTTGGACTCTTTGACTGCCTTCTCTGAGTCTGGTATCATACTCAGCGTAGTCAGTAGCATCTGCTTTTGGGCTAAGACGATGCCTGATTCCGTATCGTCTTGTTCTAGCATCTCCAGGATCTTGTCACTGGAGTCACCGAACATCAGCTTCAGACCCTTCCTTGCTTGCTTGATTTTCGGGGTTATAGATACCACGTTTGATTTCGTCATATCAGCATTGCTCTAAGAAACCATTTCTTAGGAATCCGTGGTAGTCACCGGACAGGATAGACCCGGCTCCGGCTGCGCACGTATTCCCATTCTTATCGACCGTCAGCTCCGGCGGTTCACCGTGTCTCACCCAGCACTTGTGAACGTCATCATCCTTGCGGGTGCAGTTGCTACACCTACTGTCAATACACCACTTATTTCCGTTAGGTAGTACAACGTGGATTGAACGACCGTCAGGGCCACACCAGCCGGGTTGATCGTGCAGATAGCTGGCATCGAACATCGCACCTGCCGGAGCATCATCCAACGTCATGATTTCGCCGGTGTCGGCTCGACGGTACAGGTTACGCACGAAGAACTGCCACTCATCGTCTTCCGTGAAGTGGTATCGACCGCAAGGGCAGTCAGTAGGCCAACGAGGGTCTGTGCGCGGCGGCTCGTATCTAAGCAGGATGTCTTTCAGGTCCAACTGATTCGGGTAGGTCGTGTTGCCGTGGACTTCATCCCGGAACTTGCAGTCCGTGATGTCAGGCAGCAGAAACATCGCGTTGTGGTAGCCGTGATTTGCAGGGTGGCTGCAAGTGTCGAGTCGATCCTTTCTTGGCGGCAAGTAACGGCGCAGCCACGGTCTGATCGTCAACGTCGGCTCTAGCCAAAAGCACTTGATTCGTTCCATACTCAATCCCTGATCTTGAATTTCGACTTCACATCCCAGAAGTTGCCGTTGCGAGCCTTCGGTGGAATGTAGTGCAGTGTCAGTCGGTTGAAGATTTCCTCTTCCGTGCGCCCTGCGACCCACTTCGTTCCCCGGAACAGGCCGTACTGATTGAGCGTGTAGCCCTTCTGGCGGGCGTAGGTACGCAACCCTACGTTGAACTGGCCGCTGCCCGTAGAATGCAGCATAGCGGCTCCTACGGACTTGTCCGGGACGTTCACGAACTCGACTTGAGCTTCGGACTTCGCCGATAGGTGCATCACGATAGTGGCGATCTTGTCACCACTACGTGCCACCGTCTTGACCTCGAACTTGTTACCTATATCGTCAAGCAGCGCATGCAGATCGCAGTCCGTGACGATGAAGTCCATGTCGCCGATGTCTTCGACACCGCGACGGTAGGAGCCCGCCAGGAACGCCTCAGTGCTGTGCTTCTTGATGATGGGCATCAGTTGCTTAGAGATAGCTGCAACGTCCTGCCTGGTCAACCGGTGCTTAGTGTAAGCGCCAGCGAACTCGCGCAGGCGCGCTTCAACTACATCTAGCGTGGTCATGCTCAGTCCTGAACGTGAACTTTGTGGGAGGGTTCGAGATAGTAGCACCGCTCTACCGATACGATGCCACAGTCGGAGTAATGCGGATCATGCACAAGCCTACCTTGGCTGTAGATGACAGCGTGCTGCACGTGCCGCCTACTCAATCCAGAGGCTATGTAGAACTCAGGCAGCGTCTCGACCGGGTGTTCTTCCACACGCACGATACGTAGATTGAACAGCCTCTTCAGCCACTCATCGGTGCGGCTCATATAGTGGTCAGAGGTTCGACCGAACATCTCGGAGAAGTCGGGCACCATCCACAAAGGCAGATCAAGGATCGAGGCTAGACATGCCTGCCAGCAGTTCCCGGAGTGATGACCGTCTGCTTGGTACAGTTTCGTTTGCTTGGTCGGTGTCATGACTACAGCGGAGGTTGGTAGGGTGTGATCGTAATCTTACCAGCAGGTGTCTTTGTCTGCCACTTGCCGTTATCGATGTAGGTGATCGTCGTGCCGTCAGCCAGAACCGCAGGAGCCTGAGGTTCGGCTTCGTCGTACTGGGCTTGTTGCCCAGCCGTTGTAACGTAGGCGTCCTTCTGGACTGCCTTGTTGATCTTCGTGCCTAACCAATTCATCAGCCCCATGACAACCTCACTTGAAGATGGATTCGAACTCACGCAGTTGCTGCTTGCGTGCTTCTGGGGTTAACGTTCCTAGGAATTTCACTCCATCATCTACAGCACGCCCACTCCTATCGAACTTGTAGTACTGGATGATATCGGATGGTTCCTTGTCCGACGATAGCATCTTCCCCTTACGCAATGTAGCCAATCGGATAGGCCCACTGCCTGATGACTTGAACATCCCGAACTTGACAGTTCGACCATTCAAGGTCACGGATACCGGATACATCTTGTTGGGGGTGAAATGCCCGGATTTGCCTACAACCCTCTCCCAGGCAGCATCCACCTGGGCCTTGAAATCTGTAGATACAGACGAGGATTCTTCGTTCTGGGTTTCGTTGTTCTTCTGGCGTTGCTGCATGCGCTTCTTGTCGCGCTCCAACAGCAGATCGCGCTTGCGTTTGTGTAGGTCATCCAACTGCTGCTTCAGATCATCCTTGTCGTCGGCAGTCTTCAGTTGGTTGCTCACCTGATCGATTTGAGAGTCCAAAGCCTTGATGCGGTCCTTGTACTCTTTGTTGATCTTTTGGAGAGACGTGTCTTCAGCAAGGATGATCTGTAGCATGGCTTACTTGCCCATCTTGGATCCGATTTCGATAATCACCCCCAACAGGTTTAGCCATCCCTCGTATGCATCATCCATCATCTTCCTGCCCCAACTGAGTTCTTTGATTGCAACGTTTTGAAAACGTACAGCCCCGTTCTTTGCCTTTTGTGCATACAAAGACAACTTGGATATCGTATTCGCATCCGCTGCGTATGCTGCCTTTCGTAAAGCCGACTGATATTGGTCAACAGCGTCGCTGAAGTCTACAGAGATACCGCCAGTCTTGTCTAGCTCAAAGACTACAACGTACTCAAAACCTTTATCCGTTACAGAGGCTTGGATCATCCCCTCCATGCCTCTAGGTTCAACTGTGACTTTGGCTTTGATTCTGTTGTTGCTAAAACAGCCTTGGATAATTTTGGCAGCAGAATTGATGTCAACTGCAGCAGTCTGAATTTCCAGGTGCTTACGAACAGCTTGCTTGAGGCTTGCTTCAAGGGTATTGCGTTTGGTCATGATGTCCTCAGTCCTTGAATCCGCTCTTCACCAGAGCATTGATGATCTTGTATAGCACCCACTTGATCGGGAGCCACACAATACGAATGATGATGTCTTTCATGGTGTACTCCCTACAAGCGACGACTGCGCACTCCACCCGAAGACTAGATTTCCGCAATCGAACAACCTAGAATACCCCAGTCTCTGCATGTTTTGTTTTTCAGATAAACCCTCATTGAACTGCTCCCCCAAAAGATTCCGAAGTTTGCCTTTTTGAGTTTGGTACCTAGTGAAAATTTCGTACCCTTTTACCCAAACGTAATTCGGCTTGCTTCGACGCAGGAGAGAAAAACCCAACATTCTGTAGAGTTGACCTTGGGATATGCGCAGATCCGCATAAGTCAAAACGGATTTCGGGTTATGGGTGCGGAGAAAATGAGCCCAAAGTCTACTTGCACCACCTACAACTGTTATGCCTGCATGGCACGCGAATCGCTTTATTTCCCACTGATAGTTCCGGTTGATATAAGGTACACCGAAAGTCATTACCGCAGCAAGGCGTCCTTTGTTGGTCTGAAGCCCGTAAGCAATCCTACAGTTCGTATATCCCTGCAAGTGATTCGCATCAAGAAACTCTTTGGCTTGGTCTTTAGTTATACCAACTACAGTTAACTTGCGAGCATACAATCTTTTGGATTTACCAAGTCGTTGCTCGATCATAGACATGACCAAATCGGTCTTTTCTGATACTTCATTCTCCCAGAAGTGAAGCAAACGAATACCTTTTCGTTTGCACTCTACTGTCTTCTGGTAGTGATAGTCGATCTGTTTTCCGTTTGCTTCGGAGTGCCAATAAAGACCATTTACTTCGATAGCTAACTTGTGTTCTGGGATATACAGATCAAGTTCCCTCCAACCTTCAAGCAAACCACGTTTACTCGTTTGGAAGGATATACCTAAAGATGAGAGTCGATTTTGAAGGATAGATTCTTGTGAGGAAACTGCTCGAATACACGTAGGGCAACCATGAGCCGCCAAATGATTGTTCGGTGTCTGTTCAAACATGCCATGCTCTAGGCATCTTATCTTTACTTTTTCTAGAGCCGTCCTATATTGGACATGTGAATAGTCATACACATCGCCATGAATCTTCTTTGCTTTGGCAACGAAGTCTTCAGTGGTTGACCTAAACTTGTCGCTATTACCACGAGCCCGGCAAATAGGACACCCATTTCCATTCAGGTGGCTATTAGGCGTCTGTTCAAATTCACCATGATTATGGCAGACAATACTTATCTTGCGAGTAGCCTTTACATACTCAGCTTTGGAGTAATCGTACTTACTCCCATGAATCTTCTTTGCTTTGGCAACGAAGTCTTCAGTATTCGATAGCGCACTGCCTCCGCACTTCGGGCAACCATGAGCCGCTAAGTGATTACTAGGAGATTGAGAGAAAACCCCATGCACACGACATATGATCTCTATTGATTTGCTATTGTATTTGGTTTTAGAGTAATCATATCTGTCGCCATGTACAGTACGGGCTGCGATAATAAATGTTTCTGTGATGTATGGTACTCTACGGGCACAGGCAGGACAACCTCTGCCGTTTATGTGATTGTTGGGTATCTGTTCAAATGTACCGTGTTTACCGCAAACAATCTTGATCTTTTGTTTGGCAGTTACGTACTCAGCTTTGGAATAATCATACGTGTTGCCATGAACTGCTTTAGCTCGTTCAATGAATTCTGGAGTTGTCAGCGGTTTCATCTCTACTACCTGACTAGTTTAGACAATACTGCTGGAGTTAGATTGATGTCAGGGTCAATCAAGACTGGCCGGTCCTGTCCTCCAACAATACTGATGCTTCACTGCTTAGCCCGCAGCGTGACCATCGATTTGAGCATCCAGAAGCTTTACGTACTCAGGACTGTAACCGTAAAGCAATCCGTAATATGTTTTCATGTCAACGTCAGCGGGAAGGTCCCACTTCTGATCAGCGGCAATCTCCGTGAACTCGTTGCCCACGAAAGCCGACTCGATGATCTGGTCGGGCATGATTTGCTCGGTGCTCTTGTCGGAGCACATGACTTCCATCATTTCCTTGCCTTCGACTTCGACGAAGCCGACCACAAAGCCGTGACGCACGCTTTCGCTTTCGGTGCTAACCCAAGCAGCGTACTCCATGCGCGGGGCAACAGCGCCGACTTCGATCTGGCTCAGTTGCGGCACGTTGAACGAACGCTCGCGGAAGGACGCCATTACGGAGTCGAGGTCATCGCTGGTCTTGCGCACGACGGTCTTCACATCACCGACGGTGTTCAGCTCCCACAGCGATTCATCTTCCTTGCTCATGAAGATGTTCTTGGCGACTTCACGGAAGCCTTGAGCCTTCGCGGTTTCGTAGTCCATGCTCGCACGGTTCGCACGCACGAAGCCGACCACAGCGGGAACACCCGCGCCGGTGACAGTACGGAACGAGCTTTCGACCACCGAGAACTCGTTACCGACCGAGGCAGCCAGAGCCAGACGCAGTTGATCGGTGTCGCACTTGTCCGTCGAAACGGTGGCGATTACCTTGTACAGCGTCTTGCTGAGTTGCTTGTAGTCGTGAATCGAGGCGACAACCGCCGGGGCGCGCTTCATGAACGCCGAAACGATGTTGTCTTGGGCACGGCTGTATTGATTCTGGGACATGCTATTTCTCCATTGCGTTGAGAGAAAGGTTGTTCTACGTGTGGGTGTTATTAGGGTAGGGATTCGATAGACTGAATCTGTTTGCGTATATCAGCCATCTTTTTCTTGATGTCTGCCCGTTTCTTAGTAGCAGATTCAGATTTCTGACCGTTCAGATCGTCCAGTTGTTCTTGAAGCTCGTGGCGTTTATGCTTCAAAGATTGGAGTTTACGCTGCGTGCTATCTGATTCAAATTTTGACGCCGCAGCATTAATACCAAGGCGAGCTTCGACTTTCTTCAGAGTAGGTTGGGTCATGATTTAGTCCTTGGTATAGTGAAACGAGTAGCCGCCACCGACTACGTTGTAGTGAACCTGAAGGATGCCTTCCTTCGTGTCGATGTTGTAAAAGTCACCACCCGGATTACCGACTCGATCCGAGGATTCGAACCCTGCGTTTGCCGCTGCCTTGCTGAACCAAACGGCAGCAGTCTTTGCTGTCATCGGGGTGCCTCCACCGACGCTAGCGTATGCACTGACTAGCATGCAGGACACCATGCTATACCCGCGAACCTTGACAACCTCACCGTTTACAGTAAAGCCTTCCTGGTTCAATTTCGAATTGAGCCGCGCTAGGACTTCCTTGGTTGTAGGCAGTTCGGCGGCGGTTTGGGCCGCTTTACGCAGCCGGGATTCTACTTTCTTTAGAGATGTCATCATGTTCTCTGCATGTGAAAAGGTGTTGTTATGAAATTAGACCTGGATCTACTTGAATATATGGTGTAGAAGGGCTAAGGAAACGACTACCGTAGTTGCTAGAATAGTGAAGATGAACCAGTAGCCCCAAATCAGGCTTCTAGCGGCGTTAACGTCCACGTTTGCGGCTCTACCTAGTACCAAGGGCATTAGGTAAGGCGCAGCTAGTACACATACCCACAGCAAGATGAGCGCGATAACAGCCCAACGCAGTACGATCGAGTACATGACTGACTCCTATCTATGGTAGATGTAATGCAGCACAAGCCAGATGATAGACAGGATGACGAGCACAAGCACGATGACTGCCCATTTTACCGCCCACTCCATACCGTACACACTGCTCTGATTCTTGTCGAACACCCAGTTCTGCAAGTAGAAGCCTAGGGCCGCAATAGCCCACAGTGCAACAAGGATTCCTCCGAATATCTTCATGTCAACCTCCACGTTGTAAGTGCCGGTGTCTCTTCTTATGACAGCCGTAGCACAGGGTAGCCAGGTTTCGTCCTGTTGTACGACCGCCCCGGCTAAGTGGCGTCAGGTGATGAGTCTCAAGCCCTTTCCCGTTGTATACATCCTTGGCTTGCTGCTCGGTCTTGCCGCAGTCCTGACATCGTTTGTTGTCCTGTCCTTGTACCTGCTTGATGACATCGTACCAAGAGCGAGTTTTCGTCGAGTACGTGTCACGAACAGTCTGCATTCGACCATTGCTGAATCGACGAGTGAACTTCTGCTTGGCTACTAGAGGCATCAGGTGCTCCTGAACTTGTCACCAAGGGCTTTGTAAAACTGCTTGGGTGTCAACTTGTTCTTGCGCATGACCTCTATTAGTCTATCCAACGCCTCTCGTTCCTTGCCTGCTGTACCGTAGGGGATTGACTTGGCGATATGCAGATCGGCCAGGAACGAATTGACATCCGTCGGGTAATATGCGGCCATACGCACACACCTGTGCATACGAGTGGTCAAACCTTTTCTTTGCTGCTCTCGTTCGGGCAGCAGTTTCAACCGTTCATACACCGACTTGGGCATCTCCCATAGAGCTAGCCAATCCGACAGGGAGTTCAGATCGGTTGTCTGTTCTGGTACCTCTTTCGGATCAAGCAATCCCTTACTCAAGGTGATTGCCCGTCGCTCATCCAGCAACGCGAAAGCCTTGCGATTGTCATAGAAGAAGGTAGGAATCTTCCGCAGCTTCGCCTTCAATTGCAGTTGGAACAAGTCTTGTTTTCCATACTTACTGATTTTGATCGGATCAATCAGAGAGTGGATCGCTGTGATGTACTTGTGAGCCTGTTCGATAAATGGAGAGTCCGAGAAGATGCGGTCTTCACTCTCGAAGTTCTCACCATTCATCCTCATATCAGGACCCCAGTAGTCAACCGGGGCACCCTTCAGGTTTGCAGCGAGTTTGCGACCGTCCAACACAAGGATCGAGTACCTAGGGTACTCGTTGGCTCGCAGGTACTTGCTCATCAACGTCCTGGCGGTACTCAGGTAGTAGGTACGGGATTTGATGCCTTCCTCTACCGTCGTTCCCTCGCTGGGCTTCAGTTCGAAGCGATCAGTCCGAAGGATACCCACTACAGAGTCCGTCGATGTGATGTGGTATAGGATAGGCGATATGCCAGCGAGGACTCTCATACATTGCTCTCTGGGTAGAAGGGCTGAAACGTTTTCATGTTCAAGGGGACTCGACGCCCGGCACTGAATTGGCCGATGAGGGTTCTTGGTATGTCCGACGTACTCACGAACTTCTTGATGAACCTCTTGGTGTAGTCTTTGCTGTCGATGTACGGTTGGGTGTAGTAGACCTTGTAGCCGTCCCTACGCAAGTAGATCGCCACCTGCATCTCAGCATGATTGCGGTTCGCCATCAGTGCAGCAGCCCGATGCCGTCCTTCGTGGCCTACTACCTTCCCTGTATCCATTTCAACGTCTAGGAATGGCATCACCCGAATGCGATCCTTGTGCGCCTCACCGTTGTAGAAGTCGAGGGGTTTGGTGTCATCCTTCTCGTCCCTTACCCACTCGTCTACCGACTTGTTGATAGTCAGGAACAGGAAATCCCAAGCAGGCATCGTGATAACCCCGGCGGCTTTCTCCGACTTGGCCACGGACAGCATTTGCTGAGTCACAAGTAGTTCAGCATTGGCGTTGTAGGCTAGAACGATTCGCATGGCTTATCCGATTAGAGCGCCCGGTATCTTCTTGAGTTGGGCCTGCATGACAACGTAGAACCGCATCATCTTTTCACCCGCCATGAACCGCCTAGCAATCCGGTGATTACCATCAACGACTAGAGCATACTTGTCGTCGCCTTTGCCCATCATCACTATGATACCGGGCTCGTCATTCATAGAAGGTGGAATATCCTTGGCTCGTTTCAAGTCTACCTTGACGAACCCCATTGATGTTTTGCCTGGATTCTCAGGGTCGAGGGCAAGCATCTTCTTGGCCCACTCACTGATATCCATCTCCTCCTCTTGCTTGGGGAGCTTGCCTTTTTCGATTGCATTCCATATCACGCGAGGATTGAAGCGCCAACGCATGAAGTGAAACCGCTCCTTCTCATCCGGTGCTGCTGTTTGAATGATTCGCATGGTCAGTATTCCTCGATGTAGTTTTCGAATTCGTCCGGGTCTGAAGTGACCTTATAGAACTCGAAGTCACGCGGCTCAAACTCGATGTCCGGAATCTTCGTCCAACTGAAGCCGCCGCCCTTCTCGTAGATGTGCCAGGGCAAGTCAAGGGTGTAGACACCCTCTTCCACCTTCAGGGCGACGTATACGTGCTGCTCGTGGGTAGACGCTACAGAGGACGCCTCGATGCCGTGCTTGTCGAGAATGCTCACCAGGTCATCAGCGATCAGGTGGCAAATGCCGCCGCCTGCGTATGTATCCCTGTCGGATTCATCCCACTTATCGTAGACTTGCTGCGCCGCTTTGGTCATCTCGTGCAGCAACGCCTTCACAGCAGACAGGTGCTTGAGTGGAGGTGTGCTAGCTAGGATTCGAAGCATGATCGGCAACCTTACGGATTTTCGCCATCGACTCAGGATCATCGAGGACGGCTTTCAGACCAAAGTGCAACGGGTGTGGCAGCTTGTTCAACGCGCACCAGATCGCCTTGTCCGTCTCCCAGTTCAACTTTGGCTTGAACTCGTCAGGGACGACAGCCAAGAAGTTGTGGTACACAAAGCCGGTCGGGCTGCGGAATACGTAGATGGGTGTCATCTCGATATGCTGTTTGCACCCAGTCTCTTCTTCGAACTCGCGCATTGCAGCAGTCTTGGGGTTATCACCGGGATTGATCGCACCGCCCCAAACACCGTAGGTGCCGGGCTGTTCCACGGCCCTACTACGCAACGGTAGCAGCATTCGCCCTGTAGACTTCGCCATCACTACGCAACCTGCCCCGGCTTTGCCGTAGAACCCAGTCTTTCGTAGAGCGTCAAAGTGCTCGGTTTCGTCCTCGTCATCCTGGTTAGCAACAACAGGGGAACTCTGAATGATTCGGATCATAGATCGCCACCTAGGCTGAATTCTCTCGGCATCGCCTTGTCCCACTCAAGCATAGGCACTCCCTGCCTGCCGTTCATCTCGTGGGTGCAGTCACCGCAGAAATTGAACACGCCGTTCTGGATGAAGAAGTGACAACACGTATCCATCGCCTCAAACTTCGGGGAGCTACCGTCTGCGTTCTTTGGCATACCGGCTGCGTACCACGCATCACGAGCAGCCTTCCCTGCCTTTGTCCAACCCCTGCTGGTAACCTTCACGCTAGGGGTGAATGTTGGCGCATCCGGGTCGTTGTTGAAGCCCCAGTTACCGGTAGGAGGCGGTGCTGATACCCATACCTGATGAACTGAATCACACGCGGGGCACCAGAACGCAAGACCGCCGCCCTGGAGTGTTCGTAGGTACTTCCCTAGTGCTGCCATTTTGGGCTCCTGTATTCAAATACCGCGTTACCGCAGTCATATAGTTTTGCGTACTTAGCCCGTGTCATGTTAGCTGCCTCGCTCAAGGTAGGGTCAAACTGGTCACCTAGCAACGCGGCGAGCTTGTGTTTTTGTGTTTGGTACCTAGAGTAGCGATAAGAGGGGCCTACCCACATGTAATTCGGTTTAGTATTCCGCAGGAATGTAAACCCTAGTTTGGTATACACATCACCGGTAGCGTAGCGGAGGTCCGCGTAGGTAATAACGCTCTGTGGATTCACCTTCTTCACGAACGCGGACCAGAGGCGGCTCGCGCCACCCACTACGGTTACACCTTGATGAGTAGCAAAGCGTTTGATTTCCCACTCGTATCCCCTGTTGATATAAGGTATGCCAAACGTCATAACAGCAGCAATGCGGCTCCCCTTTTTAGTCTTCAGCGCAAACGCTAGCTTGCACGCAGAAGACCCTTGCAAGTGGTGTTCTTTCAGGAACGCAGCGGCAGTCTTCTGGTCGATTTCTTCTACAACCAACTTCCTTGCATGCAGTTGTTTCGTGAAGCCTAAACGTTGCGCAATCATTGATTGAACAAGTTCCGGCTGTTCCTGAACTTCACTATCCCAGAAATGAAGCAACCGAATTCCTGCCTTTTGGCAGTTGCGTGTCTTATTGATATGGTACGACGCATCCTTGCCGAAGTTCTCTGTGTGCCAGTAGATGCCGTTGACCTCTATGGCTACCTTCTTTTCAGGCAGATAAATGTCGAGTTCTTGGTTCTTCGGCAACAAGCCGCGCACGCTTGTTTGAATTCCCAGACCGCCTAGCGTCCTTAAGTACCCAACCAGTTGTCTTTCGGCGTTAGATACCAGGTGAGTGGCTGGGTAGCACTCAGGACAACTACTACCACGCAAGAAGCTTGAAGCAACGACTTCAAAATATCCGTGCTTTGGACACTTGATGCGCAAGATCGACTGGTTGTTCTTGTAGTCTGCTTGGGCTTTTGTGTACCCGAATCCTTCGTGGTGTAGGGCGGTAGCTCGGCTTATGAACTCCGACCAAGGCAGCCTGCGTTTTTCGGCTTGGCTTTCACGACCGCATCTGGGGCAGCCAATGCCCCGGTGTAAGTGGGCTCCAGCCCACTGCCGTACCGTTCCGTGCATCGGGCACTCATATTCAATCTTCCTAGCTCTACCCTCTTTGATGAATCGCAGGTATGCGTACTTGTTGCTGTGTTTTCTTCCAGCAAGGATAGAATATTCTTCTAGCGGCGTCCGTCGTTTATGTGCCGACTCTTCCTTACCACAGGACGGGCACCCGTTTCCTGAAAGATGGTCCGAGCATCGTTGTGTAAATATCCCATGAGTAGAGCACAAAATCTCTATTTTGGAATATAGACTCTCGTAACCGTTTCGATGGTATTTATAGTTAGACCCGTGGATAAGCCGGGAACGTTTTACAAACTCACCCCAAGGAAGCCTTTGTTTTGCGCTACGCTCTTCTGCCGCACACTTGAAACAACCATACCCAATCAAGTGACTGTGCGGGACTTGGTCGAACCACCCGTGCAGCGGACAGCGAATACGAACCTTTGTTTTCCAGTTTGTGTATCTGACCTTAGAGTAGTCGTATTTGCTTCCATGTACTTCTAAGGCTTGTTCAATGAACGACCCCGAATCCAGGGTCTTTACACCACCGTTACATGAAGGACAGCCTACACCCCTCCTGTGATTTAAAGGCAGTTGATAGAAAGCTCCATGATCCAGGCAAATAATGCGTACCTTGGTGTGAGTACCTAGATATTTGACCTCAGAGTAGTCGTATCGGTTTCCGTGTGCTTTTCTAAAAGCTGCTATAGCATCTGCTTGGGTTACGATCTTAGGCATATATGTATCCAAATAAAGGGTTCTAATTGAATTAGACACTCTTTATCGGTTACACTAAAGATTGATCTATAACCCAGCTAGTTGTCACATAATGCGCCCGATTCCAAGCCAACTTGAATTGTTATTATAGCCCCATAGATTACTGACTGGTGAAAGGGATATGCCTACCGACCCAATCGCACCCATTGCGAGAGCCGTCGGATCAACATTGCCATCACCCTGAGTTTGACCGCGTTTAACTAGGATCTGTTTGAATCGTCGGCACTCTTCTGCGATCTGCTGCTCCAATGTGTTAGCGAGCGATTCGAATGCAGGTGCGTGATCGACATCCAACGTAACCTGCTGGCCGCCGTAGTTGAAGCTCTTGAGCGATTCAACCAAGAACTGAGAGCGCAAGGCGTTGATAGCGGCGAACGCAACCCAGAAGTACATAATCTGGTCGCTAGCGTTCGTCAGGTAGAAGTTGGTCGGCTGACCGAACGTATTGAATTGATTCTGTCCTACGACAAGCCAGTTCAGCAGGTCCTCGGGCTGGAAGATCACATCTTCGGTTTGGTCGAGGTTGATGACCGCACGTTGGATGTAATCCTGAAGGCTCTTAGCTGCACGCCAAATATTAGGCGTGATAAGGAACATTCTGCCCATCTCAGTCATGAGCGTCTGAGAAGGATCACCGCTCATGATGTACTGCCAGAACACCATGTAAGGTGTCAGACTAGCACCGTTCTGGATATTCGATGTGACAAACGGGACTCTATACAGCCAACCGTCTGTAGTTGCAGATGGAGACGGTGTTACAGACACGGTGTTGACGATCTGGCTGTTCCCGTCATAGATTGAATACTGCAGAGACGACACCTGCTCGGCCAGCACGATTTGCAGGTTTGCGTTGTTACCAAACAGTTCAATGCAAGGCGACGGTCCTAGCTTTTGAAAAGTGGGCGTAACAACGGTCAG
>JAEHJW020009374.1_pt1 | contig 30654 bp, 44 predicted proteins | sample 9271431 | NCBI WGS metagenome assembly JAEHJW02 | reverse complement strand
AAATCCACTCTTAATCTCAGCCTAAGCTCCCTCTAAGGGCCTTCCAAACAATCCCTCATAGACCTCGATTAACCGCCCATACGGCGGAGAAACCTTTATCCTACGGGGCCAAACCGTTGATCGCCTGGGCAATAATCGGTGCCGTGTAGGAGTGGCCGAGCGTCGTAGGGTGCTCACCCTCCAGATAAAGCGTACCCGCCACCGCGTTTGCCGGATTGCCCATCGTCGGGTCGCTGGCGACATCGGCCACCACATCCGCACCACTGGAGCCGGCAAGCAGCCAGGCGTTCCACGCCTGCCACTGAGCGGTCATGGTCTGGTTTCCGGCAAACCCGATATTGGGCAGCGTCGTCACGGCGACGGTCTTGCACCCGGCTGCCTTCGCCGCTGCGATGATCTGCTCAAGGTTGCTCTGCATTGTCGCAAGCGGCACGCTCGAAAGGATGTCGTTCGTCCCAGACCATTCGACAAATACGTTCTGGCCGTTGGCGTCATTGAGATATTTCAGGATGCCCGGCAGCCCGGCGAGCCGATCGCCTGTCTTGGCGCCAACCACGCCGGTGTTATTAATCTGAAAATCATGCGTAAGCATCGGCATCATCAGATGCGGGTAATCTTGGTTATATGAAGTACCGTACCCGTAAGTAATGCTGTCTCCGTCCAAAATGAGGTTGTCCCGCAGCTGGGGCACCAGGCCAAAATGCTGCTCAAGTCCGGCCGTCAGCACGGCGGTGTCAGTGGGCGCTGCCAGCATTCCACCATAGATCATGATGCCGGCGACCTCATGAGCGCCCTCGATGTTCTGCCCAGCAGCGGTCACGCCCAAGAACCCCCCAGCGTAACTCGCGCCGCCGCCATTGCCGGCAACCGCGTAACGCCCGTTAATAAACAGGCTGGACGTGCCGCCGCTGGTGGGAGCGGACGCGAAGCCCGCCACAAAGCCATTGAGAGGCGGCATGCCGCCGTTCTCTATAACGGCGCCGCTCGCGCCGTTGCCAAGGCCCACGCTTTGGTCGAGGCCGACACCGTAGGTCTGCCCGTTCGAGCCTATCAGCGTCATGTAGGGCGAGAAGTTATTGTAATTCCGGTTTGTGACAACCAGAGCGCCGGAAACGGGACCGTTGGCGGCCACTGTGAGGCTGCTCGGGATGAGCATGAAGCGCGTCACGGTTGTGCCTACCGTCTCGCTATCGTTGATAAGCGCGACGGCGCGGCCGACGCGCATTCCGGAAACAATCACATAGCGGTTGGCGGCTGTCGGCTGGTTTATGTGATTGCCGGCGCCGGACTGGTCGTAGATCGTGGCCACCTCGAGATACCCGGCCGAACCCCTGAATGACCAGAGCGCCAGCTCGTCGAGAGAATCATCCGCAAGCAGACCGATGTCCTTATTCGCTCCAGAGACCGGGTTAACCACGTTGATCGCGGCGCCGGTATAGCCGGGCACCATGCGCAAAGTGCCGCCCGCGAACAAAAGCGGGCTCGTAGCTAACGCGCTTCCAGGGTAGCCGAGGGCGGCATAATCCGGCGCCCAGACGCCCTTGCCTGCAACCGCTTGCTGGCATGTCCAGACCCGTCCGCCCTGGCTCCAGCGGTCCGCTATAAGCATTGGTGCCGAAGCACCGTTGGCGGCCGAGTAACCTCTGCTGGTGTCGTCGGCCGAGCCAGGCGCCCGGATTCGCGGCGATACGCGGGTTATCGTTTTGGTGGCGACGATCGCTGTGGCCGCTTGATTGGCCGCATCAGCAGCCTGGCGATCTTGCTCCTCTGTCACCAGCGCAGTTTGCGGCGCGGCGTCCAGCGCCAGAGCGGAAACCAAGTCCAGGGTGACCGGCGTTGAAGCCCCTTTTGGGAGAACAGTTGAAGTCGTAAGACTGGCGGTAAGTTCACCAAAAGTGCCGCTCATAATCGTGCTCCGGTAATATAAGGTTTAAAGTTGGCCATCAGAAAATCCTCAACGTGGAGCCTGCCGGAACGGTCATCGCCGTCATCAAGGTAATCGGCCCGAACAGCACGATGTTGCTGTTCGCTGGCAGGTTGAGGGAGCTGGTGATCACGGCCGGGTTGGCAAAGCCACCAGCCGGATTGGACACAACCCCGGGCCCATCCGTCGCACCATTTACGAGCGCAACAGATGGCGAGGTGTTGGTTTGAGTGATGGTAACCGAGGCGGGCAGCGTCATGATGTCACCGGGTTGTAAGGGGCTTGCGCCGGCGCGCTGTAGGTCACGGAGGGCACCACATTAATGCCGAAGGTTTCTGAAATCGTGGGCAGCACCCCGTCAGATATGAGCAGGTCAGCTTTGAGCAAACCCAGCGGCCATGCGCTCGTATCAGCCACGGTAACCGTGCCGACACCGGGCGTGCCACTTACAGGCTGCAGCGTCAGCTGCGCCACCAGCACCCCGCGTGGGTCGCGCACTTCTCCGGACACCGTCACCTGGGAGATATCAAACGGAGCATTATTGCCATCCGCGAAGCTGAGCGTCACCTGAAAGACCGATCCGCGCTTGATTTCGAGATTCCGCATTTACCAGCTCACCGCCTCTACAGCCTCGCTGGTGGTGGCAGTGTCGATCTCAGCCACAAGCTGCGCGTATTTGCTCTGGTTGCGCTGGATCATCGCAAACAGATCCGTCTGCACCTGTTTAGCCTGCGCTGAGGTATGGATGACCATCGCCCAAATCCCACCCGTTTCACACCAGAGCGCACCGCCCGCCGTCGCCGCCATGGCGATGTTGCGCTGGCTGTTGTCGTCGCTGGGGTAGGAATAAGCACTCCCCAAGGCCGAAGAGGAAAAGCCGGCCGCGATCGCCGCCTGGCAGGCCGCCTTGATGGCTTGCGCCTTCGTGCTCTGAACAGTGGCCAGCGGAATCGTGGCGGCCACCACTTCGCCGGCCACAACAGTCCAGGCTGCGGCGTTTTGATACTGCGACTGGGTGCAGGCAACGCCGCCCGGCGGAAGCGTGCCATCGGGCGAATATCCATTGCCCCCATTTTCGGTCAGATAATAGATCGGTTCGCTCATACCGAAGGAACTCCCAGGTAAACCAGTTGAGGGGTCAATATCGTTGATGCGTTCGCCGTCACGCTGACGGTTATGGTGCACGCAACGCCGGCCGGAATCTTCACGATCCCGAAGGCGCATCCGAGCGTGGAGCCGTTGGACCAATTCACCGCGCTGTTTTGCAGTGTGCCGCCTGACGCCGTTAGCTGCACGCTGGTGATGGTCTGGGCCGAGCCTGCACCGCAATCCGCCGCCACCAGCAACGTCGTATCCACCGCCGGCGTCATGCTGACGGAGGTGGCCAGCGTGGTGGCCGTGCCGCCATTAATGCTTCCGCCCGAAATGATATTGCTGCGGGTCGCATAGCGTGAATCGCCCTGTCCCAAAGCCACTGCATCATTGTTCCCGGTCGCATTCGCCCCCAGCGTGAGCCGGCCGTCCGGCTGAAATACGTTGCCAACCAGCGCGCCTGCCGTGCCGGTCTGGATTTCGAGAGCCGTGCCGCCCGATTGCGGCTGTATCCCCACAGTCCCTGAAAAATATACACTTGCGGCGGTAAACCCCTGCGTCAGAGAACCTGAGACGAGGGCAAAAATCTTCTTGAGAGCTGTGATAAGCTGCCGCTGTTGCCCAGCAATCGGCGTCAACCCGGCCGCTTCGATAATGCCGCCGATGATCTCTTCCTGCAGATCGTTCTCATAAGCGGAACTGATGCTTGTGCCCGCCGTTCCCGTGGCGGGGTTCGCGGGCACGCGGATGCGATGGCCACTGGCATCCTCTCCGGTATTGGCTGAATTGATGCGGTCCATGATCTACCCCGTGTAGGAAAAAATGACTTGTGTGTGGGCCGGCGCCAGCGCCGAGAGAATGGACTGGATCGGGCTTTGCGCGATGGTTTCGCTCGCTTCGTCGTATCGAAGATCGTCATACACGCCGACGGTCGTTTGCGTCGCGGGCAGCGTCACCAACCATTGAAACTGCGCCGGCGGCTCGACATAGACGCCATCGTCATAAACAGCCTGGTCGTAGCGCGTAACCGTGAATTCGGTGATGCCGATCGGCACGCCGAGCGAGGCCGCCAGATCACTATAAAACCCCCGCGACTGCCCACCCCGGTTGATAAGCCGCTGATACAGGTAAGACTGCAACTGCGGTGTGATCATATTGCTGGTGTCAACACCGTACGGGTCAGCGCCGAACTCAGCCTGCCATTCCGGTAACAGGTAGATCGATGCGCGCGGGTCGATCTCGTGGTGCAGCACTTCACCCATCTGCTCGATGAGCGAACCTTCCGTGGCGGGCGCCAGCAGCTGCTTGCCCCAAACCGATGCCGGGTCGCGTGAGTACCCGATCGGGCTCAGCCCCAGCATCTCGGCCTGTACGGTGCCAGGGGCCCGGCTCATTGGAAGGTCACCGTGCCCAGCACATTCATCGTCAGCGCATTCGGGGCCGCTACGTCAGCCGTGGGGGCAATCAGCTCATGGCTAAACTCGCCATCACCGGCCGAGATCGCGTTATTGAGCCGTGAATAATAGGTGATCGCGCCCAGCTGCGCGGATTGCAGGAAGAAATACTGCAAGGCCGTGGTGGCCGCCGTGCGGATCGCGGCCGTATCCGGGTTAAGATGCAAGATGATATTGATCGGATTCAGCGCGCCAGCCAGCGCCGTAACCTGCGCCGTCACCGGCCGCACAATGTCCAGATATGCCTGGACGATCGCCACCTGCGCGGACGTGGGCACCGCCGGGCCGCCCATCAGGAATGGCACACCCACCGTGCCCAGCCCAAACATGCTGCCAACCGGGTTGACGTAGGTAACATCCGTCAGCGCGGCCTCGGCCCATTGCACATAATCGTTCAGCGCACCGCCCATGGGCTTCTGCCGGATTTGCGCCAGAATCCGGCCGCGCCAGGTCTCGATCTGCTCGATGTCAGCGCCGCCAGCAATGCCGTTGGGGTCAACCGTTCCAAGCTGGGGATTAAAGTTCTCCACGGGGCTGCTAATCGTCAGCTGCGTGCCGGCGGCCACATTGCCCGCCGCACCCGTCACCTGCGCCTGCACGGGCACAGAGGCCGTGCCTGTGCTATCCGCCGCGGCCGAGGCGGTGGAGATGTAGGTGATATTCGAGCCAGGGCGGCTGAAGACCACCCCGGACGGAAACGATGCGCCCACAGTGCCGCTAACCAGCACATTGCCCACAGCACCAGTCGCCTGGTCGCGCGGCACATTCCAGATGGATGCATGGTCCGCCAGATAATCCTCGGCCGTGGTCACGAACAACTCGCGGACGATATAGGCGAGGTAGAACCACAGCTCGAAGAATTCCAGCTCAAGCACGCGGGTATAGGCTGTCGCCAGCGTGTTCGGCGTCCGCGCATCGATGCCGGGCAGTTCCTGCTCGAAAACCGCGGCACCGCGCGCCGCAATGTCACCAGATGCGGGTAAGGGCAGCGGCATCAGCTCATCGCCTTCTTAAGCTGGATTGTGGTCGAGCCGACGGTGACGGAATAGCCGAGGATCTGTGGTAGTTCCCACGCCACCTGGATCTGGATGGCATAGCCGCGCTGAGCCTCCAACGGCTGCACGGCCTCCACCAGATAGTCCTGGCAATCGCTGCGCGTCTGCTCATCCGCCAGCCGCCGGTCGAGTTCCCAAAGCCGGGAGCCAACCAACTGCCCATTCAGGTCTAAGGCATCTCCAACCCATCCCTTACGGGCGTTCAAGCTGCTCGGGTTCGCCCAGTCCGGCACCGGCGTGGGCCAGGTATCATCCGGGTGCGCGCGCCGGTCCACCAACAGGCTATGCAGCAACACGCTCGCCGGCGTCTCATCCAGCACAAAATCATGGCCATCGAACACGGCATCCAGCGCGCGAAAACTCGGGTCATATGTCATGGCGGCATCAATGCGCGTGCCCGGTTTGCGCGCCACGGTAAGCGGTGCGGCCGAAGCCGGCGCCACATAGCGCACGAACGCCATCAACCCGGCCTGGAATATCTGCGCCGCGGGATCGTTAACCGTGAGCGCTTCGGCGCCCAGCTGCTCCACCTGCGCCGGCGGGTTGTTAATCGTCAGCGCCTCAGCGCCGAGCTGATAAACCTCATAGGCCGGCGCGTAGACCACGAAGGCGAGAAGCCCCGCCTGAAAAATCTGCGCGAGAGGATTGTTGACGGTAAGAGCCTGCGCCCCGAACTGCTCGACCTGCGCCGAAGGGTTGTTGACCGTCAGCGCCTCGACGCCCAGCTGCTCGACCTGCGCCGCCGGATTGTTTACCGTCAGCGCCTCTCCACCGAGCTGATAAACATTGGCCTGAGTCACGTCAGGCCGCCACAGTCTCGGTCAGCTTGAGAGCATTATACGCCGCCACCGTAATCGCGGCGCCGGTGGCCGGATCGGTTGTGTAAAGGTCCTCGGTTGGTACGGGGGTCTCGTTCAGGAAGTTCTCCGCGCCCACAGCATTGGTAGAACCGGAGGTCACCGTCTTCTGAATCGCCCGAGATCCCGTGTCGGACTTCGCGGCATAATCGAACGCCTTGAAGCCGATGACGCTCAACACATTGGCGGGAAGCGGCGCGATCGTCACCGTGTCAGCCGCACCAACCGTGGAACTGCCGCAATAAGCTGAACCCGGCGGCGTGGCGGCATAGATCGCGGCATTCGACGTGCCGGTGGAAGGCACAAGCGCCGAAGATACATTCCCGTTCGGCATCGTCAGCTCAGCACCACAATCGCCCAGGGGCCCGTTGAGAGGCGCTGGCCCAGTCCCGTCGTGGCACGAAATGTCGCGGAAATAACCGCTGTTGGACCACACGAATACATGCAGCCCGGTAATAGGCAGATTCGATGAATCACCCTGAGCTGTATCGGCGCTTGTAACACTTAATCCAGGGACCGGCGTCGGGTTTCCGTTCAGATATACATTTACAAATCCAGTAGCGGGGTCGATCTTGGCGCCAATGGAAATCTGGAAAATCGTTTGGATCTGAAAGATGCCTTGCGCAGTTTTAGAAAGCTGCACATTTCCGGAAAATAGCGTCGCTGACCCATCTGAATTGAATTGAATCTTTAACTGTTCGGTACCCGCGCTGTTATAGAGCGCTACATATTGGGGCGGGCTGCTCCAATTAAGGAGGTATAAGCGCACCGTCCAATAGCACGTGGCCGCACTAAAATTCGGGGGCGCAAAGCCGCTGGTCTGTGGATCATCGGAGAGAAAGAAAGACTTCCCGCCGAAATTGCCGAAGCCATTCGCGGTAACACCAAGGGCGGCGTAATAGTTTAGATTGCCAGGCGCGCGCTCACCACCATCAATGAAATTGAATTGTGCAGGAACCGTCATCGCTCACCCCATCCACATGCCGGGTGACTATCGCGCGCGCGGAAAACAACAGCACGCTGACGCTTGTCAGCGGCAATTTGCGTTGCCGGTAGAACCGTCTTGCTATCGGGGGTTAGCGCTCACTCCGGGTCAGGCACGGTAGGCGGCGAAGCGCCATTATTGGTGTGCTCATGCGCGTCATAATGCCCGCGCAGCCGGTCCAGGCTGCCATGACCATCGGATACATCGCCGGTCGCTGTCAAATTGCCGTTGATCGCCACATTGCCGTTGATCGTCACGCCATCGGTCGCGGATACAACAGCCGTTGTCACATTCGCCACCAGCTGCTTACACCAAACTTCCATCACGCCGCCCTGGCGGATATGCACGCGCGAGCCGTCCGCCGCGTATAGCACGGCCTCGCCGGGTGCCAGCTTGCCGAAGCGGGTTGATGGGTTGGCAACGCTGAACGCAACCAAATTGCCTGGGTCGGCGCCCAGCTCCATCACCACCGTCACCGCGCCATCCGCCGGCGGTACCGAGCCGAAGCCGAATGGCTGCATCACCTCCACCTGTGCCCGCTGCACGCCATCGCCCGTCTTCACCGTCAGCATCTGCGCGCCGCCGGTATCGTCCACATTCTGCACCACCGCATAGTTCAGCGCGGAGCGCAGATTGCCGACGATGCTCATCAGATGCTTCAGCATGCCCTCATCCCTGCCGCGTCGGCCCGAAGCTCTTGGGCTTGCGGGACTGGATAAAGCGCGGGCTCTTCGAAGATTCGTCGATGCGGTCGAACGCCGTGCGCCCGGCCAGCTCCAGCGCGGTATATTCGCCGCTCTGGTCGAACTTGTAGCTGACACCAGAGATCAGCATGTCGTCGGAAACCTGCGCATAGGCATCATTCACGTTGGAAAGCTGGTTTGGCAGCCAGATCCCGTTGCTCGGTCCGGCACGCCAGTCCAGCACCCGGTAATTCAGCGTCTCGGCCATCCCCTTGGCAATGCGCAGCCCCCAATCCGCCTGTTGCTGCACCGTCGCACCGCCCGCCTGCGTTTTGGCCTGGCGCACGGTGGGCCGGTAGCGCGTCACCTGCGGGTCGATGGCATGGCCCGTCATCACCGAGGCAACTTCCTCCGTGCTCGTCGCGGTGGTGGTTGTCTCAACCGGAAAGCTGCTGCCGTCGCGCGGGTCGGTGCCCACCGTGAACAGCGGCACCTGCGTTTTGCGGATCACGCTGCGGTTCGTCTGCCCCTTCACAAAATAGTCGGAAAACCGCTGAGACCAGTCAGACTTCCGGCCACCGCCCTGGATATTGCCCGGCCTGGTCAGCGCCGCCGGGGCGCGCGTGTTGCCTCCACGCGTCAGCAGCAGCCCGCCAACGCCGTCACTGGTCACCAGCAGCGCCCGCTGCCGTGCCGCCTTTTCGATGGCGCTCAGCGCGGTCTCATCCGCATCAATGCCAAACACCGGAAACGGTGCGCCCACATCCACATCCGCGCGCACGGTAATGCCGAACGGCGTGCAGAATATCTGCGCCAGCTGCAGCACGGTCATGTTGCGCCACTCCACCGGGCCGTTCGGTGATGCCGCGCAATCCACCAGGTCGCCGGTCTTGTCGCGTCCGCTGATCGTGCATGTCAGCTTGTCCGCCTCCCAGGATGCATTCACCTGCTCCACCCATCCCGTCAGCACCGGCGTGCCGTCGATCGCCACCGTCGCCGCCTGTCCGGTCAGCACCGTCGGAAAGCGCGGGAAGGGGTCAAGGTCCGGCGCGAACGCCTGCGCCTCGCGCCCGCTATCGCGATATTCAAAATGAAAACTGCCCGCGATATCCCGAAGGTTGCGCCCCGCATCCGCGCTCACCCACCGGCTCAGCACAAGTCCGCCCACGGCAAGGGTGATGCGCCTGGTCGTGCGCGCGGCCGCCGGCAGCACGCTCATGCGGCCAAGCTCGCCGCCGGCGCCGGCGCATTGCAGCGCGGGCACGGCATGCCGCGCTTATTCTCTGTCACCGTCATGGTATCGGGAATCCACCCGGTATCATGTCCACACCGCTCGCAGCGAAACCAGATCATCCCGCTGCCAGCATCTGCCACATGCATCCGCACAATACGCGGGCGGCGCGGCGCGGCAGGGAACAGATCAAGGATCATTGGTTCAGCACCTCAACCGGCCCCGCCTGCAGCATCGCCGGGTGCCGGACATTGTTGCGGGCGATGATGTCCTGCCAGGTCGCGAACACGCTGCTCGGGTCATCGCCAGAGACATATTGCGCCAGCAGCCACACCGGCATGGTGCGCGGCGTGTTGATCGTCACCACCTCCGGCAGCCGGCCGATAAGCACGTTCATATCCGCTGCTAAAGCCGCCTTAACAGCCACCAAATCACGCCATACCGTGGGCGCGTTCAGCGGGTCACTGGCGGCTGCCGTCGCCGCGGCCCCTATCGCCTGGTCCAGTGCGTCGAAGAGTTGCTCGGCCATCGCAATCGCGTCCTGCTGGCTGGCATAGCTGATATTGCTGGCCGCCTGGACGGCCGCGCCCACAACCGCCGCCTGCAACCCGGCCGAGAGCGCTGGCGCCGGTGCTGGGCCGCTTGCCTGGGCCACCACGCTCGGCAGCGCGGTCAGCAGCGTCGTCACCACATCCGTCGGGTCCGCCGCCGGCGCCGGCGTCGTCGTGCCGCCAGGTGCCACGGCCGAGGGCTGGGTCGGCGTGGCAGAGCCTGCCCATGCCCCCATCAGCGCGGCCACAGCGGCGGAAGCGGTGGAAGGAAAGCTGCCCACAGGCGCTGTAATCGCACCCGTCAGCCCAGCCAGCTCACCTGAAACCGCCGGGCCTATCTCCCCGGCCGAGGCCGTCAGGCTCACCACATTGGTGAAAATGCCCACGGAATTATTCAGAAAGCTCTGGATATACCCAAACGCCGCCACCGCCCCTACCAATGGCGTCATCGCCGCCGCCAGCCAGTTCTGCATGTCGGCCGTCAAGGTATCGAGCTTGTCGCCCAAAACCGAGAGCGTGTCCTGGCTCGGCGAGCTGCTGGCCACATACGGGTAAACCGCCATCTCGAAGCGGCAAACCTGTAGCTGGTCGGCCCGCAATTCGAAGCGCGGGCGCTGCCCGTCCACCGGCACAACCTGCATCGTGCCAAGCCACGGATGCACGAGCTGATAAGGGCCGGCCGCGTTGAACACGGCAATCATCGCCTGCATCTGGGTGATGTAATCCGCACCCACCAGAATGCCGCGAATCATGATCGGCCCGGCATCAGCCCCCAGATCCTGAAAGGCCGCCGCATCAACCCCCGGAAACAGGAACCGCTGCACCCGGCGGCCAACCTCCTGGCTGGTGTCCACGACATTGAACGGCACCCCGCCAAAGGTCGCGCTCAGGAGCGAATTATAAAAGCCGACGATATCGACCATTAATGCATCCCCGCCAGCACATTGCCTTGGTCAACCCGTACATTCACGCCAGGGCGCGATGTTCCGCCCGGCATCTGAGTAACAGAACCGTCCGCACTGACCTTCAGATGAATATCGATCGGATGCGGCTTAAGAGCCCCAGGGTTATTGAACAGGCCAGGATTATAGCGGCCCGGATGAATATCTTGCAGAACGTAGTGGTCTGCATAGGCCGCTGCCGTGCCGATCACAGTCCCAACCGGTTTGACGAAATCATGGGTGTACACGCTTCCAATCCAGTTCAAAGCGCCCAGTGCTAGATTGGCCGCACTTCCAAGCGCGATGAGCGAAGGAATAACATTCTGGCCGAGTTCCCTTTGCATCTGCGCAAATTCTTCGTCCAAGAGGTTTACAGACGCCTGCGGCGCAGCCCGTGCGGTGGCATAATCCGTCCCAAGCGTTGCGTCAGAAACCGTGGACAAGCTGGTCTGCATTTGCCGAAAAATGCCCTGGTTTTGATAGAGTCCCAGAAACCCCTGCGCGGCCGTCTGGTTATGAAAATACATCCCCATTATGGTACCCAAATCGATCGGCGATTTTACGTCCGAAGTATATTTATCAAAGAAATCGATCAGGGCATTAATAGGGTCGCTCCCGTGCTTCAGTGCGTTGTCTAGGTACTGCGTCAGATCGATGTTCGGTAGATGATATTCCTCGCGGAGTCGGCGCCCGGCAGGCGACATCATTGTAAGCGTGCGTCCGGTAGGATCGAATGAACGGCCAGCTATGGGAGACCGAAGGTATTCGAGTAAATTCCTCACTTCATCGTCGGTTTTCGCCGCGTCGTTTGTTGACTCCTGGACGGCCTCAAGGGCGGAGGCGAGCACAACATTTCCGTGCTGGCCGGAAATGCCCATGACTTTTCCTTGCGCCGCGATGTTCCCCATGTACCGGCCAAAATCATCAATGCCAAAATGGCCTTGCATCGCGGCATGATGCAAAACCGCAAGTGAATCACCAATCTGGTCGGGAGCGATATTCAACATGCGCAATTCAGCAAAGGCGGCGTTTGAGATAGCGTATGCCGGAACATTATAGGCGGTCGAAGCTTCAGCCAGGCTCGGAAGCATGGTTTCAATCTGAGCTTTTGGCACCCGGTCGGTAACCAGATATTCATAGGAATTGAGCAAATCTTGACTGGAGGCCGCATATTGCAAGGCCGTCTGGTTCGCTAAAGCTTCCACACGCCCGCGTTCCGTCGCGGCAGCATTGCCGCTTAGTCCCTCCGTAATCGTGATTTGCGCTGCCGTCTCGCTGTAGTCGGCATATTTACGCGCCCACTCGTCGGCCGTGCTATATGCAAGCTGCCCTACGAACGCATCCCCCAACAACCCGACGCCTCCACCGACAACCGTATTGCCGTGGCCTCCTCGGCTGCCATCGTTGTGCCCGCCTCCTTCGCCGCCGCCATCCGAGCCGTTTCCGCCGCCACCACCCCCGCCGCTAGTTTCTGTGCCAACGATCCCAGCCCCCCCGCCTCTCGGAAGCTGAGATAAGCCGTCTCCTAACTCTTTCACCTTCGCTATATCGGCGTCCAGGGAGGCGCCAATACCGTCGATAGCGGTGGATGCATCCTTCGCACTCACCGCAGCGTCGGAAAGCCCATCTTTCAATGCAAGCGGGGCTTGAAGTCCACGGAGCGTCTCATCCAGGTTGGTGAGTGTCGAGTTCAAATTGGTGAGGGTATCGCCAAGACCGTTAAATTCACCCCGTATCTCGTCGATACCCGCATTGATGTCATTGCGAATTCGAAGGGTCAGCTCGGCGACGAGATCATCCATTTTGCTTTTCTCTCTCGATCAGCAAGTTCGCGGCAATTACCCAGAAGCCCACTTCTCGATCGGTTAGACCCTCAAGCTCATCCTTAGACCAGTGATAAAATCGGCCTAAAGAGGCGAGGATGACGGGCCAATCTTTCGGCCAGGCGTCGTAAAAAAACGGATAACAAGCAGCATCGCGGCAATCTCAGAACTATCCATCCGGTCGAGCAGCAATATGGCGCGCCCCAACGAAATACCCGAGCTGCTCGCCAGCGACTGAGCACGGATATTCTCCTGCGTGGCAAGTTGGATTTCCTTCTGCTTCGCGCCTGTCAACCGCTTCAGATGAAGTTCTCTGTAGATCTCCTCTTTAACTGCACCGGATGCATCCTTGAATCGCAACGTCACGGGAAAATCGAGATGCAGGATATAGCTTCCATCCCCAACCGCCTTCGCGTTCTCCGGAAAATCGGGCGGCAATTGATAATGCTTGGCCGGATTTCCGTCCGTATCCAGCATTGGCAACTCCTCAAAAGGTGCCGACGGCGTCGGCGGCGCAAGATCCGGATCAGGGAGGATCGATTCATCCTGCCCAGTCAGAACGGGAGCGGAGCGAGCATCGCTATAGCTGTCAGCATCTGCCGTCTTCTGCACCACCACCACGCTATCCGCCGCGCTCACGAGACCACCTCAGAGGCCGGGCTGCCGGACCACTCGGCCGAGACATTGCTGCCTGGGCCAGCGGCGGTTTTTGGGTCACCCTTAAAGAAGCAGGAATCGATGATGTAGACCTGCCCGGTATCGCAGTGGATCTGCATTTCGGTGCCGTTCAACGCCTTCAGCGCGTCCAGCGACATACCTTTCAGCAGCGGGAATTTGGCGCTGATCGCGGAGGGAACCGTCTGCAGCGCCTGGCTGATCTTATTGCCAGCCACCACGGGCGAGGCGACGGAACCGCCGCGGTTAAAGCTGCTCCCCTTGGAGTCCACGTCGATGCGCGTGCCGCCCCAAACCAGCCATACGACGCCAAGAGATTGAGAGAGAGCTGATGTACTGCCGGACATATGAACCTCAGTTGTTGGAGATGAACTGGAGCTGCCCGGCCAGCACGATCAGGTTGCCCATGATCTGAATCTGCTGGCTGGCATCCACGCGGTTGCCATCGTTGGGGTCAATCGCGAAGCTGCTGTTGGCGGCCGTGATGGCGGAATTCTGAATCCAGCCGCTACGCTCATAAATGGCGCTGCGGGCTGTCCAGCTGGCTTGCAGCATCTTCGGCGTCACCGCATTCGGATTATACTCCGCTGCGATCGTCCCGTCGGCACAGAGCTGGTTGCGCGGGTAAAGTTCACCCACATACAAATCCCAGTCATAGCGCACGCGGCTGGGCACCTTGGTGGTGTTCAGGTCGAAATACGCGCTGTTCTGCGCGCCGTTCGGGTCCACCCGGTAGGTTGTCACCACGCGCTCCAGATACACAGCGCCGGTATCATCCACATAGAAGGTGGAATGCCCGCCCTGTAGCAGCGCCTGGCGCTCATCCGGGGAGAACCGATCGGCGCTGTCCGGAGACATCACACCGGGCAGCGGCACCGTCCTCAGCTGCAGAGAAGGATACTGCGCGGTCTGGAAGCAGCCCGCCGCCGCGAACGCCGCCGCCGTCATCCAGCTCGGCGTCTTCGGATTCTGCACCGGCAGATCGCAGACGAATTGTGAGTTCGGCTCGAAGGCCAGAGCATTGCCATACGTGCCATTAAAAGAGACGTAGGCTTGCGCGTCACGCTGCGCCATGGCGCCATAGCTGGCGGTCAAGTATTGCGTCAGCACGCCGAGATTGGTGGCATCGAGCCACGGCCACGCGATATCGGTGTACCAGCGGGTCCAGGTAGCCACCATGGCCGCGATCCCGGCTTCCGGATCGGTCGCACCGCCAGCCATCGCCGCAATCGTCACGGTCAACCCGGCAGGCACTGCATCGCCCACTTCCGTATCCACGCGGATATCGATGGCATTGCCCAGCGTGCCGCCATGGCCGCATGTCAGGGTCACCACCGATGCAGCCGCCGTATAGGATGGCACCAAGGCCGGCAGATACGGATAGCCAGGCTGCCCCTGCAATTGCAGCTGGGCGAACAGGTTTGCCGCCACTTCGGCCGCCGTGTCGCCGATATTCACCGGAACCGTCACGCGCACGCCGCCAAAGCGCAGGGGCAGCGTGCCGGGCGCGGTGGCCGCGCCACTCAGCGTCACGCTGCCGCTGGCTTTGGTGGCACCGGCCTCATCGTCCACGCCCATCGCGTAAAGCGGCGTATAGGGGTTCACGGCCAGCCATGCGGCGCACATCGTCGCCAGCTGGCTGCCAGCACCAAACAGGCCGTTGGCCTGGCTCGCCGTAAAAATCTGATATTCCTTTCCGCCGGTGGCCGTGCCGGTGGCGTACATCTGCCCGGTCACCAGCCCCTGCGCCGGATACGCCATTACGGCGTTCAGGTTCACAGCCGGCTTGATCTCCATGTAATTGCCGGGGACGCGCCAGTTCACCGGGATCTCGGTGAACACCGGCGGCGATGCGGTAACGATGCCGGACATGCCTTAACCCTCCTTTGAAGCTTGTTTGCTGGTCGCCGGCGCCGCCGCTTGCACGGGCACCAGATCCCCAACGCGCAGCAGCCGGATGACGGCCATGGTTTTGACGACACTCATGCCTTCGGCGGGCACCTTCACGTTCGTGCCAGGAATTGGCAGCGGAATTTTGCGGCCCTCACCGGGCTTCACGAGCATCTTTTCAGGCGGCTTAATTGTCGGATTGTTGGGCATTTGGATTGTTCCATGTAGAGGTGAAGGAAGCAGCGGTGCCGTCTTCGGCCGTCCAGCCCCAGGTGGTGGCAAGCACGTCGAACCAGCCGAGGCCGCTTGGCGCCAATATCTCTTCCCGTAGCGTCAGCGTGGCCGGTACCAGCAGATCGATCTTCATGATCACTGAATCGTCGCCCCAGCCGTCGGCCGCCACATTCGAGAAGCCGACAACCTCGACAGAGCCGGTAGCCGCGCCGAACGCATTCAGCGCCACCATCGCCACCTCCGCCATCGTCAAGGCGCCAATGCCGAAATTGTCGCCGTAGTAGCGGCCTTCGTCAGAACCATTGCGCCGCACAGCGGTTAAAACGCTCCAGGAGCTTTTGCCCTGGACCATGCCGCGCATGGTTCCACCGTCCGGCTTAAAGCCGTTGAAACCCAGGCCGATAAAAGGCTGGTTGCCCTGCATCAGGCTGTTCCAGGTCTTCATGTCCAAGCGGGGCGGCAGAACCCGAAAATGGAAGATGCTGGGCGGAAAAATCAGTTGCAGCCGGACCTGGATCGCTTGTCCCTGCTGCACCAACTGGCCGGGGATGATGGGAGACGCCGGCGCGCTCTGCTGGGCCTGGGAACCGCTCACGGCTCGCCACCATTCCAGAAGCCGAAATCGTCCCGGCCGCCATCGCCGCAGCCGGCGCCATCGCCAAACACCGGGCGCCTGGCCGATGCCGTGGCGAAGCTTTCCTCGCCAGCGGTAACCTCTTCCATCCCCAGCACCACGGTGCCGTTGGCAATCCCCCGCAGCCAGCTGATCGTCTCTTCGCGGGCTTGCTTAACCTGGTCGGAGATCGAACGCTCCGTCCCCATCCCCAGATCGTACCGCGCCAGCATGCAGCAGGCGCGGTTGATCTCGGGCGGCACGGCCTCAAGCGGCACGCTGTAGCGCTTGCGCAAAAAGCTGTCGATAATTGCCGAGGCGTCATCCAGCGCCGTCTGGATCGGCGCTGGTATCACCGCCGAGACCGGCGTGTTCTCGGGGGTGGAGGCGCGGGCCATCTCGCCCTCCCCGAAACGTCCCACCATATCATCGACACTGGCATAGGCCATCGATCAGCCCTTGTTCGGCTTGGCCGGGCGGCCGCGCTTCACGCCGTCGGCCTGCGGCTCCGCCGCCGGATTACCCTCGCCGGGCTCCTCATCACCCTCGGGCGCCTGCAGCTCAGAGCCCTCGGTCAGCAGATCCACGATGTTGTCGTGGGTAATCAGCGTGCCCTTCACCACGGTAAGCACCGGGTCAGAGGCGATGTCGTGCAGCTGCGACATCGTGAAGGTGCCGGCGCTGTACCGCGCCGCACCGAGTGGGTGGCGGATGCCACCCCGATGCCGACCTTCAATCCGGCTTACGATCACGATGCTCATCAGTTCAGCCACACGTTTTCGAGTGCCTTGGCCAGCCCTCGGAAGGTGTTGCTCGCGGTGCCCGCGCTGCCGATCGCCGGGTCACCGGCGGGCAGGAACTCGTTCTCGCAATAGGCGCGGGCGGATGGGTAGAGCGCAGTTGGCACAACCAGCAGATTGCCGTTGATGCCCATCGGCGTGCCATCCGGCCGGCGCCAGCTCGCCATGGTGGTACGGGCGGTTTCCAGGTTCGCCACCGTCAGCGCCGCGTCGGAGCGGTATGCCAGTTGCCAGAGGCCGTAGCCGGCATTCGCGCGCCCATCGACACCCCAGATAAACTCGTCCTGCCAGAAGACGTTCTCTGCCTCCAGGCTGAACTTTGGCACCAGGCGGAAGGGGCGGCGCGTCTGGTAGATGAACGGCTTCAGCACCTTCGAGGTATCGGTCAGATACCAGCTCGGGCCGGCGCCGCCCTGATAATTGGCGATCGTGGCGGCGTTGCCGGAGGCATCATAATTCGCATGGGCCGTATCGAAGAAATTCTGCCCGTCGATGCCGATGGTGGTGTGGCCGTTCTTCATCAGCCCGGCCACCAGCAGGTCCGGAAGATGCCCGGCATTCTCGCCCATCTGCGCGGCAACCGGCGCCAGCATCCCGAACTTGTCGTCCTCGATGTCGGAGCGCTTAACGCCGATCGTCCCTTCGAAAAGCTTGTTGCGGATCGTGAAGGTGCTCTGGGTCAGCCAGTTCACCACGCGCTCACCGATCCATTCGCGCAGCCCCGGAATCATATCGAGACGGGGATACACCTCTTCGGAGCCGGTGCTGGTGGCATCATAAGAGAATCCCTTATAGATGCCGGGCGCGGCCCAAAGCTGGCTGTTGAACTGCAGATTGACACCATCATTGATGCTCTGCAGTGCCGGAAACGAGATATCCATCTAAGGGCTCCGCTTAATGGTTTGAAAGTTCGACCCAGGTGGCACCGTTCTCGATGCCCGCCAGGTAGCCGACGACACCTTCAAAACCCGTGCCGGGCTTCGTCAGGGTCAGCGTGTTGTCATCGGTGGCGTAGACCGGCGCACCGATATTCGCCGCCGTGGCGCCGGGAACCGCCAGCTTGTAGCAATCCAGCTGCCCGACGATTGTGTCACCCGCCGCCGCAGTGGCGCTGTTATTGATGCCGCGCTCGGCCAGGCCGAGAAAGGCGACGGTCCCGGCGGTCTGAATGCGCTGGGCCTGGCCGGAGGCATTCAGCCCGGTCAAACCGCCGGTATAAACAACCTCGGAGGGCGCGATCGGCGCGCCGAACTGGTTGCCACGGGAATAGCCGCGCCGCGCGGGCGAAATGGGGCCGCTGAGTGCCATGTTAGGCTTTCTCCTTCATCTTCTTGCGCATTTCGACGAACTTCTTGGGGTCGAGGCCCATCTTGGAGCAGACCGCCTTATCCTCGGCGCTCATCGCCTCCGCCGGGTCTTGGTCATCGCCGGCGTCGTTCTTCTTCACCCGCATCAGGCCGGGTCCGGCGGCGTTCAGGGAGGGCAGCGCCTTCACCAGCGCCTCGGCCTCGGCCGGGTTGGCCACATGCATCGCCACGTAAGTGTCGCGCACGCCCTCGGCGATGGGCTTGCCTTCCTTGATGGCGTTCTCCACGAACGTCATGGCCGCGGCCTTTTTGCCGTCCAGCTCGATATTCGCGAGCCGCGCCTGCAGCTCGTTGTACTGGCTCATGGCCACGGTGCCGGCCTTTGCCTGGGTCAGCTCGGCTTCCAGTGTGGAAATCCGCGCATTGGCCGTCTGCAGCGAGGTCTGCGCGCCGGCAGCGGTCTGGAGCGCCACCAGCACGGCCGCGTCCTCTGCCGCCTCGGGGATACCGAGCGCGGTGCAAATCGTTTTCTTCTCCATTTGGCCCTCTTGTGATGTGTGCGCGGCCCAGCCGCTGGTATCGACGCCGATCTCTTTCGCCCGCGCGCGGATGCGGCGCCGTGCCTCCACGCGTTCAGCTTCCGTCAGCCCCTCGGTGCGCCCCACCATGTCCCAAGCCAGTTTCACATGGTCCGCATCTTCAATGGGCAATTTCTCTTTGTCAGGCAGAGCGAAGAGCTTGGGTTTGATCTTCGCGCGCGCCGCAGCACTCAGCGGCGTCTGCATGGCCTTTAAATGCTCGATCAGGTTGGGGTTATTGGTGAGCCCCACGCTCTTGATGTTCAGCACCGAGCCGTCCTCGGCGTGGTTGAACACCGGCGAGACAAAGCGGTAGCTCTTGTCTTCCATGATCGCGCGGCCGGCATTGGTCCAATCCACATGCGCCCAGATGCCGTCCGGCCGCATTTGCAGCTGGTCGATCCACCCCCGCGCCGGCGCTTCCCCGCCAACCAGGGCCGCACTCTCGGTCGCGTGGTTTTCGTCGAAGGGGATGGCCCCGTGCTGCAGCGAGGCCGCGATCACCGCCTGCGCGTCGGTCAATTTATAAGGGCCGCGACCATCCACACCTGAAAAAGTCCCGGCCGGCAAAATATGCACCCATTCAGGTGCCGTGCCGGCCGGTGGCAATGCCAAGTTTAGGGAGGAAACGTCCATGGCCAGAATGTGCCGGACAGAAGGTGCAAAAACACGCTGACGCGTGTCAGCGGTCAGGGAGATTTCACGCGGCGGATGTTGGGGATGGTGCGGCAACCATAAACCGCGAATGGAGCGCCTGTCAGCCCCCTGACACTTTGGGGGCTTCGATTGTCCATGGAGCGCTTAAAAAGCCGCAAAAACCGTTCTTACAAGCTCTTAAGCAACTCTTAAAAACCACCCGCCCACTGCAGGTGCGCTCCGGCGTCGGATTTATCAGAGAAGCTCGCGGATGTAGTCTCCGGTCAGGGCTACAATCTCCTCACGGTCCGCGGCATTGATGCCGAGATAGGGGCGCGCCGGAATGGTAACAGATTTCACGCGCACAAGGAACACCGGCACCAACCCGCGCGAGCCGATATTGCCCAGCAGAAATTCCAGCGCCGGCGCGTTCTTCGGTTTGATCGTGGCGCCGAACTGATGCACGGCTGCGTAAATCATCGGGCTTCCCCAGCTCACCTCATTCAACCCAGCTCGCGAGTTCATGGAATTCATGAGCGCGCCGGATTTAAAGAGGATATTGTAGCCGCCGCCCTTCAGCTCAGCATAAGCGGGGTTCAGGGGTGCCCAGCGGGCACCATCGGGTGCCGTCTCGCTCAGGAAGCGCTCTTGGGTGCTGCGCACGCCATAGGCACCTATCTGCCGCAGCAACGGCTGCGCGTCCTCCACGCCCGCCTCCAGGCGCGCCAGGCCCTGCATCACGGGGTCATCGTTCAGCGTGAATTCAAGGAACGCGCCGGCCATGCATCTTCTCCTGGATTCCGCCGCCCATCTCGCCTATATCAACCATGGACGCGGTGCGAGACGGCGATATTCTGCCACCGCACCCATGGGGCAACCCATTTGAGGTCATTGTGGGGTTCCGGCAGGCCCCATCACCGCGTCCGTTCCTTCAGCCAGTCCAACAGCGCCGGCGCATCGCCCGCGACGGTTTTGTCGCGCTTCAGATACGCGGCCAGCGCGTCCAGGCGCAGCCGGTGGAAGGTGATGATGTAATTCTCGTGGCCCTTCCCGGTGCGCTTCACCACCGCCGTCACAACGCGGTCGCCCGCCTTGCCGATCAGCCGCACATGCCGCACCCGTTCCGCCAGCACCAGCTCGGGCACGCTCAGCAGCTGCTCGAGCTGCTCGTAATCGGCCGCGGTCATTTCCGGGTGCTTGGCCGCCTGCTTGGCCATGGTCTCGGCCGAGAGCAGCACCGGCGCCTGCCCGGTGCCCAGATGCGCCTCGGCCGCGCCGGTCAACTTACCCACCTGCACGCTGCCTTGCGGATCGGCAAGGAACTTGCGCAGCACTGCCGGCGCAACCGCGTCCTTCCCAGGCGGCGCCAGCACCGGCGGCGGCGGCCCCACCGGCCGCACGGCCTCCGCCTTCAGCGGCTGCCTGGCGCGCGTCTTCCACGCCTCGCCGGGGTTGTAGGCAAAGCCGGGGTCGATCCCGGCCGGGTGCCTGGTCACCACGCCGGTGGTGCGGTTGATGTATTCCTGCCACTGGATGGGCGGCGCCTTCAGGCTGGCGGGATCGATCTTGCGCCGCGCCAGGTCGCGCGGGCCGAGGTTCATCACGATGCAGTGGCAGCCCCAGCCGTTCGGCGTGTAATGCGTGCTCCACCACGGATCGTTCGCCGGCAGGATCGTGCCGCTCCAGGCCACATGCTGCAGGCGCGGGTGCGGGCAGTTGACGTGGACATATTCCCAGTACGGATAGGCCGCCAGAACGGCCGGGTCCGTCTGCTGGGCATAGCGCCCGGCCGAGAAGGCATTCGCCAGATTGGTCTGATAGATGATACGCGCCCGCCACTCGGCGGTGCCTTTATGCGCCCAGCCATGCTTGGCGACGATGCTGGCAAAATCCTGCCGGAACTCCTGCAGCGTCGTGCCCTTGGAAATCGCCTTGTCCACCGCCGCCCGGAAATCCGCGATCAGCGCGTCGGACGTCGCACCCGCCACGGCAAAAGCCCGCGCGTTCGCCTCGTCCATCACCGTCGTCCAGTGCGAGGACGGGACGCTGACCTTCTGCCGGAAATATTCGACAGCCTCGTCGAACGGCTTGTTGATGGCGGAAACGGTGGTGGGCACTTAGAAGGGTGCTTACAGCGTCACGGGCGCGGCGTTGATCTTATCGTGCGTCGCTTTGTAAGTGATCATCTTCTCCTTGGCGAGCAGTTCAAAGCGCGCCGCCGCCTCACGCAGACGCTTCGCTGCCTCAGCACAGGCTTCCTGCGGCGTGCGGCATTCCCACGCTTCTGCCAACCACATGCTGTCATCGTCGCTCTCGATGGAAGGCACATAACCGGATCCACCTTTACCCACGCACACCTTAAGCATCACTCAGTCTCCTTCGTTGTACTGCCCGCTCGCAATTCTTTTCCGGTAGGCGAGCGCAATTTCACCTTGAGAGGTGCCTCGTAGCACCACGCCTTTATGAAATAGACACGATGCAGCGGATTGGCCTTCGCATGGGCCTTGGCCCAGCTCTCAGCCAGTCTGGATATCTTCATGGTATCGCACGTCGCGCACACGGCTTTGGAATCGACGACGAACTTCCGCGTCACTTCAGCTCATCCAGCACGTTCGCCTGCCCAGCCAGATGCGCCAGCGCCATGCCCTGCGCCATCGCCACGGCGAAGTCATGCGGGCCCAGTTTCAGCTCGGAAATCCGCCGGGCGAGGTCCGGCAGATCGTCGGCCTCCTCGGCGCACTGGCGCACCTGCGCGGTCATCGTCGCCAGCGCGGCACCTCCCTCGCGGGAGAGCCGCTCCTCCAGCGCTTCCATCACATCCTGCGGCATCGCCGTCTGCAGCACCAGGCGCCCCAGCAGGCCGCCCTGGCGCGCCCGGCGTGCCGCACGGTAATGCTCCGTCGTACCGGGCTCCTGTGCCGCCATCAGCGCCCGCGCATCCGAATTCGGGTTTATCTCCGGATGCGGGTTTGCCTTGATCTTCACATCGGCCGCCGCGATCGGCGAGCCGTCCGGGTTGGTGGCGCCTGGCGCCCCCGGCACCGGCGTGGGCACGCCGATGACCTCGTCGCCTTTCTCAGGCTTCGTCAGCTGCAGCCGGTCGTATATTTCTTGCGCCCGCACCCGGAAGCCAAGCGGCCCGAGATCCGCCGCCGCCGCGATCACATCCGAGATCGGCGCCAATTCCTGCTGACCGATCTTGATCTTGGGATAAGCTTCCTGCGGCCCAAACCGAAAGCTGATCATCGCCTGGATGATCTGTTTATTGATGCTGGCCGCCACCACGCGCGCGTCGAATTTCTCTACATCCTGCTCGGCCGCGCGATGGTCCTTGCCCACCGCGTGGCTGCCCGCCACCGCATCCGTCCCGGCCACGCCGCCCAGCACCAGCTTGCTGGCCTCGGCGTTAATCCAGTTCATCCGCCCCTCATAGAGCTTCGAGCCATCTTGGGCCCCCTTCGCCTCCACAAACTCCACCTGCATGGATGTGGGAATAATTGCGGCCATATCGCCGCCCACGCTGCGCACGGCGCGCCACAGCGTCCGCTTGTCTTTATCCGATGCCCCAGGCCCATATTTGCCGAGGCGGTACGGCAGCCCGTAGCCCTGCACAAACAGCGCCCAGTCCTTCATCGAATAGGTGGCGTACATCCAAAGCCAGCACACCGCCCGCGTCAGGCTACTGCGCACCGGGTTGCCGGATTTCAGGCGGTGCTTGTGCACCAGGAATTTATGCGGGTAGAGGCTCGCAAACCCGGCATTCGTCCGCAGCCAGAGCGTCTCGCCGTCTTCCCAATCAACCTCGAAATCGCGCTGGTTACGCCATTTTATCTCCGCCGGCACAAACCCGCCATTGGCACTTTCCCAGATGATCTCGCTCACCGAATAGCCCTTGCCGAGCCCATCCAGAACGTCGAACATGTTTTCTTCCAGCGCGCCACGGTTCAACCAGGTGCGGATAAAATCAGCGTGCTTTTCGGCATCTTTTACGCCCTCGGCCGGCTCAACCGTTATCGGCAACCCGCACACCTGGCGCTTGCGCTTCGAGAGCACCGCCAGATAATGACTGAACAGCTCCTCGATCTCCTCGGCCACGATGAACCAATCCCAGGTCTGGCCGTTATCAGCCGCGCGGATAATCTGCCCCAGCCGGCGCGGGTCCATACGGTCAGCCAGATGCCCAACGAAAGGCGGCCTGGCGGAAGACGCATCCGGTGCGGCCTCCTCCTCCTGGAGCCGGTGGATATCAGCCAGCCGTATCGGCTTATTGAACTGGTCAACGAGCTTGCTCATTTCCTCAGCCATTGGCTTGCCCCTTTTCAACGCCGCCACGCCGCTCGATCTCGGTTTTCACGAGATCTATGCGATGGTCGGCCGCTTCTATGGCCACGCGCCATGCAAACAGCCCTTCCATATAATCGGCCGCGAACCGCGCTTGACGAGCCGCTGCCAATTCCGCGTGCAGCTCCGGCACCGTCATCTCAGAAAAGGCTTTCGTTAACATGATCCCACCTGCCTTGGCATCTTCACGCTTTTTGGAAGCAGCTTTTGCGGCATCTGGCGGCGGTATTTATACGCCAGCCGCCGCACCTGGTTGCGCTGGTTTTCGGTCAACGCGGCCGGGCTGCGCTCAAGCATATCCGTCACGAACCGCTTATCCCACGAGCCGGGAATCATGCTGCAGCCGGAGAGCGCCTGGATCTGCTCCCGCAACACCGCCAGCTCCGCCTGGTCGACTAAATCAGCCATGGAAGCCTCATCCACTGCGGCAACGATCGCTGCGCCTGATGCGGCACGCGGCCACGATTGCGGAAGAAAGCGCGTTTCTTGCGGCGGTTCATGGGATCAACTCCGGAGCAGAACCACCGCGCTCAATAACGATTCTTGCCATTTCTTGCTCAAGAGCACGAACGACACGCAGGTTCTCGTTGCGCTCTTCTTTAGAGCGCCCAAGAATATCCTTAAGCATCTCCTGATCAGACGCGCCGAGCGTATCCTCGGGCGCGATGATACGCCCCATCAACAGCGTCAGGCGCATACCGAGATTTTCAGGCTTCATCAGCCGTTCAGCTTCTTTATCGTCGATCACGTTAGTCACGTTGCTTCTCCATTTCCATCACGATTGGATCTTGCGGGTTCATCTTCGGCGCCAAAGCGCGGGGCAGCGCGCGCCGATATTTCCAGGCGAGATTTTTCAGCCACGCGATGTCAGCCTCCCGCGCCGTCTGGCGCAGTATACAAATGCGCGTATCGAGATCGCGCAGCTGGCCACGCTCGGCTTGCGTCAGATGCGCCTTGATGGAGAGCAGCTTTTCAACCTGCATCGCGCACCATTGCTGGAATGTCTTCTCCATCCGCGCCGCATCGTCATCGGGCTCATCGAACTGGCTCAATGGTAAACCCTCCGCGTTAGGGCGGGCATGATCCCGCCATCGGCTTCTTGGTCCTCGTCATCAGCCGCCGCCTGCTCCGCTGTCTCGTGGTAGGCATCCCGGCCGCGCCCGCTGGCGCCAGCACGCGGCACCGCCTGGTAGTCATATTCCTCCGGCTCCGCCTTCGAGGCCGCCACGGCCAGAGCGATTGCAATGGCGCTGTCGCCGTGCCGCTTCTTGTCCTTCTCGCCCGTACGCTCATCTGGCACCCGGCCCACGCCGCGAATCAGCTTCAGCAGCCTCAGATCATCCAGCGTGTCGCGGTCCATTGGGATAATGATGGTGCCGTCTTCAAAAGCCGCCTTCATGCGCGGCATGTTCTCGCGGTACCAGGGTTCGGAGAGCATCACGGCCTCGATGCGCTCGCCGTACCTTTGCAGCAGCACCTCGGCCAGGAACGAGCCGTTGCCGCCGGCATCAAGCTTCCCCGCCCTGAAATTTGGCAGGCGGTCGACGATATAGAACAAGATCTGCTTCTGCGCCTCGTGCGGCACGTTCCGCATCTCGAGCATGAAGGGCGTGCGCAGCATCAGGTCCGCGCCGATCGCCAGCAGTTCGAACACAGACAGATCCCGCTTGCGGCCAAAATCATGCCCAAACACATGCGGGCAGTTCGGATCGAGCTTGTCTAAGACCGGCTTAAGATGCTCCTCACACCAGTCTCTAATCTCCGCCACGCGCAGATGCTCGGACATCATCAGGAAGCTGCCGGGCAGCTCCAGCCGCAGCACCGGAATGCCCTCTTTCATCCGCGCCTCGATCAGCGCGGCCGAGAGATAGGTGCCGGAACCTTGCGAGGGTATGCAGAACAACTCTTCCTCGGCGCCCGATGCGTTCTGGGCGATGATATTCGCCCGCCACGCCGCCTCGGCCTCGGCGGACCACTTATCGCCCTTCACCAGGCAGATGCGTTTAAACAGGCCGTCCGCGATCGCATCATCCAGCGTACAGCGCAGGAGATGATACGGCAGCTTGCCAGCCCGCACATCGTTCACCAGCACGTTGAAAGGGTTGGCATCCCCGTTATGGGTCGAGATCACCAGCACCTTGCCGCCCCAGATCAGCAGCGCCATGGCCGCCTTCAGCACACCTTCCAGCTCATCATGGAAAGCTGCCTCGTCGATGATCACGAGGCCCTGCATGCCGCGCAGGGAGCGCGGGGCGGAGGGAAGTGCTAAAACCTTGAAGCCGGAAGCGAACTGTACGCGGAATGCCTTGATCTCTTTTTCCGGATGATCAGGATCGGTGAATATCTCTTCGCCAATCTCGGAAGCCGCGCCAGAGAGGTCTTTCGCCCAATCGGCCACATAGCCAATGAACTCGCGGGCCATCTCTAAATTATAGCCCATATAAAAAACGTCCATGCCGCCGGCGGGGGAAGCAGAGGACGCGGTCATGGCCGCCACAGCGGCAGCAGCCCAGGAATAGCCTGTGCGGCGGGATTTTTCAGCGACGGTCACCGCATGTTGCGAGACCGATGACATCAGCTCCTGCTGATACTTCAGGAATACAGCAGGCAGCTCCGCATCAATGTGCATGGCCGCGCAACTCACCAATCAGCCAGCCGCGTTCCCAATAGGCGCGCAGCGGGGAATCATCCGCGTAGGGATTGTCATTCCGCGCCATGCCGGAGATGAACGCTTCCATGCCTTCGTCCACGGCAGCGGCACGTTCATCGGAGGAAGCGCGGCCGGGAGCCATGTTAGGCATCAAGAGCCGCCTGCGCGGGTGGGGCCTCGACATAGATCATCACGGGCACCTGCCAACCCACCACCCGCAGCACAACTTGTCCGCCGGCGTTCAGCGCCTCAAGCTCGGCTGGCGTTGGCTCCCACGCGCTCTCGCAATATTGCAGCGGAGACTTTCCTTCGAGTGCCGATGGCGGAAACACCCGGATAGGCAGAACACCGCACTCACCGTCGCGCTCCGGGTTCCAGTCTTTTGGCGCGCCAGGCGCCGCGTTCCAATCCTGGATGACCTTTTTCAGCATCAGCTCTCAACCCCGAAAATCTTGGCTTTAATCGTCTCGACAGTGCTCTTGCTCAGCCCTTCGGCCTTGCCGACGCTATCCACCACCTCGGCGGCTTCTCGACGCGCCTTCTCTTCGCCACGCTTCTCGGCGGTGATGATCGTATCCACAGAAGCCTTTTGCGCGCGGGCGAGGTGGTCGAGCGCCTTGCAGAGCATCATCAGGCTCTCCGGGTCACCACCGGCCACCTGCGCGTCCTCATCCAGCTTCACGAAGAGCTGCATCACGGCGCTGTGCATCAGCTCGATATTCACGCGCGCCGCCTTGGTGCCTGAATCATCTCCCAACTCGCGCGCCAGCGCCTCGGCCACCACGCGGGAGTGCTTCATGCGCTCAACCGTCTTGTCCAGCTTCTGCACGTGCCGGCCCAGCGTGCTGCGGGCAATCGTCACCTGCGAATGCAGGTCCGCGAGGTGAGTGAGTATCTCATCGATCGAGCAGCCCTTTTCCCGCAGGCGTACGATCGCGGACTGAATTTGCGCGGGCAGACGGTCGATGGTGGACTTTCGACCCATCAGCCGGGTTCTCGCCGGGCTACGCCGGGGTGAACCCGGCCCTTCGCCACGTCCTGGCCATCGGGCAGCAGGTGCGCAACCCACAATTCACCGGACTGCGCGGGCAGTTTCTCGATGCGAACGAGGTTATTATCGGCCAGGAAGGAAAGGTCCGCTCGGATCTGCTCGCGCGAAGGCCGGTGCCCGAACTGTTCCGTCACCTGCTTCAGCACGGCCTCGCCGGCATGGTAGCCGCCATCGTCCAGCACGCACAGGATAATCAGCCGCCGGTCCTCGGCCTGGATCTGAGCGAGGCTCATTGCTTTTCCTTGCTGAGTTCGTTCTGGATGAGCATGCTAATCTGGCGCTCCAGGGAACCCGCGGCATTGATATTCGCCCTCAGCAGCCCATTGGTCTCAGACAGCTTTACCTTCGTCTCGGAAAGCTGTTTCTCGCACTCATGCAGGCGGTTATTCAGGAGGCTCATATCCTCCTTGCCAACCTTGGTATCTAATTCCCCCTTGACGCCGTCGATCCGAACCGACAACCCCTTGTGAGACCTGTCATGCTCGTCGCGCGTCACGAAGCGCATCCGCAACAGCGCGAAACAAATCGTCCCGAGCACGCTGCCCATGACGACAACAAGACCACCAACTTCCGCGATGGCATCCCAGACACTGACATTCACCGCGCACCTGCCTGCGGACGCGTGCAGGTGCATCTCTTCTCGCTGCTTTTCGCACCGCAGGTGCAAATCGGTTTCTTGTTGTGCTGGGCCACCATCATGCTCCTGGTGCTGCGAAGTGAGTGGAGTACCCCGGCCAATCACGGCCGGGGCTTTCGTCTTAAGCGATCACTAAAGGCGCATCAGAGCGCCTTCAGATCGTCCCAAAGCGTCTGCAGCACGCCGAGCAGGCCAGTGGCATGCGCGGCGGCAACCTCAACCTTCGCGGCGGTGGAAGCCGGCAGAACGCTGGCGGCCGTGGGAGCCACGGCGACAAGCTTCTGCGCAGCGTCAATCACTTCCTGCACGGCAGTCATGTGCCCAGCAGCCTGATCAGCCTCGACGGAGCTGGCGATGGCTTCAGCGCCTTGCACGGCGGCATCCACCACCTGGCCAGCGGTGCCGCCGACAGCGCCGGCGATAGCACCGACGGTGTTGGCAATCTGCTCGCCAGCCTGGATCTCACTCTGGGTATTGGAGGAAACAGTCATTTACGCATCTTTCACGATAGGTGTGGGTGAAGGGTTTTTCTGCCGCGCCACAAGCCAGTGCACGCCGGCGGCAATCAGCGTGTTCAGTGCCGAGGCCACATCGGCCGGAATCGATATTTTCCAGTTCGTCAGCAGCCACTGCATCACCACCACAATGGCGAGCGATACGGTGCCGGAAGCCGCTGCGGTGGAAAGGGTGGGATTCACGCCGGCGCATCCGGCGTGAGAAATAGCGTGCGGCGGGCAGCACAACGGCGCGCCAGGCCGGCCAGAACTGCAGCGCCGGCGTGATCCCAGCGCAGAAATTCATCCGCAGCACCCGCGTAATTTTTAGCCCTCAAATCGCGCAGTAATGTCGATGCCTCGAAATTCCCGGCGCCGACATTGAACACGAAATCCACCAGTGCGGCCTCTTCGTTCACCGTCAGAGGCACCAGCACATCATTCTCGACGACGCGCAGGGCAAAGCGCATTTCCTGGTGAAGCAGGATAATATTCTGCGCATGGGAAATCGGCGGCGTTGAGGCCGTCACGCGCCGGCCGGACAAATCCCAGATGGAGCCCGTGCCGATCGTCCAGATGCCGTCCGGGTCGAGATAGGGATGCAACACCTCACCCTCGAAGGGAATGGTCAGCTTATTCGCCGCCACATCGAGAACGGTGTCGGGGTCGTTCTGGGTCACATCACACGCTCCGAAAACAGGCTGCTTGCCTTGTAAGTTCGAAGGGATTTTGGGTGTGATCGGGAAATCTTACACGCTGACGCTTGTCAGCGGCGCACTCTCTTAGAACGCCAAGGTCATCTGCTGCTTATTGGCGCCGTCATCATTCAGGATACGAGCAACGGCACGTTCCGTATAGCCTGTCCGGCGCGCGATCTCTTTCGTCTTCAGGCCGCGTTGCCGATAAATCTCAAGCCGCCAGCGTTTGGCAAGAGGCAACTTTAGTTCCGAGCCACCAAAATAGCGGTGCAGCAACTCGAAAGCTTCATTTCCGAGCAGATCTCTCAGCTCGTGTTTCTCAGGCAGGCTCTTGGGCACGGCGCGGCGCGTGCCACCATAGGCTTCCACGAGCACAAGGGTCGTCTCTTCCCCCAGCAGCTCGAGGAGGGCCTGTAGATCGCTCATTGCGCGCCCGGCCCAGCTTTCAGGCGCTCGCGGGCGAGCCAGGATTTCAAGCCCTCGATCACGCGGTTGCCTTCTTCCGGGCTCAAAAATTCAGGCGCGTCCACACCCTCGGGCTTGGTCTGCCCGCGCGTCTGCCGCTGCACGAAATGCCGCAACGCCGCCCGCGAATTATCAGACACGTACGGGCGCAGATCTCGCCAAAGGCCATAGATCAACCTTACATGCGCCTTGCTCGAGGCGGGCTTCCACGGGTTGCGGTCCTGGAAGCCAAGGCGCTTCATTTCCACCAGCAGCAAATCCAGTTCGGCCATGGTGCAGGCTGTGCTGCTGTCCTTACTGGCGATACGGCGTAAAATGGCGCGATACGCCGCATCCTCCATCGCCAGCTGCGCCTTTGCGATATGCAGCTTGGCTATGCGCGCCCGGCGCGGGTCCATTGGCGCCGTCATTGCTGATATTCTTCCGGCGCCAGCATTATCACACCCACAAGTTGACCCGGATCATTACGCAGCGCAATCGCCATCACGCGACCTCCTCGAGCTTGGTCTCGAACGGGACCACCACGAATTCTTCGGTCTGCTGGATAGAGATGCCGGGGATCTGCTGCCGCACCGTATCGTCCCCCAGGATCGCCTCTTTCGAGATTTCTTCCTTGGTGCGGATAAACTGGGTCAGCCCGGCCGCCTTCAGCGCGGTCAGCACCATCTCCACACCTTTGATCACCACCTTGGGAGGCGTCACGCGCCAGCGCACCTCGCCGCTGGTAAAGGCGTGGAATTTTACCTTGCCGCCGCCCGTCAGCTCCTCGCGGTTTGCCGCGCACCAGATATTCACGCCCTCGGTCAACGCCACGATCTCCGCCTTCTTAGGCTCGGCCTCGGCTTCATACCGCGCCTTGGCCGCCGCGATCTCGTCGTTCATTGGTCTGCCTGGGGATTTTTAGACCGGTTGAATTGAGACAAACTGGTTTAGAAAGGAGGCATTGGGATGCCAACGAAGCGGATGAGCGCGGAGCAGATTGTTGTGCT
>JAEHJW020005747.1_pt1 | contig 30693 bp, 26 predicted proteins | sample 9271431 | NCBI WGS metagenome assembly JAEHJW02 | reverse complement strand
TAAGACCGGAATCCGGGAATGGATCGCCGCCAATGGCACGATAGACAATCGTGTAGAAGAGCGTTTCCGGTTATGGGCTCCCGATAATGCAGAGATATTCCGCCCAGTCGTGCCTAAGGGCGTTAACGTCATGGATACAGTGCCGACCAAGCGAAACAGGCTATGCGCGGTTACGGACGATATTTCGTTCACGCCCATTATAACAGATGGCGTTATTCCTGATGTTTTATACGTTCAGAAAGGAACGCCTGTCACAGAAGATCAGATGGATCGTCTACGCGCCAAGAACGCAGGTGCCATCATGCCCATGCACAATAGCGGCATATTTCCGCGTGTTGGGCAGTTCATGCCTGTTGATGGCCGATCCAAGGAAGCCATGGACGTGGTATGCCGGAATGAACATACGAACAAATATGGTCGTATGACACTCTTGAGCGGGCCTTGCGTCCTCTTGAAAGGGGATGCCTTGGCGGCTGTCGGCTGGCCGCGACTTGACTACGATTCCGTAGATGCGTCTTTAGCCGACTGGTCCTTGCGGGCCGCATCATTAGGTTTCGCGACCGTTTGCGCCTATGACGTATTTGTGGGCGCAGATAAGCCCGGCGATACGACGGAGATGGATCAGAGGCGCATCAATGCTCGCTTCAAGGGCTTTAAGCCAAGGGACTTTGGGGCCGAGGATGACCCGAAACTTGCCGATTTCCGTGAAAGCCTTGAGCTTGGCTATTACCGGAATAATATGCGGGCACCGATCCCGGTTCAACAGACCTACCAGGAATGGGTCAAGGTCTTTGATAGCCAGAAATACGAGATTCTGGAAGGCGGCCCGGAAATCGTCATAATTATCACCGGCAAGGATCAAGCGGCGCTGGAGTCTGTTGTCAACCAGTCCTATAAAAACTGGACGGCGTATCTGCCGGATCAGGAGGCTACGGAGAATCCTACCGATCCGCGTATTCATTATGGGGCATCTATCGGCGTAGCCGGCCAATGGTCCCTAACGCTGGATTCTCGCAATGCGCTTCACGTCAACGCTTTGGCTCATATTGCCGTCGCTATAAACGACAACCCTAACGCTGATCTGATTTTTGGCGATTATGACTATCTTGACAACGGTGTTCGTCAGAATCCCATGTTCTTCAATGGCTACGATTACGAACGACTCCTAGCTGACGGCGATCTTGGGCCAGTCCATATATCGTGCATTGGCGGAAACCTGTTTCAGCGTATCGAATCGCTTATGGCGACGCATGGCATTGGGTATCGACAGAGAGTCCTTCATATATCGCGCATTCTGTCGCATATGGGCGCACCAAAAGACCCGGAAGCGGCCTCGAATGCTGTCATAGATCATTTGGCGCGGCTCAAGATTCCGGCGATGGTTACGCCTAACGCACACCCGAAGTTGAAAGCCTATAATACGGTGCAATTTGGCGTCCCTGAAGATGCGCCGCTCGTCTCCATTGTGGTACATGGCGAGAATCCTGATGCCTGCGTGCATGGTATCTTGGCGAATACGGCATATCCCAATTATGTGATACATACCGATGCCAATATTAAAAATGATAAGGTTCGCAATACCAGCGAGCCGGAATCGTCGCTGGTCTTCTATATGCGATCCGATACACGGATTATTGACCCGCGCTGGCTCAATCCCTTGGTCGGCTCTGTTCTTCGCGAAGACGTTACGACCGTTTGTCCGCGTATCATCAATGAAAACGGCATCATTCAGTCTTTTGGAATCAGTAAGGACGGACCTATCTGCGCTGGTGGATCAGTCAATGACACTGGCTATCGCGGCAATTTCTGGATCAGCCATGAGGCTTTTGGCTTCCCGCATAACTGCTATCTTATCAATGACAATCATAGCCCTGGCGTTATCGTAGCTTGTGCCGAATCAACCGTCGTGCAACTTGGGCCGACTGCGCCGTCAGAGCATGACGATAATGACGACTCTTATACCAATTCCGAGGCTACGCAGAGCGGCGCACCGATCTGGCCAGCGCCTTGGGCCGATACAGATGCCAAGCCTATATCAGTCGTCATCAATGGCTTGCCGGACGATCTGATCCAGGAATATCACGATGGCCGCATAGCCTTTGCCGCCACAAGCATAGGGCCTGTTCTCAAGATCACGGTGCCGACACTCGATAACGTCAGACCGTGGGACATAAGAACGTCGCTTGCGGCCTTCATACAATCCATGACACAGCTTAGTGTAAGCCGCGTCATACTTCGCAACGTCGGAAACGGGTCTTTAGACATCCTCGGATTCCTATCTGTATTCCACGCGCAGACAGGCATTGCCGTGGAATATCGCCCCATGGATACGTTCTCCAAGGAAGATTATTGCCCCAGGAACATGCTGGATTGTGATGGGCGATGGGAAAAAGGGGAGTGCCAGTCCTGCATTTATGAGAAAGGCACTCCATCAGGCTATGTTGACATAGAAGGATGGCGCGGATCATGGCAGAAGTTTCGGTTGGCTATAGGGGGTCTATCGGAAACATCGAATACTACAGGGTAGATTCACTATTGAATGATACAGTCGTTCCGATCAGCAGTCCGGTAATAGAGCACTATGACTATGATGAGTTAGAGGACTGTTCGTGCATTTTTTGCCGGACGTACCAGATGAGCCGTAATAATTATTACGATTATCTAGTTCGTCTCGGCGAGGAAGCCGCTGATACGAAGAATGCGAGACTCAAGTTTATCGCCGCATCCATGAAGCGCGATATTTACTCAGAGTTTTCTTTTTCCATGCGAAACCAGCCAGATAGAGACAAGTTTCTCGTCTGGCTTTTTTCTTTCATCTTGACGCTTAATAGATCAGATGGATGGTGGCAAGCCCGCAGTCAAGACTTGCCAAAAGAGTTCTGGATGCGCCATTGGCGGCGTAATCTAACCCTAGCCAAGAAAACAACATCATCTTAAAGTCTCTGCTATTGCTCATATATCGGTAATAGTCATGCGCCAAGCGATCATGTTCGAGATGCAGGCCGTCATTAAGGCGCATACCGATAATGGTCGTCGCATCGTAGAGGTCGAGGCGTCTAACGAAAATGTGGATATGGAGGGTGACGTTATCCTTCAGGCCGCGCTCTTAGGTTCCAAGGACTCTTTTATCAAAAACGGTCACTTGGACATAGACCACTATTCCGAGATCGGTGACAGGCTTACACCGCCCATAACGAATCCGGCATCTTATATCGTAGGCCGACCCTTGGAAGTCAAGGATATTGGACACGGCCGCACGGCAGTCGTTGGTGAAATCGCCCGATCAGCAGACGGCAAGACGTACCCGGAACGGTATCAGTACGACATGTTATGGGAATCCTTGCAGCAAAATCCTCCCGTTCAGTGGCGAGCATCCGTCTTTGGATACCCTATCGCCGATCAGATCGAAGATTGCTCGCGTACGACATGTACATCGGGCGCAACGCGGTTTCTCGTCAAGGGCCTTGACTGGCGTAGTCTCGCTTTTACCAGGACGCCTATGAATGATTCCATTATAGGTTTCGCTCGCGCGATTACCGCCAAGAGCTTTATTTCTGCCTTGCGTAAGAGTGATCCGTTGCCGGGAGAAGATTTTGAGATGATGGCGGCTAGTCCTGTACCGCCAAGATCGCCGCGTTGCCCGGAAAACATAGACGAGATGTGGGGCGAATATCTGCGTCATATTTTAAGGGAATGTCCGCACAATGACAAAGATTATGGGAATACGATTGCTGCCTTTCGTAATCACTACATGGCTTGTCGTGGCCTACCCTTCGATAAAGCGGACATTCTGGCCCACGCTATGATGTATCTTATAATTAAAGAACGTCGGCATGGGAGACGCTAACTTAACCCTAGTCAAATGAAAAAAGTCGCTTTATTCTCGGATTCACTGAAAGTTTTTTCTGGAGACATGGCAATGGCTGATAAGACGATGCGCGAAAGAATGGCCTCCCTGATCGGTTCGTTTTCCAAGGCGGCAAAGCTGGATGAAGCCAGCTTCAAGGCTTTGGAGAAAAGCCTTGAGGAGTTCGTCGATCCCGTCGATGATCTCTGGACCGGCAATGAACAGCATCGGAACCCGACCCGTGGCGAGATCGTGACTGGTCCTGTAGAAGCGGCGTCTGGTGCCGGCGGTGCCAACATGGTCAACCAGTACTCCAATCCCGCCCCGCAGCATGGTAACGCGGAACTGTACGCTCAGTTTTCGCGCATGCTGGCCCCTCTGTCTGCCGATATGGCTGCCGTCAAGGCAAATGCCAAGATTCTGACCACGATGGTCCTTGCCATGAACAAGGCCGAAAAGGACGAGAGCGAAGATGAAGATGATTTCGTTGAGAAGGCGAATCAGCTTATTACCAAGGCTCGCCGCCTCGTCATCAAGGCTGAAATGGCCGATGAGGATGACGAAGAGGAAGACGTCGCCGAGTCTATCGACAAGGCCGCGCGCGCCGTCAAGTCTGCCAAAGCGTGGCTCATGAAGGCCAGCGAGGAAAGCGAAGGCGAAGAGGATGAGAAGGTCGAAAAGGCGATGGACGCCCTACGCAATATGCGTAAGCGCGTGACCAAGGCCGAAACCGCCCTGCGCGATAAGATTCAGAAGGCCGCCGCCATCAAGGCCAAGGAAGAGGAAGAGGAAAAGGAAAAGCGCGAGAAGGAAAAGCGCGAGAAGGAAGAGGCCGCCAAGGCCGCCGCCGTCAAGGGCGACGACAAGGGCAATCAGGCCGCCAGTCAAGACCCCGCGACCGGCAATCAGGACGATGCGGCTGCCAAGGCTGCTAAGGAAGCTGCCGCCAAGGCTGAGGCTGCCGCCAAGGCCAGCACCGACAACCGGCTCGACATCATGAGCAAGAATCTCAGCGATGTGATGAACCTCTTGATGACTGGCAATCGCCAGTCCGGCCTTGCGGTTCCGCCTGATCTGGCGAAGGCCGTTCAGGCTTCGGAGAGCATCGAGACGGCGCTTGAGGAAGGGCAGGACAACGGCACCTACTCGCGAGAGGAGGTTGTCGCGGGCAAGAGCATCCTGTCTGGCCTGGACGCGGTTCGTAAGGGCCGCATCGACAAGTCCATCGTCTCGGCGCAGATCGTCAAGGCCCCTGCCGCGATCCGGCAGCTTTTCAGCAACGCAGCTTAATCTTGGACCATTCGAGGAATCATTATGGCAACGCAAAAAGTCAACCCTAAGCTACTCGAAATGGCTAATGCCGAAGTGTCGGCCTACATGGCCCGACGCTTCGGACGCGATGTTGGAGAGCCGATCCCGCAGGGCATCTTGAACTTCATTCATGGCACTTCTTCGTCTCCCTCAGACGAGCTTATGAAGAGCGCCACGGAATCTTACGTCAAGCGCCTGAACATGAACGCCAAGCTGTTCCGGGAGAATACCCGAGCTGACCGTTTCCCGACCCACGCTCAGGTCGCGAAGGCTTCCGGCGCTCTGGCGAAGGCCAACCTTGACGTTGGCACCATCTCGAATCTGTCCCAGGTTACGGGCGGTCAGTCCTTGGGCTATGTGTCCCTGGATACGCAGATGGCTCGCGGTACCGTCCGCCCAAACAGCTTTACGCTCTATAACTCCCTTGAGAAGTCCTCGGCCTATCAGGTCGTCGATTACTGGCCGTATGCCAGCGCCACGGGCGGCAAAGAGCCTGGCGGCGCATTCGGCTCCTATTCAAGCGTCGATAATGGCGCCCTGGCGACCAATGCCGGCCAGTACGAGCTAAAGACCATCACCCTGAAGCTCGCCCTGGATGGCCGCGCGATCACCACCGCGCTAGCCGCGCAGAACAGCTTTGTGAACGTGGTCGAGCAGGAAAACACGAACGCCGCGCTGTCGGTCCTGGCCTCTATCAACTGGGCGAACTATTGGGGCGATGCGACTTTGTACCCCAATATGTACAACGGTATTGCGGCGGAAATTCCGGCCAATAATATCGTTGATTTCCAGCAATACGCCTCGGCGGAAAGCGGCTCCGGCAAGACCAACGCACAGCTTCTCTTTAATCTTATATACCAGCAGGCGGCCAGCATCACCAACTACCGCCAGTATGGCTGTATTACCCATGCCTTCATGGACCCGGATACGATGGGCGACCTTCAGGGCCTTGTCACCACGCTCCTGAACAACCTTGTCGGTACCGACATCTCGGAAAGCCGTGGCATCATCGTCAACGGCGACCTCCAGGGCATGGCAACCCGCTTCGGGAAGATTCAGTTCCCGATCGACCTGTTCATCTCGGCCCGCGATATTCCGACCAATGCGGTCATCTATAGCCAGAGTGGCACCAGTCAGGCGACCACTACTAACCCCTCGCCGCCTGCTTCCGTAACTGTAGCGGCGAGCTCGGCGGCTGTTACTGGCAGCGCCTGGACGACTGCATGGCTCGGCGTGTACACCTACGCTGTTGCCAGCACGGACCAGAGTTCCAATGAGTCGGTCTTGACCTACTCGGCGGCAACTACGGCTCTGACTGCCGGATATGCCTACACGCTTACGATCACGCCTCCTACGGCAAATGATATGTATGCGTTCCGCATCTTCCGCTCCGGCATGGGCTACGATACCACGCCACCCAATGCGGCGGCCTTCCGCTACATCGGCGCGGTTATTGCGAATGGCACCAGCACCGTGACTTTCACGGACCTGAATACGCATATTCCAGGAAGCACCACCATCTTCCTCCTGGATATGGCGGAAGAGGATATGGCCCTTGATTTCCGGTACCTGTTGCCGCTCACGAAAATCGAACTTTTTGCCAATAACCTCTACATGCCTTGGGCGGTCGCCATGATCGGCGCCATCCGCGTCAAGGTGCCGAAGTTCCATGGTCTGATCCGTAACTACGTTCCGACCAATCCGTCTTGGAATCCCCTGACGGCGAACAATATTTCGTAATATTTAGGCTCACCACCACCATTAGGGCTGCTTCGGCAGCCCTTTTTTTTGTGCGTAAGGGTTGCCGACTAGCAGGTTTACTGATAGAGTTTAATTATGCAAACTGATATACAGCCGAAGTCGCAAACCAAGACATGCTCTCGTTGTCGGCAATCCTTGCCAGTTACGATCTTCAGCAAGAACAAGGCCCGCAAGGATGGCCTAGACGCTCTTTGCCGAGCGTGCATCCGATCACGAAATCAAGAGCAATACGCCAAGCATGCAGAGAAGCGCAGGGCCTATGCTATCGCTTATGCTGCCGCGCACGCCGAAGAAAAGAGCGCCTATAATCAGGAATATCGCGCCAAAAATGCCAGCGAGATCAATGCCTACCTAAAAGAATGGCGCAAGAACAATAAAGCGAGTCGTTCTGCCGAATCCAGGGAGGTTGCCAAAAAGCGCGAGAGGGATAAATACCGCAATGATCCAGCCTATCGCGCCAGACTTTTGGCCGCTCGTGCTGCGTACCGTGAAGCCAATAAAGATAAGATTCAGGCCGCCAATAAGGCCGCCAGGAAGGCTAGAACAGCGACGGCACCCACAGCGGAAGACGCATCGGAAGAAAAACGAATCAACCGCATGATATTCAAGCTATTCTACTATTCGGACAAAGGCCGCGCCTATTATAAGCAGTATCGGCCTATCGCAAACGCTTCCGCTCGCGCCTCTTATGGACAAGCTACGCAAGCCCATATCATCCATCTGCACAAATGGCAGGAAAATCATTGCTATTACTGCAACGCGAAGATGACCACGACCACGGTTGAACACGTTATTCCCGTTAGTCGCAATGGGTCCGGCAATGATTACAACGTAGTCTTGGCATGCCCGACCTGCAACTTCTCCAAGCAAGATCGTCTTTTTGGCTTGGAATGGCTACCGGAGACCGTTCATGCCATACCGCGCGCGTGGTCGCCGCTCGTATCCATCTTAGCCGATGGCGGAGACATCGACCGTGATCAGGGAATACTCACCAAAAACGGCATACAGGTCTGCGTTCTCTCATCCTTTTGGGCCAGCGAACGCGGCGGTCCTGATTCGCAAGAGATAATCTGGAAATACCGCAATCAGGGCGTCTTTGTATTTTGGGATTATGAGGTAGAACATCACTTGGATGCCGTTAAGAATGTACTATCCGCCAAGTGGCGCGATGCTGAACGCACGTTCGCCAGAAAGACTATCGTAGAGCAAGTTCACTTGAGCGAGATCAGGGACTTCCTTACGAAATATCATATGCAAGGTGCAGGCAACGCTAGTCTATGCTTGGCGCTCAAGGATAGCTCCGGTCGCATCGTCGGAGCGGCTACGTTCGTCGAAAAGGATAAGCAGTACGACTTATCGCGCTTAGCCTTTGTCGGTCATGTGCCAGGCGGAATGAGCCGTCTATTATCTAAGTTTGGCACTATACGGAAGTTCGATAAACCGCTCTTTTCCTATGCCGATCTTCGCTTCGGTACGGGAGCCGCCTATGAGAAAAACGGCTTTGCCAGATTAGGAGAGACAGGAATACCTTACGGATATGTCACACCTACTGGCATGAAGCATCGCTTGGCCGTATCCAAGATGGCCCTATCTCAAATGAAGGAATCGGACTTTTTCGATGCCTCATTGCCAGAAGTAGCAATCGCCAACACAAACGGCATATTCCGATTCTTCGGTGTTCCGCATGCTCGTTTTATTTGGGGTTAACCTAACCCTAGCGCGATTCCCACAACCAATCGGGAAACCTAACCCTAGCGCGATTCCTGCAAAATGATATTCTCGGAATATTGTTTTGCGGAGACACGCCATGCGCTTTTACGCATCCATCAAGAAACGCTCCAAGGTCCATAACTTTTGGGATTCCTCTGGTCATCTTGTCGCCGCCTTACATGGTGTCCGGTTCCATAGGAAGGGCGATCATTACGTCTCTGGCGAAGTGACCGAAGCTCACAAGATTGACCTTCTCAAGAATGATCCGAGCGTCATCTTGGAGGCTGTGGGGACGCCGACTGCCGTGCAGAAAGACGCCGTGCAGAATGAAGCTGTTATCGTCCCAAGTGACCATATTCCGCCGCCTAAGCCGCGTGGGCGGCCGCCAAAGGATCGTAAGGACAGCTAATGGCGTCCCCAGGTACTGTCAATTCCTTCGCTCTCTGGACGTGGGATACATCGACAGTCGGGCAGCCCGGCGGCGGTCCTGTCGTTACTGGGTACGGATCTAATGCGACAGTTACCAAGACCGGCCTTATGCCGGCGGATCTACAGGGATTCGTTGGGATTCCGCTAAGCCAGTACGGGAATCCTCCTGTTCCGATTCCGTCTACGACGCTGATTCAGTGGATACAATACGCCGAGGATTGGGTCGAACAGCGGACAGGGTTACTTTTGACGCCGACGTGGGTGGCATCACCACCTACGAAGATTCCTCTACAGACGCAGGATACGGGTATTATCGTCAATCCAAATTCCAATGGCGTACAACAGGAAGGCGTTGATTACGACCTGGAAGATGCACCTTACGACTTCTTCTTCCCGCGCGCACAAGACGAAGGCTGGATGATGCAGAGCTTGCGGTACCGGCCTGTACGCAATCCCAATTCGTTCCCGCTAACGTGGTCGCTTTCGCAGATGCAGCAATTCGCGAAACAATACACGGCGGTGAAGAATACGGCATATATATATCCGCTCTTGAACGACTTTTTCCGCGTGCCGCAATCATGGTACGTCGAAGATTCCGACTTCGGGTTGTTGCGGCTCGTGCCAGCGCAGAACGTTCAAATGTTGCCACTTTTTGCCATGCAGCTAGCCTTCATGGGATTCGCAGAATCCATCCCTGGCGGTCTTTGGTTTCAGTATACGGCAGGACTCAACCAGAGCGATTATCGAAGCCGGTTTAGCTTCATAAAGCAACTCGTTCTGGCGCAAGCATCTATTCAGGCGCTATCGACGATGCAAGGGACCGTCAACTATGGCGCGACCGAAACAGGCATGACGATTGACGGTATCCAGTACAAGACGCAATATGACCGAGGGGGCGCCTTCATAGGCCCGATCCGCCAGTTTACCCGCATGCGTGACGAACTTTTGGCCGAGGCGATCAACAAGGTATCCGGCCCGATGACGATTACGATTTAGCGGTTAGGGTCGCAAAATAAACCGTAGTTGCCGCCTCCCAAACAGGCGATAGCGGCCATTCATTTGATTGAGTAGATCCTCGCCAATATCAGGCAAAAATATATCAGCATCCTTCATAGCCTGAATCGACCCTTTGAGCCTATGAGCTATTCCGCTTGGCGTTGTGTACCAGTACATAGGCGTCTTTGTCGGTTCGCGTTCTTCAAAGCCTAATGTCCTATAGCTATTGCCATTACCGTGTCGCGGATCAACGTAGCTTAGGATTGGATAGCTATCCTGATAATTCTTGCGAAAATAGGATAGGAGCTTTCCAAAGCCTCCAGTGACATGGCCCATGAAGGCTAGGCGAGACAATTCCCACTGGTCATGACGGAATACGAATGAGGCAACGCCATGCAAGGTATCGATACTGTAAAGCCCGATGTAAACCGTCGCGTGAATACTACCTTGTAAATGCCACTTGTCCAGGAAGTCGGCGGCAATGCGGTAATCTATAGGGCCAGCTTTTAGGGATCGAGCGCCGATAGAGTCATGATCGCCAGCTTTGGCATGGGCCATATTGATGATAGCGTCCTTATGGGCCAACCATTCATAATCAAAAACAATGATGCGTGGTTCGTTTGCTGCAATGGAAGGCATAATATCTCTGGCATTTTCAGAGTAACGCTCGGAAGCCCAAAAGCTAGATAAGATCAAAACGTTATCAGGCGCTGATTTTTGCAGAGTCGATTCTATGATATGTCCAGGATTCTGGCATGTCGGCGTCCATTCCAGGCCTAAGATCAAGTCTCGCTTGCTTTGATTGCAGCTTTTGCATGCCAAAACGACATTGTACGGATTGGCCGTCCCAGCTAGTGAGACAGGAACGATATGATCAAACTCACGATCTTCCTTGGCTACGGGGCGGCTGCAATAGTAGCAGCATCCTTCCTGCCAAGCGTATAAGTGCCGGATGTGATCCAAGGAGGTCGTACCACGTTCGGCCCGTACTGTAACTCTGGCGGCCGCCGCTCTGTCCTGGAATGCTTGGCAATCCTTGATAAGCTTGTATCGCTTTTTGCGAGACTCCGATAGAAACTCGGACTTCTCCAGGCGATAAGCGATATTATATGCCTTGCGCCGTTCTATCGTCTCTTGCTGCATGGCGTAACGTTTATTCCAATCAAGCACCGTTTCCCTGTTCGCGCGGTAATAATTCCGGTATCCGTTAAGCCGCTTGGCGCGTCGGCATGCTGGGCATTCCCGGTTATGCTTGCGTGGTTCTACCGGAAATTGTTGGGAGCAAGAAGGGCATATACGCGGTTCTTCCAGCTTTTTAGCGCGAGCTTTTTTCTTGGCCCTTCTTGTGATCTCGTTTGCTCTATCTCTATTGTCGATCCGCCACTTGGCGTTTTTGGCGAGTATGGCCTCGCGTTTCGCTTCATAATGGGTGCGCGACCTTTGCTTGCGGCAGTCCTTGCAGACGTGGGAGTAGCCGTCTCTTTGGGATTTGTTGCGACCAAAAGCCGCGTAGGGCTTATCAGTTTTGCAGTCCGAGCATCGTTTGTGCATGTGTATATGATACGCACGTTATAGATATATGTCAATGTCTGCACTGTGGCGATCAACCTAACCCTAGTCGGTTTCCGTGTCCGTGGGTACCATCATTGAATGGAAGCCGCCCTCTCTTACGATATTCTCCCAAGCCTCTATGTCCAGCTTGTCCCGGACGCAGAGGGCTTGCGTAATATCCGGCGTATCGCCAATTTCTTACGCCTTCCGGTCCTAGATGACTACCACTGTACGGTCATGCACAGCCCTTATCGGGGGATTTCCGAAGCCGTAGCCCGCGTTATGGTGAGCCGGGAACCGGAGTTTATTGCCGAATCTAGTGGGATCGTCTGGTGGCCTGGACATAACAATAAGGGCTATCTCGTCTTACAGCTCTTATCTGCCGCCCTCTCTGAGTTTCATAAGCGGTTCAAACGGGCTGGTGCTCGTTCCAATTTCACGGATTACTATCCTCATATTACCTTGGCAGAAGGTGTCAAGTTAGTTGGCGAATTAGAAGCCAGGGTAATCGAATATAATGAGTATTATATTGGGCGTGAAAATCGCCACTATCTCAGGCTCGAATCCCCTACGTTCGATATCGTGAGGCCATAGGCCATGCCAGGCGCATATAGTCCCTACATGCCGCCGATGAATCCGAACGTGATGCCCGGCAATCCGTTCGATCAGCTTATCAACGCCTACGGCATACGGGTCATGTGGATGAAGTCGCATAATTGCCCTTGCACCTATGGCGGCGAGATACCCGGTTCCCCGGACATGGGATGTACGCAATGTCACGGACGCGGGACATACTGGAATGAGCCGTTAGGGCCGTTCCAGGTGTTCTTGACCTATTCGCAGATGGCGGGATCACGGTCGATTGACGATCCAGGCTCGCGCATGGATACGACGCATGGCGCGATCCAGCAGGCCGATCCTGTCTTGACGATTCCGGCCTATATCCCCGAAGGCTTGCTCGGATCAAGTTTCGTTATTGGGTCATCTGCGCTTGGCGTATCATCCGGGCAGTCGCAAAGCATCCTCTTTGAGAACGCAAGCCTTTACGATGCCTATGTCGAACTGGATGCAACCATGCGCTTTAACTGCGTCCTTGAAGTCGGCGGCCAGGTCTATCTTCCTTATCAGTATGGCGCTGTTGTGGCCCCATCAGGCGCGGTCACGATCTACGATCAGGCGACGCGCACGGTCTCTGTTGTCCCTTCGTCTCAGTACATTTTCTATAACGGAGCCGTTCTCTTAAGCGGTTATCCGCAGGGAACGGCTTATATCGTGGAATATACGGCAGCGCCCACCTATGTTTCGTGGAAACCGGCCGGTTCTTTTCCTCATGTACGGCCATTCGGAGCTAATACGGTATCTCTCCCTAAGCGGTTCCAGTTGCAAATGCTGGATTTGTGGACGCGCGCGCGGACACAGGGGGGCGGAATATGACCGACATGATAGACGTTTATTCGGATTTACCGCAGGAAATGTTGAACGAGGTTATGGTCGAGACCTATCGGAAGTGGGTCATGTTCGCGCTCGGCAAAAAAACCTTGAATGGTCGGAAGTTGAAGCATCCCTCAGGGCGCTATGCGGAGTCTATTAGAGTAGAAAATCAGCCGGGAAATGTGGTCGCCGTATTCAGTGACAGCCCCATAGCCGATGTCATCGAAAAAGGTCATAAGACATTCAATTTGCGCGACAAAATGTTGCAGTCAGGGAAGGCCAAGACCGCAAAGGATGGCTCGCGGTATCGCTATATCCCGATAGCGTCTTACGGGAAAAACTCATTTACGGAGCCGCAAGGTACCGCCTATCTCACGCGCCTATTGGGGGCAGGTGCAGATGGCAAAGGTATCAAGCAGCTTTGGGGGAAGATGTACAAGAAGGAAGGGCCGATCCGCGTCATGAGCAGTAAGCAAGGGCCTAGCGCGTGGCAGATACCTGCCATGGTCGCCTATTCGCCGGCACAGATATTCGCTGATCTCTTGCAGAAAAAATATGGGCGGAGGGTGTGATGTTTGCGTATGGAGAGCCGCGCTATGCTAACCGTCGATAGGGGCGTGTCATGCTAACCGTCAATAGGGTAGCCTAATGCTAACCATCAATAGAGCCGCGCTATGCTAACTGTCGAATACACCATCCTCCCAACGGGCGGCGCGGTCCAGCTCAATATCGACTCAGACGCGGCTACGATCACGATTACCCGCGTCACGACAAGCTCCGGGACCAGCGTTACCCTGTATAACGGAGCACCGATACCGCTCTATATCGACGCAGGTGACGGCACACCTACGGCTTTACTGAACACGGAAACATATCAATATACGGTCACGGATTCGTCTGGCGATAGCTACCAAACCCCTGTTTTATCGGCAGCGGGCACAGTTAGCATAGACGAAGATTTCATGACGCCGTTGCTTATTCGATTGCTGACGGGAGCTATGCAATCTTTGGTGTTGCCGCCCGGAATCAAGGCCGCGAACGTCTTGCACGCCATGCCTCTCAATGGCGCACCGCGTATGCCTCTTGTGACATTAAACTTAGATTTAATGCAGCAAGCGGATGATGGCGTTCCCTTGGGACAACAGGTCGTTACGACGCCTATCAATCCTGCCGGGTCGATATGGACCATACAGACCATGGTCGAATGGCGGTACACAATTTCCATCTTGTCCTATTCGGCTCAAGAGCGCGACTTCTACAGACAATCGCTTATATCCGTTTTAAGTATCATGCTGAAAAACCCGATTGAATCCATGGGGCGCAATATCAGTCATAGATGGCAAATATCGAGCGGCCAGGTTTCCGGAAAAGACAATGACCCTGGATTTTATACTTGCGACATAGCCTTTGAGTTTACGGGTAACTTCAATACATCCGTTCAGACTATGCTCGGAATCGTCGAGGCGATTGATGGGACGTCAAATATTTCCATGGCGGGATCGACGGCTCCAGCAGTGACGGATACGTTTGAAATAACTTAACCCTAGCCAAAAGCGGTTAGCCATTTTATCCTCGCCAATGAGTATCTTGTGGGGATAGCAGGTATGGCGAAAAGTGAAGCAGCGCAGGCTGGGGCGCAATCCGGGGCGCAGGCTGGTCCGGCCACAGCGCCGATAACCGAGCTTGTATTCCCGCTCTCCAGGTTCGCCCCGAAACTCGTCGATACAAAGGATGAAGTTTGGCTAGGTGTCCTTCGCCAGTTCCACGGTACCGAGAAGCATACGGTAGCCGGATGGAAAAAGATCATAGACAGCTATCGCAATAAGCCGGCGCATTCCTTCAAGGGTGAATAACGATGCCTAACGTCAATGGAAGTTTCCAAGGCGCTACCCTCATCCTTCCTGGCGTCTATTACAAGGATAACGTAAGCGCCGCGTTGCCTGTTGGCGCAGCTACGACTCCGCCTCTTATTTTTATCGGCTTCGGATATGGCGGTAAGCCGCAAACTCCGCTCTATCACGCAACACAGCAGGGCATCTCCGCGCAGTTACGCGGTGCTCCGGCTACCGAGTTCGTCAAGTTTTTCATGACGCCAAGCGGCGAAGTCGCGGGCGCTCAACAGATTACTTATATCAATCCGGCTCCTAATACACAGTCTACATTGAGTCTCCTGGACGGCGCGTCCACTCCGGTCGCTGTTATCAATCTGACTTCGGCGGATTACGGGACGCCTTCTAATCTTCTGCAGGCGCAAGTTCAGGCCGGGACGATTGGCGGCATTGAATTGACCCTATATGACGGCTACGCCAACGTAACAGCAGTCGGCAATAATCTCGGCCTTCCCTTCCAGATTGCCTATACAGGCTCAGCAACTACCGTAACCTATTCGGTGACGGCGACGGACTTTACGCTGACAAGCCCCACTGCGGGCGAATCCGTGACCTTCCCGCTCGGTACTGGCGCTTACGAGACGATAGCAACCCTGGTCGAGGGCATAAACGGGACAGGCCATTACGTCGCACAAACGATCTCGGACACGAATGGCAATCTGCCTAGTACGTCCCTGGATATCGTTTCAGACGTGGCGCTACCGGCCCCCACGAGCGGCGTATACGATTACGTCAATGTCACTGCCGTCTTAGGCGATCCGGTCTTTTGGGTCAATACCTATGCGGCGGCCTTGGCTTCGGCGGCTATCGCATCGGGTGTGACCTCGGGATCGTCTACGGCCCCCGCCGTCATTCCCATGACGTTCTTCACGGGGGCGACCAACGTCGTTCCCACCTTGCAGGACTACGCGAACGCCTTGAATCTGGCCCTGACGCTTCCTGGATGGGCGGTTATCATGGATACCAACCAATCCGGTATCAGCGCCTTGGGTACACAGCATGTCTTGACGGCAAGCTCGATCACTAATCATCGTTATCGCCGGTACTTTACCGGGTCTAGCGTCGGCGACTCCATTTCCGTGACGCAGGCTAACGCGCGATCCATGAATGCCAAGGAAGCGAGCTATTGCTACCCAGGCATATGGCGCACGAGCCTATCCACTGGCGTCAATACACTTTACGGCGGCCTCTATTGGGCGGCCTGTTGCGCCGGCATTGCTTGCGGTAACCGCGTTGCCGTGCCCATGACGAATAAATCACTGATCGGCAATGGCGTCGAAGTCGCCCTGACCACGCCAGATATAAACCAGCTTCAAGGCGCAGGCGTCATGTGCCTTCGTGTGCCGGATTCCACGGGTGTACCGACTATCGTCCGCGATCTCACGACATGGCAGAACGACAACAACCCGGAGAACGTCAATAATCAGCAGGTCGCTTGTCGGCAAGCATTGGCCTATTCAATGATTGCGACGCTTTCTCCTTATGTCGGCCAGATCAATGCAGGCACTATAAGCCTTGGACGTGTCAAGAATACGGTCAAGTCGCTTCTAAACGCTATGCTGTACTCTGCGCCTGGAAGCTCAGGGATACTGGCGGCTTGGGATGCGAAGTCCCTGTCTCTTACCTATAACGGAGGTACGCAGACATTGGGCGTTACAGTCTCCGTGCAATTTGTCGGCCAGAACGTCTTTATTACCGTGTTTGTGCCTGTGCAACCGCTGATGGCGGCGGCCTAAACTAAGAGGACAGCCCCATGCCTGGATTTAATCAGGAACAGTTGAATTACAAGGTTCGCAATGGCAATAGCCTTGTCATGCTCTTGGGCGACCAAGAGATCGGATTCGGGCAAACGGTCTCGCCGTCTTTAGGATTCGGAACGGAATCGCTCTACGGAATAGGTACCGCCAAGCCGCAGGAGATTCAGCAGCTCAAGTTTTCTCCGACCCTGACCGTATCCAGCTTCCAGTTGACGGAGGAGGGCCTGGCGATATTGGGCTATCCATCGACCATATCGGCGGTTCTGGCGAATAATCAGTTCAATTTCTACGCCATGAACGCCAAAGGCGACCCGGTTCTGACCATGGTCGGCTGCACGGCGGATAATTACAATCTCGACATTCCGGCGAATCAGCCGGTCACGGAATCCGTTTCCTTCCAGTGCCTAGATGTTCTTGACATTACAGGCGTATCCATCCTTAATGGCAATAGTGCGCTTCAGTTCGCGGCAGCCGTGGGTGCCGCTCTGAGCGTGGCAGGCGCTTAATCTTAAGGGGGTACAGTGACAGACTTTGACGTAACGACAACGACGCTGGATGTTAAGCATGACGGCCACGAATATACCTTTCGTATTCCTGGCCCTATGGATCAGGTAGCCATTGGCGTTCGCAAACGCGATCTTGCCAGAAAAAGCCTGAAAGACAATTTCGTAGACCTGGATGGCCTTGATTGGCCTACCCATAATCTCCTTCGCAGTCTGGCAACATTCGAGCTACTTTTTGTAAACTCCACGGCATCATGGATGTTGTCAAAAGGCCCGACAGGCAAGCCCATTGTCGATAGTACGACCTTCCCACCACAAGCGACTACGCTCGTTCTGGAGGTAATCCAAGGCTTCGATTCAGCCTTGGATACGTTTCTCAGCCCAGGGGATAAACAGCAAGACGCCTCTGGCGGAGAAAATCTGGCGAGTCAGCCGAATCCTGAATGATAGTCCATTCAGCGACAAGGTACTGAAATTGAGTACCGCGCAGATGGATTTCATTTTAGAAATGTACTCCCAGGATCACCCGGACGAACTCAAGTTCAGTAGGACTTCGTTTACCGAAGTGGCAGAAGAATTGTGCGCGTGGTGGGATGCGGTCAAGAATCCAGAGACTCGGAAAAAGATGATGTACAATGGGCAGAAGCCCGTTATTCCTGATGTATTCAGGGAGAATACGCATCGCGGGCCTAATAGTCATAGGGGGCCTAATAGTCACCGGAGGGCGTAATCATGGCTGGCGTAAGGATGCATGGCGCAGGTGGCGGCGGTGGCGCTGGCGGCAAGGGTGGCGGCGGAGGTAGTGGAGACGGCGGGAACGGGCGCGGCGGGAACGGGCGCGGCATGGGCGGAAACAACAGCGGGATATTGCCGCAGTTTTACGAGTTCGCAAAGAATCCTACGACGACAAATCAGGTAAACCTTCAAGAAGCCCTGCAAACAAAGTTACCAGGCTCTACGATATTCGGTGGGCGCAGCAAACAAGACAGATGGGCCCGCGGTCATATCCAGTCTGCCATGCAAAGAGCGGCGATAAATCATGCCAACATGGCGGAACAAGCAAGATGGGATACTTCGGAAAGTCGCCATAGACGACTTGCCTCCCGTCATGCCCGTATCCTCGAATCCCACGGTCATTTCGCCGGTCTGACTGGCTATAACATCAATCCGGCTACGCAAGCTGTTACGGATTACGCATCTTCCAGGTTAGGTGAGTTAGGTGGCTTTGGCGCTTCTTATCAAGCATCCCTTATCAAGCGCATCGGCGGATCAGGTGTCAATGCAGCCTTCGGCGGCGACCGCCATGAATTACGAAAGATGGAGCGCACACTAAAGAAGATCGAGAAGCATAGCGAAGGGACTCTAAAGGCTATAAAGCCAAATGCAGCGGGGGACTTGTCAGCGGCGCAGAAAGAGCAACAGGCGACGCATAGACGCTTGCTGGAAGGCGTCAAGGCGCAGCGGGCTAATATCGCTATGGCCCGGCAGATGTCGCCTAATAGCGGTTCCCTCATGATGGGTGGCGCGATGGGGGCCGTTATGGATAACCCCATAGGCATGGTCGCCGCAATCGGCGCATCCCCGTGGATATTGGGGGCTGCAGCCAAGACCGTAGTCGGTATGTCTGAGCCTTATGCCAGTCTTAGGACAGGAATGGCACGCTTGGCTCGCGGCGGCGGTGCGACTACCAATGGTCTCATGTCGGCTGTCATGGGCTATGGCGGATGGGCTGCTAAGCATGGTCTGTCTCCAGACGATCAAATGCGTCTATTCCAGGAATATGGCGGACCCGCGCGCAATAGAACGCAGTTTCATAGAGTTATGGAGGCTGTCGGACACGCACAATATACCGCCGGATGGGCTGGAATAAGCAATAAAACAGTCGCGAGCACGCTAGGCCTCTACAAGATGCTCGGCATCGGTAATTCAAGGGATTTCAAGGCTCAGGAGAACAGGGCCAGTCACCTATTAACTTATGCTGTCTCTCAAGGACTTAATAAGTCCCATGTCTTGAACACCATGAATAACAGCTTGCGTGTTGTTGCAGGTTCAGGCGGCGTAGTTAACAAGGGCTCATTGATAAATCTCATGGGCGCTCTCTATGCCGGTGGCGGCTCTGCCATGCGAAGCGGTCAAGGAATCCTGCAAACTGTTGGCGGGTTGCAGAACTCCATGAATAACGTCATGAATACCCCGGCGACAGCCGTGTGGGATTATATGGCAATGGAAAAGGCGGGCGGACTGACAAGTCACGCGAGCGTTAAAAGGTTCTTGGGCGCATCGGCCTACAAGAAGGCAATGGGAACGGCGTGGTCGCGTTCTTTGATAAAACATAATATTGCCGATATGAAAAATGGCGGTAATCCTTATTTTGCCGCGCAAGAACTTACACAGCTTATGTCGCCTACAGGATACCTGCATAATGTTCTTGAAGCGGGCATGTCTGGGTACAGTTATCAGGAGAAGGTCGCTGCGCTACAAAAAGTGGGATTATCAAATCAAGGCGCAGCCAGCTTGTTAATGCATCCTCATTCCAAGGAGAGTATTAACTTAATAAAGAATCTACAGAATGATGAGAACAAAAGGGCTCGCTTGAATCGCGTAGGCGCGAATAAAGACGTTCTTCACGGCGCGGAATATGTTTTCAAACGATTCGCAAAGTACGTTGGCGACTCAGAGCATGTAATCAAGGAATGGGACGCCGCTATCAGCGCAGCCGTTGGCGGCGTGGAAAAGTTCGCTAGTGCCGCCGTTCATGCGGCGAAACAGATGGAGAGGGGGGCCGGGTCGCCAACGAGAGAGGCCACCATGCTTACTCTTGGAATACCTTAAAGATGACAGTCTACTCGTCCGCGCCACGATGTTACGTTGAAATCTACCCTTACGAGGGCGGAAAGTACACGATGATAGGCAATGAGGCCGGTATTCTCTCCTGCCAAGTCAGCAAGAACATCCGTAATACGGAACCAGGAACGTTCAATCTTATGCTTGCCCCTGGCGGTCCCGGGGGGCCAAATTATGGCCCGTCGTGGACAGAGATCGTCACGCCCATGTCGCTCGTCATCATAAGCATACAGCGATATGATGCCTTCGAGACCGTCATGATCGGTGTAGTGACTTCTCCCGTAGAGGTCCAGCGTTGGCGTTCAGCGCGCGGCGTTCAGCGTGTTATCACGATAAGCGGGCAGGATTTCCAGTATTTCTTCTCGGCCATGAATTATTACACGCTCTCCATGCTTGGAGCAACGCGCGGCGCGATATTTGGCGATATAGGATTACCGGCCATAATGGGAAGCGCCTTACTCGGAAATCAACCTCCAAATGTCGTAGGGGCGGCATGGTATAACACGATTATGGCCGCACCTGGAGCCGGAGACGGGACAGGCGGCATTCTCGGGCAAACGTTCTTCAATTATCAAGGATCGAAGATTTTATTCTACGATCTCATGTCAACGTGGTTTGAGGCGTATGACGCTGCTATAGAGATACCGATTGGCGATTACTTTATGGTCTCTCAGGGATCGTGGATCACAAAGTTCCTTGCGATATTCCCGTTTCCCTGGTACGAGTTCTTCATTCAGACAGTACCAGTTGGCTTTTATGGGACAAATGGAACGCCTGCCAATTCACCATTGACGACGACAGGATTCCCGCCATCCTCACCTCAGCTTGTAGCTCGCGTCAATCCTTTGCCATGGACGAATAATTATTCGCCTTCGTCTGGATTTACTATGGATACAAGTCGGTGGGAAGGACTGGAATCCTATACGCTCAATACATCAGGCTTCATAGAATCCGATGTCCAGTTCAATATTAATGAAGTGCGAAACTTCTATGTTATAAATCCAAAATGGCTGACACAACTTTTCGGCGTATCGAATGCCAGTAGTGCGCCATTCATATTCATGTTTTCTGCGTGGCTTGATACGGCATCTATTAATCGCTACGGCTATAGGCCGCAGATCACGGAAACACACTGGTTTTCTGACATAAAAGGTCAGGGAGCCGTTGTCAATTCGCAGAATCCGATCAATTTTCAGCAACTTGTGGCGCAGCTTGGATTGCGGATCACAAGTTACTTTGAGCCTACGCCGCTTATGGCATCCGGTACCGTACAGATGGAATTACGGCCCGATATTTTTGCTGGAAATCGGTTTACTTATAAACCGTTCAAGAATGGCATTGACTGGATGTTCTATATAACCGGGGTTACTCATTACTATGAGTTCGGCGGAGAATCCACGACGACGCTTACCTTGTCTCGCGGGCTTCCGAAGGCCCTATATGATGGCTCTGGATATACGGTATCCAATGGATTGACGCCCGCTTCCTTGGCCGACATTCATACAGGAAACGCCACAAAGATCAATGGTGAATATCTTAAAGGTGTCGCCTATCCAGGACAAATCCCGCTTAGGCCGATCAATATGGCAACTCCTGGCGTAGCAGGTTTTCTTGCAGGACTGCCTGGCATATTTTCGCAGGCGCAAAAGAAGTAACAGTGCTCTATGTAACCCTAGCCAAAACACCCTTCTGAACATACCCTAGGGTTATTTCCTCCCAGGGATCAGCTCATGGCGATTGTATTCATCGACGGCCAAATACCAACGGCAGAGCAATTTAACGCTCTCGCTCAGCTTACAGGCGCGGCCTTTACCGGAAACGTCACATCTCCCCTGCCTGTAACCGATGTTACTGCCACAGCGGGAACGACGCTTACAGCCGCGCAGATGATAAACGGGGCCATTCTCCGATCCGGTCCCACGGCGGCGTTTTCTGATACGACCGACACGGCGACCAACATTCTGGCCGCGCTTCCCGGAGCGGCTATCGGAACGGCCTTTACCTTGACTATCGTTAATAGCACGGCTTATGCGGAGACGATTGTTGCCGGATCAGGTGTAACGCTGGCGGGATCAACCGTATTACCTGAATTAAGCGCTCTGTCATTCGTGGGACAGGTTACGGATGTGAGTACGCCAGCCGTTACCTTGACGGGTCTTGCCGCACTACCGTCTTTGACAAGCGCGGGAAATATAGCGGTTCCTGGTAATGAAACAGTCGGCGGCACTTTAGGCGTAACTGGCGCAGCGACTTTGGATGACACCCTCGATGTGACTGGGGCTGTGACCCTCTCGGACACCCTCGCCGCCAGCGGTAACATCTCCGGCGCAGCCTTCGCTGCTACGGCGGCGGCAGCCTCATTGGCTGGAACGACTGCCGGGACCATTGAATACGTCATGCCGGAGCAAGGGGTCGCCAAGAAGTTCGTGGCCTACGCGAACGCCTACGAAAACGACACGACCACAAGCCAGACGATTACATTCCCGGTGGCATTTGCCAATGTCCCGGCTATCGTGAGCAATACAACCGGGCTTACAGTATCAGCAACAGCTACGACGTTGACCATTACGGCCCCGGATGCCACGACTACCTATACCGGCGTGATCGTCATCGAGGGTATCTAAGTGGCTGACATTTACCCTATTGCTACCGCCATGGTCATATCGCATGACCCGGAAGGCGGCGGGGTCAATGTTATGTTCAAAAGCGGGCAGATTGCCGGTCATCCTGTCAAGATGGGATACGATCAGGCTGACGGCTTGCGTATTCGTCAACGCGCCCTTCCCGGAAAGGGAACATGGGGCATTGTCGTTTTCCCGAATGGCGATCAGCGAAACGGCGTATGGATATGTTCCATAAACTCCATTCTCGTAGACGCCATTACCAGCGGCCCAGGTGATGATTTTGTCGAATACTTCTCCCATTGGAGCGGCTATTGGGACTATTTGAGCGAAAACGGTGACAAGAGCATCACGTTCCCCGATGGCACGTCTATCACGATAACTGAGTCCGGCTCGCCGGCGCAGACTTATCGGCATATCGTTGACCAGAATCAGCAACAACAGCGTATCCCGGTCGCGCAGACGGATCGGATTCCAGCGCCGGCGCCAGCGAAGATCATCAATATCACGCATGCGAGCGGGACAAAGGCTGTCATAGATGCCTTGGGAAACCTTACGGCGACCGTAGTGGGCGCTTCGACGGTCAACGTGGACGGCGACTCCACGGTGAGCGTCGGCGGAAACGCATCGTTATCCGTCTCCGGCACCGTAACGGGCAAGGCTACATCATGGTCCATGACTGGCCCTTGTTCATGGGATGGCAACTTGACCGTTACCGGCACCATAGTGGCGAGCAGCGATATTAGCGACAACAGCGGAAACTACGGTACCGTGAATCTTATTCGCACGACGTACAATAGTCACTACCACGGAGGCGTTACGACCGGCACTGGTAATACTGATACTACCGGCCAGACGTTGCCCTGATGACTACCTGGACGCAGCCTGCCGCAAGAAATATCCTAGCCCGATCCACCGCCGTCGTTCCGGTAACAGGCGGCCTATCGTTGCCGGATCGTTATGCCCCGACCCTCTGGACGCAAGGATCGAGTGGTCTGGATTCTACGGACTTCACGACTACCGTAACGGGATCAACGAGCGATACGCCGGGATTCTATTATTGGAGCGATGACCATCTAAGCGAGTACGAATGGCCGCTTACCGTCAATGGCAGCTTCTATGAACTTGCCTTGAATGAATCCTACGCAGGGACTCCCGTTGCGCCCGCAGGCGGTTTTGGATCAGGGGCCGAAGATTATTACGGAGACGCATGGCTCTGTAGTACGGCGGATACGCTCGTTAGCACCGATCCCGCGCCTTTACTTGGGATAAGCTTCGTCATAGGCACATCGGCCCTAGGTGCAACTACGGGGGCGAGCAATAGCGTCGTCCTGCCGCCCGATTACAGCTTTACGGGATGCGCCGTCCCTTCCGGCATCAGCGACGCACCTTATATGATGCGCTCCGATGGCCGCGTCATGACGATATATGCCGGGCAGACAACGAACGTAGAACCGGCCTTCACGGGTCCAGCATGGGGCCTTGAGGCAGTTGGATCGACGCTCTATACCCTATTGCCTGCTACGTCCCAAGTGGGTTCCCTGGCGCTCTCCGAGTCACTTGCAGGTACGCAATCCTTGCTGACGGCACCGATAGCCTTTCCGTCCTGTTTCGCCGTGTCATCCTCTGGCGTCATAGGCGTAGGCGGCCAGCAGAATAATGACCTTGCCTATGGGTTCTCGGGATTCTCCTACGCAGGCGGTACCGTAAGCCTCTTGGCCGGTATTAACACGGCCAATAATACGGTACAGACTCTATCGGCTACGAATCGTAATTATTCTGTCAAGCAGACGTTGACCGGCAGCGGTGCGCCTGTCGCCGTGGCTTGGACTCCGAATCTTGAGCAGCTTATGACGGTGGATACGACCAACAACGTCGTCTCCGTCTATGGGCTTACGACAGGTACCTTGGCGCTTTCGCAGAGTGTGTCTCTTACAGGTGGGACGGCTATCGCAATAACACCTAATTCCAGTGAGGCGCTTGTCTGCCAGCCGTCGCAGAATACGATTACTGTCCTGGATAATTCCTCGAATACTTGGTCTGTCGGCCAATCATTAGCGATTACCGATCCGCTTGGTATTGTGTTGACCTCCAATACGGCAGGCGCAGCCATTACCGGAACAGGTGTATCCTGGCTCACTTACACTTCAACAGCATGGTCTATTGCAAGCACATCATCGCTTTCGTACACGCCAAGCGCCATTGTGACCGATGGCCTTGGCGGAATCTACGTTATAGGCAATTCCGGCAGTACAGGATACCTAAGCGTCTTTTTCGGCGGCGTAGCAGTCGGTGGAGCATCATGGACCGGATCAGCCAACGCTATCCTTTGGTGGCAAGGGCAAATTGCTATAGCGGATAACACGTCCGGCATCATGCGTATCTTCGGACTCATCGGCGGCCAGTATCAGCAGGTATCGACGGCGGCTATGCCGGAGACTTTGCTCGCTATCGGTATGGCCGTTGAGAGTATCTTTCTATCGAATCAGACGGAGACGTATCAGTGCCAGTATGAACAGCCTTATACGCTGGATCGAACCGTCATCGGCATGGTATCGGTATATTCTGCCGGCGCATGGACTACGACCATGTTAGCTGTAGGCGAGAAACCGACGGCTATGACATTCGATTCGTCTAATAATTTATGGGTCGCCATACTGGAAAACACCGTCTATGAAATCACGAGCAGCGGCATTGCGTCTACTGTTGTCGTAAATCAGAATGGTAAGCAGCCGCAGAATGTCCCCATAGGCATAAGTGACCTGCTATGGAGTGGCGGTCATTTGTATGCTTCAACCTGTCTTGCTGGCGGATTAGTCGAGGTGCAGTGATATGTCTGCCGTAAAAAATTCCACATATAAAGGATTCACGAAAACAGAACAGACGTATAGGACTGAGAACGTTGTTAATAACAATACGGCGGTCTATGTTCTGTCGCTTCGGAATCCGAACGGCGCTAAGACTGTTTCCATAAATTATATATTCCCTATATCCCCGTCTAATTTGCGAAAAGCCGCTACGGCCATGTCGTCGTTTTATGACGTGTCTGGAACACCGATAGAAAACGGCGTCTCTCGCATCGTCGATCAATATGGTATGGCACCCCCTATATACACGCTAGAGGGTACTACTGGATGGCAGAGACACTCGAATGATAACTTTGCCTATACCGGACTTGAGTCAATCAAGCAAGCGCAACTTTTGCTGGATATGATGGCCCTTGGCAATAATCAGCAGATGTTGTCGCAGCAGAAGACATTGTACACACTGGAACTGTACGATTACTTCGCGCAAGAGTTTTGGGAAGTCGTGCCACAAGGCGAGCAGATAATCCGTCAATCGGAATCTCAGCCATTGCTTTTTCATTATAGGTTTCGGCTTTTGTGCGTCAAGAATCTTGGGACGCCTCCGCAATCGAGTATTCCTGATCCTATAAGCCAAGCCTTCTCAACGGCCGCATCAACGGTCGGAAGAACTGTACAGGCGTTCTCAAATATGGTGACTGGCACTTATCAAGAAATCGCAGGTATCGTCTAATGTCAGGCATAGGCGCAGTACCAGGATTCATAGGTCAAGTCTGGAACGCATATCTTGCGTCCATGACATATTTCAGTGCTAATCTGGATACGTCAAATCCTGTTAATTCATTGCCGCTTATTCAAGGCGTCATGCAGACGTGTCGTAACGCGCTAAATGCTATCGGCGCGAATCAGTATTATAATAATGGGCAGCCCTCTTACGACAATCTGTCAGAAGTCTTGACGTATCCGCTGATCGTCGATGCCACGACCCTGGCCTTTGTGACCAATAGGCTCAATGCCTTTCAGGCCGCCATGCAAGCCTTCAAACCTTATACGTTGTCTACCGTTGTGGGCAACGTATCCGGTTTATCCTTAGGCAATCCTTCGGTAGAGGATATTAATCTCATCGACTTCTGGATGGCGTTTAACTTCGAGACGCCGCCGACAGGGCTTACATCGGCCAATTTTTCCGATCAGGCGCAGGCCGCAGCAACCGCATGGCAGACTGTGGCCGACAATATAGTTTCTTCCGGTATCTCTTATAACGGAACTACCTATGACTCCATATTGCAGATGGGAAACTCGTCGCAGGTCACTGCTGACGAAATCGCCAATATGTACGCAAGCGGCGCATCTGTGTCTGGCGCGAATCTTACGCAGTCATGGAACCTTCTCGTAGCGCTTCCGTCATTGAGTCGTTATGTTTCCATTCTGATAAATGACGCATCAAATCTGTTTTCACAACAGACGCTTATCATACGTCTTGTCATGATGAAGACCATGATGCAGCTAAACAGCTTGCTCATGTCGCTCAAGGCACAACTTTCGTCCAAGATATTATTAGCTACTGTACCGAATGGACAGACGCTCATGGATATTGCCGCTCGGAAACTCGGAAACTTTGAGGACTGGCAGAATATAGCAGCTATTAACGACTTACAGCCGCCTTATATCGGTAACGGCCCGAATCTCGCATCTCCAGGAAGCAAGATATTTCTGCAATCACCCGATACGCAGGCGGCAACGCAGGCGCCTTCCTATGAGAAGAACTATCTAGGCGTCGATATTTATCTCGGTCCTATGGATTCTCCCATGCTTCCCTGGATGGGAGATTTCAACATCATATCTGGCTATGGAAACTTACAATTTTCCTTGGCAAGACGGCTCATGACGACAATCGGAAGCCTTATGTATAACCCGACTTTCGGTAGCCGAATACCGCCTGAAATCGGGAAGATTCAGTCGCAAGCGACAGCAGGGCATATTGCGGCCTTCGCCTCATCGGCCATTTTGAGCGATCCGCGCGTTTATCAGGTGAATAGTCAGACAATAACCCTAAACGCTAATAGCACCATAAGCTACACTGGCGACGTGGTTCCGAATGGCTACGGATCGCAGTCCGTCAACTTGAACGAAGTTTTGCAGCCTATTTAAGACCGAGGTACTACTATGCCATCGCCAACTACCGAGATCACAACGCCAGCCGCACCGACTACGGTAGACGTGGCGGCGCAGGTCTTGGCCTGGATGGGCGCTCAATCCGGGGTCGTTACGGATTACAACGCTGGCTCGCAGATCAGGACATGGGCCGAAGCTTTAGGGTCTACGGTCGAGATTCAATCAGTCATAGCGCAGGCGTTGGCTTTCCAGGCTATCGTCTATGGGGCCTATGCAGCATTTCAGGTCTATCCGTTAGGCGCAACATCCTCTGTCGGTACAGTGACGTTCGCTACTTCATTGGCGGCAAACGCGCCTACCGCAACGCAGCCCGTCTTTATCCCACAAGGGACGCTCTGCCAGACAACGGGTGGGATTCAGTTTCAGACAACGGCCAATGCGACGCTCTCGGCAGGTTCCGTGTCTGTCAACGTACCGGTCGCCGCTGTCGTCACGGGCGCGCAAGGAAATGTCCCGGCAGGAACGATTACACAGCTTGTGTCCAGTCTTACGTCGCCATTGCAGATTACCAATGCTCTGCCGACTACGGGCGGCACCAATGCAGAGACAGCGCAACAGACGTTGGCGCGATTTACGGCCAAGGTAGCGGCGACCGGAACCGGATCGCCTATCGTCATCGCAAATGCTGTCATCGGTGTTCAGAATCCGGGAACTACGGAGACCGTCATGTATTCGACGGTCTACGAGCCCTGGGTCACGGAGCAGACTAGTACGAGTCCTGGACCGTCTGTTTATAACGTCTATATCGACAACGGATCTGGCGGCGCATCGTCTGGCCTCATAGCCGCTGTCACGGCGCAATTAAACGGCTCTGCATCCGCTGGAACTGTAGGCTACCGACCGGCAGGCGTCCCGTACTATGTCTATGCGGTAACGCCAGTCGATGCCGTTGTGACCATAACGGGAACGCTTATATCGTCGCAGTACAATACGGCGGCTACGGCGGCCGTTGTAGCGGCGGTCAATCAGTATTTCCAGGGAATCCAGTTCGGGCAGACAGTGCAGCAGAACAATATCAATGCCGTGGTCGCGAACAACGTAGGCGGTTATCTCGTCTCGTTTAACGTCGTGCTATCGCTCAACGGAACATCCGTATCGCAGATTACGGCAGGAAACGGCGAGCGCGTGATATTGCAGACGTTGAACGTGACGTTTACCTAATATGGCTGTGGCCTGAACGTGACGTTTACTTGATAGGGCTGTGGCCTGAACGTGACGTTTACTTGATAGGGCTGTGGCCTGAACGTGAGGAACATAGATGGACTGGAACGCTGTCAGCTATCAACTAGGAGACGTGCCGCGCACCTATAAGCGTAGCGGCCTCACCTATACATGGCTGAATAACTCCTTTGTATCCGGTCTCCATCGGTACACGAATGCCGTGGACGGCATCATGTCTATGGCTGTCTTTTCCAACGCCACGGGAAAATGGCTCGACGTATGGGGGCAACTCTTTGGCGTAGGCCGACTAAACAGCGAGACGGATAGCGCCTACAATAACCGCATCACGCAGACGCTCTTGCTTCTCAAGGGGACGCCGCTTGCCATTATCAGCTTCGTGCAGTTAACCTTTGGGTTAACAGCCAGCGTTATCGAAAATCTCTTTAATACTGACGGCACGGCCATGACAGAGCCGTCCTGGAATCTCAAGTTTGGCAGCGCCTTCCCGGAAAGTCAGTACAACCAGTTAGCACAGACCTTGGCCTTCGTTCGCCCGGCAGGCGTTCCGTTTTCTCCCTTCTACGTCTTGGGCGGCGGTCTCTATCTCGGCACCCTGAACTATTTAGGCCGTGCCCGCGTAACGGGTAGCTATCTCGGGAATCCGGAAGCGCCATTTAACTTCACGATCCCGGCGACCACGAATAACGCGCTTCCCTTACTGCCGACACTTTTCTTGACCGATCCGACACTGAATCCGGGCCTTCCGGTGACGGCGGCTCCTACGACCGTACAGGCTACGGGAACGACAAGTACCCAATGGGGATCGGATGCCTACACGAACTTTACGACGCTTACCGGATCGCCTAATGGCAATCTGGCAGGATCATTGAACGACAAGGCGTTTGATACAAGCCTGTCCGTTCTCTATGTCTGCACAACGGCGGGTACGGCAACTACGGCGGTATGGACCGCCGTTACTGGCAACGTTCAAACGACTTAGGGTGCGATATGGGCATAGCCTATCTGGTAAGTGCAAACAATGGGAATCCGCCCCCAGGATTTCCTACGATTCCTACGGGGACTGACGCGCAGACGAACTTCTCGACCGGGGCAGCCACACCGCCAGCTACGGGGAATCTGAACGATAAATACCTGGATACAACGAACGACATATTATATATATGCACTACGGCTTCCGTTTTGCCTACGTCCACAAGTGCGGCGGTAATAGCGGTATGGACGGCGGTTTCGGAGGCGCCGGTAATTATCTAACGGGCAGCGCTAGTCCCGGAATCTCCTAAAACGCCAACCTAACCCTAGCCATAATGCCCATTTGACCATACCCTACCCTTATATTTCTGGCGGATAAAGCAATGCCTATCATCCTGAAAGTCGATCCTAATACCGGGACCATTTACACCGATAATGGCACCACGACCACGCCCACGACAGGAACCTGCCTTGTCATGTCCGGTTCCCCTATCGGCGCGATTCCCGGCGTCCAAGGTAATCTAGCTTTAGACAGTACGAGCGGCCAAGTCTATCTATGCACGGTGACAGGATCGACGGCGGCGACAGCTACATGGATCGCGGCCTTCTCGCAGAATAATCAGCCGAATAATTTTGCCGACACGCAGACGATGGCGGCGCTGGATGTTACAGGTAATGCGACGGTCGGTGGCAATCTCTCCTACCTCCCCTACGTCATCGCGCCTACGGCTTCGCAGACCTTACCGAATAATCAGAAGGTCATCTGTCAAACTGGAGCCCTTACGGCAGATATTACGCTCACGACTGGCAGTCCTCCCGTAGGCGGTGAGGCGATCATCTACGGATCGGCGGCCGCTTACACCACCACAGTCTCTACCGGCGTCACCTCAGGCTCCCCCTACATCGAAATGCC
>JAEHJW020005727.1_pt1 | contig 30703 bp, 52 predicted proteins | sample 9271431 | NCBI WGS metagenome assembly JAEHJW02 | reverse complement strand
TACCCTCAGGCGTCACCGAGGTCATAGTGTTGTGTGACATGGGAAATAGCACTGTCACCGCTGGCGCAGTGGTGAGCTTCTCCCAACTACAGCTAACCGAAACCTCCACCGTCCAGCCGTACGAGCCCGGCCCACTCCCCACCTACACGGTCTACGGACGTGGCGGCATTGTCGGTGCAACCACCGCCCTGGCCTACGAGGACACCGGCGCTCCTGTCAGCTCGGACCCGCTCGCCCAATCCTTATCGGAAGCTCTGGACGGCTCCTACTCCCTGTCGTTGCAGGCGTCCACGGTCGGCCCCATGTCCGTCACGCAAGGGCCGTACAGCGTCATCGGTGGCGACCCCTACGTGTGGATGGCCTCCTACCGCGCGGAGGGACGCGCCGAGCAGGTCCGCACCGACATCGCCTGGTACGACGGCGCAACACTGCTGTCCACCACACAGGGGACCGTCGTGTCGGACACGTCGACCAACTGGTCGGGGTCGATCACGCAGGGTGCAGCGCCGGGCACGGCCACACAGGCCTATCTGGTGAGCAACGCGCTGGACGCTGTGGGGCCACTGTCCATCCCCGCAGCTCCCACCGTCGCTCCACAGAACAACGGGGCTCTCGCCAATCCCTCCACTGCGCCGACGGTCGCACAGGTGTCAGGGGCCACGGCCGGCACCACGGACTACTGGTACGAGTACACGGCGGTCAACGACAACGGCGAAACGTTGCCGTCGCCTGCCGGGGAGATCACCACCGGCAACGCCACCCTGTCGGCGGCCAACGGCAACGTTGTCACTCTCACTGCCATCGCTGGTGCGGCAAGCTACAACGTGTTCCGGGCGACCGCTTCAAGCGGACCTTACGACCTGATCGGCAACACCACCACTACGTCGTTCACCGACAGCGGCCAGGCCGCCGGGGCTGCCGCGCCGACCGCCAACACGACCGCTGGTGCCACGACCTATGACTATGCGGTCAACGTGGAGAACGCCTACGGCTCCACGCCGGCCAGTGCGACCGGCTCTACTACCACCGGCAACGCCACGCTGTCCTCCACCGATTACAACCTGATTAGTTGGCCAGCAGTGCCACTGCCCGCAGGATCACCGGGGAACTTGGTCTATGACTCCAACTTGACTAATGCTATCGCGAGTGTTGGACCGACGTGGGTGGGTCGCGCCGGTTACGTGCCTACCATTGGCACTGCCGATGGCGATATGAATGTGCTCAACGCAGGCACGGACAGTGCGGAATGGGTTTACTACGGAGACGGGGCACAGACAGGCACCCTAGCGGTGATATCGCAAGGTGTTGCCGTCACTCCTGGCGCTACCTACACGTTATCAGCGCGCATGGATGCCACCAATCTAACGGCTGGCGACATGATGGTGCAGCTGTACAACTCTTCTCCCGGTCCCGAGTTTGCATATGAAGTGATAGAACAGTCTGTCGGCGCCAATAGTGTCATAAGTGGCCAGGTCACGATACGGGCTGGCGTTACGACAGTGTATCCAGCTTGCCAGCTAATAAATCCCAGCGTCACCGCAGGCGATACCATCTCCTGGTCCCAGATTCAACTAACCGAAACCTCGACCGTCCAGCCATACGAGCCGGGGCCACTCCCCACCTACAACGTCTACGGTCGCTCAGGCGCCCTCGGGCTACTTGGTTCCACCACCGCCCTTGCCTACGAAGATACCGGCGCTGCTACCCCTGGGGCTGCATCCCCGGCGACCAACACCAGCGGGGAGGTTCACTACATAGACGAGGTTGGTCTGACGCCCGGTGCGGCTATGGGCGACATTCTGACCGCCCTGTCCCTCGCACCTGTGGCGGACTGGGAGCTGTCCGATCCGGTCGGTTCGTTGACGGCGGCGGAACTGGTGGGCGGTGCGTCCGATCCGAACGCTGGCACTGTCCATGGTGGCGTGACGTTCGGCGCTCCCGGCCCTGTGGCGGCGTTCCCAGGTGAGACAGCCGCCACGTTTGACGGGAGCACCGGGTACATCACGACTTCGTATGAACCGACGTTGACCGCCGCGACTTTCGCTGTGTGGGTCCGGCCAGCTGGGCCCGGCGGATTGGTCACGCTAGCCGGGACTCTGGGGCTGTGGGCCGGTACCGCTGCCGCCAGTTCTAACGAGATCATGTTCGGCAACGGCAACTGGACCATGTCGGGCGGGCCCGACCTGTACGACGGCTCCTGGCATCTGGTTGTTGGGACTTACGACGGCACCAACGGAACCGTGTATGTGGACGGGGCGTTGGTGGCGGGACCCACCGCCCAAAGTGCGTTGCCCGCCCCCACGAGTCCGCTGGGAGTCGAGGGGCAGTCCGGCTGGTATGGCAACACAGGGGGGGCCACGACGGCGCCTGGCCAGATCGCCAAGGTCCGCATCTTCGACTACGCCCTCACCGCCGCCCAGGTCCAGGCTATGTACAACGCAGACCTGGCCACCGGGTCGCTGGTGGAAAGGTGGACGCGTGGTGGGTTGGTGGGTACTACCACAGCCTCCATCCTCCGTTCGGACGGTCTGTACGTCCGCAACGCGTCCCTCGCCAATCCGCTCACGATCCCCAACCCGTCCCAGCAGGTGGCCGTCAACGACTACGAGGCGGTCCCGACTGTCACGTACACCTACACGGGCAGCGTCTCCTCGGTGAGCCAGAGCGTCACAAGCCCGCAGGGACCGGTCTCCGACGCGGCGACTCTCACGACCGTCAAGTGGTGGGAGTTCGACCCGACCGACCCGTCTACTGCGATCGCCGCACAGATGATCCAGTGGGAGCCGCAGAACACCGAACAGTCCGCCGCGCACCAGGTTTTGGGCCAGACGACCATGAACATCATAGCGTCGGCCATGATGCACCAAGACTTCTCCGCACAGGCCGAGCTGTTCGACCCGGCAACCTACGACGGGTTCCAGGCGCTCTTGGTCAGCCAGAAGGTTCTGTTCATCTCCAGTCCGTGGGGCAAGACAGACACCGGGTATTTCCGCATCGGCCCGGAGACTGGCGGTATGAGCACAGGGTACGGCAACAAGGCGAAGGACACGCAGTTGCTCCCGTCCACATCCGCGGGACCGCACCGGACGGTGGCGATCACCGCCGTTGCACAGCCGCGCCCAACTGTCTAGCCGTTCCGCGAAAGATGGTGAGCCTTGCAAAGCGCGTCCTCGGCATTTACCAACACGCTTCGTTTCGGGGACTACCTGGTCCTGGCACGCATCACGGTCTACTCGGGAGGGGTCCCGACCACCTACCAAGTCCCCGTCTCCGAGGCCGCATTCACCATAGACCGGAACTCCGCGCAGCGCCGACAGGGCTCGATCACGGTGGAGGTAGTCCCGTCTGTCCCACCCCCGCCGCTCATGCCGACCGGTCCTGAATCCCTGCTCGCGCCTTTCGGTAATGAAGTGTTCGTAGAGTGCGCCACCATCCCGCCTGGAGGGAATCTGCTCTTAGCCGAATGGATACCGCTCGGGATGTTCGCGATTGCCACCACGACGACGGTGGACTCCACGATCGACGTCATCGTGCAACTAGACCTCTACGACCGGAGCTGGGTCATCTCCCAGCGCAAGCTGCTCGCTCCCTACTCGGTGCCTGCCACATCTTCGGGGAACTTTGTGGCAGAAGTTCAAGCATTGTGCAACATGGTCTGGTCCGAATCCTCGAACATGCCGCCGCTGCAATACAATATCACGCCAACGGACTACGTCGTCCCCGCGGGTACCTACAACCAGGGCCAAGACCCCTGGCAGGCCGCTCTGGACATGGCGCTGAGCGCGGGGTATGAGCTGTTCTTCGACGTCCACGGCGTCCTCACCGGCTACCCGATCCCGAACCCGACGACGCAGCCGGTCCGGTGGGTGTTCAACCAGAACTCGGTTTCCGCAACAGGCGCCTTGAACCCGCCGAACAGCTACGACTACAAGCTGGCCAATACGCCCTGGTCCACGCCCGCCGCCGTTACCGTAACGATGACCCGCGACGGCATCCCCAACGACTTCTGGGTCTCGGCTACCGGTCCGAACAACGGAGGCGGCACGGGGTACACCGCGGCTCCTGTCCAGGCACGCGCGGCGGACACCAACCCGAACAGCCCGACCTACATCGGCGGCGGCATGGGGGACGTGCCGCAGTTCGTCCAGGACTCCCTCATCACCTCGCAAGCCCAGGCGTTGGCAGAAGCGCAGTACGACCTGGCCCAAGCACTCGCCACGTCGTTCATCATCCAGGTCTCCTCAACCCCCAATCCCTTGTTCGACATCGACGACGTGTTCGGCGTCGTAGACCCCCGCCTCGGCCTGAACGGACAGAACGTGGTCATCGACACGATCAACTTCTCCGTCCGTTACGACACGCTGACCACCCTGCAGGGCCGGGTGATCGCATGATCCTCGACCACTCCGACGTTGCCCGCTTGCTACGTCAGCAGCTCACGCCCAACCCGAACCAGGAGAGTCCCTGGCATTGGGGGAGCGTGACCGCGATCGACTCGACGAACTTCACCGTGAGCGTCCAGCTCGACGGGGCTGTCACAACTGCTGGGGTTGCGATCAGTACGCCGAACATCCGCTACCTGAATGCCTACACCCCGACTGTCGGAGACACGGTGCTCGTCGGTCACATGCAGGGCTCGTGTCGGACCGCGCTGTTCGTAATCGACAAACTCGCCGCCTAAATCCCGGAGCAACCATGAGTCTCATCCCTTGGCTGGACGCCGCCTATCCACCCTCTCTTGCTCAGGCCCAGACCGCCTACGCCCAAGGCTATCGCGGGTGCGGGTTCTACCTGAACGGGGAGGACGGCGACGAAGACCCGCTCAACACATGGACGCCGGCACAGGTCAACGTCCTTGTCCAAGCAGGGTTAGCGCCTGTCCCGATCTGGGTCCCGGACCCCAACCTCGCCAGCAACCCCACCAACGCGGCCACAGAAGCCTTCCATTCTGCCGTCACAGCGGGCTTGAGTCCGCAGGTCTCGGTCCTCTACGACGGGAACCACCTCGCACAGACGGGCCAGGTCACCGGCCCGGTCTGGGAGCCGATCGTTGGCCCACCTCCTACTTCTGTGGGGTCTCAGTCCGCTGTCCAGTGGGGCAGTGGGAACATCAATGGCTGGTCCGTGGACTACAACGTCGCGGCCACTGATTTCCCTTTCAGCCACGGGCTCGTCGTGGACTTCGAGTACGACACGAACCCCGACGTGGCGTGGTACCACGCCTTCCAGGCCCAGGTCACCGCCTTGGCTGCTCCGTCGCCAGCCCCTCCACCCACTCCAGTGATCACAGGAGACACCATGCAGCGCACCACCGTCCACTTCACCGCGGATGGGAACGGGAACGGCTGGGTGCCGTCGCCCGTAGACCCGGATGTCAACATCGTCTCCGTAGTCCCGACCAATGCGGACCCCCCTGAGATAGGCGGCTACATCCACGTCCCGGCCTTCGCTGGGATCACGGCCAACAACGTCCTGGTGTTCACCGGCGGCCAGCCGAATGGCAGCTTCGGGTACTACATCTGGAGTGTGACCTAAATGTCCGAGGACGCCCCCGAATCAAGTGCACTGAACAATGGGCGGGCTTCTCTGACGCAGGTGTACACCCTCGTAGACCAGACGCGCACAGAGCTCGGTGGTCGCATCGACGACTTGGCCAACCGGGTCAACACCCTAGTCGTGAGCCATGAGAACCGCCTGACCGTTCTGGAGCAGAAGGCAGTCACCCAGGACGCACGGCTCGTGTCGCTGGACAACAAAGCCACCGCCCACGGCCGCGAGATAGGCGACCTGAAAAACCAGCAGCGAGACGATGAGGCAGCACAGCGCGCCCTGGGGGACGCGCACTCGCGGAGACTCGCGACCCGCCGCTGGCTGATCTCGACCGCCATCAGCATCGCCTTCATCCTGGCGGCTGTACTCCCCTTCGTCATCCGGTGAGACGCCACAGCTGGATACGCAGACTTGTCAAGGACTTCGAGCACAACCCGAAGGCTCAGTTCCGGTTCCACGCAGTGATGATGCGGTTCTGGGAGCTGAATCTGATCGCGGGCCTATGCCTGATGCTCCTTGCTCCGGGGGCATGGTTGAGGATCGGCGTCTTCTACGTGTTTGTGCTCTCCATCTACGCAAATTGGGACACTGATCTGGATTCTCTCGCTGCGTCGATGGCGGCGCTGCACTCTCAAGCAGCCGAGGAACAACTCGCTCATCCCCCCAAGGAGGCTTCGTGAGCCTTTACCAACTTGGTCGCCGGGCGGCCGTCCACCCGATCGGCTACCGCCCTATTACCCACTACGGGACGTTGCTCGACGCGCCTCCGGTATTTGACCGGACCAACGGTTTCAACGGTTTCCGCATGTTGGGCAATGGTCCCGATCCGACACTTACCGTCAATCATGGTCAGCCGGTCGGAGATTGCGCGTTCGCAGGAACTCAAAGCGTTACGGTCGTCGACCAGATCGAGTGCGGCGAGCCGCCTACTTTCCCGACGTCGGACCTCGTGGTCAGCACCTACCTGACCTACGACCACGGAGAGGACAAGGGCGCCAACCTGAGCGAGCTGCTCGCTTACTGGCACAATCACGGGCTCCCGTGGGCCGGTAAGAACTGTGGCTACGCGTCTGCCAACTTCCGTGACATCGACGAGTTCTGGGCCGCTGTCTATACCTTCGGCTGCGGCTACATCGGCATTCTCGTCACTGAGGCTATGCAGCAGCAGACCGCTGCTGGCGCACCGTGGGACATCACGGGGACTGACATGGACGAGCGTGTGCTCGGCGGTCACTGTGTGGTCCCCCTCGCCCGCACTTCCGCCGAAGGCGACGGCGAGGTTGCGACTTGGGGGATGCGCCAGCGCTTCACGGCTCGTTGGTTCAAGACGTTCGTCGAGGAAGCCCACGTCGTTGTCACCCCGGCGCAGAAAGCACGCGGGGGCAACGGGGCGGGAATCGACTTCGAGCACTTGGAGCGCGACCTGGCCGTCGTCGAACAGATGGCACAAGACTAGGATGTTCGCATACGGGCACAATCCCCTCAAACGCGTCATTGCGCGCATGTGGGCACATCTCTCGGGCCGAGCGGTCGCCACCTCCATCCTCGGTAGCGCGGACGGGGTCACCTCCATCGCTGGTGTCATCGCGGGTGGGGCTGGGGCTGGGGTGGGACACACTGCTCTGGCCGTCACCGCTATCGGCGGGGCCTTGGCCGCGACGGTTTCGATGGCTGGCGCCGAGCTTCTCAGTGAGGCTGCCACGGACTGGGGCGCCATCGGTGCCATGGGAGCCGGAACGCTGTTCGGCTCAGCCCTCCCTGCCATCCCCTTGCTAGCCATGGGGGGCACGGGAGCCTGGATGGGGGTCATGGTCGTAGCTCTCGCCATAGGCGTCCTGGTGGGCCTTGTACGGGCCAGGACGGCACGCAAAGGCTTTGTGCGGGCAGTAGGCCAGACCCTCCTTGTCCTGGGCGCTGGGGCGCTTGTAGGGTACGGCGCCGGACGGCTCCTCTAGGGCATCCTTGACAGGCGTAGGCGACTACGCGACTATGGGGCCGTGGAGCAGCAGCAGGTAAGACGCCAGCAGCGCGAGCACACTGAGGACACCGTCGAGACCCCTGCGGTGGAGCCCGAGTCGTCAGCGAGCACCACTGAGGCACTTCTCGATGAGATCGACAAGGTGCTGGACGAGAGTGCGGAGCAGCGCCGGAAGTTCGACGCCATCCTGGACGACATCGACGAGGCACTCGGGGAGACCGTGGAGTACGCCGAGGCTTTCGTGAAATCTTTCGTCCAGCAGACGGGCGAATAGTGCTCGCCAAGCTCCACGTCGTGCGCCGGATGCTCCAGGAGGTCGTCACTTACCCCCCCCACCCTCCGCGCACGGAGTCTCCTGAGTACCGAAAGGTCCATCACCACCTCATCTACGAGCTGGACGAGCCGTGTTGGATATGCGGCGTGCGTCACTCGACCCTCACAGACCCGGAGCACAATCCATCCAAGGCCACGCAGATGGAGACGCACCACGACGAGTTGGAGTGGGCGCTTGCCAACGCTGTAGACCCGGCGAAAATCTATACAGATTTCAAAGACAAGGGGATGGCCGCAGCGACCGATGCTGCTCTCCGGCGGTGGCTGGACTCCGAAAATCAAATGTTGGTGCTCTGCAACGTACACCATCGCGCCCGGTTCAGAGGAATACACACCACAACCTACCCGATATGGAAGCCCCAGCGCTGGGCACTCAGCGGCTATCCCTACATCCCATCCTGAAAGGACATTCATGCTAGCCAAGATACGTTCCCTCCTGAGCAGCTTCCTCACCGCTGTCTTAGCCAAGCCACTTACGAAGCTCGTCACAGCTATGGGCCTTCCTGCGGTAGACGCAGAGATCGCCGAGCATTTCGTCGTGGTGTTCCTGGTGACCTTCGTCGTCCAGGTGGTCGGGGCCTACACCGGCCTCCATGCCGAGGGTTCAGTCACCGCGGTCATCTACGCAGCACTCACTGGTGCCTTCTCCACTGCGGGTCACCAACTGCTCGGGCTCATCCCCTCCAAGGCGATCAAGAAGTCCTAGTGGACCGGGCAGCGACCGCGTGGGCGCTGGCGCTAGCAGGGCCACTGGCGCTGGACGCCTGGCTTGTGCGATGTGGGTTCTCGTCGCTCTCTGATCATGCAAGATGTCACCCCTACGTCACCGCTTCGGCGGTGACGTTCTTTGTCTGCCACCTTCTGGGCAGGCCCCGGTTCCTCAAACCAGTGGACCCCCTGCACATCATCGGGCAAAGACTCAAGCCGTGACCTGTATCGTCGGGGTCGAAGCAGAGGGGAAGGTCGTCATCGGCGGGGATTCGTGGACGTCGGACGACTGGAGCGGGGCGCCTTTGGGTAGCCCGAAGGTCTTTCGTTCCGGCGAGTTCGCTTACGGCTACGCCGGCTCGCTCCGCGCAGGCCAGGTGCTTGAACACATCTTTGTCCCCCCACGACTGGCACCCTCCCCCGAATCCTCCAGCATAGACCGTTACATGGTCGCGTCGTGGGCGACGTTGCTCCAGAATGCCATGGAAGGGGTCTCCGTCGAGTCCACTGACGCAGCGGACTGGCAGTTTCTTGTCGGCCTACGGAGTCGACTGTATGTGGTGGAGAGTGACTACACCGTCTGGCGTTCTGCCCGCGGGTATCACGCTATCGGGACAGGCTCGGAGTTCGCGCTCGGGGCCATGCACGCGCTGCGTGCGGGACGCCCGGGGTTCGCCCCGTCTGTCGTTGTCCAGCTGGCGATTGCGAGCGCGTGCGAGCACGCCAACACCGTGAGGGGTCCTATCACCGTCGTGGAGGTTCCGTGACTGAGCCAGACCTGAGCGAGTTCGATGTCGAGAACGCACGCCCCCGGCGCCCGTGCCTCGTGGGCCTCGCCATAGAGAATCTGGACGAGGACCACCGACGTAGCCTCATGGCCGCGCTAGGCGCGCCGCACATCAAGCACACCGCCATAGCGCGCGTGCTGGAGAGGTGGGGCGTCCAGGTGCGGTCCAAGGCGATCGGTGAACATCGGACAGGAGGATGCTGCTGTGGACGCTGACCTGGGTGAGTTCGAGGAGCCCAAGCCCGCGAGGTCGACCGTCAACGCGGTCGCGGCCCTCCTGGAGCGCAACGGGATCGACCCGGCTGAGGTTGGCCGCGTCCAACGGGTGAGTCTCTGGCAGGGCTTTATCAAGAAGCCGGTCCCTTGTGAGCGATGCAACGCGACCGGGGTTGTTGCGGAGGGTCTCGGCGACGACGGGCAAGAAGTTGTCTGTCCTGACTGTGCCGGCGCGAAGCGCGACTTCGTCCCCGAGCCCGTGGACCTGACAGGGGTTCAGTTGTCCCCGGCATGGGAGGACGGCCCGGAGTGGCCCGTCGTGCAGCCCGCCAAGCCGTGCGTGGTCAAGCATCTAGCCCGGTCGTTGCCGCCAGTGCGCGACGCGTCCACCGTCACCGTCCTCTTGCCCGACCCCCAGATCGGTTACCGACGGCTGGACGACGAGATGGTGCCCATGCACGACGAGGCGGCCATGGCCTGTGCGCTTGACATCGTGGCGGCAGCGCAGCCAGAGCGCATCGTGTGGCTGGGCGACATGCTCGATCTCGCTGAATGGTCGTCCAAGTTCCTCGTCCTCCCGGAGTTTTCGCTAACCACGCAACCGACGGTGGACCGCACCCATCGGTTCCTGGCCGAGACCCTCGCCGCGGCGGGGCCGCAGGTGGAGTGTGCCTACCTACTCGAAGGCAACCACGACAACCGCATGGCGAACGCTGTGGCGCGCAATGCCATGGCAGCGATGCGCCTCCGACGAGCGAACACCCCCGAGTCGTGGCCGGTCCTCTCGGTGCCGCACCTGCTCCGTCTCGACGAACTCGGCGTCACCTACGTCGACGGCTACCCGGCGGGGCGCGTCAAGTTGGCCGACCGCTACGGACGTCAAGCGGCTCTCTACGCACTCCATGGCGAGAAGCTGGACATGACCAAGCAGGCGCGTGCCGAGCGAGTCTCGACGGTCCAGGGGCACGCTCACCACGTCTCCATGCACTCCGAGACCTACGACGACGGGGACGGCGCGGCTCTTGAGGTGGAGGCGTGGTCTCTCGGATGTCTGTGCCGCACGGACGGAGCAGTGCCGTCGACCAAAGGGGGCACGAACTCGCGCGGGCGCCACATCGAACGCGTCGAGTCCTGGCAACAAGCCATGGGGGTGCTCACCGAGACCCCTGATGGATGGTGGCTCGAGCCCGTGCGCATCCGCGATGGGGTAGCGGTGTGGCGCGGCAAGACTTTCGGACATCATCGGGACGTCGTAGCAACGGAGGACGGTCAACCACCCCACGGCTAAAGCCGGGGGCTTGAGGGAAGGTCCCCCAAGCCCAGGTTGACCAGACCAAGCGATCCTTGAAGGAGGTGAACTACGTTGCACACAAGCGAGAAGACCCACCATCCCGTGCTTCCTCAGCGGCCTGCTCTGGAACTCGCGTCAGCAGACAACCCCGGGGTAGGGACGAAACGGGGCGCGAGCGCCCGGCATAGCCGGGCAACTGGTGTGCAACATCGTCGAGGGGAGACCGGGGAAACCCGGCGTCACCATCCCAACACCCCACCTACCGGTGGAGCGCCCGTATCCGATGGGCCGGGTGGTGTTGGCGAGACTGGGACTCGTGAGGGTCCTGCCCATCGGGAAACAGCACCCCGTGTGTTCGTGCTCGACAAGCACGGGCACCCGCTCATGCCTTGCCACCCAGCCAGGGCGCGCAAGCTGCTCACGTCCGGCAGGGCCAGGGTCCACCGCCTGGTCCCGTTCGTGGTCCGCCTGGTGGACAGAACAGTCACGCAATCCGAAGTGCCCGGAGTCGAGGTCGGTATCGACCCGGGGTCCAAGTTCACGGGAGTATCGGTCTTCCGTGCAGATGCCGACAACGTGCGCCACGGGCTGGTCTCGATCGAGGTCGAGCACCGAGGTCACCTCATCCACAAGAAGATGGGCCAGCGCTCGGCCTACCGCCGGCGGCGCAGGACCGCCAACCTCCGGTACCGCAAGCCACGCTGGGCGAATCGTCACCCCGACGCGTGTGCCAACTGCGGGAAGAACGCCTGCCACGGATCTCGCTACTGCCGGCCATGTGCCAGCACGCGGAGCTTCGTGGACAACGGCCATCGCCGCTCCCGCCTCGCTCCGAGCTTGCAACATCGGGTGGACTCGACCATGTCCATGGTGTCCCGTCTGCGCAGGTGGGTGCCGGTAACCGCACTCCACCAGGAGCTCGTGCGCTTCGACATGCAGAAGATGGAGAACCCTGAGATCTCAGGTGTCGAGTACCAGCAGGGCACCTTGGAGGGCTACGAGGTGCGGGAGTATCTGCTGGAGAAGTGGCGACGGGAGTGCGCCTACTGCGAGGTGAGCGGGGTTGGGTCCCGCTCCGTGCCGCTCAACATCGAGCACATCCGTGCCAAAGCCCGTGGCGGCACCAACCGGGTGTCCAACCTGACCCTGGCGTGTGTCCCCTGCAACCAGGCCAAAGACGCCCGCTCAGTCGAGGAGTTCCTCACCGGCGATCCCGAAAGGCTCCGCCGGATCCTGGCCCAGGCAAAAGCCCCGCTCAAGGACGCAGCCGCCGTCAACACGACCCGCTGGGCGCTGTGGCGAGAACTGGTGGCGACGGATCTGCCGGTATTCACCGCGTCGGGTGGTCGCACCAAGTGGAACCGCAGCCGGTTCGGTCTGCCGAAGTCTCACACCCTCGACGCGCTCTGCGTTGGGGAGGTGAGCGGGATTACCTCCTACCCAGGAACAGTGCTCGCAGCGAAGGCCACGGGCCGTGGTTCTTATGCCCGCACCCGGCCTGACGCCTACGGCTTCCCGCGGCTGTACCTACCGCGCACGAAGGTCCACCACGGGTTCGTTACCGGCGACCATGTGCGGGCGGTGGTGCCCAAGGGCAAGTACGCCGGGACCCACGTCGGACGAGTGGCCGTGCGATCGAGCGGGAGGTTCGACATCAAAACGAAAGGAGACACCGTGCAAGGGATTGGACACCGCCACTGCGTGCTCTTGCAGCGTGCTGATGGCTGGGGGTACGAACACCGGGAGGAGGTCGGGCCGACGGCCCGAGTGGGACTATCCCTCCCCACGGCTGAAGCCGGGGGTTTCTCGTCCCACACCCCAGTCCGATGAGACCACACGCTGACCGACCGCTCGTCTACGTCGCTGGTCCCTACGGCAGGCCTGAGCCGGTGGAGAACACCCACAACGCCATCCGGGCAGCAGAACGCCTCCAATCCACGGGGCTTGTGACCGCGGTGGTCCCGCACCTCTCGTTGCTGTGGCACCTGGTGTGTCCACATCCAACGGACCACTGGTACGACTACGACCTCGCACTTCTCGCTCGCTGCGACGCACTCCTGCGTCTGCCCGGGATCTCGGTGGGTGCGGACAAGGAAGTGGTCTTCGCCCGCAAGCGTCACATCCCCGTATTCCATGAGGCTGAGGAGGTCGAGGCATGGGCACAGAACGCGCCGAGGTAGGTGCCAAGCGCATCGTCCCACGCTGCCCCATCAGTGCCACAGAGCCCGATGAAGCCAACGTTGTGAGCACGGCGCACGGCCAGCGCGGGGACAAGGGGGTGATCCAGGTGACTCCCACCCCCCATAAAAGCGGGATAAGCGGTCTAAGCTCCGATGAGGTGCGGATTGTGAGCGGTACCGGAGGAGCCAAGGGCCAGAAGCTCGCGCAACTCGGCGCCCTCGATCCCCTGGCGCTCATGGAGGTCGCCCGGGTAGCGGGGTATGGGACGCGCAAGTACGAGAGATTCAACTTTTTGCGTGGTTACCCCTGGAGCCTAACGATGGACGCGGCCTCCCGTCATCTGCTCCTTCACTGGAGCGGCGAGGACCGGGACCCGGAATCCGGGCTCCTGCACGCGGCGCACTTCGCATGGCATGGGCTCACCGCCTGCTCGTTCCTCCTGCGCGGTGTCGGGGAAGACGACCGCCCACGCGCCTGACCTGGACATTCTCAGAACATACCTGAGGTGGGTTATGCGGGCATAACCTGCGCGTGGTATGTTCCCCAGCATGGTCCGTCCCAGCGTAGCCGTCTACTGCCGCATCAGCGACGATGCTGAGCACACGGGCCTAGGCGTCCAGCGCCAGGAGAAGGACTGCCGGGCCCTATGCGGCGCCCGGGGCTGGGATGTAGCGAAGGTCTTCACGGACAACGACCTCTCGGCCTACAAGCGCAAGACGCGGCCCGAGTTCGAGCGGATGGTCCAGCTCCTTCGGGCCGGGGACCTGGACGGGATTGTCGTCTACAACCTAGACCGCCTCTGCCGGCGCCTCCGGGACCTAGAGCCGATCCTGGAGGTCTACGAGGACTGGCACGCCCGCCGGCGTAAGCTGCTCTTCGCGTCCATCGAAATGGACATCGACCTGGCGGCATCGGACGGCCGGCTCGTGGCCCGGATGCTCACCTCAGTGGCTACCAAGTCCTCAGAGGACACGGCCCGGCGCGTACGGGACTGGCATCGCCACAAAGCCGCTCTCGGGGAACAGACCGGGGGCGGCTTTCGTCCGTTCGGCTGGCAACGCGACCGCATCACCCTGGAGCCCACAGAGGCGGCCCTGATCCGCCGCGCCGCGGACGATCTCATGGCTGGAGTTCCGCTTACCACCCTGACGGGGGCCTGGAACGCCGCAGGTGTCCCGACGAGCCGCGGGAACGGGGCGGCGTGGACCAACCGGACGATCAAGGAGATACTGCTCAGTCCCAGGATGGTGGGGTGGCGTGTCTATCGGGGCGATGTGGCCGTGGACGCAGACGGTGGACCTGTGCGCGGTCCCCAGCAGCCGATTCTGGACCTCGAGACGTGGCGCGGTCTGCGCATCCGTCTAGCCCCCCGCGTCCAGTCCGTGCCGCGCAAGTACCTGCTGAGCGGCCTGGTGCGCTGTGGGCGCTGTGGGACGCCGATGAGCGGCAACCGGATCGAGAGGCGATCGACGCACACCTATGCCTGCCCGGGCATGAGCACTGGGCGCGGGTGCGGAGCGAACGCGGTCACCGGTCCTTGGCTCGAGGACCTGGTGGGCGCCGCCCTCCTCGCCCATCTGAGCACCCAGGACGTCAAGCCGATGGTCGCTCGGACCACATGGGATGGGGCAGAGGAGTACGCGGAGCTGTCATCGCGCCTCGAGGCCTTAGTTGCTGCCTACGCTGATCCCCGGGCCCGCCTAGGAGCCGGCGCCGCCCAGACCATGCAGAAGCTCGAGGGCCGTCTGCGCGAGCTGGACGCAGACCGGGACCGCTACGGCAAACAGGGGGCGGCAAGGCTGGATCGACCACGCGACGTCGTCAGGCGATGGCCTCAGATGGGGGTCGATGAGCGCCGGGTGTACCTGGAGGGGCTGATCGAGTATGTCGAGGTCCAGCCGTCGGGCAGGGGTCGCCAGAAGACGCCAGAGCATGTGCGGATCGCCTGGCGGCAGCAGACGCCAGCGTGAACCACATCCCTTCGGTGATCGGGGGAGCCGCCGCTGCCTGCACTTGTGCCCATTCAGTGTCGTCCACGGGCACGAGTATATGCGCCTAGCAGCCTAAACACAACCCGCCACAACATTCTTTGCCGGAACCCTTGACGCTTCGCCGTTCGCGTAGTAGCGTATCACCGTAGAGCACCGGGATGCCACGCAGGGTGAGGACTAGCGTGCCTCCGTGGTAGACCGGCTAGGGAGGCCACGATGATTGACCCCTGCAGTATGGTCGTATTAGCGCGCCTCAGCCGATGGGACGCGATCCGGCTAGCCACTCGCCCCCGAGTGTTGGGTGTGGGCATGGTGGACCCGGAGGACATTGGGGTTCTTGTCGGTCTGGTCGCATCCTGCGGTGGAGTGGGCGCGGCAATCCGTCACTTCGCCCAGCGCGCCAGGACCGCCATGTGGGATGGCGGTCTTTCTATAGAAGAGCGCGCTGAGTACGAGGCGTGCGCTCAGCGCTTAGAGGATTTGGCCGCTGCGTCGGAGTGCAGCGCCACCGAGACGACCGCCCACACCTCGCGCGCGACCCTATGGGAGTAACTCGCGCTGAGTGTCTCGATCAACTCCTCTGCGTCGATGTGCAGGTACTCCATGAGTGCCACGAACTGCTCGCCTGCTGGCAGCTGGGTCCCCCGAAGCCACTTGGAGACTGTCGTCTGCGTCACTCCGCGGTATTCCGCTGCATCCTCCTGGCGATGGGACCGCTCATCCATCGCGGCGCCCAGAACCGCGCCGAGTGTGGACCCCTTCGGTATCGGGCTCTTCTTGCGCATGTGCTCATCGTCCCATAGTCGCCTAGTCCTTGTCAAGCGCGCGGCCGAGTTGTTGGATCGTTGTGCCTTGGCGTTGGCACGCTCCCTTGACAAGTACATGCGACTAGGCGACTATGGGGGTCATGTCGATCACGCACCTGACACCACGCGGGCCACACGGTCGCATCGCCCACTTGTACGAGGGCTGCGGCCATCCAGCGTGTAGGGCACTTAGGCGTTGGCTGGTGGGTGGTCGCCCACCGGACAAGGTCGGCCGGCCCCGCGTAGCAAGTGCCCCGTGGGCCGCCCGGAGCGCGTGGCATACCTCCAAGCCGTGCCGACGTCCCGCTCGAGAATGCCTGGTCCCAGGTGAGTGAGGACCGCTCCCCCGCAGACCTCCTGGACGTGGTGGTCCAGAGCACCCGAAAGCTGGCGGACGCGCTCCGCCCTGGCGACGGTGAGTACAAGCTGCGCCAGTTGGTTGAGGTGGAGCAGTGGGCTAAGGCGCAGCAGCCCCACCACGTCGGGGACGTCGTGACGCTGCGCCACTGCATCGACTTCGTGGAGTCCCCTGGCTGGACGCCCTACGCTGACATCTTGGAGGTCGGAGCCATTGGCGTCGTGACCGACGTGCGATTCTCGGGCCGAAAGTGGCGCGCCAACGTCGAGATCGATGGCGAGACGTTCAGCTTCCCGATGGGCTGGCTCGACAAGGCGAGACCGTGAGCGAGGACCTCCTAACCGCGGACCTCGTCGACGTCGCAAAGCCAGCAGACGACGACCTGCGCATGTGGAGTGTCACCACGATCATCGGGTGCCTGGACAAACCAGCTCTCATGTATTGGGCCGCGGGACTGACGGCGGACGCGGCGATCGCCCAAGCGGACTACCTCGCTGCGCGCATCGAGCACGAGGGGCGAGAGAAGGTCTGGAAGGACCTGCGCGACGCGCGCTTCTCGCGGCCCAAAGGCCAGCGGTCCGCAACGGAGTTAGGAACAGCGGTGCATGACGCGTGCGAAAAGTACGCGCTGACCGGCGTGAAGCCCGAGGTCGACGCGGAGGTACAGCCGTTCCTGGACCAGTTCGACGCTTGGGTGCAGAAGTGGCAGCCGGTCTACGAGGCTGCCGAGATGACGGTCTACTCCCCGACGTACGGATACGCGGGGACGCTCGACGCCATCATGGTCCTAGACGGGATGCGAGTAATCTGCGACCTGAAAACTAGCCGCCGGTCGTTCGACAACTACGGCAAGCCCCGCGCCCCATATCCCGAGGTCGCGTTGCAGCTCGCCGCCTACCGCTATGCCGAGCTGGCAGCCACTTGGCGCGCACGACGATACGAATACAGAAAGCGTCGTTACTACCTCCTGGGGGGTTCCGAACAGACCGAATCCGTCCCAGTCCCGAAGGTAGACGGCGGTATCGCCATCCACATCTCGCCTGAGCATTGCACCGCTTATCCAGTCAAGTGCGGCGAGGACGTCCACACCGCGTTCCTCTACATCATCGAAGCCGCGCGCTGGGGCTTTGAGATGTCAAAGACTGTTATCGGAGACCCGCTAGTCCACCCATCGGAGGCACTTTGAGCCCAATCACGATCATCGACCAGCAGAAACGACTACGTGAGGCGGGACGTATCCGCATCGGCCAGCAGGTCCCCACATCCAAAGGCCGCGGCCGTCCAGAGAAGCTCGACGCGTTCCGGTTCACGAGTTCCGATAAAGCTGCCATCGACCGCATCGCCCAGCTCTACGGGGGTGAATCCAAAGCGTGGGCCGACGCCCCAGTCGGTGAGCAGTTCGAGGTCTACACCGACGCCAAGGCCATCCCGGTCCTGGTACCCCCCACGGGTTTCTCGTTCTCTCAATACTTCGAGCTCTGGAGCGGGGGAGGGTGTCAACGGCGCTGTGACGGGGAGCAGGAATTCATCGGCGGCGGGGATTGCGCGTGTGACCCGGAGAACCGGGAGTGCAAGCCGCACTCGCGATTGTCGGTGATCCTGCTCGACCTGGAGTCGATGGGAACGTGGCGCCTCGACACCCAAGGATGGCACGCAGCGACCGAGCTGGCCGGCGCCATGGACATCGTCAAGATGGCCGGCGAGCGCGGACGGATGATCCCCGGAAGGCTGCTCCTCGAGCAACGCGAGTCGCGCAAACCAGGGGAGGTGGCCAAGCGCTTCGCGGTCCCAGCCCTGGACCTTGCCATCTCTGTCAACGCGCTCACCGGCGGCACTGGCCTCACCCCCGTCCCGGCGCCCGAGCTACCCCCTCCCAGCATGGCTGAGCAAATGGAAGCGGTCGAGCACTACCAGCCGCTGCGCCGTAGCAACGCGGCTGCAGTCCTCCCCCCCACCGGCCGGCGTCCGCGCCCAGCCGCGCTCGCGGCGGTTGAAGCCGGAGTGCGCGAGATACCGAAAGAGCCGCCGCCTCGCGTGCGCGAGCGCGAGGCCCCCGAGCCCGTCACACCCCCCGACGTTGTCGCACCCGACGAATGGGCGACCAAGGACCAGGACCACAAGCGTCTGGCCGAGCGGATCAAGCGCCTTCCCCAGGCTGACGTCGAGTGGTGCCGAGCGTACACGCACGACCTTGGCTGGCCGCTTGCGCGTGCCGACTACCAGACCCTCCTCGCCTCCGTCGAGGACTTCGAGGCTGCTGCCTCCGAGCCGATCGAGTAGCTTGCATCGACGGCCTGTGTATGCGAGTATGGGCATACGCCCCTACCACCCTAGGAGGTACTCGTGCTCCAGCGTAGGTCCAAGAAGGTGCTCGCATACCAGGCGGATCTCGACGATGTGAGACCAGTCGTCGAGGCACGAAGCCAGGGGTGGTGCGAAGTATGGTTGCCGGGGTGCTCGGGGCGAGCTACGCAGGTCCACCACCGCAAGCTACGCAAGCAGGGAGGGGACAACTCGCCGGCCAATCTCCTCGCTGCCTGTCAGATCTGCCACCAACTAGTCCATGCTCACCCGGTCGCGTCATACGAGGCAGGGTTCCTTGTGTCTGCCTACGGTGATCCCGAGAGCGTCCCGGTGATCACACGCGGGGGCCTACTGTTCGAGGACATCTTCGACCGCCGGCGCGGTGAGTGATGGACATAACGGCAGAGGATTTCGCACTGTCCATCCCAGGACGCCCGCTGTGGATGCAAGACGCCGCGTGCAAAGGAGCGGACAGGGATTGGTGGTTCCCCAGCTCCGACGACATGCGCCTCCGCCAGCTCCAGACGGTGGCAGCCAAGGCGATCTGCGCCGAGTGCCCGGTCAAAGAGCCATGCCTGCACTACGGAATCGCCAACGATGAGGACGGCATATGGGGAGGCTTGGCCCAGGGACCCCGGCGCCGGCTGGCACTCACGATGAGCAGGGAGCTGGTTTGACAATTTGGGTAGCCGCCAGCAGCGGAGATGGCACCTACACACTACGTGCCTCGGTGCAGTTATGGACGCACAACGCCGAGCGGACGATGCACTGGGCCAAGCATGGGGAGTTGACGCGCATGGTGCGCCGGACATTCTGCGTCCTTGCCAAGCAGGCGCAGATCCCGGCCCTCCGGTCCGTGCATATCACCGCACAGCCGCACCAGAAGCGCGGGCGATTAGCAGACCCCGGAGCACACCAGCCAGCCGTGAAGGCAGCGATTGACGGCCTTGTGGACGCTCGGGTGCTCCCCGACGACTCAGGGGCCTACGTCGCGTCCCTGAGCCACCTCCCGCCACTGAGAGCGCTCGGGAGCACTGACGAGCTGGAGCTGACCCTGCGCGTGGGCGTCTGATGGCACGCATCGCGTCAGTCAAGCCGGAGCTGTTCACGTCCACCACCCTCGGTCGGTGCTGTCTCCATGCCCGCTACCTGTTCATCGGGCTTCTCACCCAGGCCGACCACTACGGCAAGCTCCTCGACTCCCCCAAGCTCCTAGCGGGGGCCATCTTCCCGCACGATGACGATGCCACGCCTGAGGCTGTGGACAAGTGGCTCTCGGACCTCGAGAACGTAGGCTGTATCGAGCGCTACACGGTCGAGGGGGGCCATCCGGGAGGCTACCTGTCGTTCCCCAACTGGGAGGACCACCAGCAGGTATCGCACCCGGGCATCCCCCGTATCCCGAACAAAGACGGCAGCCTACCGACGAACTTCCCGAAAGTTGCCGGAAACATTCTAGAAATGTTCCCAGAGGTGTCGCCCGCTCCTCCGGGGGGGCGCCGGCAAGTGACGCGCAGCGCCGTCGAGCGCGACTTCGACGAGGCGTGGAAGATCTACCCGCGCAAGATAGCCCGCAAGTCCGCACTGAACGCGTACGCCGCCACCAGGCATCGTGGGGAGGGTGCAGCGCAGCTGTTGGCAGCCACCAAGCGTTACGCCGCACTCCGTCGCACCGAGGACCCGGCGTTCACTCTCCACGGGAGTACGTTCTTCGGCCCGAGCGAGCGGTGGAAGGACTACTTGGAGGATGTGCCTGAGCGTCCAGACCCGAACGACGGCCCGAGTTGGGGCAACCTGTCGAGGGACATGTAATGAGAGGCGCCCGTGTACGCCGCAGGGCGACCGGAACCAGAGTCGGCTATGCCGCTACCCGCCTGCCCTTTGGGGGGCTCCTGAGTGATCTGAGCGGCCAAGGGGACGTGCGATGAAGCCGCCCTACGACCCCGACGCCGAGGCTGCGCTGGTCGGCGGCTGCCTGGTGTGGACGGGGCGCGTTGGGGAGTTCGTGGGCCAACTGGCCGTTGAGGACTTCTACGTGCCTGCCCACCAGGCGCTTTGGGGTGCGATCACGACCCTCTACCACGAGGGGCAGCCGATCGACCCGGTGTCGGTCGTGGACCGCGCTAAGCGATTCGGGGGTGCGGAAGCAGCGGACGTCATGGCGCTCATGGCGAATGCGTTGCCTCCCCAGCAGCTACATGTGGACATCATCCTGCGCTACAGGCTGACGCGGTCGCTCACGACGTTGTACGCGGGATCGCTGTCCGAACTGGAGGCCGGCGAGGACCCGGCAGTCAATGCCGAGCGGTTAGTTGGCGAAGTGGGGCGCATCGACACCCCGCTGCTTGCGAGCCAGACCCATCGCGCGCGGACACTCGACGCCATTATCGAGACAGCCGAGGAGCGCGCTCCATGGATCGTGCCTGGGTTGTTCCGGGCACGTTGGAGAGCCCTCCTGGTTGCCCTCGAGGGGAGCGGAAAAAGTACCCTCACCAGGCAAGTGGCGGCCTGCGCAGCCCAAGGCATCCATCCGCTCAAGTTCACCCCGATGCGCCCGATCCGCACGCTCGTCATCGACCCCGAGAACGACGAGGCGACCATCGCCGAGACAGGCGAGATGCTTGTGCGGGCACTGCGCAAACGCCTGGGGAGCGCGTACGACCCGGAGGCCATGAAGACCGTCGTCTGGCCAGGTGGCTTCGACCTGCGAATGCGTCGTGATCGCATGGAGGTCGAGGCCGAGATCGCCGCTCATCGTCCCCAGCTCACGGTGATTGGCTCGCTGTACCAGACATTCTCCCGGCGTGACAAGGAGTCGCACGAGGAAGCGACGGAGCCGCTGCTCAAAGTTTTCGACTCATGGCGGGCTCGGTACGACACCGCGCTGTTCCTCGAGCACCACGCCCCCCAGGGACAAGGGGGGTACCGGGAGATGCGCCCCTACGGATCATCGCTGTTCCTGCGGTGGCCGGAGATCGGGCTCAACATCCGCGAGGATCGGATGAACCCCGGGCAGTGGAACGTCGGCAAATGGCGCGGTGACCGCCAGGTGAACGGATGGCCTGCTGGGCTCTTACGTGGTGGCGCGGTGTGGCCATGGGAGGGCATCTGGCCGCGCGGGGACTCCAGCCGGTTCGACACCCCGCGCCAAGCCGAGGCTCCCTTCTGATGACCAACGTCCACGGAGAGGGCGCTGTGTGCCCCGGAGAGCTGCCGGAAATGGTAGTCGGCTATGCCGCTACCCGCCTGCCCTTTGGGGGGCTCCTGAGTGATCTGAGCGGCCAAGGGGACGGACCAGCGGAGTCGAGCCCGAGTTGCGCCATCGGCGGAGGCTTATGGAAGTGGCTTATGGGGCGTGGCGTGGGCGTGTCGACGCCGATGCGTAGCCAGTACCTCATTTCCTTTGACTTCGTAAGTCAAAAGCTCAATTTAGAGAATATATATCTTCTCTCTCTCTTTCTTTCTTTCTTTGGTACTTTCTTTCTTTCTTTCTCTCTCTCTAAAAAGTGGTCCGACCACTGTAACGCAACCGTTATAAACGATCGTTTAGCGGCAAAACGCCAGGTCCCGGCGGTGAAGCGGACAACTTGGCGACTTTGTATGGAACAAGTGGTAACGTGGTCTTACCACGTACGTGTGCCGTCTTGCAGGCTAAAACGCCAGGTGAGAAGGCGAAACGCCCAGCAGCCGCCACCTAGTGCCAATCGGCTGACACGTCAACTATGAATTGAATTGTTTGGTGGTCTTACCGCTGAGTGGTCTTACCACGTTTCCCCACTCGACTACCCGATCAAAGGCAGCAGATGACCCTTGTAGCGATGTCCGATGTGGACTACACGAGCCCGGTGGCGATGCGCTTCAACGCGCCGCTCACCTTCGACCGGTGGACCCAGATCGGCGAGACGTTGTTCCACATGCTCGACGGAGTCCAGTGGTGGCTTGGAGACTGGTGGAGCTATGGGGAACGGCACTACGGCGAGCACGCACCCCAAGCACTTCCCCTCGGCTACGCGCTCCACACGGTGCAGAATGCGGCGTGGGTGGCGAGTCGGATCGACCCGGCGCGGCGGGTTGCGGGGCTCAAGTTCAGCCACCACTGCGAGGTCGCCGCCCTTGAGCCCGCGGTCCAAGACGCTGTGCTTGCGAAGGCGGCCTCCGAGCAGATGACCGTGCGGGAGATCCGCGAGGAGGTCCGGGCACTCAAACCGGCGCCTTCCCGACGTCGGGAGTTCCCCATCGTCGTTGAGTTGAAAGGGTTGGTGGACGCACTGGAGAACGCACTTGGACGAGACGACGCAAGTGCTGCTCGCACGGTGTTGGCAGAGATCCGCAAGGTGGCGCTCGCCGCCATGATTGAGCATAGGGAGGCATCATGACAGACGACTACGACGCAATCCGCCAGGCTGTCGACGGCATCGTCGGCACTCAGGAGGCCGAGGCCCGGCGCATCGTGGGCGACAAGCGCTACGACCAGGCCATCGCCATGTACGACCGGCGCGTGGCCGCCGAGTCATCGGTCATCGAGGCCCGGGCCCGCCTCTTGGTGGCACTCGCCACAGCGTTCACCCTCGGGTCCCTCGCCATGGTGGCCCTCGTCGTCTGGTTCATGGTCCGATGATCCCGACCTACGAGGAATTGGACCGCGACCTCAAGGACATCGAGGGATGGCTTCAGCACATCCGGCCACTGTGGCGCGTAGCACTGCCCGATGGCTTTCGGCGGCCCAAGCGCGGGGACCGCGACGCGGTTTCCGGTGGCTCCCCGGCTGACCTGGCGGACCTAGTGACCGACACCGAGTCCTATCGAGCCAAGCTCCACCATGCCGCCCGGGAGCTGCGAGACGCACGGACCCGCGTCCGTTCAGCGGTGGCTGACCTCAACGACGCCCTGGCCAAGCTGGACCAGCACGGTGGGCCCGAGGTGGCCGACGTGCAGCTCCTTGCGCCGCTCGAGGGCCGCAAGGAGCAGGCGCAGGCCAAGGCGGCGCAGCAGCGCCGGCTGGCTCGGGCAGAAGCCAGCGGGGACTACAGCGAGGTGTGGGGGTGACGCCACGCGCCTTGTGTCGGCCGTAGCTCACGCGGCAGGGTTGACACCTCCCGGCGACTATGCGACTATCAGGTTCTGGCCATTTTTGTCGAAAGAGCGCTACAGGAGGAGGATGAGGTCAATGACCGTTACACACCAAATTACGCACACGGGCCGCTGGTACAAGGGTGTGACGTGCACCCTCCAGAGCCCCAATCGCAAGCATGGGTGGCAGCTGACCTACACGCCGGGCACGACCGTCGAGGCAGATGGGCTGGCCGAGGATCCCGCTATGGAGTGCGGATCAGGGATCAACTTCTCGCGCACGATCGCTGAGGCGCTGCGGTGGGGTCCTGTGGTCGTGTGGCTGGAAGTGCCTGCCTCCGAGCGCATCATCGACGCTGGCGACAAGCTACGGGCGCGCACTGTGCGGGTGGTCGAGGTCGTGGACTTGACCGATGTGGACCTGGGGGGTGCCTGGCTGGCCGCTGCCAAGTTGGCCGGTGCCAAGTTGCCCGGTGCCAACTTGGCCCGTGCGGACCTGACCAATACCAATCTGGCCCGTGCGGACCTGACCAATACCTACCTGGCCCATGCCAACCTGGCCCATGCCAATCTGGCCGATGCCAATCTGGCCGGCGCCTACCTGGGCGGCGCCTACCTGGCCCGTGCCAACCTGGCCGGTGCCAACTTGGCCCGTGCCCGCGGCGTGCCCGCCAGCGGTATGCCGGAGGGCTGGACGATCGAACGCGGGGCCTGGTTGCCCTCAGCGCGACGTGACGTGGAGCCCGAAGATGCCTGATCCTACGTGGTTCGACGACGATATCGGCATCGAGGGCGGTGTGTGTGTCTGTGGCCAGCCAGCAACGGTGCCGGTGCAGGTTGCTTGGATGGACGGACCCGCCACGTACTGGTACTGCGAGGACCACGCGTCAGAGATCGTGGACTGGGTCGGTGGCTGCGAGGTGGACTTCGATGCCTAAGCGACGCGAGATTGAGCTGGGCGTGAAGCACATGTTTTCCGGCATCGACTGTCGGGCGACGCGCAAGGGTTTGGAGATCGGCGACTGGTACCACAGCTTTGTCGGGATCGAGGGCAAGTTGATCCCATGGGCCGAGTTTGATGCAGCACGTCAGCGCGTCATGTCATCCGAGCCACTGGAGGAGCCATCGTGACCGCGCCGACCAAGACAGTGGGGCATCTACTCCTCGGTGCTCCGTGGTCAGCGGTAGAACCGGGGGTTGGGCGGGTGATCCATGCCGCGACGATGAAAATGGTCGCCACCGCGAGCAGAACCGGCGAGATGGAATCTCCGTGTGGGGTGCCGGTCCAACTGCTACCGCTGCCGTGGCCGGATGGCGATGCGGTTCCGTGGCCACCCCAGCACCGACTGCCGGCCCCGATGACGCGTTGCCGGGAGTGTTGGGTGGCAACGGGCCGCAAGCGGCCACGTAGTCGCCTGGAGGTTGGGACCGTGGCAGCACTGGAGGAATCATGAAGTTCCAGCTCGGGTGCTCGGAGATGGCGGACTGGCAGGAGGCGTGGTGCTTCGCGTGTGAGCACGACCACCACTTCTCACACGTCGATGGAGACTATGGGTGCGAGCTACTGGCGTGGGCATACGCGGGAGAGGATGTCGACGCGTTCGTGGCGCATGACGAGCACTGGTCCAGCTACGTGCCGGCGATGGTGACCTGCACCCGTTTCACGCCATGCACCCAGTGTCCCTCGGACCCCGATGCCGCATGGATTGATACCCCCACACGGGAGGGGCGATGACCGCATTACGACGGACATGGATAGCGGCTGGGGTGTGTGTGGCCTGCGTGGTAGCGCTGGCACTCATGCCGTCCGGCGTGCAGACGGTAGAACTCATCGTCGGCGGCTGGATACTTGGGGCCACGATAGGCGATTGGCGCGTTGAGCGACGGAGGCGTCATGTACGAGCGCTGGCTAGAACCGCCCGATAGTCTTTTCGACCTCTGGGATTTACCCTGTCACTGCCTCCACGAACTCGAAGATCACGAAGCGGACGACGGCAGATGTCTCGTCGCCGGGTGCACCTGCCCCGCGTATCGGGAAATCGACGATGAATTCCTGTGAGCCGAGCCACGGGCTTCCTTGACGCGCTTCCTGCCATAATGTACATTCGCATCAACTTGGCCGCCGTCCGCCCAGGACTGCGGCCTTTGCGCGTACGAGGACGGTGCGAACATGGCCAGAAAGTGGTTTGGTGCGGACGGCCAGCGGCTCCTCTGCGCCGTGTGTTTGGAGAATGACGCGAAGGTAAGCGGGCGATGCGCGCCGTGCATGAACTACGTGCGCCGGCACGGCCACGACCGGCCTGCCGGGGAGAAACCGCGCCGTCGGCACATAAGGCGTCTCACACAAGAGAGACCTGTGCCCGAGACAACTGCATCCGAAGGCCAGGTGCAGGATCGTCTAGCGACCCTACAACGGGAACTCATGGCAGAAGACACGCGACGCCCTCGGCGCGCAGATCACCCCCAGACCCTCACCCTCGAGGAGTACCGCCGCCTTTCGGACGGTGATCGCCGAGCACTGCTGTATGCCGAGTATGGCTCGATCCCGCGCAAGGAGGAACCGCCGGACCTGGAGGTTTCACCGCAGAGTGAAAGGTGACAATGGCTGAAAACCCGTGGTACCTAATGATGCGGGTATGGGGATGGGGGATTACCGACCATCCCGCGGTGGACTCCTGGTCTGCGCTTCGCAACCCCGCATGGATTACGGAGAACAGGGACCAGGAGCCCACATTTCACTGCTGGGACCGCAAGCCCCAAGGTCTGCGGTGCCGTGGCGAGCGGCAACTTCCCGTCCCAGACTGGTGGGCGTTGCATTACCTCCACCACTCGTGGATGAGCGCAGCCCTCAAATCTGAAGCTATCGCCACGTCAGGCGAAGGCTGTACCACGCCACGGTGAAGCGTGCGGCACAAGCGGGGCACAAGGGCCGCGCCACGGGCTTAAACTCCGGCCTCTGGACAGTGACGGTGGTGGCTTCGTCGTCCGGGATGACGTCTCGACACTGCGTGCAGATCATGTCATGCTCCCGGTGATAGTGCTTCTACGGGACCGACATTTGCCAGTAACCGACCGGACCAGTTGCGAATCTCGGACCCGTTGCTGAAGGTCACCGGCGTGTAGAGCACAGAAGTGCCCGGCGGCGCGTTGATCTCCGTATAGCGGGACCACCAGTTACCAGCCACGCACAGCCCCGGGGCGGTGACGGTAGGGCCAGCCGCGTGCCACTGACCGTCCTGGTAGTACCAGGTCGACACGGTTCCTAGCCACGGCGAGCAGTCCAGGGCCACAGTGATCGACGAGCCTGGCACCAACGCTGGCCCGGTCCACTGGTTCCACGAGGTAACGTTGGCACCGGACCCTAAACCGTGCTCGGCGAACAGGTTGAATGTGCCGGTTGTGGTGGACCAAATCCACCCCACCTGGTCATACCCGATCGGGTTGGCGGTGGTGGTGTCAGCGTTGGTGTCCATGACCCAGCCAGACACCTGCGCCCAGCCGCCGACCTGCACCGAGAGTGGGACGGTGATCGTGGACTGTATCTCGACGGTAAAGCCCAGGCGGGAACCTCCACCAGCGAAGTTATTGACCCAGCTGGACGCTCCCGCAGGGATGGCCGAGAGCGCGAGCGCGCCGGCGATACCGAGGGTTGCGATGATGGGGATACGTGTTTTCATGGTGCGTGCCTTTCCGTTGGTTAGTTGAGCGGTTTGTGAGTGACTTCGGTGATGATCTGCTTGGCCACCCCGCGGTACTTGGTGGCGAGCAGTAGCGCCGTCACGCCGAGCGCCAGCTCGTCGATGCCGAAGTCCGGCAGTGGTACTGCTTTGACGGCGAGGCCGACGGCCATCGTCCACCGCAATGGGCGTGGGAGCCGGGGATCGGTGGCGAGTGCCTTGGCGACGGAGAGCCAGTAGGCGACGTGCCGACGGGCCAAGAGTGCCATGAGCGCGAAAGCACCGACCCCGGCGAGGTAGTAGGGCCAGAGGCTCACTTGGCACTTCCGTGGAGCACGTTCCACAGCGCTAGCGCGCACATGGGGACCACCACAAGCTCGATGGGGATGGCCCACCACTTGAGCACGTCGATTGGCCAGAAGATGGCCACAAGCACCAGGACCGTGTATATGTAGCCCTTGATGATTGGACCCAGGCACCCCCGCGACTCGGTAGTGGTGACCTCGGTGCCGTCTGGCAAGTGCTTGGTGGTGGTAGTTGTTCGTTTCATTGGTACCTCCTTTGTGCGCTACGCGCATAGTCGCATACGGCGAGTGAGAAAGCAAGCACAAATCGGGGTCTCGACCCCATGAACCACAACCGGAGGGTCTGGACCCTATGAAAGACACCTGCGAGACCTGCGGCCAGGCGCACCCGGGTTGCAACGCTCACAACGGCCAGGGCGACCCTTGTGGTAGACCGCCGAAGCGCGGCTTCCCTGTGTGCCCGCTCCACGGCGGGAAGGCGCCTCAAGTGCAGGTGAAGGCTGCTCAGCGCGACGAGGAAGGCCGGGCCCGGGCCATACTGGCCAAGCGGCTCGAGGCGCCTACCCCGATCGCCCACCCGATCCAGGAGCTGCTGGACCTCGCCGCCGAGATGAAAGAGTGGAAGGCGGTCTTGCGCGACAGGCTCGACGAATTCCGGCTCAACACGGTCGACACACTCGGCACCGAGCGCGAGGTTGCGGTCGTGTTGCTGTGGGAGCGCGCACTGGACCGGTACGCGAAGCTCCTTGTCGACATGGAGAAGCTCGACCTTCAAGCCCAGGAGCTTGCCCTCGATCAGCGCCGAGCCCAGCTCGCCCAGGACATCGCCATTGACGCCCTAGGTCGCGCTGGGCTCGGCGCGCATGAGACCGAGTTCCGCATCGCTCTCGGGGAGGCTGCTCGTGCTCGACGCGTGGCACCCGCTCTCGTCTCGGGCTAGCACACGGGCGACGGCCATAGGGTGCCACTTGCTCCCGATCTTCGGCCGGCGTCCCTCCGATTCTAAGGTCGCGGCGATCTGGCGCAAGCTGCACCCCTGGGCCCGCAGGCATCGGATACGGAGGATCGCGGCTGCCTCGTCGGGGTGCTCGACGAGTTCCTTGTCTTCAGCCATGAGTCCGTAGCGTGGTCGCCCCCCGCCATACCCGCCTTTGGCCACCTTCGCGGCCTTGCCGGCCATCATGCGCCCACGGATCACCGTGCGCTCGTATTGGGCGATGGCACCTAGGACCTGTCGGACCAGGGTACGTGTCGGGTCATCGCCGTCGATGTCCGGCTCGGCCACGGATATGACGCTACCTCCACCTTGGCGCAGCTTGGCCATGATGGTCTCTTGGAGCAGTAGGTCACGGGCGAGACGGTCCAGGCGCGGGATGACGAGCACGGTGGCGCGCCCCGCTTCGATCTCCCGCAGCGCGGCTGCGAGTCCAATGCGCTTGTCCAAGCCCTCACTACCAGACTCGCCCGCGTCGATGTATAGCTCCGCGAGGGTCAAGTTGTGGTCACGGGCGTAGTTACGGATCTGGCGCTCCTGCACCTCGAGCCCGTAGCCTTCGAGTGCCTGTTCACGGGTGCTCACTCGGATATAGCCCACTGCGGTAGTCATGGTGCTCTCCTTACTGCTCTACTTTGTAGAGCGTGTCGAGGGGTAGTAGGGGCTGTGGCGCATCCAGCGCGGGACCAGCCCGAGACGGAGGCACACCGCATCTACGATGGCCCGCCAGTAGCATCCGGTCACGGTCATGGCGCAGCGCTCACGGCTTCGTCCACGAGTGCCTCGGCGAGTTTGTAGAAGTCCACGCGCCACCGGCTCCCGACCTCGTCCACCAGCCGACATGCTGCCAGGCTCCCGTCGCCCCCATAAATCACTCCGGCGAAGGTCTCTTCCGTCCAATCTTTCAGCTCGAGCGCCAACCGGTGGGCGCCCTCTTGCCTGGGAGAGTTCCACGTTGGGCGAGAGGTAACGGCATCACGGGTGACGTCCGCGGCGCGCTTGTTCCAAGTGTCCCCGATGTGTTGTCGGAGCGCCCAGGTCTCCCGGTTTGGCCACCCCCTGTAGGTTTCAGTCATGCCCGACACCACCTCTGTGAGTCCGTGAGCGCCCATCCCGACGGCATCCCGGTAGCCGGCTTCCCGTTGGCGCCGGCCAGGTTGGCACGGGCCAAGTTGGCGCTGGCCAGGTTGGCGCTGGCCAGGTTGGCGCCGCCCAGGTAGGCGCTGGCCAGGTTGGCAGGGGCCAGGTAGGCGCCGCCCAGGTAGGCGCCGGCCAGATTGGCATCGGCCAGGTTGGCATGGGCCAGGTTGGCGCCGGCCAGGTAGGCGCTGGCCAGGTTGGCATCGGCCAGATTGGCATGGGCCAGGTTGGCATCGGCCAGATTGGCATGGGCCAGGTTGGCGCCGGCCAGGTAGGCGCTGGCCAGGTTGGCATCGGCCAGATTGGCGCTGGCCAGGTTGGCATCGGCCAGATTGGCAGGGGCCAAGTCCACCTTCTTCACCACCTCCACGCGGCGCGCCCGGAGCTTGCGGCCCGTGTCGATGATGCACTCGGAGGCCGGCACCCGAAGTTCCACGACCATTGGCCCCCAGCGCAGGGCTTCGGCAACGGTGCGCGAGAAGTTGATCCCAGCGCCGCAATCCGTGCCGGGGTCCTCGTCCAAGCCGTCTGCCACGACGGTGGTGCCGGGGGTGTAGGTCAGTGCGTCCGCTGTTCGCTGGGGGCTGCGCATGTCCAGCGTGATCCCCTTGTAAAAGACGCCAGTGCTGCGGACCTCATGCGTCGTTGGTGCTACCATGATGGATCTCCTTGTCTCCGTTGGTGTCGGGTGACACTGGGTTATGGCGCGCATCCTTGTCGCGCGCGATTCTACACGCATAGTTACCTATGCGGCTATGGCTTATGTGGGCGTTCGTCGACACTGCTTCCATGTAGCCGATCGTCGTCATGCTCGGCCCGTAGCTCTCGCCCAGGCCATGATGGCTCGGCGGTCCCACAGTCGGGTGCCGCTCACGATCGCCAGTGGTTCGGGCAATCTGCGGCGTCCGACCCACTGCCAGACCGTGGACCGGTCCACGCCGAGCATGACGGCTATTTCCGCCGGCCCGACCAACTGCGCCACGTCCACTCGTTTCCTGCTACCATGCGCCGGGC